>Ga0187777_10001575_pt1 | contig 14831 bp, 11 predicted proteins | sample 1015_Q2_SP5_10_M_FD_132416 | JGI IMG/M metagenome (GOLD analysis project Ga0187777, IMG submission 132416) | Tropical peat soil microbial communities from peatlands in Department of Meta, Colombia - 1015_Q2_SP5_10_MG | ecosystem: Environmental > Terrestrial > Soil > Wetlands > Peat | place...
AGCAGCAAGGAGGGTTCGGCGCTCTTCATCCACTTCGTCGAGCGCAACCGGTTCACGACGCTGGCCCGCAATGCTCCGTGGCCGATGCTGCTCGATGCGGTGTGGGTTTTCCTCCGCGACACGTTGGTGATGTTCCGCAACGACGTCGTGTTGCGGGTGCTCCGGCGTGGGCATCCCTTGCCCCGGCTCGTGATCCGACGCCTCCGCGCCTTCGCGGCCTTCCTCGAGATGCTCCCGCCGACGCTCGCGGCACGATTTCGCCAGCACGCGCCGGCGGACCTCCGGCGCGAGCTGGTGCGGCGGTGGGCGGTGCGGCGGTGAGGACGGCCGTCTACAACGCTCACTGGCCCACGCTCGGAGGCGGCGAGCTCCAGGCGGCGGGCGTGGCGATCGCGCTCGCGCGGGACCACGACGTCGAGCTCCTCGTGGAGGAGGAGTTCGACGCGGCGTTCGCGTCCGACCGCCTGGGTGTGGATCTCACCCCGTTTCGCCAACGCGAGGTACCGATCGGCACGCGTGGCTTCCTCGACGTCAGCGGCGACTACGACCTGCTCGTGAACTCGTCGTTCACCAGCGTCTACCCGAGCCGCGCGGCCTGGAGCGCCTACTACGTGCAGTTCCCCCGTCCGTATCCCAACCGCTCGCCGCTGGTGCGAGCGTTCGACGTGGCCACCGACGTCGATGCCTTCGCCAGCCGCATCGAGTGGCAGCACGGCTTCTGGATGCAAGAGTTCCCCGGCAAGGGCACCTGGACGAAGCATGACGCGCGTCTCGACCTCGTCATCCCGCGAGGCGAGAAGCTCCCGTTCTCGTTCCGCATCGACGCACGGTCGCGGCCGTTCGACTCCGTACCCCACGTGATCGTCTACGTGGGCGAGACGAGCGTGTTCTCGAGCCTGGTCGACACTCGACGGCCGGTACACGTGCGCACCACCGTGACCGGCCGCGGCGTCGCCGACCCTGTGCCCGTGCTCATCACGAGTGACACCTTCGTCCCTCGGCTCGAGCTCGGGACCGACGACGACCGTGAGCTCGGGGTTGTCATCTCGCACGCGCGTCTCGGCCGCCCGTTCGGCCGCCTGCGAGCGCGGAACATCCTCGGCGACGCCCCGATCGATCGCTACATGGAGGAGTTCCTCGCGACCTACGACCTCGTCGCGGCGAACTCGGAGTACACCGCCGGCTGGGTGGAACGCTTGTGGGGTCGCTCCGCCACGGTGCTGCACCCGCCGGTACTGATGCGCGAGCCGGCGGCGAAGCAGCCGATCATCCTGGCTGTCGGCCGCTTCTTCCCGACCGTGTCGGGGCACTCGAAGAAGCAGCTGGAGCTCGTGCACGCCTTCCGCATCGCGTGCGAGCGCGGTCTGCGTGGATGGGAGCTCCACCTCGTCGGCGGGTGCAAGCCGGAGGAGCGCCGCTACGTGGAGGACGTGCGGCGCGCCGCCGTCGGGCTCCCGGTGGAGTTCCACCTCAACGCGCCGGGCGACGACGTCGCCGAGCTGTTCGGCGCCGCACGGGTCTTCTGGCACGCGGCCGGCCTCGGCGAAGACCTGGAGCGCTACCCCGACCGCGCCGAGCACTTCGGGATCACCGTGGTCGAGGCGATGTCGGCCGGTGCCGTCCCCCTCGTCTACGCGGAAGGCGGCCCGGCCACGATCGTCCGGCAGCACGGCTGCGGCCGGGTGTACTCGACGGTCGACGAGCTCGCGGCGAGCACGCTCGCGCTCGTGGACGCACCGAACGAGCTCGACCGGGTGGCGGCGCGCGCGGCGAGCGCCGCGCGCGAGTTCGCGTTCGACCGGTTCGTCGACCGGGCGCGGGCACTGTTCTCGTCGACGGTCGAGGTCGAGCGGGGCGCGGTGAACCGGCGGTGACGCGGGCGGGGCTCCGGTACCCGATCGTCACCGAACCGGGGTACGGCGATCGCGTGGTGCGCCGGGTCGGCATGTTGGCGCCGATCTTCTGCCCCGTGTGCGGTCGCGTCAGCGCCGCGTTCGGGTTCTCCGACAACCTGCGGGAGACGGGCGTGTGCCGGCGGTGCGGTGCCCAGAACCGCAACCGCCAGATGGCGCTCGTCGCGTGCCGGGCGGTCACCGAGCTCACGGGGCGACGCGTCCGCAGCCTGTCCGCGCTCCGGAGCGCCGACGTGCGCGTCTACAACACCGAGGCCCAGGGCCCCCTGCACGAGGCGCTCCGCGCCATGCCCGGGTACCGGTGCAGCGAGTACCTCGGGCCGCGGTACGCGCCCGGTGAGCAGGTGGGCGGTGTCGCCCACGAGGACCTCGCCCACCTGTCGTTCGGTGACGGATCCTTCGACCTCGTGCTCTCGTCCGACGTGTTCGAGCACGTGCCCGACCCGTACGCCGCGCACGCCGAAGTGCGCCGCGTGCTCGGCTCCGGCGGGCACCACGTGTTCACGGTGCCGTTCCACCAGCACCTGCACCTCGACGACGTGCGAGCCCGCGCTCGCGCGTTCGGGGATCCCGTGCTGCTCGCCGACCCGATCTACCACGACGACCCGGTGCGGCCCGAAGGCGTCCTCGTGTACACGATCTTCGGGCTGGAGATGCTCGTCCGGCTGGCGGAGATCGGCTTCGACACCAGGATGTACCGCCTCTGGGAACCGTGGTACGGGATCGTCGGTCCGAACGCGCTCGTGTTCGATGCGGTGAAGACGCCGTGAACACCACCGACGTACCGATCTTCGTGAACTGCCGCGACCGCGTCACGTCGCTCCGCCTGCTCGTTGCGTGGCTCGAACGCGCCGGCCACGAACACATCGTGCTCGTCGACAACGCGTCGACCTATCCGGCGTTGCTCGAGTTCTACGAGTCGACACCTCACGAGGTGGTCCGGCTCGATCAGAACTACGGGCAGACCGCGCTCTGGGACGCGGGCCTTCTCGACCGGCTCGGTGTGACCGGCCACTTCGTGCTCACCGATCCCGATGTCGTGCCCAGCGACGAGTGTCCGCTCGACGCGGTCGCGCACTTCGCCGAGGTGCTCGCCCGCCATCCCGACGCGGTGAAGGTCGGGTTCTCGCTCCGGATCGACGACCTGCCGCGGTCCTACCGGCTGCGCGACGCGGTGATCGAGTGGGAGCGCGCGTTCTGGACGCACGAAGTGGAGCCCGGGGTGTTCGAGGCCCCGCTCGACACGACGTTCGCGCTCCACGTTCCGCGCGCCGGATACCGCCAGGACGTCGGATTGCGCACCGCGCCTCCCTACACGGCCCGGCACCTGCCCTGGTACGCCGACAGCGGCGCGCCGACCGAGGAAGACCGCTACTACGTCGAGCACGCGCGCGACGGGGTGCTCACATGGGGGTCGGACGCCGTCGACTGGACCGTGGTGGAAGGTCTCGACGTGCGCCGCGACGCGGGTGGGCGGCGCCCGCTCGGATCCAGCGCGTTCGCGATCGACGACTCGCCGATCCCGGTGCGCCCGGTCCGCGTCGTGAGCGTGCTGGCGGAGCCGGGCGCGGACGCCGCGAGCGCGAACGAAGGCGGTACCGGCGTCGACGTCGAGGTCGTGCCCGTCGATCCCGACGCCCGGAACCGGGCGCACGGGTTCGCGCTCGCCGCCGCGCGGGCGAGCGGTGACGTGCTCTGCCTGCTCCGCCGCGACGAGTGTCTGCTGCCCGCCGCCCTGCCCGCGGCGGTCGCCGCGCTCGGCGCCGCGATGTGGCTGCGCGCGCCGGTCGAGGTCACCGACGGTTCCGGGACCGCGCGCATCGAGGGCGACCGCGAGTGGTCGCTCGACATGCTCCTCCGCCAGGATCCCGTGGAGAGGGCGTGGTTCTGCTGGCGTCGTGACGCGCTGGGCGGATCGGCCGACTTCGACGAGTCGGTGCCGCTCTGGTGCGAGTACGACCTGGAGATCCGCCTCGCCGAGCGGTACGAGCCCGCGCGCCTGACCGCGCCCGCCGTGCGCCGCCGCTCGGCTGCGGCGAACCACTGGCCGCCTCGCCGGGTCGCGGAGGACGCGCAGGTGGCGCGCATCCGGTCCCGCAACAACGCGGCGCGCGTGCTCGCGCTCGAACAGGACCTCGCTGCGCTGCGCACGAAGGAGTTGGAGGCCGCCGCGGCTGCGGCGGCCACGGCGGCTGCGATGGCGGCGCGTGCCGACGAGCTCGACCGTGCGCTGCGTGATCTGTACGCCTCGACGTCGTGGCGGATCACGCGCCCGTTGCGCGCCTTCACCGACTGGCGCCGGGGCCGCCGGCGCTGACCTCGATCAGCCGCGGCGAAGCCGGCGGCGCGCCGCGTCCGACAGGGCACGCAACGGCCCGGTGACCCGCCACGACGTGGACGCGCGCAGCTCGTGGAGCTGGTGCTCGCGGTCGGCGGCGGCGTCGAGGAGACCGACGATCCTCGGCGCGGCACCTGCGGGGAGCACCACCGGTACCCGCGCGAGGCCGTCGCGGATCTCGCCGGTCGGATCCGGGTGCTCGAAGCCGGGCCCGTGGAGCCGCACACTCGTGACGGCGGGGATCTCGCGGAGCCCGGCGAGCACGGTCGCGTACGCGATCGTGGGCCACAACCGCTCGAGCACCGGCAGGCCCCGGGGCACGGCCACGCTCGCGAGCGGTGGCGGCGTGCCGACCGCGTGGAAGAGCGGGTCGAACGGCGCGCGGGAGCCGGGGGCCAAGGGGCCGACCACCTCGTACGGCTCGACCCGGCCGACGCGCACGCCGCGTTCCACCCAACCCGCGCGCATCGCGGTACCCGGAGCGGTGGCGGCGTGCTCGAGGAACTGCTCGATCCAGTCGCCGGTGGGGAGCTCGCCCGGTCCGACGAAGGCGAGGTACGGGGCGGTCGTGCTCGCGACCGCGGCGGCATGGCCGTCGACGACGTCGACGGCGGTCGCGAACGAGGGACTGAACTGCTCGAGGATCCTTCGCACTCGCGCCTCGTTCGGGGTGACGACGACCACCTCGACCTCGCGTGTGGCCTGGCCCGCGACACACGTCAACGTCTCGACGAGCACCGGCTCGGGTGCGCCGTCGAGCACGACCGCCGCGAACCGCGCGTCTTGCCCGCGCGTCACCGGCGCGCCGCGGGTGTACGAGCGCACGAACTGGTTCACGCTCGCGTAGGGATCCGCGGCGTCGCGGACGACGCGGAGCAGCTGGCCGATCGTGGTGTGGTCGGCGAGCGTGGGGAGAGTTTCGGGAAAGTACTGGTCGCTGTGGGGCAGGTCGATGTCGGCGCGTGCGGTCTCCTGCCAGCCGTGGGTCGCCAGCACCCGCTCGAGCGAGTGCTCGGTGAAGAAGCGCAGGTGCGTCTCGTCGAGGAGTCCGGTGGGCGTGACGTCCCAGCGTCCGGCGAGCAGCTTCGCGCCGAGGTCGAAGTGACCGGTGTTGGGGATGCTCACCACGAGCGCCGGGTCGTGCAGGACGTCGGACGCCCGCGCCAACCCGCTCAGGAACCCGTCGGTGTCGACGAGGTGCTCGAGCGTGTCGAGCAACAGCACCGCGCCTACGGTGCGTTCGTCGGCCGCGCGCGTGAGCAGCGCGGGAAGGGCGTCGACGTCGTTCAAGTCGGCGTGGTGCCCCGAGAACCCCCGTGCTTCGAGATCGTCGAGGCGGGTGTGATCGATGTCGACACCCACGTACACGAACCCCAGACGTTGCAGCGTCTCGGCGGCGGGCCCGTACCCGCAGCCGAGGTCGATCACGACGGACCCCACGGGTGCGGCGCCCTCGACGAGCCGGACCGCGTGCCCGTACGGCGTCTCCCACCCGAACCCGAAGTGGTAGCGCTCGTTGCCGGGCATCCTGCGGCGACTCGCTCAGAAGCGGTGCGGTCCGTACGCACCACCGACGAACTCCGCGACGCGCGCAGCATCGGGCTGCACGGCGGGGAGGCGTCCGGCTCGGCGCCGCTCCTCGTAGTCGTCGACGCCCCGCCGGATGTCCGGGTCGTCGCTCCGCGCGGACGCCGACAGGGTCGTGGCGACCACGTCGGGGCGGCCCCACTTCGTCGCGAGCAACAGGCGTGCCAGCACCGACCAGTACACCTCGAGACCCGACGGCGCGGTCACCGGGCGCCCGTCGACGGCACCGATGCGCTTGTCGTGGAACAGCACGGCACCCGGTACGTGCACGACGCGGTGGCCTGCCACGCGCACGCGCCACGAGAAGTCGACGTCGTCGCAATAGAGAGGAAACGTCTCGGCGTCGTACCCGTCGACCTCGTCGAACACGGACCGGCGGACGAGCGTGCAGCACCCGCTCGCCCAGCTCGTGTCGCCGGTGGCCGGGTCGAACGCCTTCGGGTGCTCGAGCGGGATCTGCCGCCCCTCGGCCACCCCGACGCCGTCGTCGGACAGGGCCGCGAGCAGCTCCGACAGCATCGAGGGCGCGGCGTACGTGTCGGGGTTCAGGACGAGCAGGAGCTCGGCGGACGCGTCCTTCGCCAGGCGGTTGCTGCCGCCGGCGGACCCGAGGTTCTCGCCGAAGTGCTCGTAGGTCACCGACCCCGCGCCCTCGCTCGCGGAGGTGGACGCCAGCGCGTCGACGTCGGCGGCGGCGAGACACCGGTCGGCCGAGCAGTCACCGATGGTGAGCCGGTGGTCGAGGGGACCCCGGGCGCGGGCATGGCGCACCGCCGCGCACAGTCCCTCGACGGCTCGCTGGATCGTCGCGGGGCGGTGCTCGTAGAGCACGAGCTGGGTCTGGAGCGACGCCGGCACCCCGAGGACCGTACTGCACTCGGTTTGCGTCAACGCACGATCTGGAACACGTGCGAGTTCCCGTCGTGGATCACCTCGAGCAGTCGAGGGTTGCGGCGGACAGCATCGAGGTCGATCCAGACCGGACCGCCCAGTGTCCCGGTCTCGTTCACGAACACGTAGCCGATGCCGTAGCGGTCGAGCAGCTCGGTCACTCGCTCGTCGACGCCGTACTCCTGGATGTGCTGGGCGAGCCACACGCGGTCCGCGGTGCTCTGCGAGTTCACGTTCACGGGCGGTTGCTGGCCGAACAGTGGCCGTAGACCCTGGGTCGCGTACATCCACGCCGAACCGTCCTGCTCCTGGTTCAGCACCGCGGCTCCGGTGGTGTCGAGCCGACGGAGTTGCGCCATGGCGTCGAGATCGCCGCGTTGGGTGGTGACGTCCTCGACGTACGCGCGCCTCACCTCGCTGGCCGAGTGGTTCCCGGTCGGCTTCATCACCGCCGCGAAGACGCCGGCGACCAGAGCGACCGAGCAGGCGATCAGCGCGGGCCGACGGCGCGGTGACACGTGGATCCACCGGACGAGAGCGGTCGCGACCGCTTCGAGCCCGACGCCTGCGAACATCGCGACGAACAGCACGGTGTTGCCCGAGGTCCGGTCGGGCGAGTGGTACCAGGGCGACGAGAGCTCGCGGAGCGATTCGAACTCGGGTGAGGCCGCGCACAAGAAGATGAACACCACCACGAGGCCCGCCATCGTCCACGCGATGAACGTCCGGCGGTACATGGCGATGACGAACCCGACGAGTGCGATCACGTAGAGGAGCACTGCCTTCGGCGCGAACACGCTGCCGGTGAACAACTCCCGAATCGCTTCGCCGATGTGCAGGTCGTTCGGCTCGTAGATGCTCTGTCGGTCGGCGATCCCGGTGAGCGCGTCGGAGAGGGTCGGCAACATGAGCACGAAGGCAGTGGCCGCGGCGACCGCGAGGAGGGCGACTTGACGCCCCACCGCGCGCAGGTGGCGCATCGTGAGCCACCGCCCCATGAGCAACACCGCGACCACGATCGCGACGAGCAGGCCTTGCGACAGGTTGATCGACGCCACCCCGAATGCGGTGAGCCCGGCGAGGACCGAGGCCCAGACGCGCGCGTCGGCCGTCGCTTCGAGGAGGATCGCGATCGCCACCGGCACGAGCGCGACGCTCGTGATCTGCGTGAGCCCACCCCACAGGATCCACTTGTAGGGGAACATGCCGAACAGGGTCGACGCCAGCGCGACGAAGCCCGGGAGCAGCAGGCGGTCGGGCGCCAGCCGCCGGGCCAGCACGAACATACCGAGGGGGAACGAGACGGCCGCGATCAGCACGGTCCAGCCGGTCAGGAGGTCGGGGATGGGCGTCCCCGTGATGCGGTGCCCGAGCGCAGCGGAGGCGTGGAAGCCGAGCGGGTAGTAGCCGTAGGGCTCGGCGGTGATCGGGTCGCTCACCATCACCTCGTGGATGTCGACGGTCTCCGTGTCGGCGATGCGAGCCACGTAGAACCCGTGATGGACGCTGTCGCGGTTGGGCGGCACGGCCGCCGACGTCCGGATGCCGACGACCCAGATGGTGAGCCCGATCGTCATGCCCGCGAGAAGGAGCAGGACCGCGAGTGCGCGCGACACCCGCGCGTCGCGCGGCTCCGGCTCGCGGCCCTTCTCGCCGCGTGCGCGGGCCGTCCAGAGGCGTGCACCCCCGACGGCGGCGCCCGTGGCGACGAGCGCGACGGTGACCCATGGCGTGAACGGGACGTCGACGGGCGCGAGGACCTCGCCCACCGCGAAGGTCGCGCCGATCCCGACGGGTGCCGCCAGCGCGAGCAGCTCGATCGGCCGCCGGGCCAACCCGGGGACGATCGCGATCGCGATCGCGCAACCCGGCGCGATCACGGCCAGCGCCCAGGGCAACGCGGCGCGGAGGACGACCAGCACGGGTCAGGGCTCGAGCGTCAGCGGGTGCGCGACGAGAACGGTCATGAGCATCATCAGGCACGCCGAGACGGTGAGCACCCATCGGAACACTTCGCCGTCGAGCTCGCGGGCCGCGGCGATGACGAGCGGGAACGCCGTGAGCAGGTAACGCGGCCGCGCCCCCTGCTGCTCGGATGTCAACGCGAGGAAGAGGATGCCCACCGTCCAGATCGTGAGCACCGCGGGCGGCTTCCACCGCCAGAGCAACACGAGGAGCGCGACCATCGCGACGAACCCGGCCGTGAGCACGGCTTGCGCGGTGACACCCGAGTAGTCGTCGACCAGCCACAGGACCTTCTTCACGGTGTTGACGCCGAAGTCGAACCGCTGGTTCCACCCCTCGTCCTGGACCCGGAACCAGAAGCCGTAGGTTCCGCCGAGCCGGTGGCCCTCGTATGCGAAGAAGCTCACCGCGCCGAGCGGTGCGAGGATCGGCGCGACCAGGGCGCGCCACTCGTGTCGCTCGCGGATGGCGGCTACCGCGGCCCACGCGAAGCACACGACGAGCACGCACGCATTCGGCCGGATCGCGGTGGCGACCGCGGCGAGCAGCCCGGCCGCGAACCAGCGGCGTTCCATCACCGCGAGCAGCGCGAGCACCGCGAACGCCAGCATCACGCCTTCCGCGTACATGAACGAGAAGACGAAGGCTCCGGGGAAGAAGACGAAGAGCAGCGCGCTGCGGCGCCCGACCTCGTCGCCGCAGAGCTTCCGGGCGATCGCCCAGACGCCGAGGGTGGCGACGAGGCCGCCGGCCGTCGTGAGCACGAAGCCCGCGTCCTGGGTGCTCATCCCGGTGACCGACGTGGCGGCCCGGACCATGAGCGGGTACCCGGGGAAGAACCCGAAGACGCTCTGTGCCGCTCGGCCGTGCGGGCCGAGCGGCAGCCGGTGCGGGTAGCCCTGCTCGGCGATCGCGGTGTACCACCCGCCGTCCCAGACCGCGACCAGGTGGTCGAACGGGGACTTTCCCTGGATCGCGCCGACGCTGGCGATCGCGAGCGCGCCGAGGACGCGGCTCACCGCGTAGGCGAGCGCCGGGTACCACGCGGGCCGGATCCATCGCCGGACGAACGCATCCGCAGCGCGGGCGTCGGGCGTCGCCGCCCGGGCAGTTCCGGGTGAGACCGTCGGCGCCGCGACCGCAGGTGGGGGCACCGTCTCCCGCGCGCTCACCGGCGCAGTCGGCTCAGTCGCCATGGCGAGTCGAGATCGTAGGCCACCACCTCCGCCGGATCGGCCCGCGTGAGACGGGTGCATCGGGCTTCGCTACGCTCCGGCGGCCGCCGTTCCCGGACGTGACGATGAGCGATCCCATCCCCTTGACCCGTCCCTTCTTCGACGACCGGGAGGTCGAAGCGGTCCGAGCCGTGTTGGAGTCGGGGTGGGTCGCGGGCCAGGGTCCTCGTGGCGCCGAGCTCGAGCAGCGGTTCGCCGACCGGTGCCACGCGGCGCACGCGGTCGCCGTGAGCAACTGCACCGCCGCGCTGCATCTCTCGTTCCTCGCGCTGGGTGTCGGCCCCGGCGACGAAGTGCTGGTTGCCGACTACACGTATCCCGCAACCGGGCACGCGGTCTGCTTCACGGGCGCGACGCCGGTGTTCGTGGACGTGCGCGCCGATACGTTCACCATCGACCCCGACGCCGCCGCTGCTCTGATCGGGCCGCGCACGGTCGGCATCGTCGCGGTGGACGCGTTCGGCCAGTGTGCCGACTACGAGCCACTCCGCGCGCTCGCGGAGCGGCACGACCTCTTCCTGCTCGAGGACGCCGCGTGCAGTGTCGGTGCGACCTACCGCGGGCACGCCGCGGGCTCGCTCGCCGATGTCGCATGCTTCTCGCTCCACGCGAGGAAAGGAGCCACCAGCGGGGAGGGCGGCGTCCTCGTGACCGACGACGGCGAGCTCGCCGAACGGGCGCGCAAGCTGTCGTCGTTCGGTGTGGAGAGCGCCTTCGCGCGGCAGGACGCCGACGACCTGCCGGTTCCCGTCTTCGATCAGCTCGGGTACAACTACAAGCTCAGCGACATCCAGGCCGCCATCGCGCTGGTCCAACTCGATCGTCTCGACGAGCAACTCGCCGGTCGGCGACGGGTCGCCGAGTGCTACGGCCGGCGCCTGAACGACCTCGAACGCGTCACCGTCCCCGTCGTGGCCGGCGACCGCGACCACACGTGGCAGTCGTACGTGGTGACCCTCGACCGACGACTGCCGCGCGGCCGCGTCGCCGCCCGTGTCCGTGCTCGCGGGGTGCAGACCAACATCGGGACCTACGCGTCACATCTCCAGCCCGTGTACGGACCGCAGGAGTCGCGTCCGGTGTCGGCCGATCTCTACGCGCGGCACCTGTCGATCCCGATGTACGCCGCGCTGACCGACGCCGACATCGCCCGCGTCGCCGACACGCTGGTCCAGACGCTCGACGAAGCGCTCGCCTAAGGAGGAGATGGAGCGGAAGCGGGGCTGGCTCGCTCGTACAGCTCGAGGTGGCGCCGCGTGACCGCGTCGAGCGTGAAATGTTCTCGCACGAGGGCTCGACCGCCCCGCCCGATCCGGGCGGCCCGGTCGGGATCGTCGAGGAGAGCGGCGACGGCGTTCGCGAGTGCGCGCGGGTCGTCCGGCGGGACCAGCACGAGGTCGTGGCCGGAGCGCAACCGCAGGTCGAGGAAGTTGTCCTCGGGCACGCAGGCGACCACCGGCACGCCGGCGGCCATCGTCTCCAGGCTCGCGGTGCCGAGCCCGTAGCCCTGGAGGTCGTGGGTCTCGACGTCGGCGGCGGCCAGGTAGTCCGGGATCTCACGGTGTGCGACGCTGCCGATCGCGAACAGGTGCGCCGACACACCGAGTTCCGCGGCACGGCGCTGGAAGCGGTCGTCGTACACGGTGCCCACGACCACGACGGCGACGTCCGGGCACCGCTCGATGAGCCCAGGCTTCGCCTCCACGAGCGCGAGGCGGTCGCGCACCGCGATCACGTGCCCGACCGACAGGACGATCGGCCGCCGGCCCAGCCCGAGCGACTGCCGCACCCTGTCGCCTCGTCCCGGTGGCATCGGCTCGACGCCGACCGGGATCGGCACCAACCGGTCACGGCGTACGCCGTACCGGCGGAGGATGTAGCGCTCCATCTGGCGGTCCATCACCACCACGTACGGATGCGCGACCGCGATCGAGGCACGCACCACGGTGAAGTCGCCCACCGCGAGGAGTGCGCTCGCGACACGGCTGGTGTGCTCGAGCCGGGTGTGCACCGAGAGGATCGTCGGCAGGCGTCGTCGCCGCGCGTAGAAGGACGTGACCAGCGACAGGTCGAAGAACTGACCGTGTTGGTGGAGGACGTCAGGGTCGAACTCGTCGAGGAGCGACGCGACTCGGCGGACGTTCCCGGGGGAGAACGTGAAGTTGACGTCGAACCGCATGGTGAGGTTCGACTGCGGGATGCTCCAACTGGGCACGCGTACCACGCGGTAGCCGTCGCGCGTCTCGTCCGGCGGAGCGTCCGCGTACGAGCCCGTGACCACGAGCACGTCGACCCCGACGGCTGCGAGCCGGCGCGCGAGCCCCGCGGTCAGGTGGGCGCTCCCGCCGGCGCGGGGCGGGAAGAAGTTGTTGACGAGGGCGACCCTCAAGGAGAACCTGCGTCACTTGGCCGCGTTGGACGCGGCGAGACCACGCAGGTTCGTTCGTGACGGGTCGCCGCCGCCCGCGACTCGGGCCACCTCGTGCACCACGAGATGGGGGGCGAGGAGCGATTCGAGCTCGGCGTGAGTGTCGGCGTCGCCGCGCACCAGCGCGACGAAGCGATCGAGCTGGCTGGCGAGCGGCTCGTGAGCGTCGTGGATCGCAGGGATCTCCATGATGGTCTGCTGCCGGTAGCCCGGGCCGTGCTCGTCCATCACGTCGTTCACCACGTGCCGGTACACGGTGACGTCCTGACGCACCATGTCGACCTCGATCAGCCGGTCGAGCTCGTGGATCGCGAGGTGCCGGACCTTCCGCTGCGACAAGCGGCTCGCCGACAGCGACGCCAGGATGTTGCCGTCGAAGTCGCAGATCACCTCGGCGACGTCCTCGGCCCCGGGGAGCGACTCGGGGTGTGCGTAGGCGAAGCGGGCATCGACGCGAGACGGCAGCTCGCCGACGAGCCGGAGCACGAGGTCGACGTCGTGGATCAGCAGGTCCTGCGCGACGCCCGTCTCGACGCGCGGCGCGTAGGGCGAGTGGCGGAGCGTGACCACGTGCACGGGCTGTTCGGCGATGCGCAACGCGGTCTGGACGGCGGGATTGAACCGTTCGAGGAGCCCGCACATCAGCGGGACGCCGCGACGGCGGCCCGCGTCGACGATGCTGCGCACGTCGTCGATGGAGTCGGCGAGCGGCTTCTCCACGAGTGTCGGCCGGTCCGCTTCGAGGGCGAGGAGCGCCCACTTCAGGTGCGTGGCGGTGGGCGACGCGACGATCGCCGCGTCGAAGCCGTCGAAACCGTCGACGTCGGGCGCCCAGCGGGTGCGGAACCGCGCGGCCAGCGATTCGCCGACGTCGCGGCGCGGGTCCACGATGCACGCAAGTTCGGTGTCCTGTGACTGGGTGACGACGCGCGCGTGGAGGGAACCCATCGCGCCCGCGCCGACGAGCAGGATCCGAACGGGAGCTTCGCGAGGACTCAGACGGTGGAGGTTACCGACTACGAACGCCGATCGCGCGCCTGGCGCCCGCGACGATCCGGTCGAGGTCGACGTCGCTCAGCCCCGGGTGGACCGGCAGGGACAGGACGGTCGCGGCGACGGCCGCAGCGCGCGGCGTGGGATCGACCGTGACGAGCGGATGGCTGCGGTAGCAGTCGTAGTCGTGGACGAGGCGGGGGTAGTAGACGGCCGTCTCGATGCCGCGCTCGGCGAGCGCCGCCGCGACCGCGTCGCGGGTGGTTCCACTGTCGTCCGTGACCTGCACGGTGTACTGGTGGAACGTGTGCGACCGTCCCGGCGCGACCGTGGGCAGCCGTAGACCGGCGACCCCGGCGAGCCCCTCGGAGAGGTGCGCGGCACTGCGTCGGCGTGCGTCGGTCGTGCCGGGGAGGCGCGCGAGTTGCGGGATACCGATCGCGGCCTGCACGTCGGTGAGCCGCCAGTTGTGCCCGGGCACGAGGTACTCGTACCGAGCGCGCATCCCCTGGTTGCGCAGGTTACGCAGGTTCGCGGCGAGATCGTCGTCGTCGGTCGTGACCATGCCCCCTTCGCCGGTCGTGACGTTCTTCGTCGCGTACAACGAGAAGCACCCGAGCCCGTACGAGCCGACGGGCCGCTCGTCGACCGTCGCGCCGAGGGCCTGGGCCGCGTCCTCCACCACCGCGAGACCGTGCTCGCGCGCGAGCGCGGCGATGTCCGTCATCGCCGCGCCCTGCCCGTAGAGGTGGACCGGCAGGACGGCACGGGTGCGAGCCGTGAGGCGCTCACGGATCGACGCCGGATCGACGGTGAAGTCCGCAGGGTCGATGTCTGCGAACCGCGCCGTCGCGCCGACCTCGAGGATCGCGTTCAACGTCGCGGCAAAGGTGAAGGGGGTCGTGATCACCTCGTCGCCCGGGCCGACACCGAGCGCGGCCAGCGCGCCGACCAACGCCACCGTGCCCGAGCTGACCGCGACCGCGTGTCGCACTCCGCACACGGCCCGGAAGCCGGCCTCGAGGCACTCGACCTTCGGGCCCTGCGCGAGGTGGCCCGACCGGAGCACCTCGAGCACGAGGGCTTCCTCTTCGGAACCGAGCTGGACCCGGGAGATCGGGATCCGGTCGTCGGACACCACGGCGCAGCGGTCAGGGTTCGCTGCGGCAGCGGGCACAGCTGAGGTCGTCGGGCCGCGCGACGTCGTGGCTCACGACCCCACCGCACCGGCAGACCCATCCGGCGTGCCGAGCGGGGTTGCCGACCACGAGCTCGTGCTCCGCCACCGAGTGCGTCACGACTGCGCCGGCTCCGATCGCCGCGTACGCGCCGATCTCGATGCCGCACCGGATCGTGGCGTTCGCGCCGATCGACGCACCGCGGCGCACCACGGTGGGAACCAGTTCCCACGCGCCGCTCGTCGCTCGAGGGTAGCGGTCGTTCGTGAACACGGCGCTCGGTCCCACGAACACTTCGTCGTC
>Ga0187777_10001577_pt1 | contig 14825 bp, 16 predicted proteins | sample 1015_Q2_SP5_10_M_FD_132416 | JGI IMG/M metagenome (GOLD analysis project Ga0187777, IMG submission 132416) | Tropical peat soil microbial communities from peatlands in Department of Meta, Colombia - 1015_Q2_SP5_10_MG | ecosystem: Environmental > Terrestrial > Soil > Wetlands > Peat | place...
GCCGAACAGGCTTTGCAACTCGCGAAAGAACGCGGGCGCGGGCGCACGGAAGCCGCGTGCACATCGACCGATGAACTCCCTCGCGCCGCGTAGCAATTCATCGTCGCAGCGTCAGCACCCGGGCCGGGTTGTCGCGCAGCACGGTCTCGAAGGGCGGATCGGTCTCGACGTTGGCGGCCAGGTGCACGACCGCGTGCACGTCCTGGAACGCGGGCGCGATCGCGTCGAGGTCGCCGATGTCGGCCCGATGGCAGTCGACTCCGGGTAGCGGTCGACGGTTCAGGGCGCGGAGCGTCCAACGCCCCTCGAGGCGGCGCCGCACCACCTGGCCGATGAGCCCGCTCATCCCGGTGATCAGGACCCGTCGCATCCCGATGACGATACCACGGCGACCGACGGGCCTCGGTCCCGTCGGTGAGCGTTCTCGCTTGGCCCGAACGTCGCCGTCGGCTACGCTGGATGTGGGTGAGCCCTCCCGCCTCCGACGTCGGCAAGAAAGCCCTGACCGCGCTCCGGTGGGCCGCGACTGCACGCCTCGCCGGTCAGGCCTTCTCGTGGGCCCTGACGATCGTGGTCATCCGTCTGCTCTCGCCCGCCGACTACGGCCTCATCGCGATGGCCATGATCCTCCCCAGCGCGCTCTATCTGATCAACGACCTGGGCCTCGACGTCGTGCTGGTGCAGAACCAATCTCCAGACCAGGTCTACACGGTGGCCCAGGACCTGGCGACGATGCCGATGCATCGGGCCGCGGGCTTCATCAACTCCATCGGCCTGCCCGCCTTCTCCCACGTGCAGGACCGCCTGGCCGACGTCCGCTTCTACCTCCTCAAGGTCACGCGGATCATGAGCGTGATGTCCTTCCCGCTCTTCGTGGGGTTGGCGGTCGTCGCGCCCGAGGCGGTGGCGCTGCTGCTGGGGCCGAAGTGGCCGGCGGCCGCGCCCATCCTCCAGGCCCTCGCGCTGATCATGCCGCTCCGCATGCTGGCCACGCTGCTGCCGCCGGTGCTGTGGGGTATCTCGCGTCCCTCGATCAGCGCGGGGAACGGCTGGATCGTCGTGGTCGTGGTCGTGGGCGCGTGCCTGCTCGGCGCGCCGTGGGGAGCGATGGGAATGGCGGGGGCGTGGCTGGCGGCGTATCCCGTGGCCTTCCTGATCACGCTGGGCCGGACGGCGACCGTGATCGGCCTCCGGGTGCAGGACTTCGCAGCCGCCATGCTCTGGCCCGCGGTGGCCTCGGGGCTCATGGTCGGCACGGTGACGGCGGCGCGCGGGATCGTCCCCGCCGACGCCCCGCCCGGCCTGGCCCTGCTGGTGCTGGTGCCGATCGGCGCGATCACCTACGTGGCGGTGCTCCTCGCCACGCACCGCGCGGCGCTCCGCGAGACCCTCGCGCTGATCTCCCGGTAGCGCCGCCCGACGACGGGTGCGCGCTCACGGTTGCTGGATCGCGCCGAGCCGGAACGCGCCGGGGCCCACTGGTCGCGTGAAGGTCCAGTACTCCTCGAACTTCACCGGGTCGGTGCGGCTGCCCTCGAGCACCTGCCCGCCGCTCTCGTCGGTGGTGTAGTCGAGGAGGCTCGCCAGGAAGTGGACCGTGACGTAGTCCTGCCCGGTCTCCTGCCACGCCTCCGTGACCTCGGCCGACCGGACCGCGACGTTCTCCAGCCGGTTGATCCGCTGCTCGGCCCGCAGCCGATCGCAGTCGCGCTGGAGGATGTCCTGCATCTCGGGCGTGAGGAGGGAGGCGACGAGGGTCATGTCGCGCGTGGCCCACGCCCCCTGGATCTTGAAAAAGACGTCAGACGCCGTTTCCGCGAAGGCACGCGGATCGAATCCGGGATCCATCTGTCGGATGTGACCGAGCCCCCGGGCCAGGTCCGAGGGGCCGGATGGCACCTCCATCGTCGTGGTGCCCCCGGCCGGCCCGGCCTCGTAGCGAGCGCCCGCGGGCAGGCTGCCGCCACCGGAGGGCGCGTAGTCCGGCGTGGCCTGCTGCTGCCGTCGCATGTAGGAGACCGCCATCCAGGCGAGCCCCGCGATGATGGCGATCTCGAGTAGGCCGATGCCGCCCCCGGCGCCGCCGAAGAGCAGCCCGCCGAGCAGCCCCCCGATCACTAGGCCGCCCAGGATGCCGCCCCAGCCCGGGCGTGCCGGCGCCTGGGGCTGGACGGCAGGAGGCGAAGCGGGATCGGCGGGCGAGGTCGGGGTCGACGCCGGCCGGGCCGGCGACGAGTAGCTGCGGGAGCCTCGACTTCCGCTCGAGCCGCCTCCGCCCGCCCGTGCCCACGCGTCGGTGACCGCGAGCACCGGGGTCGTCACCAGGGCCAGCAGGAGAGCCAGCGTGAGGATTCGTGTCCGTGTCATCGCGCTCCTTTGAGCGCCCGAAAAGGCGGCGCGCGGAACTTTGAGCCCCGCCCCCGGTCTAAGCGGGCAAGTACCCGCCTCGCGCGGGTCGGGAGGAATGCCCATGAACTCGATACGACGCACGCTTTTGAAGCTCTTCGGCGCCGCCGGCGCCACGGCCGCCTCGTACCCGGCCCTGGCCTTCGCGGATCGTATCCGGATCTTACCCGATGATGGGGGCGCCAATCCACCTGGGCAGGACGTCCAGGCAAGCCCGGAACTGGAGCGCGCGCTCCACGGGCTCTCCCTTGGACCCGCCGTCAGCCAGGGCGCGATCTCGGTACTGTGGCTGCACGCCAAGGAGCCCGCGCCGGCCGTGGCCGGCGACGTCCTGACCTTCGACGAGGCCCGGGCCCGCGGCGTGGTCACCATCGTGGAGCGCGCGCAGGCGAGCGTGCCGGAGCTGGTCGCGGAGAACCGCGGCAAGAGCCACGTGCTGCTCCTGGCCGGGGAGATCCTGGTCGGCGGCAAGCAGAACCGGGTGCTGCGCGAGGATCTGCTTCTGCCTCCGCTGAGCGGCCCGCGCAACATCGCGGTGTACTGCGTGGAGCAAGGCCGCTGGAGCGAGGCGCGCGCCCAGTTCGACAGCCGCAACAGCGTCGTTCAGCCGAACGTCCGCTCGCAGGTCCTCAATCGAGCCCCGCAATCGGAGATCTGGTCGAGCGTCGCGTCCGCCGCCCGGAGCATGCAGGCGCCCTCGCCCACCGCGAGCTACCAGGCGGTGTACGACAAGCCCGAGGTGCAGGCTCACCTCGAGCAGGCGACGCGAGCCCCCGAGCTGACCGCGGCGCCGGGCGCGGTGGGTGCGGTGGTCTTCGTGGGCCAGAACCTGGTCGGTGTCGATGCCTTCGGCTCGGCCGCGCTCTTCGGGCGCGAATGGCCGAAGCTGCTGCGCGCCTACGCGCTCGAGGCCTACGGCAAGAGGCCGGGCGGCTGGGACGAGGCGGCCGGACGGGCGCGGGCCGAGGGGCTGCTGCGCGGCGCGGGGCGCGTGGCCGGCACGGTGCGCACCAATCCGGGGGCGGGGCGGATCCTCGAGTTCGCCATCGACGGGCGCCACGGCGCCGCGCTCCTGCTCCAGGATGCGATGATCCACCTGGCCATCATCTGAGAGCCGGGCCATTATCTGAGCCGGACGCCGTCGGGTATCATGCGGGCTGTCGCCGAGCCGCGCGCGGGGCCGGGCCCGCCGCTTTCCCCGGCGCGCAGGAGACTCGCAGATGGCGGCACGCGTGCCCTACCTCGACCGCACCCAGGTCGACGAGCCGACGCGATCACGCTTCGACGCGCTGGAGGCGGCCTCCGGCCGCGTGCTCAACATCTTCCGGTTGATGGCCCACCACGCGCGCTCGCTCGGGCCGTTTCTCGACTGGTATCCCCGGCTGCGCGAGGGGCCGCTGGACCTCCGGCTCCGTTATCTCGCGTACGTGCGGGCCTCGCAGCTCAATCGCTGCCGGTACTGCGTGACCCACAACAGCGCGGCCGGCCGCAAGGCGGGTGTCTCCGCGGCCCAGCTGGAGGCCCTCGCCGAGTCGGCGACCAGCCCGCTCTTCTCCCAGCTCGAGCGCCTGGTGATCCGGTATGCGGAGGAGATGACGACGCGCGTGCAGGTCGACGCGGCCCTGGTGGAGTCCCTCCGTCGCCACCTCACCACCGAAGCCCTCGTGCAGCTCACCCTGACCGTCGCGGCCGCCAACTTCACCAATCGCTTCAACGAGGCGCTCGGCACGGAGCTCGAGGTCGAGACGGGCCGCCGTGGCTGAGGTCGCGTGCCGGTGACGCCTCGTCACTGCCTGGCCTGCGGCGCGCGGCTGCGCGTCGGCTCCGAGCACGGATTCCCGCGCTGGCGCTGTGCCCGCTGCGGCTGGATCTTCTACAACAACCCGGTCCCCGCGACGGTGGCCATCGTGACCGGTCCGCGCGGCGTACTCCTCTGCCGGCGCGCCGCCGCGCCCTTCCGCGGGACCTGGGACCTGGCCGGCGGCTTCCTCGAGGCCGGCGAGCGGCCGGAGCATGGGCTGCGTCGCGAGGTGCGCGAGGAGCTCGGCGCGCGGGTTCGCCGCGCGCGCCTCGTGGGCTTCCTGCTCGACCAGTACGGCGCCGGTGGCGTGCCCATCCTCGGGCTCATCTACCGCGTGCAGGTCACGGGCCGCATCCGCGCGCGCAGCGACGTGAGCGAGGTCCGCTGGTTCCGTCCCGACGCCATTCCGTGGCGCCGGATCGGCTTCGTATCGATCCGGCGCGCCCTCCGCGCGCATCTTCCGCCCGCGCGGCGACGCCGCGGATAGCAACTCCGTTACACGGCAGCCCTTGCGCGATGTTCGCGATTTGACGGGAGCCTGACGGGCCTGTTGTCGCCCTGACGAGACGGGCCGGGGAGTTGCGGCCCAAGTCCCTGGAAACGCGGATCATTCTTCACAAAAGTCCGTGGCATGTCCTATGCCCCGTAGGGGGCGACAAAACGCCGGCGGACCCGGTACGGGGGCGAGCCGATTCGAAAAGGAGCAGAACATGGAGCAGCCCGAGGACGTGCTAGCCGAATACGTGGAGCGGCTGTTCTCGAAGGCAAGCCTGCTGAGCCTCGCCGTCCTGGGTCACGGGCGGCTTCTCGAAGACGGACACACGCGGCCGGACGGCAATCGCCTCGATCAGCTCCAGTCGCTCGCCACGGAGCTGGAGTTCGGGCTCGGCATGCTGCACGATCGCCTCACCGAGCGCCACGAGCTGGCCTGATGCGTATCGTCGTGCGGCCGGTCGTCGCGCTCCTGACCTTCTCCCTCGCCGCGCTGGGCTGCGCGAAGCAGGTCGAGCCGCCCCGCGCCGCCGCCGTCGTCACCCCCGCTCCGACCCCGCCGGCGCCGGTCTGGCCCGACGCGGCCCCCGCCCCCGACGTCAACGCGCCCGACGCCGCCGAGCACGCCGCCGAGTTCGCAGCGCGCGCCGAGCTCCCGGACCTTCACTTCGCTTCCGGGCAGATCCGCGTGCGGGTGAGCGACATGAAGGCGCTCGACGCGACCGTGGCCTGGCTCAGGAGCAATTCCGGTCAGCTGGTGATCATCGAGGGCTACACCGACGTACTGGGAGCCCGCACCGCGAACCTCGCGCTGGCCCAGCGGCGAGCCCAGTGGGTGATGGAGTATCTCGTCTCGAAGGGCGTCTCGGCCGGCCGCATCACGGTCGTCTCCCGCGGCGAGGCCGGGATGGTCTGCGCGGAGAAGACGCAGGCCTGCGAGAGCCGGAACCGCCGCGTGCACTTCCTGGTCCGCGACAGCGGGCCGCTCGAGGTCAGCGCCTCTCCCAGTCACTGACACAGGCCGCCGCGTCCGCCCGGCCGCGCTCGAGCGCGCGGGCGATCGCGGCGGGGTCGAAGTCGAGCGGCCGGAGGTCGAGCGGCGCCGACGGCGTCAGCAGGTGCAGCTCCACCGCGGGATACTTCAAGCGCGCTAGCTCCACGTCCCGCCGGATCTGGTGGATCATCCCCATCTCGAACGCCTCCTCCAGCGCGCGCCGCATCGTGGTCGGCGGGCTCCCCCGCTCGTCGCTGGCGTAGCTCATCACCACCAGCGCGCGCTCGACGCCGGAGTCCGCGGCCAAGGCCTCCAGCACCGGCGCGCGCCCGGTGAGGCCGCCATCGACCAGGAGCGTCCCGTCCACCTCGACGGCCGGAAACGCTCCGGGCACCGCCGCGGCGGCCATCAACGCCTCGGGCGTGATCGTGGCGTTGTCGAAGAGGCGCGGCGCCCGCCGGGCCAGGTCGGTGGTCACCACGAGCAGGCGCACCGGCGAGACGCGGATACGGCCGACGTCGAGCGAGCTGTCGATGAGCTCGCGGAGCGGCGCTGGATCGAAGAAGGACCCCGCGCGATCGAACGCGAGCAAGGTCAGCCACCCGGGCAGCAGACCCGCGAAGAACACGCTGGGGCGCAGCGAGTAGACGCGCTCCCGCGTGAGGCCGCGCCAGAGCGCCTCGAGGCGATCGACGCGCCCGTCGGCGATCATCGCCGCGTTGAGCGCCCCGGCGGACGAGCCGGCCACGAGTCGGATCGGCACGCCCTGCTCGACGAGCGCGGCGGCCACCCCCGCCTCGTACGCGCCCTTGGCGCCGCCGCCCGAGAGGACCAGGGTGGTCGCCGTCCCGCGAGCGTGGCCCGAGCCTTGGCACGTGGACGCCGCGTGCGCGGGCCACGGAACGGCGACGACGAGCAGCGCCCAGGCGAGGAGCCGCGGCGCGAGGGAGAACGTGGAACTCATGCCCGGCTCTTACAACGAGCCGGGCCTGGCGTCAATCGAGCCCGGCGCGATCGCGCCCCGGATGGACCGGCTAGCGGGCGCGGACCCCGGCGGCCACCGCGGGGCGACGGCGCTCACCAAGCACCATCGCGACGCGCCGGGCCAGGTACTCCACGGTGAAGGGCTTGGTGAGGACCGGTCCGGTCGGCTGGAGCCCGCGCATCATGAGGAAGTCACGATCGTAGGCCGACATGAACATCACCTTGAGACCGGGCAGCAGCCCGGCGAGGCCGGCGGCCAGCTCGCACCCGTTCATCCCGGGCATCACCACGTCGGTCAGCAGCAGGTGGATCGGGCCCGGATGCTCGGCGGCCACGCGGATCGCGTCTTGGCCGTCGCCGGCCTCGAGCACGCGGTATCCGTCACCGGCGAGCACGTCGCGGACCAGCCCCCGCACCCACGCGTCGTCGTCGACGATCAGGATCGTCCGCATCGAGCGGAGCGCTCAGCCCGCCCGGCGCTGCCGGACGGCGCGCGCGCGCAGGAGCATCCGCGCCTCGCCCTCGGGGCGCGGCCCGCGCACCCGCTCCAGCCACGCCGCGCGCGCCACCGACTTGAATCCGCCGATGGGCTCGGCCGACCGCAGCGCGGGAGTCTTCTCGGCCCGCTCCCGGTTGAGCCACGTCTCGAGCGGATAGAACTCGACGCTGCCGCAGGTCGGGCAGTCCCGGTACCGGGTCGCGTCGAAGATGGTGTTGCAATCGAGCTCCATGCACAGCTTCGCGGAGCGCAGATCCATGCGGAACTTGTCTCTCTCGACGTTCATCCGAATTCCTCCTGTGGTGGCGCTCGCGCGACCGCCGCTCTGGTGACCAGACAGGCGAGAAGCCGACGCCCGATCCAACGCCTCGGTGGAGAAGGGACCGAGACACCGTCCCGCTCACCGGCTTCTCGACCTGCCTGATCCGTACGCCTCCTCGGGGGCAAGTCCTGTACCAAGGACGTTCGCTCGAAGAATCAAGCTCTTGCTTCCGTGTCACGCCCGCGACTCCCATCGTGCTGCCTTGGCTAGGCAACGAAATGCCCTATTGCTGGGCCCGTCATCCTCACCGCACTTTCTGCGGAGCTCGTGCGTCTTGACAGTCTTCTCGTGACGCCCGCATGATCGGGTGCCATGACCGTCGAGGATCTCGCATCGCTCAGCGCGAGCGCGGCGGCCGCGCGGATCGCGGAGGGCACGCTCTCACCGGTCGCGCTCCTCGAGTCGTGCCTCGCGCGCATCGCGACGGACGACGCCACCGTGCGCGCGTGGGCCTATGTCGACGAGTCGGGTGCCCGCGCCGTCGCGCGCGAGCGCGAGGCCGAGTCGCGCGCGGGGCGTCGCCGCGGGCCACTCCACGGCGTGCCGGTGGGCGTGAAGGACATCTTTCACGTGGCGGGCCTCACCACCACCTGCGGCGCCGCGCCCGCGTTCCACGTCCGCGCGACCGAGGACGCGACCGCGGTGGCCCGGCTGCGTACGGCGGGCGCGGTGATCGTCGGCAAGGTGCACACCACCGAGTTCGCGTACTTCGAGCCCGCGCCCACCCGCAACCCGTGGAATGCCGCCCACACCCCCGGCGGCTCGTCCTCCGGCTCGGCGGCCGCGGTGGCCGCGCGCATGGTTCCGCTGGCGCTCGGCACCCAGACGGTGGGGTCGGTGCTGCGCCCCGCCGCCTATTGCGGCGTGGTGGGATTCAAGGGCACGCACGGCCTCATCCCCACGGACGGCGTGGTGCCGCTCGCCTGGAGCTTCGACCACGTGGGCGTGTTCGCCCGCGCGGTCGCCGACGTCGTGCTCGCCGGCTCCGTGATGGCGGCGCGCGCGCTGGACGCGGCGCCGATGCGGGCGCCGCGCCTGGCCCTGGCCCCCGAGCTGCTCGAGCGGGCGACCCCCGACGTGGCCGACGAGGTCCGCGCCGCGGCGGCGCGCTTCGCGGCGGCCGGCGCCACCGTGGACGAGATCCGGCTGCCCGCCTCGTTCGCGGGCCTGCACGACGCCGGGCGCCTCGTGCTCGAGGTCGAGGCGGCCACGTACCACGAGCCGCTCCATCGCGCGCACGCCGAGGCGTATCGGCCTCGGACCCGCGCGCTGATCGCGGACGGGCTCGCGCGCTCCGCGGTGGCCTACGTGCGCGCCCAGCGCGCGCGGCTCGCCTTCCGCGAGGACGTGCTGCCGCGGCTCGCCGCGTACGACGCGCTGCTGTCGCCGACCGCGCCCTCCACCGCGCCCGAGGGAATGGCCACCGGCGACCCGTGGTTCTGCGCGCCGTGGAGCTTCGCGGGCGTGCCCGCGATCTCGCTGCCGATCGGCGTGTCTCCGCACGGCTTGCCGTACGCGGTGCAGCTCGTCGCCGCGGCCGGTCACGCCGCGCCCGCGCTCGCGGTGGCCGCGTGGTGCGAGCGCGTGCTAGAATTTGATATCATCCGCAGAGAGGAACGTTCGGCGTCGAAGAACGGTTGAACAGTTCGTGGCAGACCCAGGCGGCCGCTTTTCGCTCAGGCGTTTCCTTCTCTCGCCGCGCCCTGCCTCGCGGGCCCCCCTAGCGGGTAGCCAGCCGGCCTTCGCCACCGGGGTCATGCCGGGCGAGGTCCTGGCCGGCTCCACCCGGTCCGTTCCCCTGCTGACACGGGTGCGCGAGCTGCTCCAGCGGCGGGCCGCGCTCGTTCCGATCCTCGCGATCGTCGCGCTCCTCGCCGGGCTCATCGAGATGCGCACCTCCACCGTGCAGGCCCTGGTGCTCTCCATGCTGGCCCGTCATCTCACGTTCCACGTGGAGGCGGGCCCGAGCCCGAGCGTGCGCTTCCCGCGCTCCGGCCCGTACGACGAGCGCCTCGGCTACACCCGCCTGCCCGCCTTCGTCGACCGGCTCGAGGCCGGCGGCTACCACGTCGAGCAGCAGGCGCGCTTCTCCACAGGGCTCGGGCGGCTCGCCACGCTCGGCATCTTCCCGCCGTATCGCGAGAAGACGCGCGCGGGCCTCGAGGTGCAGGACCGCGAGGGGCAGCCGCTCTACGCGACGCGCTATCCCGAGCGCGCGTACGAGCGCTTCGAGGCGGTGCCGCCGCTGCTCGTCAACACGCTGCTCTTCATCGAGAACCGCACGTTGCTGGACACCGCGCAGCCGTTCCGCAACCCCGCGGTGGACTGGCGGCGGCTCGCCAAGGCCGTGGGCGTGGAGACGGTCGGGCGCCTCGGCCGCGAGCGCCACTCCATCGGCGCGAGCACGCTGCCCACGCAGCTCGAGAAGCTCCGCCACTCACCGGACGGGCGCACCCGCTCCGCCTCCGACAAGGTGCGCCAGATGATCTCGGCCAGCCTGCGCGCATACCACGACGGCCCGGGCACGCGCGGCGCGCGCCAGCAGATCGTGGTGGACTACCTCGACTCGCTCCCGCTCGCCGCCGCGCCGGGACACGGCGAGGTGTACGGCATCGGCGACGGGCTGCGCATCTGGTACGGAGTCGGCTTCGCGGAGGCCAATGGGCTGCTCGCGCGCAAGCCAGCGGTCGCGGAGGCGGCTACGCGCGCGCTCGTGTTCAAGCGCGCCTTGAGCCTGATCCTGGCCGCCCGCCGGCCGTACTTCTACCTCGTGGAGAGCCCACCGGCGCTCGAGGAGTTCACCGACAGCTATCTCCGGGTGATGGCGCGCGCCGGCGTGATCGACGCGAACCTGCGGGACGCGGCCCTGGCGCAGCGGCTCGGCCTGCGCCGCAACGGCGCCGCGCCGACCACCGCCTTCGTGGAACGCAAGGGCGCCAACCTGGTTCGCAGCCGACTCACCGGGATGCTGGGTGTCCCGGCCCTCTACGATCTCGACCGGCTCGACCTGACCGCGCGGAGCACGCTCGACGCCCCCGCGCAGGACGCGGTGGACCGGCTCCTGCGCTCGCTGCGCGATCCCGCCATCGTCGACCGGCTGGGGCTGGTGGGCGACAAGCTGCTGGGCGGCGGGGACCCGGCGCGTGTCCTCTACAGCGTGACGGTCTACGAGCGCGGCAACGGCGTCAACCACGTGCGCATCCAGACCGACAACCTCGATCAGCCGCTCGACATCAACGGCGGCGCGCGTATCGACCTGGGATCCACCGCCAAGCTGCGCACCCTCGTCTCGTACCTCGAGCTGGTCGCCGCGCTCCACGATCGGTACGCGCGGCGGTCGCCCGCCGAGCTCGCCGCGGTGCCCCTGCATCCGCGGGACCACCTGAGCGCGTGGGCGATCGAGTATCTGAGCCGCGCGCGGGGGACCGAGCGCGCGCTCTGGCCGATGCTGGAGGCCTCGCTCGAGCGCAAGTACTCGGCCAGTCCCGACGAGGCGTTCTTCACCGGCGGCGGGCTCCACACCTTCCGCAACTTCGACCGCGACGACGACAAGAAGATCCTCACGATCCGCGAGGGCTTCCAGAACTCGGTGAACCTCGTGTTCATCCGCCTGATGCGCGACGTGGTGAGCCACCACCTCTACGGGCCGGCCGGCTCGCTCGCTCGCGTGCTGGACGATCCGGACGATCCGCGTCGCGAGCGGTACCTGACCCGGTTCGCGGATCGCGAGGGCAGCGAGTTCATCCGCCGGTTCTATCGCAAGTACCAGGGGCTGCCCGGCGACGCCGCGCTCGACTTGGTGCTGAGCGGCGCCCACCAGGCGCCGTCGGCGCTCGCCAGCGTCTTCCGCTCGGTCTACCCGGAGGCGAGCCTCGAGGTCTTCCGCGCCACCCTCGCGCCCCGCCTGCCCGAGCGCGCGCTCACCGACCGCGCGATCGAGGAGCTGTACGGGCAGGCCGCACCGGAGAACATGGCGCTGGCCGACCGGGGCTACGTTGCGGGCGTGCACCCCCTCGAGCTCTGGGTGGTGGCCTACCTGCGGCGGCATCCCGGCGCCGGCATGGGGCAGACGCTCCGCGCCAGCAGCGCCGAGCGGCAGGCGGTCTACAGCTGGCTCTTCCTCACTCGCCACCGCAATGCGCAGGACCATCGCATCGCGAGCCTCCTGGAGCTGGAGGCGTTCCTCGACATCCACCGGAGCTGGGAGCGGCTCGGCTATCCGTTCGCCTCGTTGACGCCGTCGCTGGCCACCGCGATCGGCAGCTCGGGCGACCGCCCGGCCGCGCTCGCGGAGCTGATGGGCATCATCCTCAACGACGGGATCCGCCAACCGACCATGCTCGTCGAGCGGCTCGACTTCGCGGCCGGCACGCCCTACGAGACGAGCCTGGCCCGCGCCGAGACGCCACCGACCCAGGTGATGACGCCCGAGGTGGCCGCGGTGGCGCGCGACGTCATGAAGCAGGTGGTGGAGCTGGGCACCGCGCGGGGGCTGAAGCCCGCGCTCCCGCGGGCCGGCGGCGGCAGCCACACCGTGAGCGGCAAGACGGGCACCGGCGATCACCGCTACTTCGTCTACGCCAAGGACGGCTCGGTCGTGGAGTCGCGCGTGGTGAGCCGCGCGGCCACGTTCATCTTCCTGCTCGACGAGCGCTACTTCGGCGCCGTCACCGCCTACGTGCCGGGCGCGGAGGCCGCGCGCTTCCACTTCACGAGCGCGCTTCCCGTCCGCATCCTGGGCCAGCTCCTCCCGGCCCTCGACCGCCTCTCCACACCCGCCGCTCCCCTCACCGCCTCCCGCTAACTCTCGCCGGCGCACCGCGCCGGCTGACCGCGAGGCGGGGGAGGCCACGGGCGCAGGGGGCTCTCTCCCGGAGACACGCTGACTCGCGGACGGCTCTCCATCTCTCGATGGGGCCACGAGACAGGGCCGATCCGCTTCGGCCACGCGCAGAAGACACGGTCCCCGGGAGAGAGCCCCCTGCGCCCGCGCCACGGCCCCTGCCCCACTCCGGACTAGAAGACGTCGTCGCGCTCGCCGAACTCGAACTGGTAGGTGGTCTCGTCGAGCTCGGCCGGGCTGACGAGCTGCTTCTGGGCGAGGAGCGATTCGAAGGTGGCGAGCCAGATCTCGTAGTAGACGAAAGGGGCGGAGCGTCCCTCGGCCAGCGCGATCTGGGCGATGAGGGCCTGACGGAACTCCTCCCACTCGAACAGGCCGCGCTCGTGCAATGCCACCGCCATGCCGAAGACGCGTCCCTGCCAGGGCTCCTCGAACACCAGCTCGCCGTTCTTGCGAGGCAGCGCCGCCTGCCCTTGCATCGCCGCGACGACCCGATCGACCGTGAGCGACTGTCCGTCGGCGGTCACGCCCGAGGGCTCCGGGCAGGCGTGGGGCGGCGCGCCCCGCCAGGGTCGCGCGTCGTCGACGGGCTGCCCGTCGGGTCGCGGCTGCCAGGCCGAGGCGGTGAACTGATAGGGCGCGAGCGCGGTGGGCGGGGGCAGGCACGCGTCGGCCTCCAGCATCGCCTCGACGTGGTCGTAGAGCGCGATCGCCAGCGCGTCCGAATCGATCGAGTGGAACCACTGGGCCTGGCCGTCCCAGAGGAGCAGGACCACGTTGGCGAGCGCGCAGGGGCCGAGGCAGCCGCCGATCGTCAGGTGCACGATGTTGCGCAGGCGCCGCCGCTCCCACTCCCGGTGAAAAGTCTCCGTGGGTACGGGCGCGAAGCCGTCGTCGGTGCGTCCGCAGCAGCAGCCGGTCGCGCACACGAAGAGCTGGCCGCGGAAGCGGGCCACGTTGACGCGCCGGCCGTCGCGACGCGCCACGATGTTGCGTCGCCGCTCGTACATGGGCCCGGCACTCAGCGGGCCGGCGTCGGGGAGGGCCGGACCTCGGCCACGCCGATCAGCGTGTCGCGGGTGATCAGCGGGACCAGCTCCGCCTCGGAGAGCCGCTCGGTCCCCACGGGGCGGCGGGGCAGCACCATGTAGCGCATCTCCGCGCTCGAGTCCCAGACGCGGATCTCGCGCTCGGGGGCCACCTCGAGCCCCATCTCCCGCAGGATCGTCCGCGGCTCGCTGACCGCGCGCGAGCGATAGGCCGGCATCTTGTACCAGGTGGGCGGCAGCCCCAGGACCGGCCACGGGTAACAGGAGCAGAGCGTGCACACCACGAGGTTGTGCACCGCCTCGGTGTTCTCCACCACCATCAGCAGCGCGTAGTCGAGGCCCAGGTCCGCGAGCGCGGCCTTGGGCTCGTCGAGGAGCCGACGCTTGTACGCTTCGTCCGTCCAGGCCCGCGCCACCGCGCGGGCGCCGACCATCGGGCCCGTGTCCGCCTCGTAGCGCTGGATGACCCGATCGACCGCGTCGGGCGGCAGGATCCCCTTCTCCAGCAGCAGGGACTCGAGCGCCCGCACGCGGGAGACGACGTAGGGATCGACGTTGGGATGGTTCTTGCCCATGCGGTCACGCTCCCGGCCGGAGGTAGCTCTCCCAGCAATCGATGTGCACCGCCTGGTTCGGCTCGGCCGCCTCCCCCCACAGCTCGCGCGCGTCGAACCGCACGCTGTAGAGCGGCTGGGGCTGCTCGCCCCGCCCGTGGGCGTTGGTGTCGGGGAACACGTGGATGCCGTGGAAACGGTGGACGACGCCGCGCTTGCCGCGCGCGTACCGCGGCAGGCGCGTGTGCCCCCACGGATGGATCTCCCGCGTGACCACCGGGTCGCCGGGCGCGAAGCGCGGGATCGCGCCGGTCTGGCGGATCACGTCCTCGATCCGCCCGGGGTTGAACGCCGCGCGTGGAGGAAGCGGCGCGCGCAAGGCCGCGGTCGCGGGCTCGTCGGGCTTGCTCTCGAAGAAGGCGCGGCGCGCCGCCAACTCCTCGGCGCCGATCACGCCCTTCTCGAGCAGCAGGCGCGTCACGCCGTCGAGCCACTTCTCGTAGTAGGTCGCCCGCAGGTAGTGGGCAGGCGCCATCCGCTCGACGCCGTGGCGGAACTCGTCGATGTTGAAGAACCCCCGGCCCCGCGCGGCGCGCATCATCGCGAGCACCGCGGCCTCCCACTCGGCGTGAAACGCCGGCTCGTTCTCCTCGCGCTCCACCGGGCCGAAGCCCTGCATGCCGCCCAGGTCGTGCACGCCGTCCATGGCCGGATTCTAGCGCACTCAGTGCGTCCAGGGCGGCGTGGCGTCGACGGGAGGCGGCTCCGGGGCCACACCGGCGTGGCGGGCGCGCAGGCGCATCCAGAGATCGAGCCGCGACCAGTCCGGCGTGCCGACGTAGTGACCGCTCACCGGATCGATCCAGGGATTCGGCAGGAAC
>Ga0187777_10001580_pt1 | contig 14789 bp, 15 predicted proteins | sample 1015_Q2_SP5_10_M_FD_132416 | JGI IMG/M metagenome (GOLD analysis project Ga0187777, IMG submission 132416) | Tropical peat soil microbial communities from peatlands in Department of Meta, Colombia - 1015_Q2_SP5_10_MG | ecosystem: Environmental > Terrestrial > Soil > Wetlands > Peat | place...
GACGCCCTGAAGGAGCAGAAGAACATAGAGGTGCGGGGCTTCGGCACCTTCAAGATTCGTCAGCGCAAGACACGAATGGCGCGCAACCCCCGCACCGGTTCTCCGGTTGAGGTTTCGGCGCGACCCGTTCCTGTCTTCAAGCCCTCGAAGGAGTTGCGTGCGCTCGTCGCCGAAATCGATCACATGTCGGACGAGCCGACGGCGGCCTGAGCTCGCTGCGATTGGAGTCTGCTTCTCTCTCGCCCCGGCGTTCTGCCGGGGCGATTTCTTTTTCTACCGTGCGTGCCGTCACCCGAATGCAGCGCCGCTTGCCGCGCCGCCCCCCTCGGGCGAGTGTTAGGTGATGACCGTAACCGCTTTACTCTTTGCTTCCTACGCCGACGCAGTCGGGCGGCGCAACGTGCCCCTCGAGCTCCCCGACGGAGCCACCGTGCGCGACGCCGTGGCGGAGGTGCGCCGACTGCCCGGGGGCGATTCTCTCCCTCAACACCCGCTTGTCGCCGTGAACGAGAGCTACGCCGATGCGGGGCATGTTCTCCAGCGCGGGGACGAGCTGGCTTTGATCCCACCCGTGGCGGGAGGCTGAGGTGCGCACCGCGCTGCATACCCGTCCGCTCGATCCGACCTCGCTCTTGGCCGAGGTCTCTCATGCCGCGAACGGCGCCGCCATTCTTTTCGTTGGGACCGTCAGAGAAACCAACGACGGAAGGGCTGTCACGGGAATCGAGTACGCGGCCTATGAATCGATGGCGTCTCGCGAGCTCGACCGCATCGTGAGCGAGGCCGCAGAGCGCTTCGCTTCCCCCCACATCGTTGTCGAGCACCGGCTCGGCTCGCTGGACGTCGGCGAGGCGAGTGTGGTCATCGCCGTCGCGCATCCGCGCCGCTCACAGGCGTACGATGCGTCGCGCTACATCATCGAGGAGCTCAAGCGGCGAGTGCCAGTCTGGAAGCGCGAGCACTACGCGGACGGGACTCGAGAATGGGTCGATGCAACGCGCGCTCCAGCGGAGAGCGTCCGATGATGACGCTCACCGACCAATTCGGGCGCCGCATCGAATACCTCCGAATCTCGGTCACGGACCGATGCAACTTCCGGTGCCTCTACTGCATGCCGGAGCGCGGGCTGCAATGGCTACCGAAGCACGACATCCTGAGCTACGAGGAGATCACCTCTATCGTCCGCGAGTTGGCGCCGCTCGGTCTCCGAAGGCTGCGAATCACCGGCGGGGAGCCGACGATACGGCCGAACCTCACCGCGCTCATCGGTATGCTGCGTTCCGTACCGGAGATCGAGGACATCGCGCTCTCGACGAATGGCGTGAAGCTCCCCGAGCTCGCCGGCGAGATGTGCACGGCGGGTCTGGACCGGGTCAACATGAGTGCGGACAGTCTGCGCTCCGAGCGCATCGCGCAGATCGCGCGGCGCACCCTGCCGTTCTCGCCGGTCGATGCCGCGCTGGCGGCGGAGCGGGCCGGGCTCGCCCCGATCAAGGTCAACATGGTTGTCATGCGCGGCATCAACGACGATGAGCTCCTCGACTTCGCTCGGCTCACCCTCGACCACCCCTGGCACGTTCGATTCATCGAGCTGATGCCGGTCGGCGACATGCGAGATCTCACCTGGTCGCACGTCGTGCCGAGCGATGAGCTTCTGGATCGCCTCTCAAGTATCGACGCGCTGGTACCGGACGCGGGCCCCGCCCGCGGCAACGGGCCCGCCCGATATTTCCGCTTCGGTGGGGCTCCGGGAACGGTGGGGGTGATCACTCCCATGACCCACACGTACTGCGGCAGCTGCAACCGCGTGCGCCTCACCGCGGATGGCCGCCTCCGAACCTGCCTCTACGGCACGCAGGAGGTCAGCTTGCGCGACGCTTTGCGTTCCGGACGGCCCTTGCTGCCACTTTACACGCAGGCGCTCGCCGAGAAGCCGAAGGAGCATCAGCTCCTCAAGCTCGAGGTCGGTGGGCTCCGGGCGTTGTCCGAGGTGGGCGGCTAGCGCCAATTTTAGGCTCGCCCGGCTCACGAGATGGGCCGGCCAGACACGTACGCCTTTGCACTCCCCAACTCACATGACATGCTGAACAAGATCACGGTCGTCGGGGCCGGCAACGTCGGCGCGACGACGGCACAACGGCTGGCCGAGAAAGAGCTGGCTCGTCAGGTCGTGATGGTCGACGTGGTGGAAGGCGTGCCTCAAGGAAAGGCTCTCGATCAATGGGAGTCGGCGCCGATCGAGGGATTCGATTCGAGGGTGATCGGCAGCAACGGCTACGCGGAGTCCGCCGACTCCGACATCGTCGTCATCACCGCCGGCATTGCGCGCAAGCCCGGGATGTCGCGCGACGACCTGCTCAATACCAACGCCGGGATCGTCAAGCAGGTGGCCGAACAGGTGAAAGCGAGCTCGCCGCGCGCGATCATCATCATGGTGTCGAACCCGCTCGACGTTATGGCATACGTCGCCAAGCGCGTGACCGGCTTCCCGCGCCAGCGCGTCATCGGCATGGCGGGTGTACTCGACACCGCCCGCTATCGGTCCTTCCTCGCCGAGGCGCTCGACGTTTCGGTGCGAGATATTCAGGCGATGGTGCTCGGCGGGCATGGTGACACGATGGTCCCGCTCATCTCCTACACCACCGTGAGCGGGATCCCGGTCACTCAGCTCCTGGATCGTACCAAGCTCGACGCGATCGTCGACCGCACGCGAAATGGGGGTGCCGAGATCGTGAAGTATCTGAAGACCGGCTCCGCTTACTACGCGCCTTCCTCGGCCGCCGTCCAGATGTGTGAAGCGATCGCGCTCGACCAGAAGCGTGTCCTCCCCTGCGCGGCGTGGTTGGAGGGGGAGTACGGGATGAAGGACCTCTTCCTCGGCGTCCCCTGCACGCTCGGTCGGTCCGGCCTGGAGAAGATCCTGGAGGTCGAGCTCACCGCAGAGGAGCGCGCCGCTCTCACGAAGAGCGCCGACGCGGTGCGCGAGCCGATGGCGGCCGTTCGCTTTTGAGTCCTGACGTGCGGAGGGCCGCCGCCTTCTGGCAGTCGACGATCGGCAAGAAGGTCGTCATGGCGGCGACGGGGCTCATCATGATCGGCTACGTCCTGCTCCACATGGCGGGGAATCTCCAGATCTTCCTCGGGCCAGAGAAGCTCGACGCCTATTCGTACTTCCTGCATCACCAGGCCGGCGAGCTTCTCTGGGTGGTGCGCGCCCTGTTGCTGGTGTCGGTGGTCTTGCACATCGTCGCCGCGCGCCAGCTGACCCGCATCGACAACGCCGCTCGTCCGATCGGCTACGCGCGGCTGGACCCGCAGGCATCCACCCTCTCGTCGCGCACAATGCGCTGGGGCGGGGTGGTGCTCGCCCTCTTCATCGTCTTCCACCTGCTCCACTTCACGTCCGGGACGATCCGGCCGACGGCCTTCGATCCGGCGGACGTCTACGGCAACCTCACGCGAGCCTTTCGCATCTGGTGGGTGGTGCTGATCTACGTCGCGGCGATGATTGCGCTCGGGCTGCACCTCTACCACGGCGGTTGGAGCGCCGTGCGCACCCTGGGCCTCGCACGCCCCAGCGCGAGCCCGATGACGCGCCCGGTCGCCGCCCTCATCGCCGTGCTCGTCTGGGTCGGCTTCACGATCGTCCCCCTCTCCATCTTTCTCGGGTTCGTGCGATGACGATCGAGCTCCGCTCGCACGTGCCCGACGGCCCGATCGAGCAGAAGTGGGACAAGCACAAGTTCGAGATGAAGTTGGTGAACCCGGCCAACAAGCGGAAATACACCATCCTGGTGGTGGGCTCCGGGCTGGCCGGTGCATCGGCTGCGGCGACGCTCGCCGAATTAGGCTACAACGTGCGCTGCTTCTGCTTCCAGGACTCCCCGCGTCGGGCGCACAGCATCGCCGCGCAGGGCGGGATCAACGCCGCCAAGAATTACCAGAACGATGGCGACTCGATCCAGCGGCTCTTCTACGACACGGTGAAGGGCGGGGACTTCCGGTCGCGGGAGGCGAACGTCTACCGGCTCGCCCAACTGAGCGTGAACATCATCGATCAGTGCGTGGCGCAGGGCGTGCCCTTCGCTCGCGAGTACGGCGGGCTCCTTGCCAACCGCTCGTTCGGCGGGGCCCAGGTCTCGCGCACGTTCTACGCGCGGGGGCAGACGGGGCAGCAGCTCCTCCTCGGGGCCTATCAGGCGCTCGAGCGCCAGGTCGGGCTCGGGAAGGTCGCGATGTATCCGCGGACCGAGATGCTCGACCTCATCGTCGCCGACGGCCGGGCCCGCGGCATCGTGACGCGCGATCTCACGACCGGCCGCGTGGAGTCACACCTCGGCGATGCCGTCGTGCTCGGCACCGGGGGCTACGGCAACGTGTTCTATCTCTCCACGAACGCCAAGGGCTCCAACGCCACCGCCATCTGGCGCGCCTACCGCCGTGGAGCAGCGTTCGGCAATCCGTGCTTCACCCAGATCCACCCGACGTGCATACCGCAGAGCGGCGACTACCAGTCGAAGCTCACGCTGATGAGCGAGTCGCTCCGCAACGACGGCCGCGTCTGGGTCCCCAAGAAGGCGGGGGACACGCGGGCGCCTGACGAGATTCCGGAGGCGGAGCGGGACTACTACCTCGAGCGGAAGTATCCCAGTTTCGGCAACCTCTCGCCGCGCGACATCGCCTCGCGAGCGGCCAAGGAGGTGTGCGATGAAGGGCGGGGGGTGGGGCCCACGGGGCGCGGCGTCTATCTCGACTTCGCCGACGCCATCAAGAGGCTCGGCACCGACACGATCCACGAGCGATACGGGAATCTCTTCGAGATGTACCAGCGCATCACCGACGACAACCCGTACCGCGTGCCGATGCGCATCTACCCCGCGGTGCACTACACCATGGGCGGGCTCTGGGTCGACTACAACCTGATGAGCACAATCCCCGGGCTGCACGTGATCGGGGAGGCGAACTTCTCCGATCATGGCGCCAATCGACTGGGCGCGAGCGCGCTGATGCAGGGGCTCGCCGACGGCTACTTCATCCTTCCGTACACCATCGGCAGCTATATCGCCTCGGCGAAGCTCTCCCCGATCTCGGCGTCGCATCCCGCCGTGCGCGAGGCGGAGAGAGCGGTGCTGGAGCGCACGCGCCGGCTGCTCGCTCCGCGCTCGGGGAGGACGCGCACCGTCGACGCCTTTCACCGCGAGCTGGGAAAGATCATGTGGGAGGGGTGCGGCATGGCCCGGAGCGAGGCCGGACTCCGCAGCGCGCTGGCTCGGATTCCGGAGTTGCGCGAGGAGTTCTGGCGTGAGGTCACCGTGCTCGGGAGCGACGGCGAGCTGAATCAGGCGCTCGAGAGGGCGGGGCGTGTCGCCGACTTCCTCGAACTGGCAGAGCTCATGTGTCTCGACGCGCTGCATCGCCGCGAGTCGTGCGGCGGACACTTCCGGGTGGAGTATCAGACGGGCGACGGGGAGGCCCAGCGCGACGACGAGCACTTCGCCTACGTGGCGGCGTGGGAGTACACGGGCGAGCATTCGGCGCCCACGCTCTGGCGAGAGCCGCTCCACTTCGAGCACGTGCACCTCGCGCAGCGGAGCTACAAGTGATGCACTTCCGGCTCAGGGTCTGGCGTCAGGCAGGGCCGGGCGCGCCGGGGCGGCTGGAGAGCTACGACGCCCCGGACATCAGCCCCGAGTGCTCGTTCCTCGAGATGCTCGACGTCGTCAACGAGCTTCTGATGGCGCGCAACGAGGCGCCGATCGCCTTCGACCACGACTGCCGCGAGGGGATCTGCGGCTCGTGCGGCGTCATGATCAACGGCGTGGCGCACGGCCCCGAGCGAGGGACGGCCACCTGCCAGCTACACATGCGCCACTTCACGGATGGCGCCGAGATCGTCGTCGAGCCCTGGCGGGCCCGTGCCTTTCCAGTGTTGAAGGACCTCTGCGTCGACCGGAGCGCTTTCGACCGGATCATCGCCGCCGGCGGCTTCATCACCGCCAACACCGGCGGTGCGCGCGACGGCAACGCCATCCTCGTGCCGAAGTTCGCCGCCGAGTCGGCGATGGACGCGGCGGCCTGCATCGGCTGCGGCGCCTGCGTGGCGGCCTGCCCGAATGGATCCGCGTCGCTCTTCACCGCCGCCAAGATCTCTCACCTCGGAAGTCTTCCCCAAGGGCAGCCCGAGCGTGACCGGCGCGTGATCCGGATGACACAGCAGATGGACGCCGAGGGCTTTGGCGGCTGCACGCTGCACGGCGAGTGTCAGGAGGCGTGCCCGAAGATGATCAGCCTCGACACGATCAGCCGGATGAATCGCGACTTTCTGGCGGCGAGCTGGCGCTCCGGGGAGGAGCGAGCGTCTCAGGAAAACACCGGCTGAACGACGAGGCGGCGCGAGCGCTCGTCCACGCGTGGCGAGAAGGAGGCGCCCCCCCCCACCGATCTGGTCCGCGCACATCCCTTGGCGGGACGCCGGAGCGGTGTCACCCCAGCCGGGGCAGCGTCACACCCTGTTGTCCCTGGTACTTCCCGCGCTTGTCCTTGTACGAGACCTCGGGCGGTTCATCCCCCTCGAAGAAGAGCACCTGAGCGATCCCTTCGTTGGCGTAGATTTTGGCCGGAAGGGGGGTGGTGTTGGAGATTTCGAGCGTCACGTAACCCTCCCACTCGGGCTCGAAGGGGGTGACGTTGGTGATGATCCCACATCGCGCGTAGGTCGACTTTCCGACGGTCACCGTGATGATGTTGCGCGGGATGCGGAAGTACTCGACCGAGCGAGCGAGGGCGAAGGAGTTCGGGGGCACGATGCAGACGTCGCCCTCGAATTCGACGAAGGAACGCGGGTCGAAGCTCTTCGGATCGACGATGGAGCTGAGCACGTTGGTGAAAATCCGGAACTCGCGGGCCACGCGCATGTCGTAGCCGTAGGAGCTGACGCCGAACGAGATGACGCCCTCGCGGCGTTGGCGGTCCTCGAACGGCTCGATCATGCGGTGCTCGAGCGCCATGCGGCGAATCCAGCGATCTGATTTGATGGTCATGGGCGCCGCAATGTAGCCGCCACGTCCGTGCCGCGTAAAGCGCGGCGTTGCACTCACTGGGGCCGGGAGATAACTTTTGGGAGCGAACGTGAAAAAATTCACGAGCCCGCTCCCCGGATGATCCGCGACTATCTCCCCATTCTCATGCTGATCGGGTTCGTCGCCGTGAACGGCGTCGCCCTCATCGCTCTGTCGCACCTCGTCATCCGCCGTCGCCCCACCCCTGTCAAGCAAGTCGCCTACGAGTCGGGCATGCCGCCCCTCGGCGACGCTCGCGAGCGTTTCTCGGTCAAGTTCTACCTCGTCGCGATGCTCTTCATCGTCTTCGACATCGAAACGGTGTTTCTGATCCCCTGGGGGTCCTACTATCGCGAGCTCTCCTGCACCGTCCCGCTCGTGAACGGAATGTGCCCGGCCGGCCACATCACCATCTTCGGCCTCGCCGAGATGGTCGTCTTCATGGCCATTCTCCTCGTCGGGTTCATCTACATCTGGAAGAAGGGAGCGCTCGAGTGGCAGTGACCGCCGGTGGCGCCCCGGGGCGGACGGTGGCGACGTACGATCCGCCGGGATCCGAGAACTGGCTCACCACCCGGCTCGATGCCCTCATCAATTGGGGGCGGGCGGGCTCGCTCTGGCCGATGCCTTTCGGCACCGCCTGCTGCGCCATCGAGTTCATGGCCACCGCCGCCACCCGCTTCGACCTGGCCCGGTTCGGGATGGAGCGCCTCGGCTACACGCCGCGTCAGGCGGATGTGCTGATCTGCGCCGGCCGGGTGCCGCTCAAGCTCGCCCCCGTGCTCCGGCGCATCTGGGAGCAGATGCCCCAGCCCAAGTGGTGCATCTCGATGGGGGCCTGCGCGTCGTCAGGCGGGATGTTCGACAACTACGCGGTGGTGCAGGGGATCGACACGATCATTCCGGTGGATGTCTACGTGCCGGGCTGCCCGCCGCGGCCGGAGGGGCTGCTCTACGGAATCCTGATGCTCCAGGAGAAGGTGCGCCGCGAGCGGCTCCGCGACACCGAGACACGCGACGAGATGCAGGTCGACCCGGACACCGGCCTCTACATCCCGGCACCGGCGATCGATGAGCTGGCCGAGCCCTTCGGCAACTCGGTGCACCAGACGCGGTCCGGTCTCTGATGTCGGTCGCCCAGCTTCCCGGCAGCGCCGCGCCCGACTACGCCCCGGTGACGCCGCGCCAACTGCCGTACATGAACGGAACGCCCAACCCATCGGCGGCCGCTCTGCGCGAGCGATTCCCCGACGCGGTCACGCGGGTCGACGTCATCTGGGGGGAGACCTCCGTCTACGTCGACGGCCCGCGGCTCCTCGAGGTCGTGCGCTGGCTGCACGATGATCGCACGCAGCGCTACGACTACCTCGCCGACATTACGGCGGTCGAATTCCGCGATCCGGAGCGACCGATCGAGGCGATCTGGCACCTTCGCTCGCTCCCCTTCCGCCGCTTCCTCCGTCTGAAGGTCGAGCTCGACAAGCGGGCACCGCTCTCCGTGGAAAGCGTCTGGCCGGTGTACAAGTCGGCGGATTGGATGGAGCGGGAGTGCTACGACATGTTCGGCATCACCTTCCGCGGGCACCCCGACCTCCGGCGCATTCTCCTCTGGGAGCAATACAAGGAGGGCTTCCCGCTCCGAAAGGACTTCCCCCTCCGCGGACGCTTCAGCCGCTCGGAGCAGCTCAAGCAGGCGCTCGCCGCGGCACCGGAGTCGCGCTACTCGCTCGAGGAGCTCGACATCGCGCAGGCGTTCGAGGACCTGCCTGACGACATGCGCCGGCGTCTGGCCGCCGGCGAGAAGACCGGCGAGTAGGATGCCGACGACGACACGCACGGTGGAGATCGCCCTCGGGACCTCGGGGCTGGACGCCGAGGGGAAGCCGACTCGCACGCCCCTCACTGTCGGCGCCTCCGGGGCCGTCACGCCCGCCGCGCCGGCCGTCGAGAGCGGGCCGGACCTCGCGGGTGAGCACATGCTCATCAACATCGGACCGCAGCACCCCGCCACGCACGGTGTGCTGCGCTTGGTGCTCGAGCTCGATGGCGAGATGGTGGTGCGCTGCATCCCGCACATCGGCTACCTCCACTGCGGCTTCGAAAAGATCGGCGAGTACCGCCAATACAATCAGATCATCCCGTGGACCGATCGAGAGGACTACCTCAACGCGATCGGCAACAACTGCGCCTTCGCTCTCGGCGCCGAGCGGCTCTTCGGGATCGACATCACCCCGCGGTGCACGGTGCTCCGGGTGATGGCGATGGAGCTCTCCCGCATCGCCTCGCACCTCGTCTGGCTGGGAACGACCTGCATCGACATCGGCGCCTTCACCCCCTTCCTCTGGAGCTTCCAGGAGCGCGAGCGGGTCTACGATCTGCTCGAGCAGTGGGTCGGTGCGCGCATGACGACGAGCGCGACCCGCGTGGGCGGAATGGCGGCCGACATCCCCGATGGCTGGACCGACAAGCTGCGCGACTTCGTGCGCACCTTCCCGAAGACCATCGACGAGGTCGATCGGATGCTCACCCGCAACGGCATCTGGGTGGGACGGACGGTCGGCCTCGGGGCAATGAGCGCCGATGACGCGGTGAACTACGGCCTCTCCGGGTCTCTCCTCCGTGCGTCAGGCGTCGCCTACGACGTGAGAAAGGACTTCCCCTATCTCGACTACGAGACGTACGACTTCGACGTGCCGGTCGGGGTGCACGGCGACGTCTACGACCGCTATCTGGTGCGAGTGGAGGAGCTCCGCCAGTCGACGCGCATCCTCGCGCAGGCGCTCGAGCGGCTCCCCGATGGGCCGGTGAACGTCGATGATCATCGCGTCGTCCTGCCGCCGAAGACCAAGGCGATGAGCGACATGGAATCGATGATCCATCACTTCAAGCAGGTGATGGAGGGCGCGCGCCCGCCGATCGGGGAGTCGTACGTGGCCGTGGAGAGTCCGCGCGGCGAGAAGGGCTACTACATGGTGTCCGACGGCACGGCCAAGCCAGTCCGCTGGCGCATCCGGCCGCCCTCGATGATCAACCTCTCCGCCATCCCGAAGATGACCGAGGGCTATCTCCTCTCCGACCTGATCGCCATCAATGCGAGCATCGACATCGTGATGGGGGAGATCGACCGGTGACGGCTGGGGCGACCGAGCGCGGAGCTCAGACGACGTCCGGGGCGCACCAGGGCGATGGCGCACCGTACGTCCCCGTCTTCACCGGCGCTGTGAAAGGAGAGCTCGATGCTACCCTCTCGCGCTATCCCACCAAGATGGCGGCGCTCCTTCCGGCACTGTGGCTGGTGCAGCGGGAGCGGGGCTGGGTGAGCGACGACGCGATGGCCGAGGTGGCCAAGCTCCTCGAGATCACGCCGGCGTACGTGAAGGGCGTGGTGACCTTCTACACCATGTACCACCAGCACCCGCCCGCGAAGTACGTGGTCCAGGTCTGCACGACATCGCCCTGCGGCGTCTGCGGCGCCGAGCAGGTGGTCGAGGCGCTGCTGCGGCACACGCGCTGCGAGGAGCTGGGGGCGACGTCCGCCGACGGCCGTTACTCGGTGATCGAGGTCGAGTGCCTGGGCGCCTGCGGCTTTGCCACCCCCATCATGATCAACGACACCTTCATCGAATCGGTGAGTGCCGACAAGGTGCCGCAACTCCTCGCCGGTCTCCCCTGATGGGATTCCCTCACCGCGCCCATCCCCGCGAGACGGCGGTGCTGTCGAAGTACTTCGGCGACCCGCAGGCACGTACGCTCGAAGGCTGGCGACAGCGCGGCGGCTATCGCGCCCTCGAGCAGGCGCTCGCGATGTCGCCGGCTGACGTCGTGAATACGGTGAAGGACTCCGGACTGCGTGGGCGCGGCGGCGCCGGCTTCCCGACCGGGCTGAAGTGGTCCTTCATGAAGCCCGGCGACGGGAAGCCGCACTACCTCTGCGTGAACGCCGACGAGTCGGAGCCGGGAACGTTCAAGGACCGTGAGATCATGCGGTGGACACCGCATGCGCTCATCGAGGGGAGCGCGATCGCCGCGCATGCCATCGCCGCGCCGACGACATACATCTACATCCGCGGTGAGTTCACGGAGCCCCTGAAGATCATGCAGGACGCGCTCGCCGAGGCCTACAAGGCGGGGCTCCTCGGCGCCAACGCCATGGGCACGGGAGTCCGCCTGGACATGTACGTGCACCGCGGGGCTGGCGCGTACATCTGCGGCGAAGAGACCGCCCTCATGAACTCCCTCGAGGGTCGTCGCGGAAACCCGCGGATCAAGCCTCCGTTCCCGGCCGCCGCCGGCGTCTTCGGCCAGCCGACCACGATCAACAACGTCGAGACTCTGGCCGCCGTGCCGCACATCATCACGAACGGCGCCGCGTGGTACAAGGCGATGTGCCTCTCCAACCCGAAGAGCACCGGAACGAAGCTCTTCTCGGTGTGCGGGAACGTCGCCAAGCCGGGCAACTACGAAGTGACGATGGGTTTCCCCTTCAAGGAATTCCTCTTCGATCTCTGCGGCGGCCCGCTCGCCGGGCGCCAGTTCAAGGCCGTCATCCCCGGCGGATCGTCGGTGCCGATTCAGACCATGGAAGAGGCGGAAGCGACGCTCATGGATTACGAGGGGTTCGTCGCCCAGGGAACGATGCTCGGATCCGGAGGCGTGATCGTCTTCGACGACGCCCAGTGCATGGTGAAGCAGATCGCCCGGCTGGCGCGCTTCTACGCTCACGAGAGCTGCGCGCAGTGCACGCAGTGCCGGGAAGGCACCGCCTGGACGACGAAGATCCTCGAGCGGATCGAGCGCGGCGCCGGTACGACCCAGGACCTGGATACCCTTCTCGATCTCGCCGACAACATGACGGGGAAGACGATCTGCGTTCTGAGCGATTCGTGCGCGGCGCCCGTGGTATCGGGGATCAAGAAGTTCCGCCGAGAGTTCGAAGCGCACATCAAGGGGAAGCGATGCCCGTTCACCGCCGCCGCCGCTGCCTGACGTGACCGCTCCGCCGATGGTCTCGCTCACTATCGAAGGGCGGACAGTCTCCGTCCCCGCCGGGACGTCGATTCTCGAGGCGGCGAAGAACGCCGGCGTCCTCGTGCCTCACTATTGCTACCACCCGGGGCTCCCGGTGGCCGGAGTTTGCCGGATGTGCCTGGTCGAGGTGGAGAAAGCGCCCAAGCTCGCGCCGGCGTGTGCCACCACGGTCGCCGACGGCCAGGTGGTCCACGTCTTCTCCGACCAGGCGCTCGAGGCACGCAAGGGCGTGCTCGAGCTGCTCCTCATCAACCACCCGCTCGACTGTCCGATCTGCGACCAGGCGGGAGAGTGCGAGCTTCAGGACTACACCTTCCGGGAGGGACGCGCCGAGGGGCGGCTCGGCCCCGAGCCGAAGCGCTTCAACCCGGTCGAGGACTTCGGCGGCGACGTCCTGTACGTCACCAACCGTTGTATCCTCTGCACCCGCTGCGTGCGCTTCATGGAGGAAGTGGCGCAGGACCCGGTGCTGAACGTGAGCGAGCGCGGCGACCGCGCCGTGATCGGCAAATTCGAAGGCGAGGACCTCACCCATCCATGGGCCTCCAACGTCGTCGATCTCTGCCCGGTCGGCGCCCTTCTGTCGAAGGACTTCCTCAACAAGGCCCGGGCCTGGGAGCTCGACCGCACCCCCAGCGTCTGCCCCAACTGTACCCAGGGGTGCAACGCGATCCTCGAGACGCGCGACGACGTCGTGGTCCGCATGCGTCCCCGATCGAACGAGGAGGTCAACCGCTTCTACCTCTGCGACGAGGGGCGGCTCGACTATCGCTGGCTGAACCGCACCGATCGCGTGGAGACGCCGCTCGTCAGGCGGAGCGGCGCTCTCGCGCCAGCGGAGTGGGATGACGCGATCAATGCGGCCAGCACCCTCCTCGCTGGAAAGAAGCTCGTGGTGCTGGCAAGTCCGATGCTCTCCAACGAGTCTCTCTGGCTGCTCGGCCGCCTCGTCACGAAGACGGGAGGCACCGGCGTCTTCCGCGTGCGCACGGCGCCCGAGGCGCCACTCCCTGGGGTGACCGACCTCGCGCGCCGCGCCGAGCGCGCGGCGAACGTGCACGGCGCGGAGCTTTTCGGCTTCACCAAGTCCGAGGTGCCGTTCGATCGCGTCGGTGGCGACGACGTTGTCCTCATCGCCGATCCCGAGCTGACGCCGGCGGATATCGCCGTCCTCGGGAAGGCGAGCGCGATCATCGTGTTGGCGACGCACCTTCCCGAGGCGCTGCGCGCCGCGGCCGTCGTCCTTCCGACCACGAACATGGCCGAGGAGGAGGGGACCTTCACCAACCTGCGCGGGCGCGTCCAACGCTACTGGCAGGCGAAGTCGACCCCGGGGTCGGCGCGGCCGGCGTGGTGGGCGGTCGGCGACCTTCTCGCTCTACTCGGTGAGAAGACGGGATACTTCCTCCCCGGCGAGGTGTTCACGGCGTTGGCGGCGGCCCGCCCGGAATTCGCGGGAATGAGCTACGACACCCTCGGCCTCAAGGGGCAACTCCGCGCCAACCGGGCCGCCGCGTCGGGAGCGGCGTCATGATCGTCGTCGCCCTCCTTCAAGCGGGCGAGCGCTACTACAACGCCTCCGCTCCGGTGACGGGGTGGCCCTGGCTCTGGCTCACCGTCGTCAAGTTGCTGGTGATCTTCACCATCCTCATGGTGACGATCGCGTACCTCACCCTGGCCGAACGCAAGATCGCCGCATGGATTCAGGACCGCATCGGCCCGAATCGCGTGGGGAAGGGGTGGGGGCAGCCGCTGGCGGACGGTCTCAAGAACATCATGAAGGAGGAGACGCTCCCGGACGCAGCGAACAAGCTGATTTTCATGCTGGCCCCGCTCCTCGCCTTTACTCCGGCTCTCATCACCTTCGCCGTGATCCCCTTCGCCTCGCCGCTGCCGACGCGCTGGGGATACATGGAGATGGTGCTCGCCGACATCCCGATCGGCTTTCTCTACATCCTCGCCGTCACGTCGGTGGGGGTATACGGCATCGTCCTGGCTGGATGGAGCTCGAACAACAAGTACGCCCTGCTCGGCGGCCTGCGGTCGAGCGCTCAGATGGTGAGCTACGAGGTGGCGATGGGGATGGCGACCGTCGCCGTCCTCCTCCTGGCCGGGAATGTCTCGCTTCCCGCCATCGTACGGCAGCAGCAGACGATGGGGTGGAACGTCTTCCCGCTCATGATCGCCTGCTTCGTCTTCATCGTGGCATCGTTCGCCGAGACGAATCGGCTCCCCTTCGATCTTGCGGAGGCCGAGTCCGAGCTCATCGCCGGATATCACACGGAGTATAGCTCGTTCAAGTTCTCGATGTTCTTCATCGCCGAGTACTCGAACATGATCACCGCCGCGGCGCTCACGGCGACGCTCTTCTTCGGTGGCTGGGACATCCCGGGGACGCAGTGGGACAACACACCCCCCTGGACGGTGCTCAAGACGATGGTGACGCTCGGCGCGTTCCTGGTGAAGACGTTCTTCTTCATCTTCCTCTTCATGTGGGTGCGATGGACGCTTCCGAGATTCCGCTATGACCAGCTCATGGCGTTAGGCTGGAAGGTCCTGCTCCCCCTGGTGCTGGCGTACATCACGATCATCGGCGGGGCGGTTCTGGCGCTCGATGCCCTCGGGATTCCACGCACCGTGCAGATCCTCGGGATGTCGCCCTACTGGGCGATCCTCGGGATGCTCAACATGGTGCTGGCAGTC
>Ga0187777_10001581_pt1 | contig 14788 bp, 14 predicted proteins | sample 1015_Q2_SP5_10_M_FD_132416 | JGI IMG/M metagenome (GOLD analysis project Ga0187777, IMG submission 132416) | Tropical peat soil microbial communities from peatlands in Department of Meta, Colombia - 1015_Q2_SP5_10_MG | ecosystem: Environmental > Terrestrial > Soil > Wetlands > Peat | place...
CCCGCCAGGCGCTCGTCAGCCGCGGCCGGTCGCTGCTGCCCGCGGGCGTGCGCGGTGTCGAGGGCGACTTCGCCGTCGACCAGGCGGTCGAAGTCGTCGACGAGAGCGGTCTCGCGTTCGCCAAGGGCCTCAGTCGCTATTCCGCGCACGCGCTGCGGGGTGTGGCCGGCCGCCAGACCACCGACCTCCCCGACGGCTATCCCCACGAGGTCGTGCACCGCGACGACCTCGTCGTGCTGCCCTGATCCCGACGCGGGCAGGCCATTTCCGGCCGTAGGCGCGGAGCGACGCGGAGGGGCGGTTCGGCCACCCAGCGTGCCGGGCGACGGGTGGGCCGGGAAAAAGGGCGTCCGCGCGCTCTTGCGCTCGGACGGGTGGTCGGTCACACTCCACGATGCACTCGTCGCCGACCGGCGGGGGGAGAGTCCTCCTACGAGGGCTTCGACGGCCGGCGAGGAGCGGGAGAAGGTGAGACCGGGTCGCCCGCCGGCCGCTGCGCCATCCGGCAGCGCGGCTCGCGTGGGCGGCACGGTCTCGCCACTCCCGGGCCGGGGCCGCACGTCCAGTCGACCGTTACACTCGGTTGTCATGTCCGCGTCCGCCGTCTCGGCGTTGGGGCGGCGAGCGAAGCAGGCGGCCGCGATCCTCGGCCGAACCCCCGGCGCCGAGAAGAACGCGGCGTTGGCCGCCGCCGCCGACCTGCTGCGCGACCGCGGCGCCGAGGTCCTCGCCGCCAATGCCCTCGACGTCGAGGACGCAGCCGCGGGCGGGATGGACGCCGGCCCCCTCGATCGGCTGCGCCTGAGCGAGGCGCGCCTCGCGGGGATGGCCCAGGGACTGCTCGACGTAGCCGCCCTGCCCGACCCCGTCGGGGAGGTGCTCGGCGGCTGGCGCCGGCCGAACGGCCTGCTCGTCGAGCAGGTGCGGGTGCCGCTCGGCGTGGTGGCGATCATCTACGAGAACCGTCCGAACGTCACGAGCGACGCGGCCGGCATCTGCCTGAAGTCGGGCAACGCGGCCCTGCTCCGCGGCTCGGCGAGCGCGCTCCGCTCCAACCGCGCCGTCGTCGACGTCCTGCGCGACGGCGCGACCAAGGCGGGACTCCCCGCCGATTGCGTGCTCCTCGTCGACGACGTGGGTCACGAAGCCGCGGTCGAGCTGATGCAGCTCGACACCGTCGACTGCCTCATCCCGCGCGGCGGTCCCGCGCTCATCCAGAGCATCCGCCAGCACGCCACGGTCCCGGTCGTGATCGACGGTGACGGCAACTGCCAGATCTACGTCGACGCCACCGCAGATCTCGACCGCGCGCTCGATATCGTCGTCAACGCCAAGACGAGCCGCCCGAGCGTCTGCAACGCCGCCGAGTCGCTGCTCGTGCACGAATCGGTGGCGGACGAGTTCCTGCCCCGCGTGTGCGCGGCGCTCGACGAGCAGGGCGTGGAGCTGGCGGGCGACGACGGGGCACGCACGAGATGGCCTGCCATGCGCGCCGCGACCGACGACGACTTCGCCCGTGAGTTCCTCGCGCTCGAGCTCGCGGTCGCGGTCGTGCCGTCCCTCGACGCCGCGATCGAGCACGTCAACCGCTACGGGTCCGGCCACACCGAAGCGATCCTCACGCGCGACCTCGACGCCGCACGGCGCTTCACCACCGAGGTCGACGCGGGAACGGTGATGGTGAACGCGTCGACTCGATTCGCCGACGGCGCCGAGTTCGGGTTCGGCGCCGAGATCGGCATCTCCACCCAGAAGCTCCACGCACGCGGCCCGATGGCGCTCCGCGAGCTGACGACCTACAAGTACGTCGTTTGGGGCGACGGCCAGATCAGGAATTAGGGTCGCAGGCTTATGGCTGAACGGTTCGAGAGTGTCGACGACGTGATCACGCGGCTGCGGAAGGCCGACTACCTGTCGGACGCCGGCATCGCCGGCGTCGTCTTCCTCGCCGACCGTCTGGAGAAGCCGGTGCTCGTGGAAGGGCCGGCGGGCGTCGGCAAGACCGAGCTCGCCAAGGCGGTCGCCGAGGTCACCGGTGCGCGCCTGATCCGCCTCCAGTGCTACGAGGGCCTCGACGAGGCCAAGGCGCTCTACGAGTGGAACTACAAGAAGCAGCTCCTGCGCATCCAGGCCGACCGCGAGCACGAGACGAGCTGGGCCGAGGTCGAGTCCGACATCTTCAGCGAGCCCTTCCTGCTCACCCGGCCGCTCCTCGAGGCGATCCGCGCCGAGGAACCCGTCGTCCTCCTGATCGACGAGGTCGACCGGGTCGAGATCGAGACCGAGGCGCTGCTCCTCGAGGTGCTGTCCGACTTCCAGGTGTCGATCCCCGAGCTCGGCACGATCGTCGGCGCGCGACAGCGCCCGATCGTCATCCTCACGTCGAACAACACGCGCGAGCTGTCGGAAGCGCTGAAGCGGCGCTGCATCTACCTGCACATCGACTACCCGAGCCTCGAGCGCGAGAAGGACATCGTGCGCGTGCGCGTGCCCGACATCGACGAGACGCTCGCCGATCAGATCGCGCGCGTCGTGCGCTCCATCCGGTCGCTCGAGCTCAAGAAGGCGCCGTCGATCTCCGAGACGATCGACTGGGCGCGCACGCTGCTCTACCTCGGGAAGCCGCAGGTCGACCCCGAAGTGATCGGCGAGACCCTCCACGTCCTGCTCAAGTACCAATCCGACATCACCAAGGCGCGCAAGGAGCTCGAGGTCCCCGAACCCGAGGCCGTCTGACGCCGATGCCGGCCACCGCGTCCCCCTACCTGCTCGACGTGCTCCAGGGCTTCGTGCACGAGCTGCGCGCCGCGGGTCTGCCCGTGTCGATGACGGAGAACCTCGACGCGATGCGGGCGATCGAGTTCATCGACATCGACGAACGCGAGCTGTTCAAGTCCGTGCTGGCCGCGACGCTCGTCAAGCACCATCGCCACCAGAAGGCGTTCGACGTCGTGTTCGACGTGTACTTCTCCCTGTTCAGCCAGGGCATCCCGGGCGAGGACGGCGAGGAAGGCGAGGGGGGCGAGGGCGAAGTCGACTTGTCGGGCGAAGGGCAGATGGGCGCCGGTGACGGCGCCGGCCAACCGGTGTCGCGCGAGGAGCTCGCGGCCATGCTGCTCGCGGCGCTCGTGAACATGGACCGCGACGAGCTGCGGCGGCTCGCCGGGATCGCGGTGCAGCAGTTCGCAGGGATGGAGCCGGGCCGCCCGGTCGGCGGCACCTACTACCTCTACCGCACGCTGCGCATGCTCGACCTTGACGCCCTCGCCGCGCGGCTCATGGGCATGGCGCGCGACCAGGGCGACGTCGGCGAGGGCCAGCTCGCCGAGCGGCTCGCGCGCGAAGAGGTCGACGCCCGGCTGAAGGAGCTACGAGAGATCGTCGAGGAGGAGATCCGCCGCCGGCTCGTCGCCGACCGTGGTGCCGAGGCGATGGCTCGCACGTTGCGCAAGCCGCTGCCCGAGGACATCGAGTTCATGCACGCGTCGCGCGACGAGATGCTCGCGCTGCAGCATGCGGTCTATCCGTTGACGCGCGCGCTCGCGGCGCGACTCGCGCAACGGCGTCGGCGGCGCAACCGCGGCCATCTCGACTTCCGCAAGACGGTCCGGGCGTCGCTGTCCTACGGCGGCGTACCGGCCGAGCCCAAGTTCCGCAACCCGCACCCGTCGAAGCCCGAGATCATGGTGGTGGCCGACATCTCGGGGTCCGTCGCGAGCTTTGCCCGCTTCACCCTCATGTTCGTGTACGCGATGGCGAGTCAGTTCTCCAAAGTGCGGTCATGGGTCTTCATCGACGGCATCGACGAGGTCACGCGTTTCTTCAACGAGTCCGACGACGTGCTCGAAGCCGTGCACCGGGTGAACACCGAAGCGGACGTGGTGTGGGTCGACGGGCACTCCGACTACGGGCACGCGTTCGAGGTGTTCCACCAGCGCCACTACGCCGAGATCACGCCCAAGACCTCGATCATCCTGCTCGGCGATGCCCGCAACAACTACCACGCGTCGCAGACGTGGGTCGTCGACGAGCTCCGGAAGCGCGGGCGCCACGTGTACTGGCTCGATCCCGAGCCGCGCAGCTACTGGGACACCGGCGACTCGATCGTGTCCGAGTACGGCCGTTACTGCGACGGCGTCTTCGAGTGCCGCAACCTCCGCCAGCTCCAGAAGTTCGTCGAAACCGTCGCCGAGGGGTGACCCTCCCCACCGAACTTGCGTCAGTGACCGACCCTCTACGTCGCCTGGTGACGCAACTTCGGAGGCGGCCCCCGGTTCTCCAACATCGTCCAGGCGCGATCGGCGATGCCCGCCAACGCCAGGAGTTGGGCGCGCTCGCGCCGGCGGAAGGGGTGGCCATCGCGGCCCACGAGGAGCGTCGCGGCGTGGACGGGGAGCGACGCCACCGCGAGGTCGTCGGGTCCCGTCCTGCCGCGTGCCACCAGCGGCGAGGCCGCGGTGCCGGAGTCGAGGGCCTCGAGCACGCACGACTCGGGGACCGGGCCGCCCGCGGCCGCGAGCACCGTCCCGCGCGCGAGCAGCGCGCTCCAGTCGGCGAGGAACTCGTCGCGGATGTGGTGCACGAGGGTCGTCCGGAGCTCGGCGACGCTCTCTGCGGCGCAGAGGCTGGCGGCGGACTCGAGCGCGTCGAGTCGCGGGTCGGGGAAGTGCTCGACCTCGCGCACCTCTTCCACGTTCACGCCGTCGACCTCTTCGATCTCGCGCACGAGCAGATCGAGCGCCGCCGCCTCGCGCAGGACGACCGCGAACTCGTCGACCGCCACACCGTCGCCCTGCTCGAGCACGTCGATGCCGACGATGTCGCCGTCGACGGCGCCGATGCGCGATGCCACGAGGCCGAGGGCGCCGGGGCGATCGGGGAGCCACACCCGCACGAGCGCGTGGTACTCGTCCACGGAGACGATGGTACGACCGCGCGTGACGTGCGTGTTTCGGAGTAGTGAACACACGGCGCCCGTACACTCCTCGCCGTGGAACGCCTCGGGGTGTTCGGTGGGACGTTCGACCCGGTCCACGTCGGCCACGTCGTCGTCGCGGCCGAGACGCGGGCTGCGCTCGGGCTCGACCGCGTGCTCCTCGTGGTCGCGGGCGATCCGTGGCAGAAGCGAGGGAAGGTCGTCGCGTCGGCGCGCGACCGTCTGATGCTCGTCGAGGCCGCGGTGGACGGTGTCGAAGGCGTGGAGGCATCCGCGATCGAGATCGAGCGCGACGGCGCGTCGGTCACCGCCGACACGCTGGAGGCGTTGGCCGGACCACACCGCGAGCTCTTCCTGGTGCTCGGTGCCGACGCGGTTGCGAACATGCACTCCTGGCGGCGACTCGAGGACACGCGCCATCTCGCAACCGTCGTCGTCGTCGAGCGGCTCGGCGACGCCCACGCGGATCCACCCGGTCCGGGGTGGAAGGTCGAACGCGTCGCCATCCCCCGGCTCGACGTCTCGTCGACCGACCTGCGCTCCCGGTTGGCGAGGGGCCGGCCCGTCGACGGGCTCGTCCCACCAGCTGTCGTCCACGCCATCGCCGCGCGTGGCCTCTACACTGCCGGTCGATGACGTTCGGGGCCAGGGCCGCTTGACCACGGCAGCGCCCGACGCGTCCAGGCGGGCGGCAATCGCCGCCGGCGCCGCGTCCGAGAAGAACGGGTTCGACGTCGTCGTGCTCGATGTCGGTGACATCATCTCGATCACCGAGATGTTCGTGCTCGTGAGCGCGTCGAACACGCGCCAAGTGCGCACGATCGCCGAGGAGGTCGAGCTGGCGCTGAAGGCGTCCGACGGCGAGGGACCGCGTGCCGTGGAGGGGCTCGACGACGCGTCGTGGGTGCTCATGGACTACGGCGACGTGATCGTGCACGTGTTCCTGCAGGAGACGCGCGGCTACTACGACCTCGACCGGTTGTGGGCCGACGCCCCGGTGGTCGACTGGGAGCCGCTGGCGGCGGTTCAGTCGAGGTAGGGGCGCATCGGCACGTCGCGCTCGCGCAGTCCGTCCTTCAGCTCGCGCACGCCGAGGTTCCGCTCGAAACGCGGTGAGTAGAGGATCGAGCTGATGATCGCCGCAGACGCACCACCGAGGGTGAGGCCGTCGGCGATGTGGTCGACGGTGCCCGCGCCGCCCGACGCGATCACCGGCACGTTGACGGCGTCGGCGACCGCGCGCGTGATGTCGAGGTCGTACCCCGACGCGGTGCCGTCCCGGTCGATGCTGTTCACGACGATCTCGCCCGCGCCGAGCTGCTCGCCACGGCGGACCCAGTCGAGTGCGTCGAGCCCGGTCGCGAGGCGGGCGCCGTCGATGAAGACCTCGTAGCCGCTGGGGAGCCCGGGCCGGACGCCCACGTGCTTCACCTGGGTGCTGAGCACGATGCACTGCCGGCCGAACGCCTCGGCCCCATCCCGCAGGATCTCGGGATTGCGCACCGCCATCGAGTCGACGCTGATCTTCTCCGCGCCCGCCTTCAACACCTCGAACATGTCGTCGACCGAGCGGATGCCGCCGCCGACCGTGAACGGCACGAACACGTGGTGCGCGACGCGCGCCACGGTGTCGAGGTCGATCTTGCGCTTCTCCGCGCTCGCGGTGATGTCGTAGAAGACGATCTCGTCGATCTGGTCGTCGTAGAGCCGCGCCGCGAGCTCCTCGGCCGGGGCGACGTCGATGTTGTCCTGGAACTGCTGCGCCTTCGTGACCCGGCCGGCGATCACGTCGAAGCAGGCGATGAGCCGCTTCGTCAGCACCGGGGGTCCCACGCGCTGAATGCGCGGAGCAGCGCGAGCCCGAGCGGACCGCTCTTCTCCGCGTGGAACTGCGTCGCGATCACGTTGTCACGCGCGACGACCGAGCAGAAGTCGTCGACGTAGTTGGTGACGCCGAGCACGTCGGCGTCGTCGTGAGGGACGCCGTAGTACGAATTCACGAAGTAGAAGTGGCCACGGTCCGGAAGCCCCTGTACCACGGGGTGCTCGCGCGCGAAGCGCACCTCGTTCCAGCCGATCTGAGGGACGCGGCGGTCGTCGGGGAACCGACGCACCCGGCCCGGGACCCAGCCGAGACAGGGCGTGTCGCCCTCCTCGCTGTGCTCGAACAGCACCTGCAGCCCGATGCAGATGCCGAGGAACGGCACGCCGTCGTTTTGCACCCGCCGCGAGAGCGCGTCGACGAGGCCCTGGTCGGAGAGCGAGGCGAGCGTCGCGCGGGCGGCGCCGACGCCGGGGAGGACGAGGCGTTCCGACGCCGCGACCTCCGCGGGAGTGCCGACGAGCCGGCAGGGCAGTCCGAGGTGTTCCAGCGCGTAGACGACGCTCGGCGCGTTGCCCGCGCGGTAGTCGATCACGTCGATCGTTCCGGCCATGGAGGTCCGAGAGTAGTGAACGGCCTCGAACGCGCCGGCGTCGTTCCGGTGAGCCGCCGCGCGCGCCGGCGAACTACAACACCACGACCGAGCGGAGCACCTCGCCGCGCTCCATCTTGTGGAACGCGTCCTCCACTTCGTCGAGCGCGATCGTCTCGCTCACGAAGCGGTCGAGGTCGAGTCGCCCGGACAGGTACAGGTCGATGAGCATCGGGAAGTCGCGGGACGGTAGGCAGTCGCCGTACCACGACGGCTTCAGCGCGCCGCCCCGCCCGAAGAACTCGATCATCGGGAGCTCGATGCGCATCGTGGGGTCGGGCACGCCGACCTGCACGACGGTCCCTGCGAGGTCGCGGGCATAGAACGCCTGCTGGAGCACCTCCGGACGACCCACCGCTTCCACGCACACGTCGGCGCCGTTGCCGTCGGTGAGGGCGCGGATGGCCTCGACCGGGTCGGTCTCGTGCGAGTTCACCGTGTGGGTGGCGCCGAACTCGCGGGCCACAGTGAGCTTGCGGTCGTCGACGTCCACCCCGACCACGACGTTCGCGCCGGCGAGGCGGGCACCGGCGATCGCCGCGTTGCCCACTCCGCCGCAGCCGAATACGGCGACGGTGTCGCCGCGCGTGACGCCGCCCGTGTACATGGCCGCGCCCAGGCCCGCCATCACGCCGCACCCGAGCAGCCCGGCGGCTTCCGGCCGCGCCCGGGCGTCGACCTTGGTGGCCTGCCCGGCGGCGACGAGCGTCTGCCCGGCGAAGGCCCCGATCCCGAGCGCGGGCGTGAGCTCCGTGCCGTCGGTGAGCGTCATCTTCTGGGTCGCGTTGTGCGTGGCGAAGCAGTACCAGGGGCGGCCGCGCCGGCACGCGCGGCACGTGCCACACACCGCGCGCCAATTCAGGATCACGAAGTCACCGGGCGCGAGGTCGTGCACGTCGGGGCCGACCGCCTCGACGATCCCCGCCGCCTCGTGGCCGAGCAGGAACGGGAAGTCGTCGTTGATCGCACCCTCGCGGTAGTGGAGGTCGGTGTGGCACACACCGCACGCCTGGATGCGCACGCGCGCCTCGCCGGGGCCCGGGTCGGGTACGACGACCTCGCGGATCTCGACGGGCGCGCCCTTCTCGAGCGACACGACGCCACGCACGGTTGTCGGCATGGTTCGTGTCTAGCCCTTTTCTCGCTCTCGGCGCATGTGCCCGGGCGCTCGGCCGCCGCCCGCTGCACCGCGCGGCACGTGCGGCGCAGACGCTCGCCTCAGGCGGACAGCGTCGCGCGCACGGGGCGGTGGTCGGAGCCGACGTCGGGGAGGACCTCGCTGTCGACGACCCCGACCTCCGGGCGCACGAGGATGTGGTCGATCTGGCTGTGCGGCATGCGCGCCGGCCACGTGCGACCGATCACCGCCCGCCGCCAACCCGGCAGGAACGCGCACACGCCGGGACCCCAGAAGTTGCAGTCGCCGGTGACGACGGCCGGCCGCCCGGGCGGCGGGAGGAGCGGCGCCAGGCGGCGGAGTTGGAGCGGCGGGCCGTAGGGGAGGCGCGACGAGAGGTGGAGCCCGACCAGGTCGACGGTGGTGCCGCCCACGTCGAGCTCGAGGCACAGCGCGCCGCGCTCCGGTGCCGGGTCGGCGAGGACCCGACCCACCGGAAGCCGGGCGACCTCCTGCGCAGGGAGCGTGGTGAGCACCGCGAGGCCGACCATGCCGTTGCCCGATCCGTTGCGGGGCACGTGTGGCCAGGGAGCGAGGGAGCCCCGGCCGAAGGGGAGCGCGAAGACCTTCGCCCCCAGGTCGTCGGCCACGTCGTCGACGGCCGCCGTGCCCTCGTCGGGCCACCACGACTCCTGCACCACGATCACGTCGGCGGCGAAGCTCGCGAGCACCGCGCGCAGGTCGTAGGGGCGGCAGGTCCGGTCGCGGTACGGGCGGAGCCCGCCGTGCGCGTTGAAGCTGACGATGGTGAAGGTGGGCATCGGGCGCAGTCTCTCAGGCCGCGGGCAGCCGGACCGCCACTCGGGCGCCACCGATCGGGGCGTCGCCGATCGTGACCGTTCCGCCGTGCTGCTCGACGATCGACTTCACCATCGACAGCCCGAGGCCCAGACCGCCGGCGTCGCGGGCGCGGCCGTCGTCGAGACGGGTGAACCGGTCGAACACGCGCTCGCGGTCCTCGGGGGAGATACCCGGCCCGTCGTCGTCGACGACGAGCTCGACGGCGCCGCTGTCGTCGTCGTTGTGCAGCTCGACCGCGACCATCGTGCGGGCGTGGCGATCGGCGTTGTCGAGGAGGTTGCGCACCACGCGTGCGAGCTGCTCGCGCCGACCGTGCACTCGTCCTGCGGAGACGCGGTTCGTGTTGATCAGCACGCGGTGCTCACGGACGGTCGCGTCGAGCACCACCTCGTCGAGGTCGACTTCGGGGAGGGACGTGATCGGCGTGGAGCCGTCGAGCTCGTCGACGCGCGCCAGCTCCAGGAGCTCGCTGACGGTGTCCTCCATCCGCTCGTCCTCCGCGAGCACGCGCCGCGCCGTGGAGGGCCAGTCGGTTCGCTCGCCGTTGCGGAGCGCGACCTCCACGTTGGTGCGGATCGACGCCAGCGGGCTGCGGAGCTCGTGCGACGCGTCGGACACGAACTGTCGTTGTCGTTGCGACGACAGCTCGAGCCGGCCGAGCATCGCGTTCATCGTGTGCGCAAGCCGGCCGACCTCGTCGTCGGTGTCGGGCTCGGGGACGCGGCGGTGGATGGTCGACCCGGTGATCGCCTCGGCTTCGGCGCGGATGGCCTCGACCGGCTTGAGCGCGCGGCCGGCGAGGTACCACGCGGCGGCGGCGACCAGCGCGACGAGGATGGGCACGACGATGAGCATGAGGTCGGTGACCTTGTTGGTCGTGCTGTCGACCTCCGCGAGCGAGCGGGTGGCGACCACCACGACGGGCCCCGCCGCGGTCTCGAACCGCCGCCGTGCCTCGTAGTAGTCCTGCGGGCTCGGGCCGCGGCGGACGGTACCCACGATCCGGCCGTTGACCACGAGGTACTCGGTGTCGCCGGGCGCCGGCTGGATGTTGCTCGGGTCGAGCTGGTCGAGCTCGCGCTGGGCGCTGCTCTTGATCGTGTCGGACAGGTTGTTGTGCACGACGCGCACGAGGCCGAAGGCGGCCGCGCTGAGCGCGATCGCGAACACGAGGGTGGCGACCAACGTGATCCGCATCCGGACGGTACGGGGCCACCACGAGCGCGGCCGCTCGAGGGCCGCGTCCTCGGTCACGTCGGCTCACCTGCGACGAGCCGGTACCCGGCACCCCGTACCGTCTCGATGCTCTCGGTGCCGAAGGGTTGGTCGATCTTGCGGCGGAGGTAGCCCACGTAGACCTCGACCACGTTCGGGTCGCCCTGGAAATCGATGCCCCACACGTGATCCAGAATCTCCGCCTTCGACGCGACATTCCCGTCCTTGCGCATCAGGAACTCGAGGAGCGCGAACTCGCGGCCCGTGAGCCGGATGTCGACGCCGTCGCGTCGCGCGCGACGGGCCCCGGGATCGAGCTCGAGCGTGCCGACGGTGAGCACCTGCGGGCGCGGCGGTGCGCCCCGTCGGATGAGCGCGCGGATGCGGGCGAGGAGCACCACGAACGAGAACGGCTTCGACAGGAAGTCGTCGGCTCCGGTGTCGAGCGCCTCGGCTTCGTCGTACTCGCCGTCCTTGGCGGTGAGGATGAGGATCGGTGTCCACACGCCCTCGTCGCGGAGCGTGCGGCACACCTTGTAGCCGTGGATGCCGGGGAGGAGGACGTCGAGCACGATCGCGTCGTAGGACCCTTCTCGGGCGCGCCACAGACCGTCGTGGCCGTTGTGGACGACGTCGACGTCGAACCCCTCGGCCGTGAGGCCGTCGGCGATCGCCGCCGCCAGATGTTCCTCGTCCTCGACGACGAGCAGACGCATGGTCTGAATTGTGCCGGGCGGAGACGGGTCGCGCCTCGCGCGCGCTCAGGTGCCTCTCAGGGCGCCGTTCCAGCGGCTATCCTGAGTGGTCGAGCAACCGCAACGCTCGCGGGTCAATTCTCACCGCCGTCCTCCGCGTCGCTCCTGACCTCGTAGGTGCAGCACCGAGTTTCGACCCACCGCCCCCCACTGCGGCGCCTCCGGCGCGCGCACCCTGGCGGGGCGGGCACCACGAGGAATCACCAGACGACGAAAGGCAGCACTTCCCCCATGAGTTCCACCTTCGCGGGGCTCGGCCTCCCGGCCGACCTCGTCGACGCGCTCGGGCGCGAGGGCATCACCGAGCCCTTCCCCGTGCAGTCGCTCACGATCCCCGACGGCCTCGCCGGCCGCGACCTCTGTGGCAAGGCGAAGACCGGCTCGGGCAAGACCTTCGCCTTCGGGCTCCCACTCCTCTGCCGGATCGGCCGCGCCCGCGCCGGCCACCCGCGCGGCCTGGTGCTCGTGCCCACCCGCGAGCTCGCCAATCAGGTCACGCTGGCGCTCCGGCCCCTCGGCGCCGTACGCGGTCAGAAGGTCCGCGCGGTCTATGGCGGCGTCTCGATGGACGCGCAGACGTCGGCGCTACGCAAGGGCGTCGACGTCGTGGTCGGCACGCCCGGCCGCCTCATCGACCTCATGGAGCGGGGCGAGCTCTCGGTGGCCGAGGTCGAGGTGCTCGTCGTCGACGAGGCCGACCGCATGGCCGACATGGGCTTCATGCCCCAGGTGCAGAAGATCCTGTACCGGATGCAGCAGCCCCACCAGACGATGCTCTTCTCGGCGACGCTCGACGGCGCAGTCAAGCGGCTCGTCGACCGCTACATGCACGACCCCGCGCACCACGAGGTCGAAGAGAGCGAGCCGACCGTCGAGGAGATGGAGCACCGCTTCCTCCTCGTCCACGAGATGGACAAGGTGAAGGTCGCGGCTGCGATCGCGCGTGGCGTCGACCGCACCCTCGTGTTCGTCCGTACGAAGCGCGGCGCCGACCGGCTCGTCGCGCAGCTCAGGCGAGAGGGCGTCCGCGCGCTCGCCATTCACGGCGACCTGCGCCAGGGCGCGCGCGAGCGGGCCTTGGCCGAGTTCATGTCGGGCAAGGTCTCGGTGCTCGTCGCCACCGACGTGGCGGCGCGCGGTATCCACGTCGACGGCGTCGACGTGGTCGTGCACTACGACCCGGCCGAGGACCACAAGGCGTATCTGCACCGGTCGGGCCGCACGGCGCGCGCCGGTGAGAGCGGCGTCGCGGTCACGCTGCAACTCTGGAACCAGGAGAACGACACCCGCGTGATCCAGCGCCGGCTCGGGCTCCAGGTACCCGTCGTCGAGATCTTCTCGAACGACCCCCGCCTCGCCGACCTCGCGAGCTGGGACCCCGCTGCCGTTCTGGCCAGCTGATCTCGTCGCTCGCTGCTCGGCGGGTACCCGCGTCGCTCCCGGCTCGGGTCTCGCCTCGCTGTGCTCGCTCGCCGCCGCGGACGCCGAACAAACGAGTGGGTGGCAGCGCCGGGGCGTGACAGCATGGGCGCATGAGCCGGGTCTCCCAGCGCGTCGGCGCGATCACCGAGTCGGCAACCCTCGCGGTCGACGCCAAGTACAAGGCGCTCCGCGCCGCCGGCGAGGACGTCATCGGGTTCGGGGCCGGTGAGCCCGACTTCCCCACGCCCGCGCCGATCGTCGAGGCCGCCGTCGAGGCGTGCCGGCGCGTCGAGGACCACCACTACACGCCGACCGCCGGTCTTCCGGAGTTGCGCGCCGCCATCGCCGCCAAGACCGAACGGGACTCCGGCTACTCCGTCGCACCCCAGCAGGTCGTCGTCACCAACGGCGGGAAGCACGCCGTCTACAACACCTTTCGGACGCTGCTCGACCCCGGCGACGAGGTCCTGTTGCCTTCGCCCTACTGGACCACGTACCCCGAGGCGATCGCGCTCGCCGACGGCGTCCCCGTGGTGGTGCCCACCGCTTCGGGGTCGGGCTTCCGCGTCACGGTCGAGCAGCTCGAGGTGGCGTGGACGCCGCGCACCAAGGCGTTGCTCTTCGTGTCGCCGAGCAACCCGACCGGCGCGGTCTACCCGCCCGACGACGTCGTGGCGATCGGTCGGTGGGCCCTGGAGCGCGGCGTCTGGGTGATCACCGACGAGATCTACGAGCACCTCACGTACGGCGACCACCGGTTCACATCGATGCCCGTGGTCGTGCCGGACCTCGCCGACACGTGCGTCGTCCTGAACGGCGTGGCGAAGACCTACGCGATGACGGGGTGGCGCGTCGGCTGGATGATCGGACCGCCCGACGTGATCGAGGCTGCGATCAACCTGCAGTCCCACCAGACGTCGAACGTCGCGAACGTGTCGCAGCGCGCCGCGCTCGCCGCCGTGAGCGGCGACCTCTCGGCCGTCGCCGAGATGCGCACCGCGTTCGCCCGCCGCGGCTCCGTCATGCACGAGATGCTCGCGGCGATCCCCGGCGTCGAGTGCATCGAGCCGCAGGGAGCGTTCTACTGCTTCCCGTCGTTCGCAGGCGTGCTCGGACGCAACCTCGCGGGGCACGTGCCCACCACCAGCCTCGAGCTCTGCGACGTGCTGCTCGAGGAAGCCAAGGTCGCCATCGTGCCCGGCGAGGCGTTCGGCGCGCCGGGCTACGCGCGGCTGTCGTTCGCGCTCGGTGACGAGCAGCTCGTGGAGGGCGTCGAGCGCATCGCCAAGCTGCTCGGCGGCCGCGCCGTCTGACCGCGGCAACGTTTCCGGGTCGCGCGACACGGGGCGTCTACCCTCGGTCGCGATGCCGCGTGTCCTCGTCACCGAACGGCTCGCCGACAGCGGTCTCGAGGCCATGTCCGCAGCCGGCCTCGAGGTCGACGTCCGCCTCGGCCTGAGCCCGCCCGAGCTCCTCGACGCGATCGGGGGCGCGTCGGCCGTCGTCATCCGAAGCGCCACGCAAATCACGGCCGACGTGCTCGAGGCGGCCGACGAGCTCGTCGTGGTGGGTCGGGCGGGGATCGGAGTCGACAACATCGACATCGAAGCGGCGACCCGGCGTGGCGTGATGGTGGTGAACGCACCGAACTCGATCGCGCTCGCGAACGCCGAGCACACCATGGCCATGCTCCTCTCGATGGCCCGCAACATCCCGCAGGCCAACCGCGACCTCCACCGCGGCGAGTGGAACAAGGATCGGTGGGAGGGCGTGGAGCTCAACGGCAAGACGCTCGGCATCGTCGGGCTCGGCCGCATCGGCGTGCTCGTCGCGCAGCGCGCGCACGCCTTCGGGATGAACATCATCGCCCGCGAGAACTATGTGAGCGAGGAGCGTGCCCGGCAGCTCGGCGTGACGTTGGTGGGTTCGCTGGCGGAGCTGTTCCGCCAGGCCGACTTCGTGACCGTCCTCGAGCGCAAGACCCCCGAGACCGTCGGCATGATCTCGG
>Ga0187777_10001582_pt1 | contig 14781 bp, 14 predicted proteins | sample 1015_Q2_SP5_10_M_FD_132416 | JGI IMG/M metagenome (GOLD analysis project Ga0187777, IMG submission 132416) | Tropical peat soil microbial communities from peatlands in Department of Meta, Colombia - 1015_Q2_SP5_10_MG | ecosystem: Environmental > Terrestrial > Soil > Wetlands > Peat | place...
CGTCGTTGCGGCGGGGGCCGGCCTCGATGGTGATGGCCTGCGCCGGGCAGATCGCCTCGCACAGCTTGCAGGCGATGCATCGTTCCTCGCCGTTCGGATAACGGCGCAGCGCGTGCTCGCCGCGGAAGCGCGGGGAAATCGGACCCTTCTCGAAGGGATAATTGAGTGTCGCCTTGGGCCGGAAGAAGTAGCGCATCGCCAGGGCAAACCCCGTCACGAACTCCCACAGAAAGAGCGCCTTGGCTGAGCCGACGAGTCTCATCCAATCCTCACTTTACCGCTGTCAAGGCGATCGCGCCGTACTGAATGACGGCGGCGACGATAGCAACCATGGCCAGCGACAGCGGCAAGAACACCTTCCAGCCGAGCCGCATCAACTGATCGTAGCGGTAGCGCGGCACCATGGCCTTGGCCATGGAGATCATGAAGAAGAAGAACAGGGCCTTAAGCGTAAACCAGACGACACCGGGCACCCACGTGAACGGTGGATAGGGTATTGGCGACAGCCAACCGCCCAAGAAGAAGATCGTGCCCATGGCGCACATCGTGCAGATCGCCGTGTATTCGCCGAGCATGAACAGGATGTAGGGCGTGGAACCGTATTCGACCATGAAGCCGGCGACCAGTTCCGATTCCGCCTCGACCAAATCGAAAGGTGGCCGATTGGTTTCTGCCAGCGCCGAGATGAAGAACACTATGAGCATCGGTAGCAGCGGCAGCCAGTACCAGTTAAAGAGGCCATGGGGGCCATTCTGTGCCTCCACGATCTTGGTGAGGTTCAGCGAGCCCGCCAACAACAGCACCGTGATGATCACGAAGCCGATGGAAACCTCATAGGACACCATCTGCGCCGCCGAGCGAAGTGCGGCCAGGAAAGGGTATTTCGAATTCGACGCCCAGCCGCCCATGATGATGCCGTAGACCATGAGCGACGAAATGGCGAAGATGTAGAGCACACCCACATTGATGTCGCCGACCACCCAGCCGAGATTGACTGGGATTACCGCCCAGGCGGCAAGCGCCAGCACGCAAGAAATTAGCGGCGCCAGAAGAAACACGCCTTTGTTGGCGCCGGCCGGGATCACCGGCTCTTTGAAGACGAATTTCAGCATGTCGGCGAAGGACTGCAGCAGCCCCCACGGCCCCACCACGTTGGGCCCGCGTCTGAACTGCACGGCCGCCCAGATCTTCCGGTCTGCGTAGATAATGTAAGCAATCGCGACCAACAACACGACCAGTAGCAGCACCGATTCTGCCAAGAGGATGATCACCGGCCAGACGTAGGCGAAGAAGATATCGGTGAGCATCATGTCCATGGCTCTATTCCGCCGCCGTCTTAACTGCCGCATTGGCAAGTGCGGAACATTCGGCCATAATTGCAGACGCCCGCGTGATCGGATTCGTCAAATAGAAGTCCGCAACCGGAGATCTAAACGGCGTCTTGGTTGCGCTGCCGCCGAACTTGGCGAGTTTTTCGATGTCGGCCAGATTGCCGGACGCAATTTCACCGATTCTCATCAAATGCGGATGCGCGGCAGCCAGCGCGCGGCGCAGCGCGCCCAGTGAGTCAAAGGGCAGCGGGCGGTCAAGCGCAGCCGAAAGCGCGCGCAAAATCGCCCAATCCTCGCGCGCGTTACCCGGCGGGGAGGTCGCGCGCTCGGCCAGCTGCACGCGACCTTCGGTGTTGACATAGAGGCCGGACTTTTCCGGATAGGCAGCGCCCGGCAGGATTACGTCGGCGCGGTGCGCACCGCGATCCCCATGCGTGCCGATATAGACCACAAAGCTACCCGCCGGCACCTCCACCTCATCGACGCCGAGTAAAAACAATACATCAAGTGCGCCGCGGGTGAGCATCGTACCCGTATCCATGCCACCGTCACCGGGCACGAACCCAATATCGAGAGCGCCGACAAGGGCCGCCTCGTTATGCAGAATATTAAACCCGTTCCAGTCATCCTTGACTGCGCCGAGCGAGACTGCCGCTTTCGCAGCAAGCGCAAGCACCGCCGCGCCGTCCGGCCGGTTGAGCGCGCCCTGCCCAATGATGAACATCGGCTTTTCCGCTTTGGCCGGGGCGTGCGCGACGAGTTGCGAGAGGCCGTCCGGGCCGGCACCTAGATAATTATAAGGATAGGTGAGGTCAGCCTTTTCGCCGATCAGACCGAGAAGCACTTTGCCCTTGAGATAACGCTTGCGGACGCGCGCATTGAGCACTGCGGCTTCCCGCCGCGGATTGGTGCCAATCAGCATGATGGCGTCGGCGTCATCGATACCGGCGATCAACGAATTGAACAGATAGCTGGCGCGGCCGAAGTTGGGATGCAGCGGCGAGTTGGGATAGCGCGCATCGATATTCGGCGAGCCGAGCGAACCCATCAGCGCCTTCAGTGCGAACATCTCCTCGACCGCCGACAGTTGCCCCACCAACGCGCCGATGCGTTGAGGTCGCGCCGTCCTCACCTTGCTCGCGATAACGGCGAAAGCCTCTTTCCAGGTCCCAGCCCTCAGACGTCCGTTGAGGCGAATATAGGGCTGATCAAGCCTCTGCGTGCGCAGGCCGTCGACGATGTGGCGCGTCTTGTCGGAAATCCACTCTTCGTTCACCTCATCGTTCCGCCGCGGCAGGATGCGCATCACCTCGCGCCCGCGCGTGTCGATGCGGATCGCGGAACCTAGCGCGTCCATTACGTCGATCGACTGCGTCTTATTGAGCTCCCAGGACCGCGCCGAGAATGCGTAAGGCTTCGAGGTCAGCGCGCCAACCGGGCAAAGATCGACCACGTTGCTTTGCAGCTCCGAGCTCATAGCATGCTCAAGATAGGTCGTGATCTCCATGTCCTCGCCGCGGCTGATGGCCCCGAGTTCGGGCACGCCCGCGACTTCAGTCGAGAAGCGGATGCAGCGCGTGCAGTGGATGCAACGCGTCATGATCGTCTTGACCAGCGGGCCGATATATTTGTCTTCGACCGCGCGCTTGTTCTCGGCGTAGCGCGAGGCATCGACGCCGTAGGCCATCGCTTGGTCCTGCAGGTCGCACTCGCCGCCCTGGTCGCAGATTGGGCAATCGAGCGGATGGTTGATCAGCAGGAATTCCATTACGCCTTCGCGCGCCTTCTTCACCATCGGCGTGCGCGTGTTGAGCACCTTCGGCGAGCCGTCTTTGTTCGGCGGAAGGTCCTTCACGCCCATCGCGCAAGAAGCTTGCGGCTTCGGTATGCCCACGACTTCAATCAGGCACATGCGACAATTGCCAGCGATCGACAGCCGTTCGTGGAAACAGAAGCGCGGGATTTCTGCGCCCGCGGCTTCGCAGGCCTGCAGCAGCGTGTACTCCGGCGGAACGTCGATTTCTTTGCCGTCAACGATAATCTTGGTCATGCGACGGCTCCGCGCGTGTTGACGGCTATCCGAAATGTGCCAACGAATACATCGTCAAACGCATCATCCATGTTGAACAGGGCAAAGTGCATTCGCCTACTCCGCCGCCTGCGCCGGTTCGGGCTCGCGTACCGCGCCCTTCGCATCGGCATTGCGTGTATAGGCGTCTATGCGCCGCTCAATCTCGCCACGGAAATGACGGAGCAGGCCTTGTACCGGCCAGGCTGCGCCGTCGCCGAAGGCGCAGATTGTGTGGCCCTCGATCTGGGTCGTCACTTCCATCAACATGTCGATTTCGCGCTTCTGCGCTCGGCCTTCCGCCATACGCATGAGCACCCGCCACATCCAGCCCATGCCTTCGCGGCAGGGCGTGCACTGACCGCAACTCTCGTGCTTATAGAAATATGAGATCCGCGCCATCGCGCGGACAATGTCAGTCGACTTGTCCATCACAATCACCGCGGCTGTGCCGAGCGCGGATTTCTTGTCGCGGCAGCCGTCGAAATCCATCAGCAGTGTATCCGCCCAGTCCCTGCCGGCGGGCACCAGCGGCATCGACGAGCCGCCGGGAATGACCGCGAGCAGATTATCCCACCCGCCGCGCACACCGCCAGCATGGGTCTCCAACAATTCACGCAGCGAAATGCCCATTGCTTCTTCGACGTTACACGGCTTTTCGACGTGACCGGAAATGCAGAATAGTTTTGTGCCGGTGTTGTTCGGCCGGCCGATGCCTGCAAACCAGGTAGCGCCACGGCGCATTATGTCAGGCACCGCCGCAATCGACTCGACATTGTTAACGGTGGTCGGGCAACCATAAAGTCCGACGTTTGCCGGGAACGGCGGCTTCAGCCGCGGCTGACCTTTCTTGCCTTCCAGGCTTTCAAGCAGCGCGGTTTCCTCCCCGCAGATGTAAGCGCCGGCGCCGTGGTGCAGATAAAGATCGAACGGATAGCCGTGGACATTGTCCTTGCCAATCAGCTTGGCGTCATAGGCCTCGTCGATCGCCGCCTGCAGACGTTCACGTTCGCGGATGAATTCGCCGCGGATATAGATGTAGCCTGCGTGGCAATCCATGGCGCGGCCGGCGATCAAGCAGCCTTCAATCAAAAGGTGCGGATCGTGCCGCATGATCTCGCGGTCCTTGCAGGTACCGGGCTCGGATTCGTCGGCATTGACCACGAGGTAATGCGGACGCTCACCAATCTGCTTGGGCATGAAGGACCACTTCAAGCCAGTCGGGAAGCCGGCGCCCCCGCGCCCGCGCAGACCTGAATTCTTCATCTCGTTGACGATTGCTTCGCGCCCTAGCTCGAGAACCTTTTTAGTGCCATCCCAGGCACCGCGCGCACGCGCGCCTTTGAGGCCCCAGTCGTGTTGGCCGTAGAGATTACGAAAGATGCGGTCTTTGTCCGTCAGCATCGCGTTACGTTTTTTCCTTGAGCGTGGTCGGCCCGCCGACGGGGGCCGACAACTGCCGGTCGATCTGCGGACCGGGCTTTACTTTCTTTCCCGCCCCCATCGCGTCTAGGATTTTATTGAAAGAGTCCGCGTTGAGATCTTCATAATAATCGTAATTGATTTGCGCCATCGGCGCGTTCACGCATGCGCCGAGACACTCGACCTCAACCCAGGACAACTTGCCATCTTTCGTGACCTCGCCCTGCTCGCCGATGCGTTTTTTGCAGATCTTTTCCAAATCGTCGGCACCGCGCAGCCGGCAGGGAGTGGTGCCGCACAGCTGCACGTGGAATTTTCCGACCGGCGAGAGGTTGAACATAGTGTAGAATGTCGCGACTTCGAGCGCACGGATATGTGCAAGCCCAAGGAAATCGGCAACGTAGCGGATCGCGGCCTCCGGCAGCCAGCCGCCGGTCTGTTCTTGCGCACGCCAGAGCAGCGGAATGATCGCGGAGGCCTGGCGGCCTTCTGGATATTTGCTGAGCTGCTGCTTGGCCCAGGCGATATTATCCTTGCCAAAGGAGAATTCCTTCGGCTGCATTTCGGGTGGAGCGAGACGGCGCACGCTCATCGGTCAACGTCTCCGAACACGATATCGAGCGAACCGAGGACTGAGCAGCAGTCGGCCAGCATGTGACCGCGGCAGAGGAAATCCATTCCACCCATATGGGCAAAGCCGGGCGCGCGGATCTTGCACCTGTAGGGCTTGTTCGTGCCGTCTGACACTAGATAGACGCCGAACTCGCCCTTGGGTGCCTCGACCGCGGCATAGACTTCGCCGGCCGGCACGTGGAACCCTTCGGTGTAGAGCTTGAAATGGTGGATGAGCGCCTCCATCGAGCGCTTCATGTCGGCGCGCGGTGGCGGTGAAACTTTGTGGTCGGTGATCATTACCGCGCCCTGCCCGTCAGGCGCGCGTAGCTTGGCGATGCACTGCTTCATGATACGCACCGCTTGGCGCATCTCCTCCATGCGGATGAGATAGCGGTCGTAGCAGTCGCCGTTCTTGCCGATCGGTACGTCAAATTCCATCTCAGAATAGCACTCGTAGGGCTGCGCCTTGCGCAAGTCCCAGGCCGCGCCCGACCCGCGCACCATCACGCCGGAGAAGCCCCTATTCCAGGCTTCCTCAAGCGAAATCACGCCGATGTCCACCAGGCGCTGCTTGAAGATACGGTTGTCGGTGAGTAAGCCCTCAATGTCGTCGCAGATCTTGAGGCAAGGATCGCAGTACGCCTCAATGTCGTCGATCAAATTGGTCGGCAGGTCCTGGTGCACGCCGCCCGGGCGGAAATAGGCCGCATGCAGGCGGCTGCCGGAAGCGCGCTCGTAGAACGCCATCAGTCTTTCGCGCGCCTCGAAACCCCACAGCGGAGGCGTGAGCGCGCCGACGTCGAGCGCATGCGTTGTGATGTTAAGGATATGCGACAGCAGCCGGCCGATCTCGCAATAGAGCACACGGATCAGTTGTCCGCGCCGCGGCACTTCAATGCCGAGCAGCTTCTCCGTCGCCAGGCAGAAGGCGTGTTCTTGATTCATCGGCGCCACGTAATCGAGCCGGTCGAAATAAGGCACCGCCTGCATATAGGTCTTATGTTCGATCAGTTTCTCAGTGCCGCGATGCAGCAGCCCGATATGAGGATCGCAACGCTCGACGATCTCACCGTCGAGCTCCAGCACCATGCGCAGCACGCCGTGTGCCGCCGGGTGCTGCGGCCCAAAATTCAGCGTAAAATTGCGAACGGAGGTTTCAGCCATCTTTCATGACGCCTTGCCGTCTTTGGCCTTTTCGTCGCCCGGCAGCACGTAGTCGGTTCCTTCCCAGGGCGAGAGGAAATCGAAAGTGCGGAATTCCTGGTTGAGTTTCACTTTGTCGTAGCGCACCCGCTTTTCCTCGTCGTCCCAGCGTACCTCAACAAAGCCCGTGAGCGGAAAGTCCTTGCGCAGCGGATGGCCCTCGAAGCCGTAATCGGTGAGGATGCGCCGCAGGTCGGGATGGCCGACGAACAGAACACCGTAGAGATCGAAGGTCTCGCGCTCATACCAATCGGCACCGTGGTAGACCTCAACCAAGGAGGCGACCGGCGTTACCTCGTCGACCATAATCTTCACACGAATACGCATATTCGTGCGCGGCGACAGCAGGTGATAGACTACGTCGAAACGCTGCTGGCGCGCAGGCCAGTCGACTGCGGTGATGTCGGTAAGGCCGACGAACTGACAAGCTGGGTCGTCGCGCAGGAAGCGCGCGACCTTAACGATATCGGCGGCCCGCGCATTCACCGTCAACTCGCCGCGCGCGATCTCATGAGCGATGATCGAGTCGCCCAGCGCACCCTTGATCGTCGCCGAAAGCTGTTCAAGCGTTTCGTCCATGCCCGCCTGTCTCAACGTTCGATTGTGCCGGTGCGGCGGATTTTTTTTTGCAACATCATGACGCCGTAAAGCAGCGCCTCTGCGGTCGGCGGACAGCCAGGTACGTAAATGTCTACCGGCACGATGCGGTCGCAGCCACGCACCACCGAATAGGAATAGTGATAATAACCGCCACCATTGGCGCAGCTCCCCATTGAGATCACGTAGCGCGGCTCCGGCATCTGATCGTAGACCTTGCGCAGTGCTGGTGCCATTTTGTTGGTCAATGTGCCGGCCACAATCATAACGTCGGACTGGCGCGGTGAGGCGCGTGGCGCAAAGCCGAAGCGCTCGCAATCGTAACGCGCCATCGCCATCTGCATCATTTCGACCGCGCAGCAGGCGAGCCCGAAGGTCATCCACATGAGGGAACCGGTACGCGCCCAGTTAATCAGATCCTCAGCGGAGGTAACTAGGAAGCCCTTGTCGGAAAGTTCACGGCTGACGTCCCTAAAGAAAGGGTCACCTTCGCCCGCGGGACGGTCAGCGCGCGAATTGATAATGCCTTTTGCTTCGGGTGCGATGAGTGTCATGGCACGATCAATCCCATTCGAGCGCCCCCTTCTTCCACTCATATATGAAGCCGACGGTGAGGACGCCAAGGAACAGCATCATCGCCCAGAAACCGGCAACGCCGATTTGACGGAACGCGACCGCCCATGGGAACAGGAAACTGACCTCGAGATCGAAAATGATGAAGAGAATGGCGACCAGATAGAACCGCACGTCGAACTTCATGCGCGCATCGTCGAACGCATTGAAGCCGCACTCATAGGCAGAGAGCTTCTCCGGATCCGGCTGCTTGAAGGCGACAATGAAGGGCACGACCAGCAGGACAAGGCCAATCACCAGCGCGACCGCGATGAAGATGACCAGGGGAAGATAGTCCATCAGCAATGCGTGCATCGGCGACCTCTAGCGAAGCGAGCCTTCGCCCCCTGCCCGGATGTGAGCCCGCCCCGGACCGCTCGGCTGCTTGACCCGGCGCCGTAGCCCCGAACAAAATGCTGTTGCCGTGGTGGAAATAGCCTCATGGACGGGAGCGATTTGAGGCTTAGCGCAGCGCAAAAGGTGGCGCAAGCCGACATTCCGCGGCATCCACGAACCGCTTGGGGGACATGCAACGGTCACAATTGACAGTGGCCGAGGCCCGAAACGATAGTCCTGCCGGGCGGCGCCAAGGACGTTTCAGGAGATTTGCACATGCCGATTCTGCGAGCGGCGGTCGGCGTCGTGGCTCTTGTCGGCGTGGCTTTGGCGGCACCGGCCAATGGAGCTGACGACTATCCCTCCCGGACGGTCAGAATTATCGCTCCCTTCGGCGCTGGCGGGCCGACCGACGTGTTCACGCGTATCGTTGCGCAAGAACTCCAGAAGTCGCTGAAGCAGGCGTTCGTTGTCGAGAACAAGCCGGGCGCCGGTACGACCCTCGGCACGGAATACGTCGCCAAGGCCGCCCCCGATGGCTACACGCTGCTGATGGTGTCCGGCACGCAGACTGTCAACGAAACGCTCTATCCGAAAAAAGCATACCACCTGATGACCGATCTCGTGCCGGTGTCGCCGCTGGTCGACAGCGATCTCGTACTCGTCGTCAATCCGCAGGTGCCGGCAAAGACCATTCCCGAGCTGATCGCGCTCGCCAAGGCCAAGCCTGGCACGCTGAACTTCGGCTCTTCGGGTCCGGGCTCGAACTACCACATGGCAGCCGAGCTATTCATGAACCTTTCGGGTATCGACATCGTCCACGTGCCCTACAAAGGCTCGACTGGCATGCGCACGGATATCTTGAGCGGTCAAATCCAAATGTTGTTCGATAGTGTGCCGACCATGGCGGCCTTCATCAAGGACGGCAAAGTGCGCGCGCTGGGCACCAGCGGTATTAAACGCTCCCCGATTTTGCCCGACGTTCCGACGATTGCGGAAGCGCTTCCCGGCTTCCAGGCCACTTTGTGGGTCGGCTTCATGGCGCCCAGGGACACACCAATGCCGATCGTGGAAAAGCTCAACAGCGAGATCACAAAGATCTTGAAACGGCCGGACATCGTCGCTTCCTGGGAGAAACAGGGTGCGACGCCGCTCGCGATGAGCCAGCCGGCATTTGCAACGTTCATGCAAGCCCAGGTCGACAAATGGGCGAAAGTCATCAAAGATAACCATATCGCCTTGATCAAATAGCGCGGGGCGCGCTCGATCAGTCGGGGGACTTCGTGTCACTGCGCGTTTTGCCGTGCGCGGCCGCCATGGCGACGTTGCTTTGGGCCGGCGTTCACGCCGCGCTGGCCGATGACCTGACGTCGCGGCTCTATGACTGGACCGGATTTTATGTCGGCATAAATGCCGGCGCGGCGAACGGCTCCTACGATCCAACAACGACATTCCCGCAGGGCGCCAACAATTACATTTTTCATCCGCGCGACGTTGACGCGGTCAATGCAGCCGGCAAGCAGACGATCAAACCGGCCGGATTCATTGGCGGAGTGCAGGCCGGCTACAATCAGCAGTTCGGCTTCCTCGTTGGCGGGCTTGAAGCCGGGCTCGACTATCTCGATCTCAATGGCGCCGCTAACAGCGGCGCGGTCCGTTTTCCCGCCGGCGGCTCAGGCTTTTCAAATGGCAACTTCCGGCTCAATCAATTCGTGGTCAGTTCTTACGCCAATGCCGACTGGCTGCTGACGCTTCGGCCGCGTCTCGGCATCGCCGCGGGCAACTGGCTGTTCTACGGAGCCGGCGGTCTTGCCCTCACGAAGCTGCACGGCCAGTTCCTGTTCACCGACGGCAACGCGCGAGGCTTCGTAACGGGCGCGGCCCAGGAATCCGACATAAGCTCACTGCGCGCCAGCTACATTGTCGGCGGTGGCGTCGAGGCTGCGGTCACCGATCACATCCTGCTGAGAGCTGAATACGACTACCTAAGTTTCGGTACCGTCTACGGCCAACTAACTTCGACCAATCTGCAATGCTGCTTCACGCCCCCGGCAAACCAGCCCGCAACAGTATCGATGGACCTAAAGGCTCATCTGGTCCGCGTTGGCTTGAACTACGGCTTCGGCGGCCCGAACCAGGCGCTGGCAAGTGCAGACCCATGGAGCAAGCCGCCGGTGATTTTCGCACGGGCCATGCCCGATCCCTCGAATTGGGAGTTTGATGTCGGGACCAGGCTGTGGCTGAGCAGAGGCACTGTTGGAGCTCCCAACCCGATCCTCGATGTTGCGCCGCCCCCGTCGCTGATGAACTCACGGTTGACTTACGAAAAAGTCGACGGATGGTCCGGCGAAACCTTCGCGCATATCGACCACAAGACCGGACTTTTCGTGAAAGGTTTCCTTGGGGCAGGCGCGACGAACAGTGGCACGTTGGTCGACGAGGACTTCTCCGGCTTTGGCGGAGCTTATTCCAATACGGTGTCGCGGCTTGAGGGGCACATCGGCTACGCCAATATCGACCTCGGCTACGCGTTCCTGCGGGCGCCCGGCGCGAAAGTCGGTGCTTTTGTCGGCTATAATTACTTCACCCAGCACATCAACGGCTTCGGTTGCACGCAAGTCGCAGGCGACACGACGTGCGTCGGCGTCGACCGCAATTTTCAGGTCTTCGCCGAAGACGAACGTTACGACTCGCTTCGCCTCGGCTTCGCCGCCGAATTCATGCTGAGCGACCGCTGGAAATTCTCGGCGGACGTCGCCTATCTGCCGAGGATCAAATTCACCGGTCAGGATGACCATAATCTGCGCGAGCTGCTCTTCCACGAGTCCGCGCACGACGGCGACGGCGTCATGCTCGAAGGCATTCTCGGATACGATGTCATGCCGAACTGGAACGTTGGCGTCGGCGGGCGCCTTTGGGCCTGGAACATGCACGACGGAATAGTCCAGTTTGATTTCCTCGGCGCTCCGCTGCCAGTTCCGCAGTACGGACGCTACAATTCAGAACGTTACGGCGTCTTCGTGCAATCGGACTACCACTGGGGCGATACGGCGCGGCTGGCCCAGGCTGCGATGGCAAGTGCGCCGGTCGCCCCGATGAACTGGACGGGCTTCTACGTCGGCGGACATATCGGCGGCGCGGTCAGCAACGACCGCTGGTCCGATCCGTTCGGCGCGACCACCAGCTTCGGTCTCGTCAACGTCCCGGGCTTTGGCGACACGATTCATGGCAACGGGCCGCTCGGCGGTGCGCAAGCCGGCTTCAATTGGCAGGCCGAGTCTTGGGTGCTTGGCGTGCAGAGCGAATGGAGTGCCGCCGACTTGCGCGGCGAGAACACGTGCTTCTCCGGCATCGGGGGGCTGAATTGCCAAATCGTCATCAAGGATGTGAGCACACTCGCCGGCCGGATCGGCTACGCCTGGAACCAATCTCTCATCTACGCCAAAGGCGGCGCGGCGGCAGGGTGGCTCGACTACACAATCCTGGGCAATACTGCCAGCAACACGCTCGGCTACGGCACCAGTAAAACGTCGGCCTGGGGCTGGACCGCCGGCGGCGGTCTAGAGCATGCCCTCACCGACTACTGGACCGTGATGGCCGAATATGAGCACGTCGATCTCGGAATGAACTTTGTGTCGTTTCCTTTCATCGGTCTCGTCAATGCGCAGCCTATCGGCATTCATGAGACCATCGACCTATTCCGACTCGGCGTGAATTATAAATTCGGCCCCGATAGCTGGCCTGCGGCAAGCACCTGAAAGCCGCGCGCACCGCATAGAATTCCGCTATCGTCACTCCATGAGCAAAGACGAACTCGTCATTCAACTGGTGAAAATCGCCATCGCCCTTGCGGTCGGCGTCTATTTCCTGTGGTGGAGCCTCGAAGTGCTACACCGGCTGCCGCCGCATTAGGAGGCGTCGTTCGGCGAATTGAGTGATGCTGCTTACAAAATCTAGGAGTGGGTGAGCAATGAACGAAATGACCGCGCCGATCAAAGGCACCGAGCATTGGACCAGCAAGGACCGCGGAGTGAAGCTGTTCATGTGGGAAAAGTCCGCCGGTGATCCCGCCAAAACAAAGGGCGCAATCTTGTTCGTCCACGGCTCGTCGATGGCGTCACAACCGACATTCGATCTGCAAGTGCCGGGACGCGCCGATTCCTCGGCAATGGATTTCTTCGCTCGCCACGGTTTCGATTGCTGGAGCGTCGATATGGAGGGCTACGGCCGCTCCACCAAAGACCGCAACAACAATGCGCCGATCGCGCAGGGCGCCGACGACTGCTACGCTGCTGCGATCTATATCCAAAAGTTGCGGGGAAAGCGTCCGTTCTTCGTTTACGGCATTTCCTCAGGCGCGCTACGCGCCGCGATGTTCGCCGAGCGTCATCCGGAAATGGTGGCGCGGCTCGCTCTTGACGCCATGGTGTGGACCGGCGAAGGCTCGCCGACGCTCGAACAGCGGCGCAAAAAGTTGCCCGAATTCAAAGCCAGCAACCGTCGTCCGATCGACAAGGCCTTCATTCGTTCAGTGTTCGACCGCGATCATCCCGACACGGCCGAGCGAAATGTGATCGACGCATTCGCCGATGCAGTCTGTGCGCTCGACGACTCGGTGCCGACCGGAACCTATGTCGACATGTGCTCGCGCCTGCCGGTGGTCGACCCAGAAAAGATCAACGTGCCGACACTCATCATGCGTGGGCAGCACGATGGAATCGCTTCGATGACGGACCTGATGAAATTCTTCGACAAACTGCCGAACCCGGACAAACAGTTCACCGTAATGTCCGGCATCTCGCACGCCAGTTTCCAGCAGAAGAACTATATGATGGTCTATCACATCCTGCTGAGCTGGTTCACGCAGCCGGAGCCGATCTACAAAGGCTAGACGCCGAGCTGGCGCGCGAGATCGGCGAGATCCTTGGCGACGAAATCGACTTTTACTGTCGGCACGGGTTCGCCAGTGTTTGGTCCATATTCGTTGATGCGCGCGGTATGCGCCGTCCGCAGGCCAAGTTGGGCGGCGGCTGCGAGGTCGTTACTATGAGCGGCAACCATCATGCATTGCGTGGGCGGAAGATCGAGCGCTTCGCATGATGCAAGGTAGACGCGCGGCTTGCGCTTATAGTCACCAGCAACTTCGGCACCGAGAATAGCGTCCCACGGAAGTTGATTGCGGCGGGCCAAATCGACCATCAATGAAATATTGCCGTTCGATACCGGCGCGATGATGAATTTCGTTTTGAGCCGCGCGAGCGCGGCGGGCACGTCCGGCCATGCATCGAGGCGGTGCCAGACCAGCGTCAGATCGTCCAACACTTCGTCGGAGAGATTCTGCAAACCGAAGCGAGGCGCGAACCGCGCGAGGCTGCGACGGTGTAGTACGTCGAGCTTGCAATACGGAATCCGGCCGGAGCGGACCTCCTCCAGGCTTGGCTGATATTCGGCGCGCCAGGCGTCGGCGAAAGCGACCCAGTCGAGGCTGTAACCGAGTGTGGAAAGAATATTCTCGGCCTCGCGCGCGACCGAGGTGCGCCAGTCGACCATGCTGCCGAACACATCGAAGAAGAGCGCTCGGACGCCGAGGGTCGGACCTTCTTGAGGCATAAAGCGGGTCGCCCAAGGCTGGCGGTTATCGCAACGCAGAACCGCGGCTAAGTGTTTGATAATGTGGCGGGAGCGACGGGACTCGAACCCGCGGCCTCTGCCGTGACAGGGCAGCGCTCTAACCAACTGAGCTACGCCCCCGCGGGCGTGGGTCCGAGTTAATGACCCCCCTACCCATAGTCAAGGAAAGTCTGGCTCGGCCTGTCAAAATTGCGAAAAAGCCTTATTTATCGCGAGGAATCGATGGTGCTGCCCTAAAGAATCGTTTATGGGCGGATTGTTTGGCGTCTCGTCAAACCTTGCGGATTCAAGAGGAGGGTCCCTCAGATGGCTACCGTTCCTGGAAAAGCACCGACACCGCCGACGGTGACATTGAAGCATCTCGCCGCGGCTCTCGCGGAATCTCATGAGATGTCGAAGAAGCAGGCTGAAACCGTGCTCGGCGATCTCGTCGGCAATATCGTCAAACATTTGAAGAAAGGTGAGCGCATCCGCATCGGCGGGCTCGGTATCCTGCAAGTGCGCCGGCGCGCCGCGCGCATGGGCCGCAATCCTGCAACCGGCGAGCCAATCCAGATCAAGGCGAGCAAGAAGGTTGCCTTCCGCGCGTCCAAGGAACTGAAAGAAGCGATCTGACGATCGTTTAAACCCGACCCTCCGGGGAAATGGCGGCGGGCGCGGAGCGCAAACTCCGCGCCTGCCGTTTTGCGTTTGAGAGCTTGCGCAGTCGTTTCATCCGGCGCTATTGGCTTGCCGAACGGGCGGTTAGCTCAGTTGGTAGAGCGCCTGCTTTACACGCAGGATGTCGGCGGTTCGAGTCCGTCACCGCCCACCACTCAAGCCTTGCGACCAAACGAAAACGGCGCCTTGCGGCGCCGTTTCAATTTAGTCAGCGCTCCGCGATCAGTGCGCCGAGAGGCCTGAACCGTCGTCCTCGACCACGGGCTCGGACGCGGCAGCCGCTTCCGCGAGTTTCGCGCTCGCCTC
>Ga0187777_10001585_pt1 | contig 14774 bp, 13 predicted proteins | sample 1015_Q2_SP5_10_M_FD_132416 | JGI IMG/M metagenome (GOLD analysis project Ga0187777, IMG submission 132416) | Tropical peat soil microbial communities from peatlands in Department of Meta, Colombia - 1015_Q2_SP5_10_MG | ecosystem: Environmental > Terrestrial > Soil > Wetlands > Peat | place...
ATCCACGAGGCGGTCCACGGGCCGGATCGACGTCTCCGACACGGGCCTCGAGGCGGAGGTCGTGCGGGCGGAGCCCGTGGTAGTGCTCCCGCGTCTGCCCGTCCTTCGTGGGCTCGCCGAACCCGGGCCTCGACACAGGCCGGGACCCATAGCCGCCGACGCCAGAGCTCCGCGCGGAGGTGGCCGCCCTCAGGTGCCGGGAACACGAGCTGGTTCCCGGGGGGAGCTCGGCCAGGTGCCGCTCGAGCTCGTCGCCGACGACGCAAGGAAGCGGCACGCGGCGGTACCCGACGCGCGTCTTGGGCTCACGACCAGGCGCCCGCGCGCAGTTGCGACCGTCTCAGCCGATGATCAGAGTGGAGTTCTGTTCCGTGCTCGGGATTGGTCTTCAACCTGCGCCCGTATTCCTGAGTCGAGCGAAGTCCGCGGCTTCCAACCGAGAAGCTCTGCGGCGAGGGTCACGTCGGCTTCTGTGCGCTGCGGGTCGCCCGGGACGCTGTCGTCCCCGCAACAAGTGATGCCACGGCCGAGCACGTCGGCGACGATCTCGATCACCCGGTTGAGCGATGTGCTCGTGCCGGTACCGATGTTCACGACGGTGCCTGGCTCGAGGTCGGCATCAATCGCGCGGACATTCGCGTCGACGACGTCGTCCACGAACGTAAAGTCGCGGCGTTGCTCTCCATCGCCGAGGACGGAGAACTGTCGACCAGAAAGGCCGGCGTCGATGACGCGATGGATTGCCATGTCGGGACGTTGGCGCGGCCCGTACACGCTGAAGTAGCGAAGCGACAGCGTGGGGATGCCGAAGTTGTACGCGTACAGGCGGCAGAGATGCTCGCCCGCGAGCTTGGTAACGCCGTACGGGGTGATCGGATGTGGCAGATCCGACTCAGAGACCGGAAAGCGCGCCGCCGAACCGTAGACCGATGAGCTCGACGAGTACACGAAGCGCTGGATCGACTGCTCGCGGCCTGCCTCGAGTAGCCGTTGGGTCGCGAGCACATTCGCTTGCTCGTACGCCGCAAAGTCCCGGCCCCAGGAATCGCGGCTTCCCGGTAACGCGGCCATGTGGAACACGACATCGACCTCGCGGAGGACCCTCGCGAGGTCAAGAGCGGTGAGATCGTCTTCGACGAATGTGAACGCCGAGTGCGCGAATGAAGCCTCCAGGTTCCCTCGCTTGACGACCGGGTCATAGGAGCTCGTGAGCGCGTCGATACCGAGTACCTCGTGCCCGGCCTCTAGGAGACGCTCGCCGAGTGTGCTCCCGATGAAGCCGGCGCTACCGGTGACCAGTGCCCGCATCGGAGGAACGATACTCAGCGGGCCCTCACTGCGCCGCGATAACTGTGCCAACTCCGCACTGCGGACCTGCGCGCGGAATGCAACTTGGTGTGCGTGCCGAACTCTCGATCACGCGGGGACTTGACTTTGTTTGTTCGAGCGCGTCGGTCGTAGTCCCTGAGCACCGCGGAGACGAGCGGTCAACTCCACTCCCGGCCGGAAATTCGTTTCCGGTCGATGACGAGGCGACGACGAACTGCCCGGCGCCGTCGCGGACAAGGAACCGGATCGCCCGGTCTTGCTGCATCATGAGGTTGCGGGCGGCTTGGGTCGCGCAAGCGCCCGTCGGGTTGGTCGTGATGCCAGCGAGATGCACTCGGCGACGCTCGAGCTCGATGAAGAACAGCACGTAGTAGCGCCGCAACACGACGGTGTGACGGTGAAGAAGTCACACGTGACGATCTTGACCGGTTGTGTACGCGGGAACGTCGTCCACGACGTGCTTGATGCGGGCGTGCCTGCGAGTCGCCTGGAGTGATTCGTCTCAGTTGTGGCGGTGCTCGGGTGCGACGATGCGGCGGTACAGCGCCTCGTAGGCGGTCACGTGTTCGTCCCAGCTGAAGACTTCCCCGGCGCGGCGGCGCGCCGCCTGACCCATCGCCGTCGCGCGCTCAGGGTGCCTCAACAGGAAGCGCATCGCTTCGGCCACTCCATCGATGTCTTCCGGCTCGACCAGCAGCCCGGACTCGCCCTGCGCCACTACCTCTGGCAGCCCGTCCACGCGTGAGGCAACGATCGGACGCGCCATCTGCGCCGCTTGCAGCGCGACGAGTCCGAACGGCTCGATGCGTGACGGCATGACCACCATCGTGCAGCGGCTCATGAGCGCCGGGACCTCGTCTGGGGCGACCCAGCCGACCATGTCGACCGCCCGCTCGACACCCAGAGCCGAGGCTTGTCGCTCCAGCGGCTCGCGGGCCTCACCGTCGCCCGCCACGACGAGGCGCGCGCGGGGGAACTCGGCTATCAGTCTGGCGAACGCGCTCAGCGCGATGTCGAATCCCTTCTGTTGAAGCACGCGGCCCAGGCACAGCAGCAGTGGCGGGTCGAAGGGGAGCGGCGTCGGGTCGATCGGCGGCATGGCCAAGCTGTTCCGCAGCACCGAGGAGCGAGCCGCGATCTGGGGTAACTGCGCCCGCGTGTAGTCGAGCACGGACTGCGAGCACGCAGTTACCCAGTCCGCGGAGCGCATGAGCCGCCCGCGCACACTGGCGTTGTCCACCAAGCTGTCGGCATACGTCTGGTGCAGCGTGAACACCAGCGGTGCGGGGTGCACGTGCGCTGTCTTGAGCTGGAAGTACACCCCCGGGCCCGAGTGGAAGACGTGCACGATGTCCGGCTCGAAGCGCTGGGTCAGGTCTGCCAATGCCACCCGCAACCGCACCTGCTCTTCCAGATCGCGCGCCCGCAGCGCGATTCTGAACGGAAACCGGTGCACTGGTACGCCCGAGTACTCGCTGTAGTCCGGCACACCCGACGTATCCCGCCGCGCCACGACCATCGGCTCGTGCCCGCGTGCCCGCAACGCGTGCACGAACTGCATACCGAGCACTTCCACCCCGCCGATTGTCGGCAAGAACGTGTCAGACCAGAAGAGGATCCTCACCGCTACCCCACGTGTCTGGCTGTGGTGACCACCGACGCGTCAACAACGTCCGTGGTCAGCACAGCTAGCAAGCGCTCGCCGCCTCTTTGCGCCCGACGATCTCCCGGTAGAGTGCGTCCGAAACATTCACGTATCTGTCCCAGGAGAACAGCGCCGACGCTCGCGTCCGAGCTGCCCGTCCCATCTCTTTCGCGGCCTCCGGATTCTCCAGCACCGAGCCCACTGCCTGTGCCAGCGCACCACTGTCCTCCGGTGGAACGACCAGCCCCGTCACGCCGTGTGCGACGACTTCCGGCAGCCCGCCGACATCGGCCGCGATCACCGGTCGCGCCATCTGGGCAGCCTGAATCGCCACGAGCGGCAATCCCTCGCGCCGCGACGGCATCAGCACGACGCTCGCCATTGCCATCACGCTCAGTACAGATTGGGATCCCAGCCAACCCATGAACTGGACGCGCTCTCCGACCCCCAACGCCTCTGCCTCCGCCTGCAGCACTCCCCGCTGCGGTCCGTCCCCCGCGATGCCGAGGCGCGCGTTGGGAAAGCGCTCTGCCAGGAGCGCGAACGCCTGCAACGCCACGTCGAACCCCTTGTCGTGCACCAGCCTTCCCACACACAACAGCAGCGGGTGCTGTCGATCGGGCGCCCCCGGCACGTGTGACACCTCCTCCAGCCCCGAATACACCACCGACGAGCGGTCGGTGATGTCGGGCACCATGCCCTGTGCCGCTCGCAGCACCGCGCCCGACACACCGGTGACCCAATCCGCGGCGCGCAGAGCCTTTTCCAGCACGGATTCGTCTCCGCCTACTCCGCCGCGCAACACCTCACCGTGAAGAGTCACCAGGGACGGAACCTCGCTTGCCCCTGCGTCAGACAGGTGAAAGACCGCGCTCGGACCGACATGAAAGAGGTGCACGAGTTGCGGCTCGAACTCGCGCCGTAGTCGTGCGTAACGGTGCCGCGCCTCGACGAACAACCCGGCGTCACGGCTTCGCAGTGCTGTGCGGAACGGCAGCCGCACCACGCGCACGCCACCGACCTGCTCCTCATCCGGCAGCTCCTCGGCATCGTGGGACGTGACGACCACGAGCTCGTGCCCGCGACCCTGCATCGCGGACACGTGTCTGGCCGCCAGCTGCTCGATCCCTCCCTGGTACGGCGCGAAGAGCTCAGCCCAGAACAGCACGCTCGAGCCGGTGCCCACACTCGCTCCGGTCGGCACCGCCGACAGGTCAGTCGGAGATGACACCCGGTCCCGCCGTCCGCGTGTCCTCGGGCGGCGAACGCCTCAGCGCCCGCTGACGATCGAGGTGCGACTTGAGCAGGTCGAGATATTCGTCGCGGCTGCGACCCTGCCATTGTCGACTGCGGCTGTTCGGATGCACACGGCGATACACGAGCAGCTCGGGCACCAGCTCAACCGCGATCCCATTCGCGTCGGCACGAAGAAACCAATCGGTATCGTCACCGTGGTTCAAGCGCGTGTCGAACCCGCCGATCGCCTCGAACACGCTGCGGCGCGCCAACAGTGTCACGCTCGTGTAGCCGGCCATCGGCTGTTCGCGCTCATGGCCACGCAAGCTCTCGTGCTCGTCGCGCAGCACATCGTCCCAGAAGTTCTGAATCAGCGTGACACAGGCTCCAACCGCGGGGCGCTCCTCGAGCAGGGCCACTTGCCGCGCGAGCTTGTCGGGATGCCAGAGGTCGTCGGCATCGAGAAACGCAACGTAGTCCCCTTGCGCAGCCCGAAGGCCGGTGTTGCGCGCAGTCGAGGGGCCGGCATTCGCCTGCCACACGTACCGCAACGGCGCTTCGTACTGTGCCACCAGATCCCTGGTCCCGTCGGTGGATCCATCGTCCACCACGATCACGTCGAGCTCGCGGTGCGTCTGCGCGACGATCGAGTCCAGCGTTTCGCGCAGGAACGCCTCGCCGTTGTACACCGGGACGATGCAGCTCACCCACGGCAGATCCGTGCTGCGTACAACGCCACTCATCGCCGCGCTGCGCCCTCGTCGAGCATCGCTTCCACGCGTTGCGGAATCGCGGCGATGTCGCGCCCGAGCTCCAGCCAGAAGCAGGGCACGCGTTCCACGAGCTGCGCCAGGCGCTCGAACCCGCGCGCGCCCGCCCCGAACGCGGTGAACAGCGATGTCGGCGCCAGCCGGAGCAGCGCCTCTCCCTTCGATGCCCGCCGTACCCGCGACTGCTCAGCCGTGGCGACGCGTGGCAGCACGATCGCGCGGATGGTCGCGGTCCGAGCCAGTTGCGTGGGCAGCACTTCAGCGGGAAAGAGCAGCAGCTTGTCGTCGCGCACCGCTTGACCCCGGCCCGCGCCTGCACGGAGTTGTGGAAAGTGCTCCACGTGGTTCGGTGCTACCCGCGCGCCGCCGTACAAGCTGTGCCCGAGGAACGATCCGCCCTCCAAGGCTTGCAGCCCGCACTGGTCGTCGCCCAGGAACTCGAATCCGGTTTGGAGGCACGCGAGCGTGGTCGTGGACTTACCCGCGCCGCTGCCTCCGCCCACCAGCACACCCTGCCCGCGCCATGCCACCAGCCCGGCGTGAACCACGTGAATGTCGCAGTCGTAGTACCAGATGCCCAGCAGCAGTGGGAGCGGCTTCGATTGCTCCTGCGGCGGAAGCTGTACTCCGGACGCTCGCCAGCCGATCGCCCGTCCCGCCTCGCGGTCCAACCAGGTGATCGCCCCGGGCCTCACGTAGCGGAACACGCGTCCGCTCTGGAAACTGGTCGCGAGCCCTCCGCCGACGCGCCAGCGCTGCGACTCCTCGCCGTCGCTCGCCCCCACCACATCCCAGCCGGTCGCGCCCGATTCCACTGCACGCAAGTCCGCCTGGCTGGAATCCGACGGGTGCGCGACGTTCGTTTCGCGCTCGTCCCAGAGATCGATCTCCAGCTCCACGCGGTCCGCCGGGAGCGCAGCGTCCTGCAGGTGCGCGAACGGCCGCATGATGTGCGTCGCGAGCGCGTGTCCGATCACTCGCAGCCGTACCCCGCGTCCGCCGAACACGTAGCGCGATTCGTGGACGTCGTCCGGGCGCGCCTGCCGTGCCTTGTCGAATGCTGCCGAGACTCGACCGAAGGCAGGTTCGCGCCCGGCGTCGCGCACTGATCGGTGGGCCGCGTCAGGTACCGGGTTCGCCCGGCGCATCTTGCGCAGGGGCGTTCCAGGGAACGTCACGGAGACCCGGCATCGGCGGATCGAGCGCAAGCAGATGCCCGATGTCGCGGTAGATCTCCAGCCGCGGCGAATCGTACCGGAGCCCGGTAGCGCCGACTGAACGTGGACGATCGCGCGATGAGCCGTCATCCTGCCCGGGCTGCACGATGCCTTCCTCGACGAGCTCGCCGCCGAGCCGTTCCAGATCGGCCTGGGCCTGCCCCGCCGACACGTCGTACCGCGCCGTCAACGTCGCGACGATCTCGCCGAGGTTGAGGCCCGCCTCGATCTGCTCCCAGATGAGCGCCCCCACGTTGTCCATGCTGTAGTAGATGCCGTTCGAGAGGTTGATGATGATCGCCTCGCCCTCGAAGACCTTGGCGGCCACACCGTCATTGGGGCGCAAGCGCGTCTGCAGGGTCAGCACATCCCACCTCCGTCGTCAGTGTGCGATAGAGCGAGTCGTGCGCGTCAAGATATCGCTGCCAGTTGAAGGCGACCTCGACATGCCGCCGAGCCGACTTTCCGAAGGCAGCGGCCTCCTCCGGATGGCGGAGCAGGAAATCGACCCCTCTGGCGAGGCCGGGCACGTCCTCCGACTCCGTCAGCAGGCCCGTTACTCCATCGATGACAATCTCCGGGATGCCCCAGACATCGGTCGCCACGATCGGCCGTGCCATCTGGGACGCTTGGATAGCAACCCCGGGCAGTCCCTCCCAGCGAGATGGTACGAGCACCAGCGTCGCCTCGTTCATCAAGCTGGGCACCTGCTCGGGCGGCACCCAGCCGAGGAACCGAACTGCCGCGTTCACGCCCAGCTCGCGCGCCAACGTCTCCAGCACGGGCCGCTCAGGGCCGTCTCCCGCGATGGTGAGGCGGAGCGAGGGAAATGCGCGCACGAGGAGCGCGAGCGCGCGCAGCGCCAGGTCGAACCCCTTCTCCGGGACCAGCCGGCCAATGCACAGCAAGCGCGGAGGCTGGAAGGACAGCGGGGTGGGCTGAAGCGGGGGAAGGTCGATCCCGTTGTGGATGACCGACGAGCGCGAAGTGACCTCCGGCACGTGCGCGCGCACGGCCTGGAGCACCGAGGTCGACACCGCCGTGACCCATGTCGCGGTGTGCATGGTGCGCCCGAACACCGTCTCTGCAGTGCCGCCCGATTCGGGTGGCGGGCCGCGGAACGATACGAGCAACGGTGTTGGAGCGGCCGTGGCAGTCCGGTGCTGGAAATACAGGCTCGGCTCCCAGTAGTTCACGTGCACCAGATCGGGTTCGAAGTCCCGCTTGATGGCCGCTATCCGCTCGGCGATCTGAAAGATCCGAGACGGGTCGCGTTCGACCAGAGCCTCCCAGAAGTGAAAGCGGTAGACGGGAGCGCCCTGGAACTCGTACTCATCCGGCATCGGCAGGCTGCTGTGGGACGTGATGACGGCGAACTCATAGCCCCGCTGGCGCATTGCGGGCAGGAAGTCGGCCGCGATCCGCTCCACGCCGCCAATCTGCGGCCAGAACACGCGCGGCCAATACAAGACTCGCAACTTCAACCCCTCAACCCTCGAGCACGCTGGTGCCGGTCGCCAGGTCCTCGACGATAGAGGTCGCAGTGAACAGATGATCGAGCTGTTCCACCGTGTGCTCGGCGGATCGTTCCAGGATTGTCCTCGCGGCCGGCACCGAAAAGTACTCGCCGAGCGCGTCGCAGTGCTCGAGCTGCTGACCGAGGCCGCGCACGACCAGCGAGTCCCCGCCGTACCGCGGGGCCGCGGCCCCGGCGAGACGTTCGCGCCACTCAGGGTTGGCGGCGGCCAGCGCGGCGACGTTGGCGGCCGTGCCAAATCGCTCGGAGATGATCGGTACACCCAATCCGGCATGCTCGATGGCGGCGACCGAGGGCATGATCCGGAGCAGGAACTCCCGGTACAGGCCGTAGGAAGACTTCTGATCGTCCGGGCACCACGTGGCGTACTCGACGAAGTCGAGTGAGGAGAAGGGCGTCGCGTCCCAGAAATAACACCGGTTGCGATCTTCGGCCTCGGAATGCCATTTCATCGCTCGCTCGCAGAACACGAAGTGGGCGTATTTCTGTCGCTGGTCGCGCTCGGGGTACGACGAGAGGCAGCCCTCCAGGTCGGCGAGGATCTCTGCCTGGTCCGTCCCGGTGAGCGCACTCACCGCAGCCGGCGAGAACTTCTCGTACTGGCGCGCCACGAACGTTGCAAGCTGCGGCACGTCCGCGAACTCGCGCGCTGGTCGACTGTCAGGGAGCGTGAACGTCCCCATCTCTCCGGTCATGAAGAAGACCTCGGCGCTCGAGTCTCGGAGTGTCGACTCGAGGAACGGAAGCAGGAACGACATCCCCAACGGGTTCAACCCGTTCTTCATCCTCAGTAGGCGGAGCGCATCCTCACGCCTCGGGGGGCCGAGGTGCTCGAGCTTCCATTCGGCGCCGAGGGCGTGCGCGATGCGGCGAGCAACTGGCACATCGGGGATCGCGTTGCCGGCGTGATCGAGGAAGGTCGTGCAGCGAAATGGGAGGCTGAGCCTGCGCATCGCCGCCCCAATCGCTCTCGAGTCGAACCCGCCGCTCAGCGACAACACGTACTCCGCGCCCGGCCGGTAGCGCGCCTCGCACGCCGCGAGGAACCGATCCGCAAGGTGCGCGGCATTCTCGTGCACGTCTCGGTCGGCGTGGGGCTTGCGCTCCAGGTTGAGCTCGCGGATCTGCTCCAGGCGTGTGACGTGCCGCGTCGCCGGATCGGCGCGGACGAGCGTCGCGGGTGCAACGCGATCCACATCCTTCAACCAAGTACGCCGGCCGAACACGTATCCGGAGTGCAAGAAGTTGGCGAGCGCCACGCGGTCGAACGCGAGGCGCTCCATCAACGCCGCGACGAATCGCAGCTCGCGCGAGACGATCAGGCCGTGGGCGGAAGAGTGGATGTACACCGGCAAGCGTGCGAGCGCGTCGTTGACGATTCGCACCGCCCCGGTCGCCCGCTTGACGAGGATGGCGACGAAGTCTCCGTCGCTCTGGGACAGCCAGTCGCCGAGTTGATCGCTGGTACTGGCGTCGTCCCGAAATGCCAGCACCGCCAATTCGCGCAGCCTGCGCTCGAGCGCGAGCGGCCCCACGCCATACAGGCGTCCCTCCAGGAAGAGGTCGACGCCGTCCATCCGGAACGCCTGCACCGGGTACTCCTGGTAGCCGGTGTGCGCCAGGAAGCACGAACGCCCGTCCACCAGGACAGTGGCCCGGTATCGCTCGTCGTGCAGCAGCGCATCGAGCGCCCGGGTAATGGACCTCCGCTTGCCGACCAGTCCACCATCCCAGTCGCAAACGAGATGCAGGCCAGGCATTGCTCGGGGCCTCCTACGCGGTGATCACATTGTCGTTCGGCGTCGACGACGAGTTGTTGGACGGGCGCGCCAGAGGCCGTCCGAGGAGGCGGCGACCCACGCGGCGGGCGGGCGCCGGCAGATGGCGGGCCCACCTCCGCCACGCCCGCTCTCGCACTGGCAGCATCGACACGGCAATGCGACGGGCGGCGGAGTTCCTTGCCGCGGACTCCAGCCCGTCGAGGACGGGTCGGGGCACGGCGGCCGCGAGTTCGTCGTGCAGGAACCGGAGCGTGACCGCGAAGGGCACGGTCAGACCGGCCGCTCGAGTCGTCTCGAGCGACACCGCCCAGTCGAGGTCGGGATGCCTCTCCACGAGAAAGTGGGCGTCGACGGCCCACTGGATCGAGCGTCGCGCCCGCGCGCTGAAGCCGTGCACGCAGACGTGCAGCAGCGCGTCGGCCGGCGCCAACGTGCACGCGGCCCGTCCGGCGATGGTGACGGAGATCGCGCGCGATCGCACACGGTCGGCCACGTTCTGGGCCGGCGGCACCGGCAGCAGAGTCGTGTGCAGCAACACCGCCAGGCGCGACGGGTGCACGAGCTCGGCGTGAGAACGCTGGGTGCATCCGAGCGACCGGAGCGCGTCGCCCGCCCGTGCCAGCTCTTCGGGCCGCACCAGAAGGTCCAGGTCGTGGCAGTGTCGCAGGGTGCCGTTGGGATAGACGGTCGCCGCGAGCGACGCGCCTGAGAGCACGAGCGGCTCGACCGAGGCACTTTCGAGCGTGGCCAGCATCGACGCGACCAGCCCCACGTACTGGCGCGTGCGTACCTCCTCACGCACGACTGCGGTGCGCAGGACGGTCACGAACTCGCGGGGCACGCCGAGCTCGGCTTCGTGGTCTCGTAGCGACGCGTACAGGAGCGCGGCAAGCGGGCGGTACTCGCCGGCGTCGCGGAACGCGGCGATCGGGTCGACGACGATCGAGAGCCACTCGCGCCACGCATCCCGGCCCGCCGGCCCGGGTTGGACGCAAGCCCGCAGGAAAATGCTCTGCTCGGCGGTCGGGAGCGCCGCGGCCCACGCTTCGCGCCGTCGGTGTGGCGGAGGGGCAATGTTGCAAGCAGCGCCCTCGGCGGGATTCATCGAATCTTCGCGCCTGGTTCCGGACGCCATCGCTCCATCCCCTGAACTCTGAAGCGTTGATCTCAACCGTAATGGTGATGAAGGCGCCGATGGGGAGCTGCGATCCGAGCACGGGGTCCGTGGCGACGGAGGTGGCTGACCTCGACCGGCTGGGCGACTCGGTTACTTCAAGTACGCGGTGAGCGGCTGCCCACACGGCTCGGGCACGATCGTGCCGTTCACCTCGCGCCGGATCGTGAGTGGGCAGGTCGGGACGGCGGCCTCACCGTCCTCGGGCTCGACGGGGCCGTGCGTGGGGCAGCGGTATTCGATGTCCGCCATTCCCCGCCTTGGTAGCACGTCCGGCCGAAACCGAAACGGCCCCTCTCGGCATCGGGGCCGATCAGCGAGGGGTCGCGCCCCGCACTGCGGGCGCCACGAGCTCGATGGCGTTACCGTCCGGGTCGCGGAGCTGGAGGGACGGCTTGCCGAGCTCGAGGACGATGCCGTCGTGCGCGATGCCGGCAGCCCTGAGGTGTTCGGCCCACTGGGCGAGCGTGTCACCGTCGGGGACGGCGAACGCCAGGTGGTCGAGCGCCGAGTCGTGGCCGGGCTCCTCGGCTCCGGTCGAGAGCACGACCGCCACCCCGCTCCGCTCGTGGCGGAGCGCCACGTAGCCGATCGACTCGTCGGCGGCGAGGCGATCGAAGCCGAGGACCGTCGTGTACCACCGCTCACTCGTGTGTAGGTCGCGCACGAGGAGTTGCACGTGCGAGAACCCGGTCACCGGCGACTTCATGCGCCCATCATGTCACCGGCGACTCGACACCCTCGAGATGATGTACTTCTGGCGGACGCGGCGAGGAGCCGAGCGCAGCAAGGCCAGGAGCTCGCCAGCGAGCGAACGACAGCGAGCCGGGTACCCCGGCTCGCAGTGCGCGGGCGCACGAGCAGGACTTGTCGCGACTCCGCCCGGCTGTTTCAATCCCTCCCATGGAGATCGAGCTTCCCGCCGAAGACGACCCGCGCCGGGTCGAAGTGAGGGCGTGGTTCGCGGAGCACCCGAACCCCACGCCGCGCCAGCTGGTCGACGCCGGGTACGTCGTGCCGCACTGGCCGCTCCCGTACGGGCTCGACGCCGAGCCGGAGCTGCAGCTCATCATCGACGACGAGATGAGGCGCGCCGGTGTCTCGCGCCCCATCAACCCCATCGGGATCGGGCACTGCGGGCCGATCCTGGTCGCCCTTGCCAACGACGAGCAGAAAGAGAAGTACCTCTGGCCGATGCTCACCGGAGAGGATCTCTGGTGCCAGCTGTTCAGCGAGCCGGGCGCGGGCTCCGACCTCGCCAACCTGAGCACCCGGGCGGAGCGCGACGGCGACGTCTACGTCGTGAACGGGCAGAAGATCTGGACGTCACTCGCCGAGCGGGCCAAGTTCGGCATCCTCATCGCCCGCACCGACGTCACCGCGCCGAAGCACACGGGCATCTCGTACTTCATCGTCCCGATGGATCTCGACGGTATCGAGGTGCGCCCGATCCGCAACATGACCGGCGGCGGCGGCTTCAACGAGGTGTTCTTCACCGACGTGCGCGTCCCCGCCGAGAACCTCATCGGCGAGGAGCACCGCGGCTGGGGCATGGCGAAGACGACGCTCGCGAACGAGCGAGTGTCGCTCTCCACCGGCGGTGGTCTCCAGTGGGGACACGGCCCGAGCGCCAACGACCTCGTCGCGCTCGTGCGTGATCGCGGCGGCGCCCCGAACGCGGTGCTGCGCCAACGGCTGGTCGACGCCTACATCGAGAGCGAGATCCTGCGCTATCACAAGCTGCGCCTCATCTCCGCGCAGGTGAACAAGCAGCCGGGTCCCGACGCGTCGTTGCGCAAGGCGCTCGCCGACCCGCACGGCAAGAAGGTCTTCAACCTCTCGAAGGACCTGATGGGTGCCTACGGGATGCTCGGCCCCTCGCCCGACCTGGAACCCGAGTGGCACCAGTGGGCCGGTGGATTCCTCTTCAGCCCCGCGCTGACGGTCGGCGGCGGCACCAGCCAGGTGCTCCGCAACATCATTGGCGAACGGCTCCTCGGGCTCCCGCACGACATCGACGTCGAGGCGGGCAAGACCTGGGCCGAGACGCGCGGCAACGTCACCGCGCGGGCTTAGCCCGTGAAGTTCTGGGCGTCGACGGCGTTCTCGCCACCCGAGCACTACCTGCCGCTCGCGCGCGCGGTCGACGAGGCCGGCATCCACGGGATCATGATGTCGGACCACATCTTCTATCCGCGCGACTTGCGGACGCCGTACCCGTACTCGCCCGACGGCGCACCGATCTGGCCACCGGAGACGGCGTGGCCCGACAACTGGGTCACGATCAGTGCCATGGCGGCGGTGACCGAACGCGTGCAGTTCGCCACGTCCGTGTACGTCGCACCGGCGCGTGACCTGTTCACCGTCGCCAAGCAGGTCGGGACGGCGGCGGTGCTGTCGGGGAACCGCGTGAACCTCGGTGTCGGCGCGGGCTGGATGCGCGAGGAGTTCGAGCAGACCGGACAGGTGTTCGACAACCGGGGTCGCCGCCTCGACGACATGATCCCCGCGCTGCGCGAGCTCTGGCGCGGAGGGTGGGTCGAGTACCACGGCCCTCACTACGACTTCGGTCCGCTCCAGATCGAGCCGGCGCCGACCCGGACCGTTCCGATCTGGTGCGGCGGACACTCCCGCGCCGCGCTGCGTCGCGCGGCGCGACTCTGCGACGGCTGGCTGGGCAACGCCTACCCCATCGAAGAGTGCGAGCACTACGTCGGCCTGCTCCAGGGGCAGCGCGAGGCAGCCGGTCGGCGCGACGACCCGTTCGAGGTCATTCTCGCGGTGCACGCCCCGCCGACGCCCGATGTCTGTGAGCGTCTCTCCGCTGCGGGGGTCACCGGCCTCATCTGCGTGCCGTGGCTGCAGGGATTCCCCGACGACCACGCCGAGATCGCCGGCTCCCAGCGCGGCACCGAGCTCGACCGGAAGATCGACGCGACCCGCCGCTTCGCCGAGCAGGTCGTGCAACCCGCGGCCGGCATCTGAGCCGCGCGGGCGCGGTAGCGTCGCCAGTCATGAAACTCGACCTGCTGTACGAGATCGACGTACCGAAGCCGTGGGCGAAGCCGCACCCGTACGGCCAGCGCGAAGCCGAACAGGCGGCCTACCGCGAGGCGCTCGAGCAGATCAAGCTGGCCGACACGCTGGGCTTCAACTGCACGTGGCACGTCGAGCACCACTTCCGCGAGGGACGATCGCACTCGCCAGCGCCCGAAGTGATCATCGGCGCGCTGTCGCAGTGCACCGAGAACCTCCGACTCGGTTTCGGCGTCACGCTCATGCCGCACGCGTTCACGCCGCCGATGCGAGTGGCGGAGAAGGTCGCCACCGCCGACATCCTGTCGAACGGCCGCGTGGAATGGGGAACCGGTCGCTCGACGCCGATGGAGCAGACCGCCTTCGGTGTGCCGCGCGACGAGAGCCGCGACCAGTGGCAGGAGGCGATCGAAGCCGTCGTGCAGATGTGGGAGGACGAGTACTTCGAGTTCCACGGCAAGTACCTCGACTTCCCACGCCGGATGGTGACCCCGAAGCCCGTGCAAGACCCGCACCCGCCCTGCTGGATGGCGGCAACGTCCGACGGCAGCGCCGCCGTCGCCGGCAAGCTCGGGCTCGGGCTGCTCTCGTTCTCGATCCTGCAGCCGCTCGACCGCATGGCCCAGCACATCGCGCAGTACCGTGAGGCGGCCGCGAACCCCGAGCCCGTCACGCGCGTGACCACGAACAAGGTCGCCGCCTACACGCTCGTCCACTGCGCCGAGTCGATGGCGCAGTGCGAGGCGAACGGCATCTGGGACTCCGTCTGGTGGTGGTACAAGAACCTCGCCGAGTTCACCCTCGAGTGGGAGTTCCCGAACATTCCCGAAGCGCAACGCGAGGCGATGTTCCCGTTGCTCAAGCGTCAACTGGAGGGGAACTTCGACGCCCGGGAGTTCAGCGACGCCGACATGATCGTCGTGGGGGACCCCGAGCACTGCCTGCAGAAGATGCGGCACTACGCCGACCTCGGTGTCGAGCAACTGATCTGTTACGTGCAGTTCGGGCACCTCGCGCACGAGACCGTCATGCGCACGATCGAGCTCCTC
>Ga0187777_10001587_pt1 | contig 14769 bp, 12 predicted proteins | sample 1015_Q2_SP5_10_M_FD_132416 | JGI IMG/M metagenome (GOLD analysis project Ga0187777, IMG submission 132416) | Tropical peat soil microbial communities from peatlands in Department of Meta, Colombia - 1015_Q2_SP5_10_MG | ecosystem: Environmental > Terrestrial > Soil > Wetlands > Peat | place...
GCACTCCGCCGATCCGATGACGTATGGCCTCATCGCCGTGATCTTCCTGGTGATCGCCACCGCGGCATCCTGGATGCCGGCACGGCGGGCGGCGGCGCTCGACCCGATCATCGCCCTACGCGAGGAGTAGGGCGAGCCCTTACGAACAAAGCCTGACGACGGCGTCGCACACTCTGGCTGTCGTCATTCTCCGCACGAGATCGCCGTGGTATCCCCACTGCGACGGCGAGAGATCTTTGCTATCTATCCTTCTGAAAAAACAAGTCACAGGGCGCCGCACGGAGCGGCGAAGGAGGATTTATGGCAATCATCACAACGCGGAAATGGGGAATGCCGGCCCGGCTCGCCCCTCTCTTCCCGCTGCCCACCACACGGGCGTTCGAGGAGATGGAGAACCGGCTCCAGCAGCTGGTGAAGGAGCCATTCGGCACGGCACTGCTCCCGGAACCCCTGGGCTACGTTCCGCCGATCGAGATGACCGAATCGCCGACGGAATTCCTGGTGACCGCAGAGCTTCCAGGCCTGCAGGCGAAAGATGTGGAGGTGGCGTTCGAGGGTGACGTACTGACCATCCGTGGGGAGAAGGTCGAGACCTACAAGGAAGAGCAGAATGGCCGGCGGTATCACCTGTATGAGAGGATCTATGGGGCGTTCGCCCGGTCCTTTGCCTTCCCGACGCCGGTGAACATGGAGAAGATCGCGGCCGAGTTCGTGAACGGCGTCCTTACGGTGCATGTTCCGAAGGCAGCCGAGGAGAAGGTTCGCGGAAAGAAGATCCCGGTCGCCGAGACGAAGCTCGTGGAACCCAAGATCCCCGAGACGAAAGTCGCCGAGCCGAAGCTCGGTGAGAAGAAGATTGAGCCGAAGATGGCCGAAGCGAAGAAGTAAGGGCTCGCGATCCGAGCAGTGATGTGGAAAGGGCCGTCCGAATGGGCGGCCCTCTCTCATCTATACCATCAACCGGCCATCCGCGTCGCGGCGCCGGCGCCTAGAGCATCTCAGAGAGCGGTGGGGAATGTTTCCGCGACTTCGCCCTCCCCGGCCTCCCATTCCCCGGTACGCTCCAACGGCTCGACCGCGCGGGTGACATCGTAGTGAAGGATCGCATCGAACTGGCTGCGCAGCCGCGCGCGGAAGTAGTGACTCGCGCGCTCGGTCTCGGGGCGATAGATGACGCCGATCGCACGCTCTAGTCGCGGCTGGGACAGCGGCCCGCGCACGCCCCCGGTGCCCGCCAAACGAATGGCGAAGTTGCCGACGCCGAGGGTGTGGAAGAGCGCCTCATAGCTCTCCGGCAGCGCTGGGCGCACGCGCTTGCGCTCTGCCGGCGCTCCCCAGTCGGAGGCGGCGGTGACCGTGCCGGTGAACGTGGAGAACCCCACCAGCGCCGCCTCCGCCTGATGGGCCTGGCGGACCAACTGCCCGAGGGTGTGCTCACCGGCAACCCCAAGCTCTGTCGCCCGGGCATCACCGACGTGCGAGTTGTGCGCCCACACCGCGATCTTCGGGCGCGCTCCCTGCGCCGAGAGATGGGCATCGAGCGCTTCGAGCGTCTGCGCCATGTGCCCATCCCGAAGGTTCCACGACTCGATGCGCCCGCCAAACATCGCGCGGTAGTACTGCTCCGCGTTCCGCACGACGCGTGCATTCTGCTCGGCGTAGAAGAGATCATCGCCCATCAACCGGCCGTCGCGCTGGGCGTATGTGGCTGCGTTCCGATTCAGCTCCATCAGCTGAGCCACGACCTCGCGCTCACACGACGGCGTGAGGCCGAACCCGGCAGCGTAGCCGTAGGCGCTTGGATCGTCGCCGAACTGGTCGAAGCATCCGTAGCGATACTGGGCACGGCGCGCCGCCTCCGGATCGACGACACGGAGGTATTTGAGAACGGCCTCGATCGATGCGTGCAGGCTGTAGAGGTCGAGGCCGTAGAACCCGACACGACGCGCCGGCGGCTGGGCGTCGTTGTACTGTCGCAGCCAGCCGACGAAGTCGAGAACGTCCGCATTCCTCCACATCCATTGCGGGAAGCGTTTGAAGCCCGCCAACGCATCGGAGGCATCGGCATCGTCGGAGAGGCCGCGCACGTACCGGTTCACTCGGAAGGCATCCGGCCAATCCGCCTCAACGGCGATGGCCGTGAAGTGTCGCTCGCGAATGAGCCTCTTCGTGATCTCGGCGCGCACCCGGTAGAACTCGTGCGTACCGTGGGAGGCCTCTCCGATGAGCGCGAAACGAGCGCCTCCGACTGCGTCGATGATCGGATCGAAGTCATCGGGTGCGCCGGTCAGGGGGCGCACGATCGACTTGAGGCTGACCACGGGAGGCGGGGCCATCTTCGGCATAATCTAGATCGCCCTCGGGAAGGCCCACGGCCGCGGCGTCCAGGCCGACCGACGGCGTTCCCCGTTGAGGCTCAGTCCACCATGCTCGGCCCTCTCCCCAGGCATCCAGCGCCGGAACCACTCGCTGGCGAGCCGCGCCACCTCGTCGAGCGCCCCGGGCTCCTCGAAGAGATGCGTCGCACCAGCGACTACTCGCACATCCGTACGCGCCGTGATCTGGCGCTGCGCGTCGTCCGTCAACTCGATGATCGGCGTGTCGAGTCCGCCGACGATGAAGCGCGTCGGCGCCCGAAGGCGAGCGAGGGCGGGGCCCGCGAGATCCGGCCGTCCGCCGCGAGAGACGACCGCGCACACGTCGGGCAGATGCGACGCCGCCACGATCGCAGCGGCGGCACCGGTGCTCGCGCCGAAGTAGGCGACCGGCAAACTCTCCAGCGCCGGCTGCTCCATTACCCAACGCGTGGCACACTCGAGGCGTGTGGCCAGAAGAATGATGTCGAACCGCAGCCGACCGGTCCGATCATCCTCAGCCTCTTCCTGACGAGTGAGGAGATCGAGGAGCAGGGTCGCGAATCCCGCCTGGTTGAGCGCTCGCGCAACGAAACGGTTGCGGGGGCTCAGGCGACTGCTTCCACTGCCATGGGCGAAGATCACGATGCCCCGCGTCGCCGCCGGGACCGCGAGATTCGCCCGCATGACCTGGTCGCCGCACGGAATGACAACGCCATTCCCACCAGTCGTGGAGTTCCGTGAGAGCAGGGCTCGCACTTCTTCGTCGCTCGTCTGGGTGAAGTCATCGTACCAGAGACCGACAGCCCGGAACGGCTCCGGCGTCATGACGGAGACGACCTCGTCCGCCCGTCCGCGCAGGGCGAACACCGCCTCTCGCGACGCCACCGGAGCGGCCGCCACGATTGAGCCAACGCGCCGCTGGCGCAGCGCCTCGATAGCGGCAAACATGCTCGCCCCCGTCGCTAGTCCATCGTCGACGAGAACGATCGTGCGCCCCGCTACGTCCACCATAGGCCGTCCGCCACGGTAGGCGCGCTCGCGCCGTTCCAGCTCCTCCCCTTCCGTGGTGGCAATCTCCTCGAGCGCCTGCGTCGTAATGCCCAGCTCGTGGATCATCGGCTGGTTGAGCACCCGCACACCTCCGCTCGCGATCGCCCCCAATGCCAGCTCATCGAAGCCGGGAACGCCGAGCTTCCGGACAACGAAAACATCGAGCGGCGCCCCCAGTGCCCGCGCGACTTCGGCGGCTACCGGCACACCCCCACGGGCGAGGCCGAGGACGACGACGTCGGACCGATTGGCGTAGCCTGCTAGCGCAGCCGCCAGCGCCTTACCTGCGGCGCGCCGATCAGAAAATGGTTTCGGTGCCATATCCCACCCCCGCCTGACGAGAGTGCGCGCGGGCACCACGCCCGCGCGCACTCGTTCAATCACAAGGCGAGCTTGAGCTCGTCCTTCACGATTCTCACCCCGGGCGCCGCCCAGGCTGCCCGTTCCGCATCCTCGCGTTCGATGAAGGAGCGCACCTCTCCTCGGAGAGTCACGATCCCGCCGTCAGCCTCTACCTGGATCCGCCGCGCATCCAACTCGGCGTTCCGCTTGAGAGCCGCCTCGATCTTGGCTTTCACGTCGGAGGCCTGCGGTCCAGCCGGGCGAACATCGATCAGATTGATCACGCCCTTTACGCCGGTGAGATAGCGCACCGCACGCTCCGCCGAGGCCTTCTCGTAATACCAGCTCACCGCGCCTTCGAGGGTCACCCATCCGTTGCGGACAACGACTTTGATCGCGTTCTGGGGGACCTCGACGTCCCAGAGCAGCGCGTTTGCGGCAGCGCGCGCGATCTCGGGATCGGTCTTGTTGTATTCCCCCGGTGTCATGACGTGGAGATCCTCGGCGATCGCCCGCACTCCCGACACCCGCTCCGCGGCGCGCTCCGCCGCGTACTTCTGAGCGAACGTGTCCACGGTCCCCGTCAGCGTGACCACGCCGTCGGTGACCGCGACGCCGATCTGGGCGGCCTTGATGCTCGGTTCCCACTTGAGCTCCGCCATCACGTTCTGCTGCAGCTCCGTGTCGCGCTTCATATGTCGCTCCTGCCATGTGGTCGGTTCGCCCCGGCGTTTCGTCCTCCGGTGGCTGCTAGGCCCAACGTACTCAGGCAGCGCTCACGGGTCTGTCGGTCCAAGCGTGAAAAGCGCGCCAGGAAACCCTGGCGCGCTGTCCGGGATCGCCGGACTGCTCGGGCTGAACACGTCACCGCAGCCGCTCGGTGAGCGGCTACTTGAATCCGCGTTCGTCAAAATCCCGTTCGTCATTGAAGACGTACCGGCGCGGGCCGATGCGGTGCTCGGCCACAGCTCGCGTGATGTCCGATGTGGTGACTATCCCCACCAACCGCTTCCCCTCGATTACCAGCACGCGGTGGATCGCCGACTTCCGCATCATCTCCGCCGCCTGCAGGATGTCCGCCGTCGGCGGCAAGGCGCGGACGGCGCGCGTCATCACCTCGGACACCGTGTGCTCGTCGAGGGCGTTGTGCTTCTTCGCTCGCGCGTTCTCGAAGCGCGCTTCACCGTCGCTGTCGGAGTCGTCCCACACCTCGGTGAAGAAGGCCCCCGGCTCCTCCTCCTCATCCCCCTCGTCGAGCTCCTCCCCCTCGCCTTCCTCCGCCCAATCGCCTTGCTCCTCTTCGACCTCCGCAGCCGTCGGCTCGTTAGCCGCGAAGGCAAGGATGTCCGAGGAGGTGACGACACCCACCACCTCGCCATTGGCGAGCACCGGTGCCCCACTGACGTGTCGCGCGGTGAAGACCTCCATCGCCTCCCGCATCGTGGTCTCCGGGGTGACCGACATGACATCGGCCGTCATGATGTCTCGAATCCGCAGCATCGCTCGCTCCAGTCCCATCTCGTACCACGGAGATAAAGGTCCGCGTCGTCGCGAGCAGTCGGCAGATCACCGATTGTTCGTCGGGGATAATCCGTATCGGCCTGCTGCCGATGACGCGAGTCGAGCGACGGATGGCGAACCGCGTGTCGATCTCGCGGCGCACTCAGGCAACACTCGCGTCGCTGTCCGGTCTATGACGTATCTTTGACCGGCTGTTGCTGTTCGCGACGGCGCACCGATTACAGCTTGGGGCCGGCAACCGGAGCCGGTGCGCGCGACCGGGCGACTCATCGGTTTCGGGGAATGCCTAGCAGCGGACCCCTTCCCTCCATGTGCCGATGCCCACGTCCTCACGCCAGCGCTCAGCGGCCGTTGCGCTCCTATTGGCGGTAGCGGCCCCGATCAATGCTCGGGCGCAAGCCTCCACGATCGTGATGTTCCGCGGCGATCCTGAACACACGGGGGTCACCACAGAGAAGCTCTTTGCCGGACAAGGCGGCATCCGTTGGCGCGTTCAGACGGGCGACGTTGTCCGCTCCTCAACCGCTGTCACGGCCAATCGCGTCTTCGTCGGGAGCGGCGACGGCTTTCTCTACGCCATCGACCGCGAGAGCGGAACGGTCGTCTGGAAGTTCTCCGCGGGTGCCCCGGTCCACGCCTCTCCTGCTGTTGCCGGGGGACTCGTCGTCTGCGCGACGCTCGCCGGGAGGATCTTCGCTGTCGACGAGGAGTCGGGGCACAGCCGGTGGGCGATCCAGACTGGACCCAAGCTCCCTCTCGAGGACGAGCGCTCCGACTGGGACATGCTCGTGTCATCGCCGGTCGTGGTCGGCGGCACGGTCGTGATCGGCGGACAGGACGGTCTCGTCTACGCGCTCGACCTGAGGAACGGCCACATTCTCTGGCGCGCCAAGACGAAGGGCCGCGTGCGCGGTACGCCGGCGGTCAGTGGCGACATGGTCGTCGTCGGCTCGTTCGACGCTCGGGTCTACGCGTACGATTTGAAGACGGGGGCCGAGCGGTGGGTGCACCGAACCGTCGGCGACACACTCGTTTCGGCCCAGTGGGGGTTCGACCGTCGCGCGGTCCAGAGCTCACCCGCCGTGATGGACGGCATGGTGTTCATCGGATCGCGCGACAGCGGCCTCTACGGAATCGATGCGTCGACAGGCGAGCGTCGCTGGAGATTCAGCCACCGGGGGTCCTGGGTGCTCGGGTCGCCGTCGGTGCGTGACGGTGTGGTGTACGTCGGGAGCTCGGATGGACACTTCATTCAGGCGGTCGAGGCCAAGAGCGGGAAGGAGCTCTGGCGGCGCGCGACAGGCGGGAACGTGCTCGGATCCCCGCTCGTCGCGGGAGACCTTCTGCTCGCCGGGAGCCGCGAGGAGGGAGGTGGCGGCTTCCTCTTCGTTCTCGACCTCGCGACGGGTGACGTGCGCTGGAAGCTGCGGCTCGACGAAGCGACGGTCTCGACCCCAACCCTCTACAAAGGCGTGGTCTACATCGGTACCGATGCCGGGAGCGTTCTCGCGATCGGCCAGGTGAACCCGGCCGTCGCCCGCTTGGCGGTCTTCTACGACTCCACCATCGCGCAGCGCTCGTTCGTCCCCGGCGCCCTCCTGGCCCGCGAGTATTTCGTTCGCCAGGGATATCAGGAGCTCGGTCCCGACTCGCTGGCGGCCTTCATGGCGGCGCGCATCGCCGATGGCGATCCGAGCGTCGTCGTGTTCGCCGCCAGCGGACTCCCGACGAGTGTCGCACCTGTACCAGACGATACGGTGCTCTTCCGCCGCTACCTCGAGTCGGGGGGGAAAGTCGTCTGGCTCGGCGGCCCCGTCGGCACTTACATCCTCGACTCTCTCGGCCGACCGATCAAGGAAGACACGACCCGGATGACGCGCCTCATCGGCGTTTCGTTCTCGCAAGGCGACTTCTCCGACAATCCAGCGCACCCCACCGATGCGGGGCGCGCCTGGGGGATCGAGAACTGGATGCGCGGGTCGAGTGCCCTTCCCCCGAGCGCCGTCACCGAAGCCCTCACGATCGACGAGGTCGGAAAGGCATCGGCGTGGGTTCGCTCCTATCGCGCCGATCGACCTGGAGCAGGATTCGTGTCGCTCTGGTGTATGGGAGCGTCCGTCGAGCGACTGCCGGTCATCCGCGCGGTGGCCGAGTACGGTCTGCTCCGGCCTGCTCTCCCTGCCACCGCATCGTCGCAGAAGGGGAAGGGCGCCGTTCGAGTGACCAACCCGAACGATTGATGCGAGGCGGGCCCAGAGGTGAGAGGCCCGCGTTCCGAGCAGAGGCTCGCCCTGATGCGAAACCGGGCCGCGCACCCGAAGTACGCGGCCCGGTCGCCTGCTCGCAGGACGCTACTTGACCGGCACGGCGTGGCCGAGGTGTTCGTCCTGGAGCCCGAGTATCTCCACGCCTGTCACGCGGCCATCGGTGAGCTGAAAGACGTACGACTCCTCCTGCTCGACGCCGTAGTACCTCCCCTTCAAGTAGTAGCCGGGGTGGTATCGATTGTTGCCCGCAGGCACGAGGTCGAACTCCGAATCGTAGTAATCTCCCTCGAGGGGATTGCTGCGTCCGCGCAGGGCGTCCTTCGACTCGAAGACCTCGAACACCGCCTTCTTCGACGTCGTGTCGTCCCAGCTGACCGAGTACTTGCCGACGAGCGCGCGCCGGTCATTGGCGGCCACCGTGGTCGCGGCGCCTCCGACGGTAAAGTGCATGGGCACGGCGGTCTTCCCCCAGTGCAGGCGCAGCGTGGCGCCATCGGGTCGAACGTCGGGGAAGGTGAAGGTCAGGATCTCGAGTTGCGGCGCCGACTCCGGCTGAACGATGAAGCGCATCTGCTCGTACTGCTTGTCCGGCGGGTGCATGTGAAACTGTTTCGCCTTGGTGAAGAGAATGACCGTCCAGGGACCGCTCGACTGCGGTTCCATCCAGAGCGAGTACGTCCCCTTTGGAAGCGGGCGCCCCTCCAGCTGAACGTCCTTATCGACGTCGATTGTGGTGGCCCAGTTCGCCCCCGGCGTCCACGTCTCCTTCCACGACACGACCTTCCCGAAGAGCGGATCGCGGCCGCGGGCCTGGGGGCGGTAGTACTCGACCGTGATCGTCGTGCCATTCACCGTCTGCGCCACCACGCCATGCTCGCTCGCCAGCACCTGACCGCGAGCGGTGGCCAGCGGCAGAGAGAGTGCAGACGCGACTGCAACCCACGAGAGATGTCGCCGGGTCATCGATCAGGCTCCAATTGGTAGCGGATCCACAGTGAGGTCGCGCCGCTCGTGAAGAGCGAGCCGTCCAGAGCTCAAAACTCCTTGTCGATCGCCGCTCGGATGTCATTCAGGCTCGCTCCCTTCTTGAAGAGCGAGTACGCCAGACGCGCCTGCCCCTGGCAGATGTGGCAGTCCTGCGCCATCGCCTCCCCTTCGTAGCAGGAGAGCAAGGAGCGGAAATCGTGTCCATCGGTGCAGCCGCAATGGCACCGAATCCCGTCGACGATCTGCGGCATCTCGCGCACCATGTCGAAGATCTTGGCGACATCGGGGTGGTCGGCGAGGCGCTCGCGTGGGAGGACCTTCGAGGCATCGATCCCCGGCCGGGGATCGGGGTGCGCGGGAGGCTGCAACCGCAGGCGAAGAGGCCACCGGGGCTGCGTCAGCACGACCAGGAGCGCGGGGAGGGCCCCCAGAAAGGTGCGGCGGGAGGAGGTGTGCGAGTCGATGGTGCCTCCGCGGTGCGCGTCGCCGGGGGGCGGCTCGTCGCCCTCGGCCATGGAGATCCCCCAATCTCACCTCGGATTCCATAGCGATCAAGCATCGCCGGCTGTCAGTCTTGCGTGAACCACAGGAAGAAATACACGCATTCCGTGGTCGTCCATCAGCACTTGCACCTCCCGTGAGCGCGCACGACATTCGGGACGCGCCGATGGCCGGTGGCCGGGCGCGTTGCGCGCCTTCAAGGGGACGAGCATTCGACTCGATGCTGAGGGCCGACATCCTCCATCTGGCGTCCGATCTGGCACGGCGCCGCGAGCCCTTTGCGCTGGCGACGGTGGTGCGGCGCGAGCCACCCAGCTCAGCTCAAGTGGGCGATACAGCCCTCATCCTACCGGATTCGACGGTGCACGGGTGGGTCGGCGGGAGTTGCGCGCAGCCCACGGTGGTGAGCGAGGTGCGTCGCGCGCTGAAGGACGGTCGCCCCCGATTGATCTCTCTTAGCCCCGGCGACATCGAGTCGCGTGAGGGCGTGTCGGCCTTTCCGATGATGTGTCACAGCGGGGGAAGCGTGGAGATCTTCATCGAGCCGGTGCTCCCTGCGCCGCGACTTCTGGTCTTCGGCACCGTGCCGGTCGCCCTGGCAACGGTGCGGCTGGCCCGTGAGCTCGGATTCGCTGTGGAGCACGTCGACCGGATCGAGGAGTGGGCATCGCGCGAGGGCCAAGCCTCGCACACAGAGGGGGCGTCGGGCGCGACGTCGGAGCGACCGTTCGCCCTCGTCGCGGCCATGGGACAGAACGACGAGGAGGCGCTCCTCGCCGCGCTCTCTGTCGAACCGACCTACCTCGGTGTGGTATCGAGCCGCACGCGATGGGAACAGCTCCGGGGTGATGTCCTCGACCGTGTTCGAGACCGCGCCGCGCTCGATCGAGTGAAGTGCCCCGCCGGCCTGGACATCGGCGCGCGGAGCGCGGAGGAGATCGCTCTGAGCGTGCTCGCCGAGATCGTGCAGGTACGGCGCACCGGCGCGCCCCGCGCGGTTCAGGAGCTCCCCGTGGCGCAGACCGAGCGCGATCCGGTGTGCGGGATGACGGTGACGGTGGCCGCCGGCACACCGCGTGCGGAGTTCGCCGGTCGGACCTACTACTTCTGTTGCACGGGCTGTCGCACGCGATTTCAACGAGATCCCGCGAGCTACGCCGCCGCGGTCGGAGCGGGGCGCTAGCGTCGCGTCGTCACTTCAACCGGTGTGGGCGCTCCGGCGCTCTCACCTCGCCAGGAGAGTCGCCTCATGATTCCGGCCCCGTTCGACTACCACCCGGCATCCAGCCTCGGCGAGGCGCTGACGCTCCTCGAGCGCTACGGCGATGACGCCAAGGTTCTGGCCGGCGGGCAGAGCCTACTCCCGATCCTGAAGCTGCGCCTCGGGCGCGCCGGCCATCTCGTCGACATCAGCAGGATCGCCGGCCTCGACTACATCAAGGAAGACGGCGGATTCCTCAAGATCGGCGCCGCCACTCGTGAGGCGGAGCTGGAGCGGTCGGATGTCGTCCGCAAGAAGTATCCGATCCTCGACGATACGACGGCGGTGATCGCCGATCCGCTGGTGCGCAACCGGGCGACCGTGGGCGGGAACCTGGCGCACGGCGATCCGGGGAACGATCACCCCGCCACCATGCTCGCGTTGGGCGCGCAGGTGGTCGCCTCCGGGCCCAAGGGGGAGCGGACGATCCCGATCGACAAGTTCTTCACCGGCCTCTTCGCGACCGCCCTAGCGCCTAACGAGATCCTCACCGAGATCCGCGTCCCCACGCCGCCGGCGAGATCGGGCGGGGCGTACATAAAGCTGGAGCGAAAGGTCGGCGACTACGCCACCGCGGGGGCGGCGGCCCAGGTCACCCTCTCGGCGAGCGGCGAGGTGGAGCGCGCCGGCATCGGACTGACGAATCTGGGGCCGACGCCGATCGAGGCGGTGGAGGCGGAGAAATACCTCAAAGGGAAGAAGCCCGACGATGCTGCGATATCCGAGGCGGCCAAGCTGGCGGCCAAAGCGGCCACGCCGACGGCCGATCGCCGCGGCGCTGTCGACTACAAGCGCGAGATGGCGCGCGTGCTCACCGCACGCGCTCTGAAGCTGGCGGTCCAACGTGCGACGGGGAGGGCGTGATGGCGACGCATTCGATCAAGGTGACGGTGAACGGCACGGAGCACACGGCCGACGTCGAGTCGCGGCTGCTCCTTGTTCACCTGCTACGCGACAAACTCCAGCTCACCGGCACGCACATTGGCTGCGACACCACGCATTGCGGCGCCTGCACGGTGATCCTCGATGGCGAGCCGGTGAAGTCGTGCACGGTGCTGGCGGTTCAGGCCGACGGCCGGCAGGTGATGACGGTGGAAGGGCTCGAGCAGAACGGCGCCCTCCACCCGATTCAGGAAGGATTCACCCAGGAGCACGGGCTGCAGTGCGGCTTCTGCACCCCCGGCATGATGATGACGAGCTACGCCCTCCTCGCCCGCAATCCCAAGCCGAGCGAGCTGGAGATCCGAGAGGCGATCTCGGGCAACCTGTGCCGGTGCACCGGATATGTGAACATCGTGAAGTCCGTTCAATACGCGGCCGCCAAGGGCGCCTGAGGAGGAGATATGACGACGACCGCCAAGCCCGCCGCGTCTGACGCGCCCAAGACTCTCCCCGACACGCCGCCCGAGGTGAGCGGCCTCGGGCACTCGATGAAGCGCAAGGAGGACCCGCGCTTCATCAGGGGGCGCGGACACTACGTCGACGACATCCAGCTCCCGGGGATGTTGTACATGGACATCGTCCGCAGCCCATACGCCCACGCGACGATCAAGTCGATCAATACCGACAAGGCGCTCAAGATCCCGGGTGTCCTGGCGGTGATCACCGGGGAGACGCTCGCCAAGTTCAACCTCCACTGGATGCCGACCCTGATGTCGGACACCCAGATGGTGCTCCCCACCGACCGCGTCATGTATCAGGCGCAGGAAGTGGCGGCGGTCATCGCCACCGATCGCTACACCGCCGCCGATGGCGTCGATGCGGTCGAGGTCGACTACGAGCAGCTCCCGGTGGTCGTCGATCCCTTCAAGGCTCTCGAACCCGGCGCCCCGGTGCTGCGCACCGACAAGAAGGACAAGAAGGACAACCGGATCTTCCACTGGGAAGTCGGCGACAAGCAGGGGACCGACCGCGCCTTCTCCGGGGCCGATGTCGTCGTCAAGCAGGACATCTACATCCCGCGCATCCACGTCGCGTCGATCGAGACCTGCGGCTGCGTCGCCGATTTCGACCGCGTGCGCGGGCAGCTCACGGTGTACATGACCACCCAGGCGCCGCACGCCATCCGCACGGTGTTCGCGCTGGTGGCCGGCCACGTCGGGCTCTCCGAGGAGAAGATCCGCATCATCTCCCCCGACATCGGCGGCGGGTTCGGCGGCAAGGTACCAGTCTACCCCGGTTACGTCATCGCCACCGCGGCATCGGTGGTGATCGGCAAGCCGGTCAAGTGGATCGAGGACCGGATGGAGAACCTCCAGGCCGACTCCTTCGCCCGCGACTACCACATCACGGCCGAGGTCGCGGCGAAGAAGGATGGCACGATGACGGCGCTCCGCATCAAGACGCTCGCCGATCACGGCTACGCCGACGCGGCCGCGAATCCGTCCAAGTTCCCCGCCGGCCTCTTCTCCATCTGCACCGGGTCGTACGACTTCAAGAACGCGTTCGCCGAAGTCGATGGCGTCTACACCAACAAGCCGCCGGGTGGAATCGCCTACCGGTGTTCCTTCCGCGTCACCGAAGCGGTGCACACGATCGAGCGGATGACCGACATCCTGGCGCACGAGCTCAAGGTGGATCCGGCGGACCTGCGGCTCAAGAACTTCATCGCGCCGGAGAAATTCCCGTACAAGTCCGCGTTAGGCTGGGAGTACGACAGCGGGAACTACAGCGGCGCGCTGCGCAAGGCGATGGACAAGATCGGCTACGCCGCCCTCCGCAAGGAGCAGGCGGAGAAGCGAAAGAAGGGCGAGCTGATGGGCATCGGCATCTCGAGCTTCACCGAGATCGTCGGCGCCGGGCCGTCGAAGCACTTCGACATCCTCGGAATCAAGATGTTCGATTCCTGCGAGATCCGCGTGCACCCGACGGGGAAGGCGACGGCGCGCTTCGGCACCAAGTCGCAGGGGCAGGGGCACGAGACGACGTACGCCCAGATCGTCGCCGAGGAGCTGGGAATCCCGGCCGCGCACATCGAGGTGGAGGAGGGAGACACCGACACGGCACCATACGGGTTGGGCACCTACGCCAGCCGCTCGACGCCCACCGCCGGCGCCGCCGGCGCGATGGCCGCGCGCAAGATTCGCGACAAGGCGCGGAAGATCGCCGCCTACCTCCTCGAGGCGAGTGAGGCCGATCTCGAATGGAAGCCCGGCCGCTTCTCGGTGAAGGGGTCGCCCGACCGCGGAGTGACGATCCAGGAGATCGCCTTCGCCGCCTACACGAATCACCCGCAGGGGATGGAGGCGGGACTCGAGGCCGTCTCGTACTACGACCCACCCAACCTCACCTTCCCCTTCGGCAGCTACATCTGCGTCGTCGACATCGACCGCGGGACGGGCGCAGTGAAGATCCGCCGCTTCGTCGCTGTCGACGACTGCGGGACGATCATCAATCCGATGATCGTCGAGGGACAGATCCATGGTGGCCTGACGATGGGGATGGCCCCTGCCTTGCTCGAGGAGATCAGCTACGACGACCAGGGGAACGTGCAGGGCGGGAGCTTCATGGATTATCTCCTTCCGACCGCGATGGAGACGCCCAAGTGGGAGACCGACAAGACCGTCACCCCATCGCCGCACCACCCCTTCGGGGCAAAAGGGGTTGGCGAGTCGGCCACCGTCGGCGCCCCACCGGCGATCGCCAACGCCGTGGTCGATGCGCTCGCCCACCTCGGCGTGCGCCACATCGACATCCCGATCACCCCCGAGAAGGTCTGGCGGATCCTCAAGGAGAAGGGGGTAGCCGAGTAGGGAGAACGCGCGCTCCCGCGCGTCCGGAGGGGATGCTTCGAACGACCGCCGGCGTGAGGCTCTTCCGCCGGCGGCGAGTCTAGACGACGAACTTCATGAACGTCTTGAAGATCTCGGCGAGGGGATAGACCGTGGCCGCGACCAGGAGCGGCGGTGTGGCCGCAGCGGCGACGAGCGGCGCCAGCGAGAAGCGCCGGAAGGGGACGACGTTCATCCGATAGACGTTCGAGGTTATCGATTCGAGGTCGGTGGTGGCCGAGAAGTCCGGCGCCTCCAGGCCATCCTTCCCCGCCTGCGCCGCCTTCGGCATCCACTTGTCCTCGAGCGCGCCCCCGATCGCATGCGTCAGCGTGCCGTACTGCAGCTCCGCCTGCATCCGAGTCCGTATCAGCGCACCGGCGAGGGCGAGGTTCGGCAGTGTGAACAAGATCACCACGCTCACCACATACGCCGGGATGATGATCTTGAGCGAATCGGGCGCCACCTCGCCGGCGTGGACGACATGGTAGAGCGTGCCGGCGAAGACCGTCGCCATTCCGAGGACGGCCAGGGAGAAGGCGACGGGACCGAGCTTGAGGATTCCGAGCCCGCCGGCCTGGTCGGGGTGGCTCGCCACGAGGCGAAGCTTGAGCCTGCCGACGCCGCGCAGGAAGGCCCACCAGATGCCGAGTCGCCAGAACCACCGGAGGACGAGAAGGCGGCTGATCGGGACGCTCACGACGACGAACCAC
>Ga0187777_10001588_pt1 | contig 14763 bp, 12 predicted proteins | sample 1015_Q2_SP5_10_M_FD_132416 | JGI IMG/M metagenome (GOLD analysis project Ga0187777, IMG submission 132416) | Tropical peat soil microbial communities from peatlands in Department of Meta, Colombia - 1015_Q2_SP5_10_MG | ecosystem: Environmental > Terrestrial > Soil > Wetlands > Peat | place...
GATTTTTTGAAGGAATAATCATTCAGTCAGAGGACGGGAAGATGCGCGCAAGATCCCTCACTCGGCTGGACTGCGCCGAGTTTTGGGATGACCTCGAGTAGGGGACAGACTAGTGCGAGGGGAAAAACGATATTACGTCTACATCATGACGAATCGGCCTCGTTCGCACGTGCTCTATACGGGAATCACCGGCAATCTGCTAAGACGCGTGTTTGAGCAAAAGCAAGGTTCTTCCAGGCTTCACCAGCCGGTACAACCTGACACGGTTGGTCTACTACGAAACTTTTACTTACCCTGACGATGCTATCGATCGCGAGAAAGAAATCAGGCTGGCGGCGTAACAAAAAGATTCGGCTTATTGAGTCCAGGAATCCGAATTGGTACGATTTGGCAAAGCACTGGGCAGACGTGTACAAGCCAGCAGGCGGTGGCACTCTGCGCGAGACCCCTCGCCCGCTGGTGAAAGCGCGAGGCTTCGGGAATGACCGCTCTTGTCAGGGGTGAAAAATTGAATTACTTCTGCAGCAGGCTGGTGTGGCTGGCGACGCACTGCCACCTGGCATCTTGCAGCACCCAAGTGTCGGTGAAGCGACCCGTGTGCTCATAGGGCTTACCCATGTAGGTCCCTTTGGTGTGGTAGATCCCCGCCACCACGGCGGTATCTTTATACAGGATTACCTTCACATCCTGGATGTTCAAGGAGTTGACCTTGAAACGCGGGTCAGCGATGTCGGCAAGAAATTTTCCGCGCTCCGTGACTTCGCCGTCCCACTCGGTGTTCACAAACTTGTCACCGATCATGCCAGCCAGCGCGTTCGCGTCGCGGCTCACCTGCGCTTCATTCCAAAGGCGCTCCAGGGCAATCAACTGATTCTCTCGTGAGCGGACGTCGTCGCTTGCGGATTGCGCCAGGACACCTACGGCCACCAAAAGAGAACACGCGACAAACCCAGCCGCAATGATTTGGAACCGCTGAAGCATTAAGGAATTCTGGGGCAGAGATCAACGGCGTGCAATGTACATCGGTGCGATGGCCGACATACACTAAAGTACGTTACCGATGTCATTGGGACAGAGAGCGGCGCGTGCCGAAGCCCAGTCCCCTTAGCGAAGACACTCGTTCCGCACTTACGCCTTTGCTTGCCACCAGGACGTGAAAGGTTTCTCCCAAGCCGGCGGGTGTCACAAGGTGTTTTAACTGCAGCGCGACTTTGGCTCGCTCTTGTGGGAGCCGGCATTCTTCGAAGGCATCCGCAAATTCATTCTGTTCACCGATGCCGAGCAGAAATTGCGATTGTGTAAGCAGCGGATGGACTTGCATCCCATTCTGTTCGGCTGCCGCTGCTAATGCTGTGAAATTGACGTGGGAGGTGATGTCCTGCTCGCCGGGAGCTTCATAGGGGTTCGCGCTTGCCGAATGTTGGCGGTAAGTCATCACGGTGCCCCGATGGCGACCAGCAAGCAGTTCATCACGCGTGTACCCGTAGTCGATGGCGATGATAAATCCCTGGCGGATGGAACCTGCGGCTTGAGCCATATACCGTTGCGCGATCCGAGGAGCCTCGACTCGCTCTCCCTCCTCCGGGTGCACAGCGTAGCGGTCGAGAAAGCAGAGGTCTTCATCTGAAGGCGAGCTCCATGTCTCAACAAAGCCTCCGTGCTCCTCCCCTATTCGCAGTTTCCCCTTGGAGCTGAAGACCTCGACTGGCAGGGCATCGAAGAACTCGTTCGCGAAAATAATGACCGGAGTAGCAAATCCTGAGCCGCTATTTTCAGGATTAGGAAAATCTCTGATCGATGCCTTCCCCGTTGAGAACGCCGACTCCAATGTGCTTCGCAGGCGTTCTTTCAATGCCACTGAACGCTCGACTAGCGAATAATGCAAGGCCGCGTAGAAGTCCGGGAATTTTTGTTCAGCCCAAGCTAAAACATCGCGTGCGAACAATCCCCGGCCGGGGCCGAGCTCGATGATTTCGATTTTGCCTGGCGATCCCAGGACTTGCCACATCTCTTGAAACTGCCTTGCCAGCAATCGTCCGAACACAGCATGCACATCGCTCGAAGTATAAAAGTCTCCCGCTTTGCCGAATTGTTCGGCGTTTCGGGAGTAGTAGCCGAGTTCGGGATCGTAAAGACACAGCTCCATGTATCGCGAAAATGGGATTGGACCGTTATCGCGTATTTCTCGCAGAATCTGTTCTCGCAGCGTCACAAGCCTTCCCGCTGGCGTTCCAGGCGATTCTGGGGTGTTCGGGTAAACATTTCGATTAGATAATCGTGCAGACAATCGTAAAGCTGCCGCTGAAATGTCCACTCGAACTGCGGATGATCCAGATCCCGGGGATGCAACTCGAAATAGTAGGTGTGAACGGGGACTGGTGAACTCTTGAATTGAATGATGACCTCAACTGCTTCGCCCTTCTCCCGTGCGCCAAACTCCAACAATGGATGCTCATACAAGCGCAGCTGGGCCAGCACGCGCTCTAATCGACGGTTCGCTCCCTGGGGCATCGAACAATTTTAACGGAGTAGTTAACAACTTTTTACAAATGGCTATCCCCCTCAGAATGCTCTCGTCTAAGTGCTGGTCTGTGGGTATTCCCAGAAACAACTTGAGAGGAGGTAAGTCATGCGAAAGCTTTGGTTCACAGTCTTGGTATTAATGGTTTCAGCGTTCGCAGTTTCGGCATGCTGGGCACAATCGGTCGCGCTTGATCTGCCACGTGATAGCCAGCACTCGGTGGTGGTCCAGCGCATTGGAATTACCGACATCACCGTCAACTACCATCGCCCGCTGGTGAAAGGCCGCACAATCTGGGGCAAAGTCGTTCCTTACGGACAGGTTTGGCGTGCAGGAGCCAACGAAAATACAACTATTAAATTCACCGATCCGGTAAGCATCGAAGGCAAGCCGCTTGACAAGGGAATGTACGGCCTCCACATGATTCCCAACAAAGACGAATGGACTGTGATCTTCTCCAAGGTTCACACAGCCTGGGGCAGCTTCACCTACAACGAAGCCGAGGACGCGTTGCGGATTTCTGTGAAACCTCAGGTGGCCGACATGCATGAAGCGCTTACCTACGACTTCAACGATGTACAGAAAGACTCAGCTGTCGCGACGATGTATTGGGAGAAGGTCGCGGTCCCATTTAAGGTTTCGGTTGACGTGCACAAGGTTGTCGAGACCAGCTTACCCAACCAACTTCAGGGACTCGCGCAATACACGTGGGAAGCTTGGGACGATGCGGCAAACTATCTTCTGGCACAGAAATTTGACCTAGATCAGGCGCTGAAGTACGAGGAAACCTCGATCCGCACTGAGCCGCGTTTCGACAACTATATGACGAAATCGCAGATTCTCGATGCGATGGGCCGGAAAGATGAGGGCGCCACAGCCAAGAACCAGGCACTGGAGCGGGCAACGGCGGCGCAGATGTATGCCTACGGACGACAGTTGCAGCAGGAAGGTAAGCAGGACCAGGCTTTTGATTTATTCCGCCAGGCACAAAAGAAGGATCCCAATGATTGGTTAGTTCATGACGGGATCGCGAGAATCTATTCAGCCCAGGGGGATTTCGACAACGCTCTCAAAGAATTCAAGCTGGCGCGAGAGGGCGCTCCCGACAATCAGAAAATTTTCTTTGAGGGAGGTATGAAAAAATTAGAGTCGAAGCAGGATATCAATAAAAGCAATTAGCAGGCCTGTGATGCTGCCTCGTGATCCTTTGTGGTTGTTCTTTTAGACCACGAAGGATCACGAAGGTTCACAAAGGATCGTATTCAGTCTCCCGCCTTGCCGAGTGGTTTTGCGTCGATAGCGGGCTTCTTTTCTGGGTACTCGTAGACTCCACGCCCTGACTTGCGTCCCAGGCGGCCGGCCTTTACATACTGGACCAGTAGCGGCGCTGGACGATACTTCTCGCCCAAGCTCTTGTGCAGATATTCGAGGATATGCAGGCGTGTGTCCAACCCAACCAAGTCGACCAGTTCAAAAGGCCCCATGGGGTGATTGAGGCCGAGCTTCAGGGCTTTGTCAATGTCCTGTGCTGAGGCAATTCCTTCCTGCAGCATATAGAAGGCTTCGTTGCCAATCATGGCGTTGATGCGGCTGGTGATAAAACCAGGCGACTCTTTAATCACGACCACTTCTTTTCCCATTCGCCGTCCCACTTCAACCACGGTCGCTAATGTTTCAGCATCCGTTTCCAAGGCCCGAACAATCTCCAGCAGCTTCATTTTGTGCACAGGATTGAAAAAGTGCATGCCGACGCAATTTGAGGCGCGATAGGTAACACTGGCGATTTCGGTGATGCTCAAGGATGATGTGTTGGAAGCGAGGATGGTGCCGGGACGGCAGATTTTGTCCAGGAGAGTAAAGATTTCAATCTTCGACTCTAGCTCCTCGGGAACGGCTTCGATCACGAGATCGGCCTCGCGCGCGGCCTCTTCCACGCTGCCTGCATATTCGAGTCGGCCAATTGCAGTCTTGGCATCGCTTGCCGAGACCTTGCCAGACTCGACTGCCTGATCAAGATTGTGGCGAATCTCCCCCTCAGCTTTGCGCAGAGCATTAGGGAGGAGATCCTCCAGCACGGTGCGGTAACCGCCAAGCGCAGCCACATGGGCGATACCTCGTCCCATGGTTCCGGCGCCAATTACCGCAATCGTGCGGATTCCGCCCACTATTGGCCTCCCTTTTCCAGTTGCCCAAGGATGGTGGTGAAATTTGCGCTTGCCGCGCGCAGGTGCTCCGCGAGACGTTTCTTTTCATCCGTGTCCATCATGGGAATCGACGCGCTAATACGTCGCAAGGTGGTGGTAATGTCGTCAACATAGTTGATGAGACGAATAAGTTCTCCGGTGGCTGCCATGATCCGTTCGCTCCTGTCCTTTCACCCTGCAGCATCTCAGCCGCATTCCGCGTCATATTGCCGCAAGGAAATTCCATTTTCACTGCTGTGATCAGTTTAGTAAAGCTTCCAAATCGCTGTTGATTCCTGTTTGGGAATATCTGCTCGTATTTGTGATCGAGATCACGTTGCATGGCCGCGTTCACAAAATATGCTCAGGTGAGGCCCCGTGGTGTAATGGGAACACGGCACCCTGCGAAGGTAGCAGATGCCGGTTCGAGTCCCGCCGGATCCACATCCGACGAGGATGAGGATTGAGGAGACAAGGCAGGGATAGCTCCTCAAAGTAACTTGACAGCGACGAGCCCGGAGCTATACTGAAAATGTACCTTCGCAGGGTGCCAAAACCCTAAATTTCTGAGCCCGCTGATGCGGGCTCTTCGTTTTTGCGGTCATGTTCTAACCTTCTTGCAGGTTCCATAGTTACTATCAATTCTTTTTATGGTGTTTTTAATGTTTTCGTCATTATCCTCGAATCTAATCAGGATATATGGCTGACAAACCATTGAAGCACTATCTTTTCGCCAGCGATTTCGATCAGACGTTGACGTTCAACGATTCGGGGTATGTCCTCGCAGAGCTGGTTGGAATTCCAACCTCCGAGTTCGAGCGAAAGGCGCAAGGCATGGCCAAGCTGAATTTGGTGCAGCAGGGGGCGGAACTGGCCTACTTGCTACTCCATGATCCCGAATTTCACAGTAAAGTACGGCGCGAGCATCTGTATGAAGTCGGCAAACGTATCCGGCTGAAACAAAGTATCGCGTTGCTTTACAAAATTCTCGACGCTGGAATCGATGGCTATCACTTCGACTTTTATGTCCTTTCAGCTGCTCCGGTCGAGGTTATCCAGTCGGCACTAGAAGGCATTGTTCCCCGCGATCACATCTACGGTACGGAATTTCGTTACGGCGATTCGGGACAAATCCAAGGTATCGTGCGCGCTACCGCCGGTTACGGAAAGGTTGCGATGCTGGACGAGTTACAAAATCAGCTGCAAATCGGTCCAGACCATATCATCTACGTCGGAGATGGCAGTTCGGATATTCACGTGATGTTGCACGTCAATGTGCGGGATGGATTTACCATCGCAGTTTCGGAGGCCAAGCATGTTTCGCAAGTAGCCAAGCGCACCATGCTCAGCAGCAGCGCAGTTTCAGTCCTGGCGCCGATTTTGGAAGATGTCGTGGGCTGGGGACGTCCGCGCATCCGGACTTTCTTTGAAACCAATGGCATGCTCATTCAGGAATGGGAACGCGTGCGGACTGACTGGCTCACGTTGAAGCCGGTCGCGTACGACGAACTGGTAGAGTCTCGGAACTAACGGAACCCAAGATCGTCAGTAATGCTTCGTGACAAGAATCTGATCCCGTTGTCGCATCAGCATCAGCATGCGCTTGCCCTGTGCGTGCGCATCGACCGTGCGATACAGGCGCAAGATGTGGATCTGCAAGCCTGGCAGGCGGAGATTCAAACGCTGTTCGAGCAAGAAATTGCCGCACATTTTGGCGCAGAAGAAAAAGACGTTTTCCCAGCCGCGGCCCGGTTTGAGGAATTGGCGGGTTTGGTGAACGACCTCCAGTCAGATCATACTGTTTTACGCGAACTCTTTTTAAGGGCAGCGTCAAGGGACCTTGACAGCGAAGACTTAGGTGCGCTCACCGAAAAGCTCTCGCAGCACATTCGCAAGGAAGAACGGCAGCTGTTTGAAGGCATGCAAAAGCTGATGGGTCCTGAGGAACTCTCAATTCTGGGCACAGCTTTAAATGCAGAACTGAAGGACGCATCTCAGAGCTGCTTGCTCCCGAACGAAGCGACCCGACTACGCCCCCGATCCTGACGCGTGCTGAATCCCACAGCTTCGCCGCTTCATCTAGCAGTTATGAATTCTCCAGACAGGCTTCGCTATATAGCTGACGCGTCAGAATCTCTGGCGCATACAGCAACCGATCCAAAACTTCATGACGTTGAGCTGCTTGATGCCTACTCTCAGGCGGTAGTGAGCACAGCAGAGAAAATCAGCCCCTCCGTCGTGAAGATTGATGTTACGCAGACAGCGAAAACCCGATCAGGAGAGACGCGGGAGCGCCAGGGCGGCGGATCCGGCTTCATATTTACGCCTGACGGGCTGATCCTGACGAATAGTCATGTGGTGCATGGCGCCACGAAGATCGCCGTATCCCTTCCGGACGGACGCCGTTTCCCGGCCGGTACGATCGGCGATGATCCGGCGACCGATTTGGCGGTGATTCGAGTGGATGCTCCGAACCTGATCGCTGCGCCTTTGGGCGATTCGCAGCGGCTCCGGGTGGGGCAGTTGGCCATTGCAATCGGGAATCCGTATGGCTTCCAGTACACCGTAACCGCGGGAGTGGTCAGCGCGCTCGGACGGTCGCTACGCTCTTATTCTGGCCGGCTGATCGAGGATGTGATCCAGACTGATGCCTCGCTCAACCCAGGAAACTCGGGTGGACCGCTGGTGACCTCCGACGGCCAAGTCGTCGGCGTGAACACCGCGACGATCATGGGAGCGCAGGGACTTTGTTTTGCGATTGGCATCAATACTGCGAAGTTCGTGGCAGGACGATTGTTGCGGGAAGGGCGTATCCGCCGCAGCTACATCGGCGTCGAAGCGCAAACCACGGCGTTGCATCGCCGACTGGTGCGATTCTACGACCTTCCGAAAGACAGCGGCGTGGTGGTTATGTCGGTAGCAGAGGGCAGTCCGGCGCAAGTTGCGGGTTTGCGTGAAGGAGATGTAATTATCGCCTTCGATGGCAAGCCGGTTGCTGGCGTTGACGATTTGCATCGGTTATTGACCGATGCCCGCGTGGGAGTGAACAACTCTCTTTCTGTCCTGCGCTGGACCGAGAAGCTGGAGCTGCAAGTTGTGCCGCAAGAGGCGCGAACTGAGATCGAGTGATCCCTAGAAATGGTCAGACCATATACCAACGTTTGCCTAGCTGTCTCAAATTGCGTCGCAATGGTGCGGCAAAGAAGAAATGCCGAAAGACGAAAATCTGCCAAAAGACGAAGATCTGCCGAACGAATTTGTAAATTATCGTTGCAACACTTTTGGAATTCCGTACATCCGAGGTTTTGACATTGTCATCTAGAGTTACAAATCCTGCACTGCAAGGAGAGAGTATGCCTGCCCTTCAGGAACAACTGCACGCAGAACCAACTGCTCCGGCGTTTCGCCTGGATGTACAGCTGCACGAGTTGCTAACCAAATCTCCGGCTCCGAAACCGGTGTTGGTGTCCAGCAAAGGCAACGAGAAGTTTCCCGAGCCGGTGTTTCCACAGCATCCCAAGCTGCTTGCACAAGACGATAAATACGACCAGAACCTGGCTCTGGCGCGTGCCGGAAAGCGGCGCTGGACCGCACCGCTGGTGTACCGTGCGATGAACGGATGGCTGTTCCCGTATATCAAGTCGCGAGTGTTGCCCGGGCCATTTCATCCCATCATCGCTTACTTGTTCACCGAATGGAAATGTAATCTGGACTGCCACTACTGCTGGGCTTTCGACAACAATGTGAAGGGAATGACCGAAGAAGTCGCGAAGCGCTCGATTGACTGGCTCGATTCAACGACCTGCCGGGTGCTGGCGTTCATGGGTGGAGAGCCGCTACTGCGGCCCCAGTTGGTTCATAAAGCATCGTACTACGCGGCCAAAAAAGGGTTCTGGATCTATATGCCGACGAACGCCCGTCTGCTGCGGCCGGACGTAATCGACCGTCTGGCAGATGCCGGAGTGGCGATCTTCAATTTCGCCGTGGACGCAGTGGATGAGAAACCCGGACTCCCCAAGGCTCTCAATCCGGTCCGGAAACATTTCGATTACCTGGTTAAGAAGCAGTACAAGTACGGCTATGCCGTGTTCTTCAACATCAACATTTGCCGGAACAACTTGGAAGACGTGCAGCAACTTACGGAAATTGCCCGCGAGCATGGCATCGCGACCGATTACCATCTCAACGAATCACCCATGATCGAGCAGAACCACTTCAAACACTACGATGCCAATGATACTTTTATTTACCCTGAGGATTACCCGAGGGTAGATGAGCTGGTGGATTGGATCATTGAGAAGAATAAGTCGGGTTACAAGATGGTTAACTCGGTAAAGCGCCTGCAAGACATGAAGGATTTCATGCGCGGCAAGGTAGAGCCGTGGAACTGCCGGGCTGGCCAGAACTCAATCATCATTCGCGTGGACGGCACATTGGCCCCATGCTTTCCGATGTACTCCGCCACACATGATTGGGGTGTCATCGAAAATCACAAGTTCGATGTCTCACAATTAAACGAAATGAAGAAATCATGCCAGACCCACTGCTTCTCGACCTTGAATCATAACCTGGGTTTCTGTTACAACGATGCAAGGGTCATCAACTGGGTACTCAAGCAAGCGGTGCATAAATTCCAGGGTGTAACTGGAAGTTTTGTTTGAGTAAGATCAGTACGTCATTCTTTTGTCACATTGGGGCATTTCTCAGGTAGGCTGAGGAATTGCTTTTTATTTTTTGACGCCGTAAGACTCGATCCCGATCGACTCTTGCCGGCGTGAAACATCGAATCTCCTTTTTGCAAGCTGTAAGGAGTTCTGATGCCGTTCGATGGTACGGTGCAGGTGCTTGGGCAGGCAGTCAGCTGCAAATCTTCGCCTGCGCATGTGCATCTCCTGCTGGTGGTTTCAGCCGATGGCTGCTCGGCCATACGCCCTTCCCCTCTTACCAACTCAGACACATACGCCGGAGGAACCTAATGGCGACGAATCTTGTCCAAATCGAAAAAGAGCAGGAAATCCAGGCACGCCTGGAAGCGGAACGCGCGCGGTTGCGCAAGATCGCTGGCTTGGACCAGGCCGACCATTTCCATCGCCCAGTGGAGCGCGCCTTTACGGCCGACGAGAGAAGCCGGGTCACCATTCTTTTCGGCGGCTTCACCTGGAAGCACGAGGACTTGATCCGCGCTGTGTTTCAAGGTTGCGGTTATCGGTGCGAGAAGCTGCCCGTCCCCGATGTACCTGCGTTCCAGCTCGGTAAGGAGTACGGGAACAACGGCCAGTGCAACCCGACGTACTTCACGGTCGGCAATCTCGTGCAGTATCTCCAGTTCCTGGAAAAAGAAGGTGTCCCGCGTCAGGAGATTTTGGACAATTACGTGTTCTTCACGGCGGGGTCATGCGGTCCGTGCCGCTTTGGCATGTATGAGGCCGAGTACCGCTTTGCGCTGAAGAACGCCGGATTTGACGGCTTCCGGGTTTTGCTCTTCAAGGATAGCGATGGGATTAAAGCCGCGTCCGGTGAGCCCGGTCTGAAGTTCACGATTGATTTCGGGCTTGGCATGTTGAACGCGTTGCATCTGGGCGATGTGATCAACGACATGATTTATCAGGTCCGGCCATACGAGGTGAACAAAGGTGAGACTGACCGCGTGTTCCAGGAAATGGTCGAGGGGCTTTGCGAAGATCTGAAGAATCGCGATTCATTCGAAATCGAACAGAGTTCTCCGGAGTGGCTGAAACCGAAATTCAAGAGTAACAAAGTGCTCAGAAATACCGCCAATGTGTTCGGCAAGATGCACGAGCACATGTGGGGCAAGGATTACCTTGAGGCGCTGCATACGGCTCGTGAGCGCATCAACACCATCGATGTAGATCGCACAAAAGTGAAGCCAATGGTGAAAATCACCGGCGAATTTTGGGCACAGACCACCGAAGGTGATGGCAACTTCCACATGTTCGAGTTTCTTGAGCGGGAAGGCGCGCAGGTGATGGTCGAACCGATCGCGACGTGGGTCGCGTATTTGATGTATCAGGCCAAAGCGCACGCGATTGCGAAGTGGCCAGTGAATCGGCCGCACCGCAATCCCGAGTGGCATGAACTCAAGAAGCATATGGCCAACTATTTCGGATTACGCAAGAAGCTTTGGGGAATTGGTTTTGGGCAGAAGGCGTGGAATTATTTCTATCACCGCACGATCAAGAATATGGGCGGCATCACTCATCACCTCGTAAACCAGCAAGAACTGGCAGATCTGGCTCATCCCTTTTACAACCAGTTCGCGCGCGGCGGTGAAGGGCACCTGGAAGTGGGCAAGAACGTTTACTACACGGTTCACAAACTCTGCCACATGGTGCTGGCGCTGAAACCGTTTGGTTGCATGCCTTCCTCGCAATCGGATGGAGTGCAGTCGGCGGTGATTAACAAATTCAAAGATATGATCTTCCTGCCGATTGAAACTTCCGGCGAGGGCGAAGTGAACGCCCATAGCCGGGTGCAGATGGCATTGGGTGAAGCCAAGGTCAAGGCCAAGGCGGAGTTCGAGCAATGCTTGAAGTCGACCGGCAAGAGCCTTGAAGAAATTCGCGAATATATTTCCGAGCATCCGGAATTGCGGCGGCCGTTGTATCACGTGCCGCATCGTGAAGGGGTTGCTGGAACCGCAGCGCAGTTCATTCTTCACGTCAACGATCGCATGGATAAGAGCACGAAGCAGTGGAAGCGTTCGCGAGTGCCAGGCGTAGCCGTACCGGCAACCGCTAGCGGAGATTGAGACGGGAGTCAGTAGATTGGAGTCAGGAATCAGTAGCTGACCGCCTGAACGCGGCCAGCCAAACCGAGTTGAGAGGACTGGATGCACGATCACAAAGTGCAACACGAAGGTCATCAGCACGAGCATCAGGGACCGCAGCACGTGTGTCCCGCAACCCAAACTGCGCCGCAGGAAAGCCTGAAACCGCATGACCATCAGACGAAGTTTCTTGTGGGTCTCGATGTTGGTTCCACTACCGTCAAAGCGGTAGTCGTGGATGCGGCTACCGACAAGATGCTGTGGTGCGACTATCAGCGCCACGAAACCAAGCAGCCGGAGAAAACTCTGGAATTCCTGCGGCGCATGGAAGCCGAGGTCGGCATCAACCGCCACAACACCCGCATGTTCATGACCGGCTCCGGCGGCGGGTCGATTGCCGATCAAATCGGCGCAAAGTTCGTGCAAGAGGTAACCGCAGTTTCGCTTGCGGTCGAAAAGCTTCATCCTGAGGTGTATTCGGTCATTGAGCTTGGCGGGCAGGACGCCAAGATCATCGTCTTCAAAGATGACGAGGAAACTGGCCGCAAGAAGAAAATTCCCTCGATGAACGACAAGTGCGCCGGTGGAACCGGCGCGGTCATCGACAAGATCAATGCGAAGCTCAAGATTCCGGCGGAACAGCTTTGCCAGCAGGGGTATTTCGGAATCAAGCTGCATAAGGTTGCAGGGAAGTGCGGCGTGTTCGCCGAAACCGACATCAACAGCCTGCAAAAGGTCGGCACCCCACCTGATGAACTGATGGCATCGCTGTTCGAAGCCATCGTGCTGCAAAACCTCAGTGTCCTGACGCGCGGACACACATTGCGCCCACATGTCTTGTTGCTTGGCGGGCCAAATAGTTTTGTCAAAGGCATGCGCGAAGCCTGGCAGGCCAATATTCCCCGCATGTGGCAGGAACGGAAGGTCGCTGTCCCGGATGGCGCCAAACCGGAGGATCTGATCAAGGTTCCGCAGAACGCACAGTATTTCGCTGCGCTGGGCGCGATTGAGTTCGGCAAAAGCGAAGAAGATTGCGTCGGGTGCTATCAGGGATACGAGCGTCTGGTGCACTACATTGAATTCGGACGCCAGGAAGAAAAAGCCAAGTCGGGCGCGAAAGGACTCGTCACCGACAACAACGAACTGGACAATTTCAAGGTTGCGTATCGCCGCAAGAAATTCACTCCGAGTACGTTCAACACCAATCAGACGGTTGCAGGATTCATTGGTATCGATGGCGGGTCTACGTCAACGAAAGCCGTGCTGCTGGATGAAAACGGAGACATTCTCTGCAAGTCGTATCAGCTCTCGAATGGCAACCCCATCCAGGACACCATCGAGATGTTCGAAAACCTGCGCGGACAAGTGGAGGCGCAAAAGGCCAAGCTTGAGGTTTTAGGTGTTGCGACGACCGGCTATGCAAAAGACATCCTGAAAGATGTGCTCCACGCGGATGTGGCGCTGGTCGAAACGGTAGCGCACACCGAGTCGGCGTTGAAGTTCTACGACGACCCTCATGTGATCGTCGACGTCGGCGGACAGGATATCAAGATCATCATCCTGCACAACGGACGAGTGAAAGACTTCAAGCTGAACACTCAATGCTCGGCCGGCAACGGGTACTTCCTGCAGTCCACGGCGGAGGGCTTTGGGCTGGGCGTCGAGCAATATGCCGACCTGGCATTTTCCGCACAGGCAATGCCGGTGTTTGGCTATGGCTGCGCAGTATTCATGCAGTCCGACATTGTGAACTTCCAGCGGCAGGGCTGGCGAGCCGAGGAAATTCTGGCAGGACTGGCTGCCGTTCTTCCGAAGAACGTGTTTCTCTATGTCGCCAGTATTCCCAATCTCGCAGCACTCGGTTCGCGCTTCGTTCTGCAGGGCGGGACGCAAAACAATCTGGCGGTTGTCAAGGCTGAGGTCGATTTCATTCGCAACAGCTTCCGTGCAGCGGGTAAACAGCCCGAAATCATCGTGCATGAACACTGCGGCGAGTCGGGAGCGATCGGCGCTGCAGTCGAATCTCTGCGCTTGTGGCGCAATGGTCAGCAGACGACGTTCGTCGGTCTCGAAGCCGTGCGCAAGATCGAATACCGGACGACCCGCAACGAAGCCACGCGCTGCAACTTCTGCAAAAATAATTGCCTGCGCACGTTCATTGATATCCGCACCGAAGCCAAGACTGACCAGAGCTTTGTGCCGATTCAGAAGGTCACCAAAGTCCCGTTGATGCACGGTGAGCAGCGGCTGATTATCGCTACTTGCGAAAAGGGAACCGTCGAAGATGTCAGCGAGATGAAGGACATCAAGGCTGGGCTCGATCAGATTCGCGACGCCCATCCAAACTTCGTTGACATGGCTTCGAAGGAAGTTTTTCGCCCGGTGAATGTGAAGAGCGTGGCCGATCCAATTCCGACCGCCAAGTTCTGGAACAAAGCCGCCAAAGAGCGCATCCCGTTGATGGAAAATCGCAAGAAGCTGCGGGTGGGGATTCCGCGCGTTCTGAATATTTATACGTATGCGCCGCTGTTTAACGCTTACCTGCAGAGTCTCGGCGTGCAGCCGGAAAACATTATTTACTCTGATTACACCAGCCCTGAGCTCTATCGCGCTGGAGCGAACCGCGGAGCCATCGATCCTTGCTTCCCGGCGAAGATTGGAATATCGCACGTTTACAACCTCATTCAGGAAAAGCATCGGAAGAAGCCGCTGAACGTGATCTTCTTCCCCATGTATGACGTGCTGCACTCTCCGCTCAAGAACATCGTCGGCGCCAACGCGTGTCCCACGGTGACAGCGACGCCGGAGACGGTGAAAGCCGCTTTCACCAAGGAAAACGACGTTTTCGCGGAACACAACGTGAAGTACGTGGACCCGATCCTCAACTTCTCAGATCGCAAGCTGTTCTCCTACCAGATGCTGCAAGCGTGGCAACCCATTCTCGGGCTCTCGGAAGAAGAGAATGACCGCGCTATCGAAGCCGGATTCCAAGCGCTGCAAGAGTATGAGACCAGCATCCGTCGGCGTGCGCGGCAGGTTCTGGATCAACTCGAGCGCGAAGACCGGATTGGTATCGTGATGCTCGGCCGGCCGTACCATCACGATCCCGGGTTGAATCACGAAATTCTGGAGGAATTCCAGAAGCTGGGCTATCCGATCTTCTCGCAGAACACACTGCCCCTCGATGAAGATATGCTGGAACGCCTCTTCGGCGAGGAAGTACGTGCTGGCGTGATCAGCAGCCCGCTGGATATTTCCGACGCGTGGAAGAA
>Ga0187777_10001590_pt1 | contig 14755 bp, 8 predicted proteins | sample 1015_Q2_SP5_10_M_FD_132416 | JGI IMG/M metagenome (GOLD analysis project Ga0187777, IMG submission 132416) | Tropical peat soil microbial communities from peatlands in Department of Meta, Colombia - 1015_Q2_SP5_10_MG | ecosystem: Environmental > Terrestrial > Soil > Wetlands > Peat | place...
CCGCAGTACATCATTACGCGCATTGATTTCATTGGCACGCGCCGGATTCAGCGAGACACGTTGCGAGCGCGCATTTTTTCCCGAGTGGGCGACCCCTATAGCCCCGAGGCAGTTCGCCGGGACTTCCAGGCTTTGTGGAACACGCAGTTTTTCGAGGACGTTCGCCTGGAGGTGGAAGACGACCCCGCGCATCCGAACGGGAAGATCGTCATTTTTTATGTGACCGAACGACCGATCATTCGCCGCATCGAGTACAAGGGAAACAAATCGATCACCGAATCAGACATTCTGGACGCCTTCAAAGAGAAGAAGGTCGGGCTCAGTGTGGAAAGCCAGTTCGATCCCACCAAGATCAAGCGCGCCGAGGTTATCATCAAGGAACTCGAGGCCGAACACGGACGGCAGTTCGCGACGGTCAAACCCACCTACGAGCGCATTCCCGCGACCAACGCCGTCAAGCTAGTGTTCAATATCAACGAGGGGCCCAAGGTGAAGGTAGGGACGATCACGGTGGTGGGAAATCACGCCTTTTCAACACGCCGGATCATTCGAGCGATGAAGCACGATCGGCCCTACGGCATACCGCTCGGGTTCGTCGACATTCCAGTGATGAGCAAAACGTTTAACCGACCGAAGCTGGACGAGGATCTCGAAGTGGGCGTGCGCGGCCTCTATCAAGATCACGGATATTTCAAGGTCGTGGTCGACGTCAAGAGCCTAAAGACGGTGGATTTGGACCGCCCGGGCATTCCCGGGATTCCGGTGATCGGCGCGCAGCACGGGAAAGCGACCAACATCACCGTCTCGATTGAAGAAGGTGCGCAGTATCGGATGGGCAAGCTCACGTTCCGCAGCTCCGACCCTGATCAGGGATTGATCTTTAAGCCGGAGATCCTAGCAAGAGTGTTCCCGCTCAAGGCGGGTGACATCTTCGATGCCGACAAGATCCGCAAGTCGCTTGACGGCTTCCGGAAACTGTACGGCGAATACGGCTATATCGATTTCACGGCCGAGCCGGAATTCGACGTGCACGACGACACAAAGATCGTGAACTTGGCGCTCGTCTTCGACCAACAGAAGCAGTTCTTCGTTCGGCGCATCGAATTTTCGGGCAATACCACGACGCGTGACAAAGTGATCCGCCGGGAGCTGTTGCTCGACGAAGGCCAGGTGTTTAACAACCGCCTCTGGGAATTGAGCATTCTGCGCCTGAACCAGCTCGGCTATTTCGACACGATCAAGCCCGAAAACGCCGAGCTGAAGCGCAATGTGAAAGCCGGAACGGTGGACATTCTTCTGAAGGTGAAGGAGAAGGGCAAACAGTCCATCAGCTTTTCCGGCGGCGTGAGCGGGCTGCAGGGGAGTTTCATCGGCTTTTCCTACCAGACCAACAACTTTCTCGGGTTGGGCGAGACGCTGACGCTCTCTGCGCAAGTTGGGAGTATCCAGACGAACCTGCAATTCGGCTTCACCGAGCCCTACCTGTTTGACCGACCCATCTCGACGGGGTTTACAATCTTTGCGACGCGCTTTAACTACAACCAAGCGCGTCAGGCAGGCATCCTGGCCGGACAGCCCATTGCCATCAATCCGGCGCTCCAGGAAAACTACACCACCAATTCAGCGGGGTTCACCCTCTTCGGCAGCTACCCCTTGCGCAAGCTATCCTTTACCCGCTTCGGGTTGAGCTATGGATGGTCCACCACGAACATCACAGCGTACAGCCAAGCGGCGACGCTTCTGTTTGAACTGACCAAGTACACGGCGGTTGCCGGCCCCTCGGCTTTGAACGGCATTCGCATCAGCCAGCTGACGTCGACCCTTTCGCACGACACGCGGAATAGCCCATTGTTCCCGACCCAAGGGAAAAGCATCTCCTACGCGGTCTCTTTTGCAGGCGGGCCGCTACAGGGCAACGTCAACATGGTCAACAACGTGTTTGACTTTTCCTACTTCCACCCGGCCTACCACCACCGAAACACCATCGCCATGCATTTCAAGGGCAGCATGGTGACCGGTTATGGCGGCCAGGGGATACCGCCGAACAACCGCGTTTACGCAGGTGGCGAACAGGACATACGAGGGTTCGACTTCTACACCGTCTCACCCTTCGTGTTCATCCCTTTCTCGACGACGACGAATATCACCTTCTTTGATCCAAGCCGATTGAATCAAAACGGGCAGCCCATCCCGGTAACCATGCCCTTTAACGTGCTGGAGTTCGTGCCCACCCGCCCCGGCGGCGACACGCAGGCCATTTCTAATTTCGAGTACCGAATCCCCCTCATCAAGAATTACGTCATCTTGAGCCTGTTCAATGATTTCGGTTTGGTCGGAATCAGCTTCCCCTCGCAGCTTCAGCTCGATCCTGCGGCTTCGGCCGTGCTTGCACAGCAGTACCCCAATGCGGATTTCCCTTGCCCGGGGCCGAACTGTGTCACGATACCGCGCAACTTGCAGATTGCGCCGGGGACCAATTTCCATCCCCATGCCTCGGCGGGGCCGGAGATCGGTTTCCAAATTCCCATCATTCAAGCGCCCTTTCGAATCTACTGGGCATACAACTATCTGCGCTTCAACCAGAATGTGGTACCGCCGCTCGGAGCATTCTACGTTCCTCCGGACGAGCGTCTGGCGCTGCAGCAATTGGGCGTTTACTATTCACAGGTCGTTCCACAACTTCAGAATTTCTTGATAACGACCCGGTCACAGCAGATCGTCGCGCCGAGCTTGTATGAAGCGGCGCACACGTTGCGGTTCGCAGTCAGCCGTACATTCTAAGAGGAAGTCCGCGTACATGACTCGGGTGCCATGGTTGGAGGAAAACTAGAGATGAGAGCGTGGGGACTGGCAGTGCTGGTTGTTTTGCTGCTCGGTTGTGGAGGGAACAGTACGCCGGTGTCCGTCGTCGTGGCCACGACGACCTCGGGTGCTACGACCACGTCCCTCACGCTGCTGGAAAGTACTTCGGCTCAGTTTGTAGCGGTGGTGACTGGCGCACCGTCGACGATCGTGTTCTGGCAGATCTGCCTGCCTACGGCCTCGACCACCGTGGCGCCGACCAATTGCACGCAGGGAGTTGGGCCCACGCAGTGCACGAGCGATATCCCGAGGGTTAGCAAGCCACTGACCGGACTCGGAACCATCACCCTGAACGGGCTCTACACCGCACCTTCTTCACCTCCGCAACCCAATAACTTCTGGGTCGTAGCCACCAGCTGCGTCGATTCCACAAAGTTTGGTGTCTTCACCCTCATCATCGACTCCGGGGTTCGCGTGACCATCACCCCATCGACGGCCACCATCGCCGCAGCGCAGACGTTTCAATTCCAGGCAACGGTTACCGGCACGACGAACTCTGCCGTCACCTGGTTGGTCTGCGCGAGCGGCACCAATAGTGCGCCGATGAACTGCGTGCCGAGCGGCACGGTGAGCCCGAACGGATCGATCACTCCGACCGGATTGTACACGGCGCCGGCCACGACGGGCTCGGCCGTGGTGCAGGCGATATCCGCCGCGGACCAAAACCAAACGGCGACCGCCGACGTGACGGTGGCAGCCGAGACGCCCCCGACCCTGTCCACCTCACCGACCTTGCCACCTCTCGACCCGGCGACGGTTGCACAGGGATCGGTGCAACAGGATGTCTATTTGCGAGGTGCCAATTTCATTTCGACGACCAATGTGGTCGTGGGCGGGGTCGTACTTCCGTCGGCCAACGTTGTTTTTCTCAGCACTTCTTTACTACGTGCCACGATTCCCGGCGCACTGCTCGCACAAGCGGGAACCCTCGAAGTCGGCGTTCAAGACCAGAAAGGTAATACCTCAACCGCTGCGTTGAGCGTCATTCCTGTTCGCCCGGTCGTCGTCAGCGCCTTGCCGTCCAGCCTGCCGCAAAGCGCCGTATCCACTCCCACCGTGCTGCTTACGGGTGGATTCTTTTCGCCGAGCACGACGACGGCAACGTTCAATGGCCAATCCGTGACCGCCACCGTTAGCGGCAGCCGCCTGCTGTCGCTTGCGATTCCGAGCGGGGATCTTACAACCCCGGGCCTGTATCCCATCGTGGTGACGAATTCGGGCCTTGCGCCCGGCCGGCCGTCTGAGTCCGCTCTGAATCTAGCAGTTACACCCGTTCCCACCGCCATTCCGCCGTCGGCGAGTGCGACGTCCGTCTCGGTCGGCTTGAGCCCCTCGGCTGTCGCCATCGATAGGGCTGATGGAATCGCGGTCGTGGCGAATACCGGTGACGGCACGGTTTCACTCGTCAACGTCGGGACTTTGAGCGCGATCGGAACTGCCATCCCGGTCGGCCACCAACCAACGGGAGTCGCCGTGGATGACCTTCTGCCCGATCCCATTGCGCTGGTGGTGAATAGTGCGGACCTGACGGTTTCTGCAATCGACTTGAAAACACAGGCCGTGGTGGGGGCGCCGCTTTCGGTAGCGATCGGTCCGGCGAACACTTCTCCTGTTCCTCTCTCCGTAGGAATTAATCCGCTCACGCACCGTGCCCTCGTTGCCTACATCTCCACGAACCAGGCGACGGTATTAGATCTGTCGACCGGAACGCCCGTGATCGTCCAGCAAGTAGGAGGTGGAAGTGGTCTTTTGTTTGGGACTGGACCCAACCCTGCGGTCGCCATTGATCCGCGGGTTAATTGGGCTGTGGTTACGCCGGGCGGAGGCGGAGCCGTGAGCCTGATTGATCTCGGCACAAATCCGAGCCCAGGCCAGCCCGCTGGTCGATCGCCCCAACTGATCGGTTCGGTTGCTGCATCGACCTCCACGCAAGGCGTTGGAATCGACACGCAGGCGCATGTGGCCTTAGTGAGCGACCCGCAGTCGGGCACGCTCGCCACCGTGGCCCTACTCGATTTTGCCGTGACCCCGGTGACGAGCGGTGGGGTGCCATTCAATCAGCAAGGCTTTGGCGCCGTGGCCGCAAATCCGCTGGAGGGCGTGGGGATCGCCGTTAGCGGGAATGCTTCCGGTGCAAGCGCGGTGGTCGTCAATTTGCAAAACAGTACGGTGCTGCAAACAGTGGGAGGCTTCAGTAGTGGTGCGAACCTACAAGCTGTGGCGGTCGATCCCGTAACCAACCAGGCGGTCGCAGTGGATCGTGCCAACAATAAGGTCTATTTCATTTCTCTCGGGCCGGCGCTCAACCCCGTTCAGATCGTGGAGACGAGCCCTGTCATTGTCTTCGGAGGGGCGGGGGCGGGCAATGTCTTGCTGACCGTAAACGGATCCGGCTTTGTCAGCGGTTCCCAACTGACCCTCGACAGCACGCCGCTGGCTACAACGTTCGTCAGCTCCCGCCAGCTGACGGCTGTCGTTCCCGGCGGCGTCGAGGGCCTGCTCAACGCACCGCGAAATTTCGCGGTACAAGTGGTAAACCCCAGCAGCGTGGTTTCCAATGTCGCGGACCTGGCGGTTGTCCTGCCAATTCCCGTGGGCAAGGCTCCGGTCGGCGTGGCGATCGATACCGATCGCGACATGGCGATTGTTACCAACTTGGCCGACGGCACCGTTTCGCTCGTCGCTCTGACACCAGAGACTCCCGTGGGACCCAACCAGATACAGGCGGGTGCCATAGGAGTTGTTGGAGGGCCGATTACGGTTGGCACGCAACCGGAGGGAGTCGCAGAGATTCCCCGCCTAGGCTTGGCGCTGGTTGCAAACAATGGAAGCAACAACGCGACGATCGTGGACGTCACCCAAACGAAGGTCCCCGCTGACGTGGCTCTGTGCGGGGCAGCCTGCGTTGCACCGACCGGTGTGGGCGTCGATCAAGATTCGGGAACCGGGCTGATAACCAACACGAATCCGGGCAGCTCGACAACGTTGGGTAGCGTCAGCTTCGTGAGCCTTTTGGCGGCAACCGCTACCCAAGGGCCCAGCATCGATCACAACCCGGTTGCGGTCGCGATTGATCCGAACCCTTCGTTTCCCTACGCAGCCGTGGCCACCGCTTCGGCCACCAGCAGCGTCGATTTTCTGAACCTCTCGACGGGAGGAACGTTGGCGGGGCGCACGTCGGGGTTGACGAACCCAACGGGAATCGTATTTGATCCGGTCAACCAGGTTTTTCTGGTTGCCAATAGCTTGCAAAACCAGGTGGTGATTCTCGATCCCGCCAGTTTTCTGCCGACTCCCGTGGCTGTGGGGATCGGGCCGACATCGCTTGACTACAATTACCAGACGCGCACGCTCGTAACGGTGAACTCGGTCAGTCACACGATGTCGATCCTGTCGTACACTTGTCCTCCGAGCCTGGCTGCCCCGGCCTGCGTGGGGCCGCAGGTGGCAACAGTACTCGGCCTGGGAGGTGCGCAGCAGACGGCGCCGGTATTCGGCCCGAACGCGGTGGCCATTGACCCGATTTTGAATCTGGCCGTGCTGGTCGATGAGGACAACGATCAGGTCTTGCTGGTTCCGCTGCCACACTAAGGGGCAACCCAGGCAGCTTGACCACTGTCTAAATGGGTAGCTATAATGCCCGATTTCGGTTAGCCACAATTTCACAACCTATTTGAGCTAAGGAGTGAGAATGAAGATTCGAGCAGCCTTTCCAGTCCTGGCAGTACTGTGGTTGATACCGGCAGCCTGGGGCCAAGCGAGCAACACGGCTGCGTCGGCGGCCATGAGAGTGGGGGTCATCAACATACAGGCGGCGATCGCGGGGACGGCCGAAGGGAAGCAGGCGGCGGCCGAGCTGCAGTCGCAATTTGCTCCCCGCACGACGGAGCTTCAGAATCTGCAGAAGCAGATCCAAGACCTGGGCGCTCGGGTGCAAAACGGCCAAACCACGCTCAGCGACGAAGAGAAAGCACGTCTCCAGCGCCAATATGAGCAACAGTCACGCCTGTTTCAGCGGAAGCAGCAGGAGTTTCAGGACGATTCGAACGATGCGCAGCAAGACGTGGTGAATCGGATTGGTCGGAAGATGATTGACGTGATCGATAAATATTCGAAGGAAAACAACTATTCGGTCATCCTCGATGAGTCGTCACAGCAAACGCCTGTCGTCTACGCTGCCAATCAGATTGACGTCACGCAGGATATCATTCGTCTCTATGATCAGAGCTACCCGGTGAAAAACCCGACCGCCTCAGCTCCTAGGCCTGCGCCCAAGCCCGCTCCCGCCACGCCCGCCACAAAACCGTAGCCTCTTCCGGTTCCGGCTCGAAATTGGGAGGGGTTCTGTCGAGCCGGGCAGTGGACGGGATTTGTCCGGGACAGCACCTTCCGCTATCATACAGGGCCGAAGTACGTTCGATTCAAGACCCGCCCGTGCGGGCGAACCGGAGGTTTTCGATGGCACCGTCAGTGGGAGCGACAGCGCCAGATTTTACTTTGAAGGACCAAAACCAGAAGGACGTGAAGTTATCGGACTTCCGAGGGAAGAAAAATGTGGTGATCGTTTTCTATCCGCTAGATTGGAGTCCGGTCTGCACGAACGAGCACGTCTGTTTCGTGAATGATATGAAGCGCTTCGAACAACTCGATGCGCAAGTGTTGGGCCTCAGTGTCGATAGTGTCTGGTCGCACAAGGCGTTTGCGGAAAAAATGGGCATCCACTATCCACTGCTGGCTGACTTTCAGCCCCGAGGAGCCGTCGCCGACAAGTTCGGCGTGTATCTGGCGGACAGGGGAATCACGGCTCGCGCCATTGCCATTGTCGATCGCAGCGGAAAAGTCGCTTGGTTCAAAAACTACGACATCCCCACAGTGCCTGATCTCGGGGAAGTATCGGAAGCGCTGACCAGGCTAAAGTAATCAGGCCTTCTCAGACGTTGGGCCGATGATCCCTGACTTCCACAGCTGCGGCTGATTTCAACAGCTGGGTGTCTGCTTGCGCTGCTGGGGCGGGCCGCATATGCTTGCAAGATGGCGCGAACAGATTGTCCCCTCTGTCTGGGCAGCGGCTGGAAGGTCGTCGAGCGCACGACGAAAGGCGCCGAAGTACTCCCCGCCGATTCGTCCGGCGAGACGAAAATGGTCTGGGCGGTGCCTTGTGATTGCACCGTGGGAGACCGCACGGACCGAATTCTCGCGAAGGCGCGCGTCCCCGAGCGCTATCGCCACTGCGACTTCGACAATTACGAGGCTGACAACGAAATCGAGAATGTCTCGCGCGAGCAATCGAGCGCTTGGAATCGCAGTTTGTCGCAGGCCAAGCTCGTGGTGCGGCGTTTCGCCGAAGAATTCTCCCCCGTGCGCGAAGTCGAGAGCGAGCATGGCCTGCTCCTGATGGGCCCGTGTGGGGTGGGCAAGACCCATCTTGCGGTCTCCGCGCTCAAGCAGATCGTGCTGAGAGGTTATCGCGGTCTTTTCTACGACTATCGCGAACTGCTCAAAGCCATTCAGGACAGCTACAACCCGGAGAGCCAGACGACGGAGATGAGCGTGCTCGAGCCTGTGCTCCAGGCCGAACTACTGGTCCTCGATGACGTTGGCTCTAGCAAGCCCTCCCTCTGGGCCCTAGAAACGGTCGGGCACATCCTGAATACGCGCTACAACGAGAAGCGCGTCACCTTGCTAACCACCAACTTTCTCGATGCCGACGCGTCGGAGCCGACCACGGCGCGTGCCGTGGGAGTTCGCCCAGCGGCGATCGACGATTCGCTCACCGATCGCGTGGGAAAGCGCATTCGCTCCAGGCTCTATGAAATGTGCCGCACCGTTGAAATTTTCGCCCCGGATTACCGAAAAGAGATTCGCAACATCAGTCGCTTTCGCACCTAACCCCGTCTCCTGGAGCGTATAAAACTGTATATATCTAACGCCCACAGGTAAGCTGAAATACCTAAACCGAGGCGATTTGATCCCCTTCCTTCTGCAAGGTAGAATCAACGACGGTTCTCCGACCTCTCAGACCTAACGGAGAGAAATCCTACGGCTGAGAGGCGAGGCTCCCTAGGAGGAGCCGAGGGTTCGGGGGGAAACGCCCGCGCCTCCCTTGCGTAGATCCGCCGAGGGCGGGTCGATCCGTCTTTTGGAAAGGGGAACGCCCGGGGCACACTGTGCTCGGGGCGGAGGGCCCAAATCCAGATGCGGATTTGGGCTTTTTGTTTTGGCAGACGAAGTCCGCAAAACCGATGCCACTCACAGACAAATTCGGCCGACAGATCACAGACTTGCGTGTTTCGGTCACCGATCGCTGCAATTTCCGGTGCGTCTATTGCCGTTCCGCCAATCCAGAAATGCACCGGCCGGCAGATGAACTGCTCGATTGGGACGAATACGAGCGGCTGGTCCGTCTGTTGGTCCCTATGGGCATCCGCAAGGTGCGGGTGACGGGTGGCGAGCCCCTAGTGCGCCCGGGGGTTGAGCGATTCATCGCCCGACTCCGTGCGCTTGGCGTGCGAGACCTCTCGATGACCACCAACGGGTACCTGCTCGCAGAGCGTGTGGACACTTTGGTCGACGCAGGAATGAACCGTATCAACATCAGCCTCGATTCGCTCGATCGCGCGAAGTTCGAGCGGATCACGCGCACGAAAACATTCGATCAAGTGATCGCTGGGATTGACAGAGCGCAAGCATCTAAGCTGCGGCCCGTGAAGGTGAACGCCGTCCTGGTTCGCGGCATCAACGACGATGAGGTGGAACCCTTTGCCCGATTCGCGCGCGATCGAGATTTGATCATGCGCTTCATCGAATTCATGCCGCTTGATCAAGACCACACATGGACGCGCGACATGGTCGTCACCGGACGAGAGGTATACGATCGGATTCAACCTCTCTGGCCACTCGAACCGATCCCACACGGACGAAGCGAGACGGCTCGCAAATACCGCTTCGCCGACGGGCGCGGGGAAATAGGACTGATCTCTCCGGTTTCCGAGCCCTTCTGTGGACATTGTTCGCGCCTGCGGTTGACAGCCGATGGGAAGCTGAGAACGTGTCTGTTTAGCAAGGAGGATCACGACCTCAGATCCTTTTTGCGCGGCGGCGCAAGCGACAGCGAAATCAGCGAAGCAATCCTTGCCATCGTGGCAGAGAAAGAGCGAGGGCACCCGATCAACGAACCTGGCTTTGTACCGCCTTCGCGCACGATGGTTTCGATCGGGGGCTGAGCAGACGTTCGCGCTGCTCTTCCCTCCGCGGTAGAATTAACAAGGTATGGCGGACGAAGAATCCAAACTGTTCTCGCTGCGCGAGGCCGAACGCCTGCGGCTCCAGCTGGAGCCGACTTTGATCGAGGCCATTGAGTCGCGCCGCAAGCTTGGGGATTTAGAGGAAAAACTCGGCCTGCTGGCCGAGCGCATCCAACGCTCCGGCGGGTTAATGGTCCACTATGAAGATGCCGCGAAGTTGCGCATCGAGCGCAACCGGGTCGAGGAAACGATCCGCGAGGCCCTGGAACGAATTCATGCGACCGGCTGCATCGTCAAGGACCTGGAAGTCGGCCTGCTCGATTTCCCTGCACGGATTGACGGCGAAGAAGTCTATCTCTGCTGGAAGCTGGGCGAAGACCGCATTCGCTTCTACCATCGTCAGGATGAAGGATTTGCGGGCCGCAAACCAATCGATCCGCGTGACGCCGATTACAACAGCCCCCTGCAGTAGCTCCCTTTTCGGGTGAGATCGGATCCATCGCTTGACACCGGGTTAGGCGGCTGCAAAAGTAGCTGGCCGTATTGCACAAGGAGAGGAACCAGAGCCATGGCCACGGAAACCGTTGCTGCGCCCATCCGAGTCACCGATGCCGCCTGGGAAGCGATCGAGGGAGGCTACGACCTCCAGGTTCACGTCGCCCCGGACGTGATCGCGCGGCGCATCGATGATCTGGATCTCGCCAAGGAATTTCTGGGGCGCAAACTCAAGGGATTTGTGCTGAAGTCGCACTACGCGCCCACCTATGAGCGCGCCAAAGTGGTCACCAAAGCATCCCCTGGTATCACAGCGTTCGGCGCCATCACGCTTAACCACAGCGTGGGCGGTCTAAACCCGGTTGCCATTGAGATCGCCGGCCGCTCGGGCAATAAGATTGTCTGGATGCCTACGGTGGATGCCGAGAATGAGACCGCCGGCCGCAGCGATGGCCCAACGGAGAAGCTGCCGTTTTGGGCCAAGATTCAGCGCGAGCTTTCCTCGACGGGCATCGCCCCACCGCCGCTGACCGTCCTCGGACGAGACGGCCAGGTCCATGAAGCCGCCCGCCGTTGCCTGGAATTGATCGCCAAACACGACATGATTCTCGCCACTGGTCACCTGGGCAAGAAGGAAATTCACACTCTGGTGAAGACCAGCAAAGAAATGGGCCTGAAGCGGGTCCTCATCACCCACGCCGAATTTCCCTCGCAGAATCTCACGGCGGCTGAGCAGGTCGAGCTCGCCGATCTGGGTGCGATGATCGAGCACTGCTTCACAACGATGTACACGAACAAGGCTCCCTGGGAGGCCTATTTCGATAGCGTGCGCAAGGTCGGCCCGGAGCGCGTCGTGCTCTCTACCGATCTGGGACAGACCATCAATCCGCCCGTTTCCGACGGTTTCGCTATGTTCGCGCAGAAGATGCTCGACGCGGGCTTCCGCGCGGCGGAGGTTCGTCGCATGTGCGTAACCAATCCAGCTGCGCTCATCTCCTAAGCCATTTTGCCTCGTCGGAACGAAGGTATTAACGGCACTCGAGAATGGCTCAAACGACAGAAAATCGACTAAAGGATTCCGCAAGCCCCTACCTTCGCTCTGCCGCGCATCAGCCGGTCGATTGGCACGAGTGGGGCGAGGAGGCGTTTGAGCGCGCGCGCGCGGAAGGAAAGCCCATCTTGCTCGACATCGGCGCGGTCTGGTGCCATTGGTGCCACGTGATCGACCGAGAGAGCTACGAAAACCCGGAGATCGCCCGTCTGATCAACGAGCTCTACATCGCGGTGAAGGTCGATCGCGATGAGCGACCTGATGTGGACGCGCGCTACCAATCCGCCATCGGCGCAATCTCCGGGCAAGGCGGCTGGCCGCTCACTGCGTTTCTGACGCCGGAAGGAAAGCCCTTTTTTGGCGGAACATATTTCCCCCCCGACGACGCCATGGGCCGGCCTGGCTTCAAGCGCATTCTGGCTGCGGTCTCCGATGCCTTCCGGAACCGCCGCGCGGAAGTGGACGATTCAGCCCGCGGACTGGAACAGGCCGTAGCAAAAGCCGAGCTGTTTCACGACGCACGGGGAGTCTTCGATGTGCGCGTGGTGGATCGGGTTGTGGAGTCGGTCGTAGGGCGGTTTGATCCGACCCATGGAGGCTTCGGCCACGCTCCGAAGTTTCCACACTCTTCGGCCATCGATCTGTTGCTCGAGCGCACCCATGGGCCTGACGGGGGGAAGCTGGAAGAGATCGCTGCGGCTACGCTCGAGGGAATGGCCGCCGGAGGATTCCACGATCAGATCGGCGGGGGGTTTCATCGCTACTCCGTCGATGAGCGCTGGTGCGTGCCACATTTCGAGAAGATGTCGTACGACAACTCCGAGCTCTTGAAGAATTACCTGCACGGTTTTCAAGTACTCGGGCGGGCGAACTGTCGGCGTGTAGCGGAGGGTATCATCGCGTGGGTGGGAGAAGTGCTGTCGGATCCGGTTCGCGGCGGCTTTTATGCAAGCCAGGATGCCGATCAAACGCTTGACGACGACGGCGACTATTTCACATGGACGCAAGCGGAGTTGCGCGCCGTTCTCACGCCCGACGAGGCGCGAGTCGCAGAGCTCTACTATGACATCGGCCCGCGCGGTGAGATGCATCACCATGTAGAGAAAAACGTTCTCTGGGTCGCGGAAACCGTCGAAAGCCTTTGCCGGCAGCTGGGCGAGGACCAGGTCGAGGGTGTGCTCGCTCGGGCGAAAGCCAAGCTGCTCGAGGCGCGGCGGAAGCGGCGCCCGACGCCTGCCGTCGACACAACGCTCTACGTGGCCTGGAACGCCATGTTTGTATCGGCTTATCTGGAAGCTGCGAATATTCTCGATCGCGCCGATTGCCGGGAATTCGCGCTCAAGACGCTCGATCGCATCCTTCAGGAAGCCTGGGAGGAGTCCCAAGGCTTTCTACATCGTGTCGGCGGACCGCGACTGGAAGGTTCGCTCGATGATCAGGTTTTTGCGGCAGCCGCGCTCCTTGATGCCTACGAAGCGACCTTGGACCGACGCTATCTGGACACGGCTGAACGGGCGATGCGGCGGGCCGTCGAGCGCTTTGGCGATCCCGATGGCGGAGGATTCTTCGATCGCGCGACAGACGCTCGGCCGATGGGCGGGATCGAAGTGCGCCGCAAGCCTCTGCAGGACTCACCGACGCCTGGAGCAAACTCCGTGGCCGCAATGGTGCTCGATCGCCTCTACGCGCTTACGGGCGAAGCGTCTTACCGCACCTGGGCGGAGCGGACGCTCGAGGCGTTCATCGGGCTGATTCCCCAGTACGGGCTTTTCGCTTGCACCTATGCGCTGGCGGCGCTGTTTCATGCGCGTCACCCGCTCGAAGTCGTCATTACCGGCAGAACCGGCGACGGGAAAGCGGCGGCACTGGAAAGGGCTGCGCACTCAGTGTATCGCTTTGCAAAGACGGTCTTGCGGGTTACACCGGAACGGCTCACCGAGAGTCCTTTGCCGGCAGCGCTAAGGCAAACCCTCCCTTACGTGGAGGCGGCCGAGCCGAGGGCTTTTGTGTGCATCGACAGGACCTGCTATCCGCCCGTTTCTGAACCGGAGAAGCTGAGCCTGCTTTTGCGCGAGACTCCGAGCGCTTCGTGAGCGCACCCCCGTCTTCGCGCCCTAGCTGGACGCTCGGAACTATGGCACACTCGATAGGGACGCGGCGGCTGCGCCCTCGGCGCCATCCCTACCTGCCTGCGCTCCGTACGAAAATACATGGATCCCCAGTTCATTCGGAATTTCTGCATCATCGCCCACATCGACCACGGTAAATCCACCCTGGCCGACCGCCTGCTTGAGCTGACCGGTGCTCTCAGCCAGCGAGAAATGACTGAGCAGGTGCTCGACTCGATGGACCTGGAGCGCGAGCGCGGAATCACGATTAAAGCCAAGAGCATCCGTCTGCGCTATGCGGCCCGCGACGGGCACGAATACCGGCTGAATTTGATCGATACGCCGGGCCACGTGGATTTTTCCTACGAGGTCTCGCGGGCCCTTTCCGCATGTGAAGGTGCTCTGCTCGTCGTAGATGCAAGCCAAGGTGTGGAGGCGCAAACTGTGGCCAACGCCTTCCTGGCCTCTCGGCACAATCTCGAGATCATTCCCGTGATTAACAAGATCGACTTGCCCGCGGCGCAGCCCGAATACGTGAAGGAGCAGATCGAGAATGTGCTCGCGATTCCCGCCCACGACGCGCTGGCAATCAGCGCGAAAAGTGGGTTGGGGGTGAAAGAAGTGCTCGAAGCGATCGTTGGGCGTATCCCACCGCCCAAGGGCTCTGCCGACCGACCGCTACAAGCGCTGATCTTCGATTCCTGGTTTGACATCTACCGCGGTGCCGTTGTGCTGGTGCGCGTAGTCGAGGGGCGACTCACCCCTCGCATGAAGATTCGCCTCTGCGCAAGCGACGAAGTCTATGAAGTGGAGGCGCTCGGCGCGCTGACGCCCAAGCCGGTCTCACTCGACGAACTCGCGGCCGGCGATGTCGGCTTTGTCATCGCCAACATCAAGCGCGTGGCCGATGCGCGCATGGGCGACACGGTGATCGAAGTCGACCGCCCCGCGCCCGCGCTGCCCGGATTTGAAGCCATCAAGCCGATGGTGTTCGC
>Ga0187777_10001591_pt1 | contig 14751 bp, 12 predicted proteins | sample 1015_Q2_SP5_10_M_FD_132416 | JGI IMG/M metagenome (GOLD analysis project Ga0187777, IMG submission 132416) | Tropical peat soil microbial communities from peatlands in Department of Meta, Colombia - 1015_Q2_SP5_10_MG | ecosystem: Environmental > Terrestrial > Soil > Wetlands > Peat | place...
GAAGATCCATTTGCCGATCTGTTCGGCCAGGGCGATACCGATCCCAAATCCGACGCAGCCGCCGATCAGCGCCAGCAGTCCGGCTTCGGTGAAGAAGAGCGCAGCCACCGAAAGATTGCCGGCGCCGAGCGCCTTCATCAATCCCACTTCCTGCCGGCGCTCGAAAATCGCCGTGGCCATCGCAGCCGAAACTGCAAGCGCGGAAGCCAGCAGCGCCGCCAGCGTGACCAGAAGCATCAAGCCTTTGATCCGTGACAGCACCACGCCCTCGTTCTGTGCAACCTGGCGAATCTGCTCGGCGCGCGAGTGCGGAATGGCCTCCGCCAACTGGTAGGCGATGGAGCTGACATAGGGCGAGCAGTACCAGCGGTCGTAAAGCTCAGGCGAAAGCGCTTTTTGCGGATCGGCGGCCAGCGCGGCGCGGTGCGCCAGCGCGTCTTCCGGCTTGGTCAGAGCGCTAACCGTCACCCGCCGAACCGCGCCCGGACGTCCGGCAAGCTCCTGCGCAACGTGAAGCGGGGCGACGATCTGCTGGTTTTCGGTGGGCCCGGCCGAGAGGATGCCGGCTACTTTCAGCTCCCGCCCGCCAACCTTGATCGTGTCGCCGACATGCATGCCGGTGCGCGCGGCCAGGGCTTCTCCAAGCAGCACATCATTCCCGTCGTCCGCAGGCCACGTGCCATCCACCTTCCACCAGGGGTTGGTCGTGCGCACGCCCGTCGAGAAATTGTCCGACCCATAGCGGAAGGGATGCGCGAACCAGGTGCCGACCAGCTCGACTCGCTGCGTGTGTCCAGCGAGCCAAGCGTCGGCAGTGACCGGGAGGAAGGGCGCGAAAGCCACGATGTTGTGCCGCCAGAACGTCCCCTTGATCGCGGGCAGGTCGCCTTCTTCCAGGTAAGCGCCATCTGCAGGAGGCTTGAGATTCACGCCGCCGATTTCGACGTCGAGCGTGTCAGTATCGGGATAAACGACGATGTTGGCGCCGAAGGTGCGCAGCTCGCGATTGATCTTGTCGCCGATGTCAGCGGCCACCGCGATCATCGCCGTGGCCACGGCTACGCCCAGGGTGATCGCGATGCCGGCCAGCAGCTTCCGGCGGCGCTGCCGGCGGAACGATTGATAGACGAGGCGTGGAAACATGGGGTCAGGGCTGCTGGAAGTAGTGCGCGCCGGCCGTCAGGTCAGCCTGGGAGATGATCACCCGGTCTTCCTCCACCGTCGCTTTCAGCGGGATGGGATTGCAGCCGCCGGGCTTGCCCACCGACATCGGATTGATGGGCGCGGCGCAATTCTTGCAGACCAGGCCGCCCTGGTTGGCATAGAAACCGACCGCGCCGCAGATTTCGCAGGCGTCGAACAGCACGGCTACCTTGTTATCCGGCTTGCGATAGAGGAAAAACCGCACCGGCGTGCCGTTGATATCAGCCGCATAGCGCACCAACTCGCCCACGCCCAGTTGGCCGGTGGGAACCGTCGCCTGGCCGTTGACGAACTCCACCCGCGTTGCCGGCGACAGCGCCGAAACACTCTTGGCATAGATGAATTGCGCCGTCACCATCAGGATGAAGGCGAAGGAGCAGACATAGACGGACGCCATCCACAGGCGCTCGCGGCGCGCCGTCCACCGGGCCTTGCGCTGCTCGGCGCGCGAGGCGGCCTCGGCCACCGGGGCGCGGCGGCGGAATTCGAGCAGGATCATCAGCCCAGCCAGCGCCAGCACGGTGATGAAGAAGAAGAGGTCGTTGCGCACGATGGGCCCGATGATGGCCATCTCGCGGCGGCTCGAAGGCAGCACGCCGTTCTCCGACAGTTCGTGCAGGCCGGCGACGATCAACTGCGCGGCCACGAAGAACAGGATGACGGTGGTCACCTTGAAGAATTTGCGGATGTCGATGCGCACGCTGCCCTTGACGAACATCACGCCAAAAACCACGGCCAGGCCGACGCCCAGCACCGTCCCAATAAAGTTCATCAGTTCGGTTGTGTTCAGCGAGACGGCAGAGAGAATGAGCACGGTCTCCACGCCCTCGCGCAGCACCATCAGGAATACGAAAGCGAACAGGCCGAGTCGCGAACTCTCGCCCGCCAGCGTGCCCACCTTGTTCTCGATCTGGCCCTTGAGGGTGCGCGCGGTGCGCATCATGAAGATCACCATGGTGACCACGAAGAACGCGGCCGCCAGCATGATCCAGCCTTCAAAGATGTCCTGGTTGATGCCGGTGCGGGCGATAACGACGGCCCCGGCCACGCTGGCCGCCACCGCCGCACCGAGAGCTGCATAGACCACCTTGCGCAGGTCGGGGCGGTTGATTTTGGCGAGATAGGCGAGGGTGATGCCGATGATCAGGGCGGCTTCCACGCCCTCTCGCAGAGTAATGATGAATGCATCAATCATGGCTGGTCCGAAATGAAAATGAAGTTGAAAATGAATTTCAATTTCAACAGCTTAAGGATACCTGCTGCGTTGTGAGCGGTCAATCCTACGGGTCACAGCTTCGGGTGACGGGAATCACAATTTGGGACACGCAGACTTCTTGAGACGTGGCATGACTACAGCGTCTTGAGGACCTTTTTCGCTTCCTCCAGTTTTGGAAACAGCTTCTCCTCGGCCTGGAACTCCCGGCTATGCACGCACCGCCGCGTCCCCTTGAGCTTGACCGGATACTTCAGGTGCAGCATCTCGTGGTAAACGAGGTACTCCAGCACGAAGCGCGGGACTTTCTCGCGGTCGAAGATGCGGCTCACCACGATGGTGTTGTGCGCGGGATCGAAGTGTCCGAGGTGGTTGCGGGCGTGGTCCTGGCTCCAGCTCATCTGCGGGCGCCCGAACAATCCGTGAAAGAAGCGCTGGTTAAGTTCGTCGAAGATCTGGTCGAGGTTATACACGTGGCCTTGTGGCGAGGCGATGCGCTTGCGTCCGCGCATCTGGCGGATGAGGTGCACCCTGGCACTCAGGTGGTGGCTGGCGACGTACTGCCGGTAGCGGGCGGCATGTGACGCTGCGATAGGTTTGCGGTAGAGCTTGGCCACGAGAATGTGGGCGATGGCGCACAGCACCGATTCAGGCGCGGTCTCCAGCAGGTCGGAGATGCGCACCAGGATGCGCCCCTGGCGCAGGCGAATGGTGTTGTTGACATTGGCAAAGCGGTAGAACTCGACGCGAAACTCGGGCATGGGGGCGCGCGGGCGCAGCTCCCGGTACTCCTGCTGGAAGATTTCGAGAGGGGTTGGGGTCACGTGGGCTCAGATTAGCATGGCTCAAACCAAGAACGCAGGGCTTCCGCCCCGCTCTCCCGGAGGTTCAACGGCAGGTCCTCACGCTCGTGCCTACGGCACTACGCTCAGGATGACAGTGGATCTTGTCGCTACTTCTTCTTCTCCTTGGCTTTCGCCTTGGCTTCGGCGGCAGCCTTTTCCTGCTCCTGCAGCAGATCCTTTGCATTGTCCAAATTCCCGTCCACGGCGTCGGCCGCGTCCAGCAGCGCGAACTCATACTCCTTGGCTTCGGCAGCGTTGGCCGGGTCTTTGGCCGACTCCCTGAGTTTCAGTAATGTCGTTTGGAATTCGCCGTCGACCTGGATCATCTGCTTGAGGGCTTTGCGGAAGTCGAGCTTCTGGTTGGCGAAGGAATCGAGGTTGCGGTCCATTTCGTCCACGATGACTTTGAAGTCCTCCAGCAGGTCGTGGATCTGGCGGCCGCGGTCTGGGATAGCGTGCGGATCGGCGCGTAACTGCTCGATATTGGCCAGCCGCGCTTGCGCATATTTCACGTAGAGCGGCAGCTTCTTCTCGGGCTCCATCGAGACCTCGCGCAGGGCATCGCTCTCGGCCGGGGTAAGGGGATCGTGGCGGTGGACTTGGGCGGGGGCACCGAGCGAAAGCGCCAGCAGAACAGCCGCAGCCGCGCCGCGCATCATTTCTTACCCTCTTTCGATTGCGGGCCGAACATGCGTTCCAGCAGCTCCTGGCGCCGCTTTTCTACCTGTTTGACCGCAGCTTCCACGTACGCGCGATCTTCGAAGCTCAGGGTCTTGCGGACATCCTCCAGCCGCCGCGCGGTTGCGCGCAGCGAAATCTCCGTGCTCTTGAGGTGCTTGCCGGACTTCTGCGCCGCCTCGGCGGCGCGGCCGGCATAGCGCACCACCTCGTCCACCGCCTGCGTGGCCTTGGGGATATCGCCCTCGGTGTAAAAGCGGTCGGCTTCGTTGACTTCGCGGCTGGCGATAGCGGCGAACAACGGCCCCTGATCTCCCGGCCGGGCGTTTTCCGCGCGCGCCTTCAGGACTTCCAGCGGCTCGCCCGCGGTCTTCGCGGAGGCGCCGCAGGCCAGCCCGGCGATGACCAAAGAGATGAACAACCAGCGCATGGCTATTTCTTTGTTGGATCGATGGCGACCAGCCGGTGGCGGGCCTGCCATTCCTGATCGGGGAACTTACCCTGCGCCGCGTCCAGGAAGCGGCGGTAGTTCTCTGCCGCCAGCTTGAAAGCTTTGAGATTATCGTAGGAAGTGGCGCGCAGAAAATAGGTGCCGGGCGTCTCGGGCAGGAACTTGGCGCGGGCGTCCAGCGCGCGGAGGGCCAGCTCGTACTGCTTGTTCTCCGATGCGACGATGGCCAGATCGCCGTAGGCCTCCACCAGGCCGGGCTTCAGCTTGATGGTCTCCAGCAGCGCCTGTTGCGCGGCGGGGTAGTCGCGCGCGTGCATCAGCGCTTGAGCCAGCTCGTAGCGCAACTCGGGATCGGTGGGATGCCTGCGGACGAGGACTTCGTACCGCTGGGCAGCTTCGGGATAGCGCTCGGCAGCCAAGTCGAGCCTCGCCAATCCGCGCTGCGCTGCCGAGTCGTTGGGATCGAGCTTCAACGCCGCCTCGTATTCGGCGCGCGCTCCAGCATCGTCGTTACGGAACGCCAGCACGCGCCCCAGTTGCAGGTGCGCCGTCTGGTTCCCAGGATTGAGTTCGAGATAGCGCCGCAGCATCTTCTCCGCTTCCGGCAGGCGCTGCGTCTTGGTGTAGACGTTCACCAGGCCGGCCAAGCCCTCGGCCGACTTGGCATCGAGTTCGACCGCCTGCTGGTACTCGCGCTCGGCATCGGCGAAGCGGCTCTGTTTTTCGAGAAACAGTCCGGCCGCGAGATGGGGCTCGGTATCGTTGGGACGCAACTTCGCGGCCTCGCGGTACGCCGCCACCGCGTCCTCCGGGTTCTTGCTCTCCAGCACGTGCCCGAGCGACAGCCAGGCGCGCTCATGTCCCAGCTCCGGAGAGTCGCTGGGTTTCAGCTTGGTGGCCGCGCGCAGGTAGGTTTCCGCCTCCGGGCTTCTGCTTTCGCCCAGCAGGATGCCCAGGTTCAGATTGGACTCGAACAGGTCGGGCTTATCGGCGATCGACTTGCGATAGGCAGCGACCGCCTCGGCGTCGCGGCTGGTGGCGGTGTACAGGTAGCCGAGATCGAACCAGGCGCGATAGTTAGTGTCATCATCGGAGACGATGTGCCGCAGCTTGTTCTCGGCGGTCACGAAGTCGCGGATGTCGAGCGCCTTTTCTGCCTGGATCAGCGCCGGCACCAGATAGGGATCCTGTTCTTCCTGAACGCGGTGATGGCGGACGGTCTGACCCGTGTCTTGCGCGCGCGACGACGGCGCCACCGCGACCAAACCGGCAAGCGCCAGCAGGAGGAGAGTTTTATTTGTGTCCATTGGATCGGGCGTGACCGTTGCCCTGTAGGATGCGGGCCAGCCACTTTCCGGTATATGAATTTGGATTTTGCGCCACCGTCTCGGGCGGCCCTGCAACCACCACCTCGCCGCCCCGACCGCCGCCTTCCGGCCCCAGGTCGATCACCCAGTCGGCGGTCTTGATGACGTCGAGGTTGTGCTCGATCACCACGATTGAGCCGCCGGTGTCGATGAGCTTGCGGAAGGCGGCCAGCAGCTTGCTCACGTCGTCGAAGTGCAGGCCGGTGGTGGGCTCGTCGAAGATGTAGAGGGCGCGATGGCCGCCGCGAGGCTTTTTGGGCCCATCCGGGTTTTCCGGGTCGGCAGGTACGAAACGAACCACATCACGCCGTGGCTGCAGGTGCGCCGCCAGCTTCATGCGCTGAGCTTCGCCGCCGGAGAGCGTGGTGGCCGATTGTCCCAGGCGCAAATATCCCAGCCCGACTTCCTCCAGCACGCGCAGCTTTTCGGTGATCTTGGGGACGGTCGCGAAAAAGTGCAGCGCTTCCTTCACCGTCAGGTCCAGCACTTCGTGGATGTTCTTGCCGCGGTAACGAACTTCGAGAATGCCCGGCTTGTAGCGCGTGCCTTTGCACTCCTCGCAGATCAGCTCCACGTCGGCGAGAAACTGCATCTCCACCACCACAGTGCCATCGCCCTGGCAGGTCTCGCAGCGGCCGCCGGGAATGTTGAACGAGAACTGGCCGGCAGTGTAGCCACGCTTGAGCGCTTCCGGCTGGGAAGCGAACAGCTCGCGGATCGCGTCAAAAGCCTTGATGTAGGTGACGGGGTTGGAGCGCGGCGTGCGTCCGATCGGCGACTGGTCCACCAGCACGACTTCGTGAATGTGCTGCGCGCCCTCGACGCGGTCGAAGAGCCCGGCAGCGGAGCCCGCCCCGTTGGTCTGGCCCTTCATCGCCGCCAGCGCCTGGTAGAGCACATCGTGCACCAGCGTGGACTTGCCGGAGCCGGAGACACCGGTGATGGCCACGATCATGCCCAGCGGGATCGTGATGTCGAGGTTCTTCAGGTTATGCGCGCGCGCACCATAGAGCTTGAGCTGCTGCGCGCCGGGCCGGCGCCGCTGCGACGGCATCTGGATGCGCAGCTCTTCCGACAAGTAGCGCCCGGTGAGCGAATGCTGCATCTTCAGGATCTCGTTGTAGCTTCCGGTAGCGACCACACGTCCGCCGTTCTCGCCGGCGCCCGGGCCGAGGTCGAGGATGCGGTCTGAGGCGCGCATGATCTCGGCGTCGTGCTCGACCACCAGGATCGTGTTCCCCAGGTTGCGCAGCTCGTGCAGGATGTGGATCAAGCGCGTGGTGTCGCGGCTGTGCAAGCCGATGGAGGGCTCGTCGAGCACGTAGAGCGCGCCCACCAGCCGTGATCCCAGCGAGGTCGCGAGCTGGATGCGCTGCGCTTCGCCGCCCGAGAGTGTGGACGAAAGCCGGTCGAGCGTCAGGTACTCCAGGCCGACCTCGTTCAGGAACTTCAGCCGTTCGCGGATCTCGCCCAGCACTTGCTCAGCAATCTCCGCCTGCTCGGGCGAAAGTTCAACGGCTTGGAAGAAACGCGCCGCCTCTTCCACCGTCATGGCGCAGACTTCGCAGATGTTCTTGCCGGCGATGCGGACATGTCGGGCTTCCGCTCGCAGTCGCGCGCCATTGCACGTCGAGCAGGTCGCATACCCGCGGTAGCGGCTGAGGAAGACACGTACGTGCAGCTTGTACTTCTTGCGCTCAAGGTAGGCAAAGAAGCCCTTGATGCCGGGGAAGCGTCCGTCGCCGTCGATGACGAGCTGCTGGTCGTCGAAGGGCAGTTCCTGCCAGGCCACGTCGAGCGCGATATTGTGCGTGCGCGCGAAGCGCTTCAGATCGGTAAACAGCGGGCGATACTTGGGCTTGGTCCAGGGCTCGATGGCGCCCTCGGCCAGCGACCGCGACTTGTCCGGAATGACCAGGTCCATATCGAAGTCGATGGTGTTGCCGAAGCCCTGGCAGCGCGGGCATGCGCCGTACGGGCTGTTGAACGAGAACAGTCGCGGCTCCGGCTCGTCGAAGCGCAGATGGCAGCGCTTGCACTCGAAGCGCTGGGCAAAGCGCAGGCTGGCCGGCTCGCCTTCGGCCGGTGCAGTCTCGACAACGATCTCCCCAGCCTCGCGGTAACAGGTCTCGACCGCATCCACGATGCGGGAACGGGCCTCGGCGGAGACGCTGATGCGATCCACGAGCACGAATACCGGCTCGCTGAAGTTGATGTCCAAGAGCGACTCGGGCGTCGAGAACTCAAACACCTGCGAATTCTGATAGAGCCGCCCAAAGCCGCGCTTGCGCAGCTCGAACAGGCGGGCCTTCAGCAGATCATCCTGCGGCGCCTCTTCACGCTTCTTCTTCCTGCCGCGCGCTTTGGCTTCCGGCTGCGCCGTTCGTGCAGGAGCAGTGTGCAGCGGGAAAAGCACCTGAATGCGCGCGTTGTCGCCGAGCGCGAGGATGGCGTCGGCGACTTCATCCACCGTGTCCTTCTTGACCTCGGCGCCGCACTGCACGCAGTAGCTCTTGCCCACGCGCGCAAACAACAGGCGCAGGTAGTCGTAAATCTCGGTGGCGGTGGCGACGGTAGAGCGCGGGTTGCGCGTGGCGTTCTTCTGCCGGATGGCGATGGCCGGCGCGATGCCGTCGATCAGGTCGACGTCCGGCTTCTCAATGCGCTCCAGAAACTGCCGGGCGTAGGCGGAGAGCGATTCGACGTAGCGGCGCTGTCCCTCGGCGTAGATGGTGTCGAAGGCGAGCGAGGACTTGCCCGAGCCCGAGACCCCCGTCACCACCGTCATGGTGTTGTGGGGAATATCGAAGTCGATGTTCTTGAGGTTATGGACGCGGGCGCCGCGAACAACAATGCTTTCCGTGGACATCAGGGGACCGCCACAGCGCGGGTCTGAGGGCGCTGCGGAATCTTTTCATTATAAGCCGCGAGAAAAGAACGCGCCACGGAGGTAATTTCGCTGTCATCCTGAGCGAGCGCACCCGATTTTGGTGCGCGAGTCGAAGGACCCCTACTCACACATATGGTGCAAGGTAGGGGTGCTTCGACTCGTGCGGGCAACCGGCCCGCACTCGCTCAGCATGACATTGGCATGGGGGAGCACTACTCCTCGCGCTCCCGGCAGTAAACGAAGGCGATGCCCACGAACCCCACCAGCATGGTCACGGCGGGAACGAGCAGCACCAGCACGGCGCGATTGAGGGCCATCTGCGACTTCTCGCCGGCGCCGGCGGCGCTTGAGTAGCACATGGCGCAGCCCTGTCCGAAGGCGGGTGCAGCGAGCATGGCCAGCAGGAGTACGAAGGTGGCCAGGCGGAGCTTCACTGGCGCACCCCAAGGGAGATGATGCGCGCGGCATCGGCGAAGAAGACGGTCATCAGGCACAGGCAAACCACGAGCGCGGTCATCAGCACGTAGCGCATGCGCCGGATCTCGAATTTCATGTGCATGAAGTAGAGGATGATCAGCGCCGCCTTGATGATCGAGAGCCCCAGCAGGATGAAAAGCATCTTCAACGGCTGCAGGTTCTGGTAGCCCAGATAGACCTCGATCGCGGTCAACCCCAGCAGCGCACCCCACACCCCGATGAATTGCCCAATCTTGTGCTCGTGGAGGATTACGCCTTCATGATTTACGGTCTGCATTCCGTCCGGCATCTGTTTCTCCTTTAGGTGATGCGGGTGGACATCAGGTAGACCAGCGGGAAGATGAACATCCACACCAGGTCGACGAAGTGCCAGTACAGGCCGCTAACTTCAACGTCAACAGCGTCATAAATCTTAGGCTTAAAGTAAAGGATTACACTGGCGACGATCGCCCCCAGAAGCAGCACGTGCGCGCCATAGTGGAAGGGGCTGGAGGCGGGAGTCAGGAGCCAGGCCAGCAGCCATAGCACCAGCAGGATGGGAATCCACTTCTTGCGCAGCGCCACCACGCCCAGATAGATGACGCCCAGGGTGACGTGCAGCATGTGCATGCCGGTCAGGGTGAAGAAGGTCCCGCCAAACTGCGGCACCCCCGCGGCCCACGGGTTCTTGAACGGCGTCAGGCCTTCGTGGATCAGCCCGGTCCACTCAACCGCATGCAGCACCACGAACCCCGTCCCCAAGGCCATGGTCGCCAGCAACCAGCGGACTGCCTCCGGCATCCGTCCGTGAGTTGCCGCCCTTACCGCCAGCACCATGGTCAGCGAGCTCGAGAGCAGGAAAAAAGTCATGATGCTGGCGCGCAGGATGCTCTGCGCGCCGAAGGGCATAGGCCACGCCGGGTTGGAGATGCGCCCGTAGCTGTAGGCGAACAGCAGCGCCCCGAAGGTGAGCGAGTCGGACATGATGAACAGCCACATGCCCAGCTTCTTGGAGTTGGTGCGAAACAGCGGCGGTTCGTACGCATGCGCCGCCGGGTGATGAATCGCTACTTCCGCCATCGAATCAGATCCTCCCTCCAACCCCAGCAAACCAAAGCCGGGTTTGCTGGGGACCCCGGCCTCGCGCTCAGCGCGCGAAGTGCAGCAGGGCGAATATGTAGATCCACAAAAAGTCCATGAAGTGCCAATAAAGGGCCGTTACATCCACCACCAGAAAGCGTGTTGCCAGCGGCTTGCGGAGCATGGAAGTCAGGCCGGCGTAGGCCAGCGCCAGAACTCCGCCCAGCAGGTGAAGGCCGTGCGCGCCCGTGAGCACGTAGAAAAACGAGCTGCTGGGATTGGTGCTCACGAAGATTCCCAGGTGCCGCATTTGCTGCCACGCGAGCAGTTGACCAACCAGGAATCCCGCGCCGAGCACGAACGTGATCCCGAGCCAGGGGACGGGGCGCCGGTTGTCGACGATCAGCGCCGACGCCGCCATGGGCGAAGCCGCGTGGCGAGGCGCGGCTCTCAGCTTGCGAGAGAGCGCGCGGTGTGCCATCGCCAGCGTGAAGCTCGAGGCCAGCAGGATGATCGTATTCACCCACAGCAGGGGCGGCAGGCTGATGGGTTGCCAGTCGGTGACGTAGCGGGCGGAAGCATCGCTCCAGGTACCAACGCCCTGGCGCACGATGTAGGCGCTGGTAAAGGAAACGAACAGCATCACCACCGCCGCCAGGGCGAAGAACATTCCGATGCGGTAGCGGAGCAGGCGATCGCGATGCTCGTCAGGACGACCACCTCCCCAGCCGTCGCGCGGTGGAGGAGCGATGGTAGGCCCGCGTCCGCCTATCTTCGGCTCGTCAACTGCTACCGGACTCAAAGTCGTCGCCATGAATGCTTAGTGTGCCGCCACCGTTGCCGGATCGGTCTGCATGACGTAGTCCTTGGAAGCGCCGGGCACGCTGTATTCATACGGCCCGTGATTGACCACTGGGGTCACGCCGCCGAAATTGTCATGCGGCGGAGGCGAAGGCACCGTCCATTCCAGCGTGGTGGCCTCCCAAGGGTTGATCTCGGCTTTCTTGCCCTTCTTCATGCTCCAGAAAAGGTTGATCACGAAGATGAACTGGGCGGCGATGGTGATGAACGCCGCAATGGACATGAACTTTTGCAAGCCGATCAGCGAATGGAGGTAATTGACCTCGGTCAGTTGCGAGTAGCGCCGCGGGTGTCCTGCCATTCCCAGGTAGTGCATGGGCATGAAGACGGCGTAGGTGCCGATCAGGGTGATGAAGAAGTGAATGCGGGCGAGGGTCTCGTTCATCATGCGCCCGAACATCTTGGGGAACCAGTAGTAGGTGCCGGCGAAGATGCCGAAGATGGCGGCCACGCCCATGATCAGGTGGAAGTGTCCGACGACGAAATAGGTGTCGTGCAGCGGGATATCCAGCACCGGCTGCGCCAGGAAGGGTCCGCTGAGTCCGCCGGAAACGAACAGCGATACGAAGCCGATGGCGAACAGCATCGGCGAACTGAAGCGCACCCGTCCGCCCCAGATCGTGCCCAGCCAGTTGAAGGTTTTGATCGCCGAGGGCACGCCGATGGCCATGGTCATCACCGAGAAGGCAAAGGCCGAGTAGGGGCTCATGCCGCTCATGAACATGTGGTGGCCCCACACCAGAAAGCCGAGGATGCCGATGGCGAGGATGGCGTACACCATCGCCTTGTAACCGAAGATGGGCTTGCGTGAGAAGGTGGAAAGCAATTGCGACGCCACGCCCATGCCCGGCAGGATGGCGATGTACACCTCCGGGTGTCCGAAGAACCAGAACAGGTGTTGCCACAACAGCGGCGAGCCGCCGGTGTGGGTGATGGGATGTCCGCCGGGGTTCAGGCCGCCGGGCGGGAAGCTGAGCGTGCCATTGATGTTGATGCCGCCGGGCACGAAGAAGCTGGTGCCCAGGTTGCGGTCGAGCAGCAGCAGGATACCGCCGGCGAGCAGCACGCCGAAAGCCAGCAGGCCCAGCATGGCGGTGACGAACCACGCCCAGCACGTCAGCGGCATGCGGAACAGCGACATGCCGCGCGCCCTCAGGTCAAGCGTAGTGGTGATGAAGTTCAGCGCGCCCATCAGGGAAGCCGCGCAGAAGATCGCGATGCTGATGACCCACAGGTCTTCACCCAGCCCCTGGCCCGGGCCCGACGAAGGAATGGCGCTCAACGTGACGTAGTTGGTCCAGCCCGAGAGTGGCGCTCCGCCTTCCACGAAAAAGGCGGCGATCATCACCACGAAGGAGACGAACGTGGTCCAGAACGAGAGCATGTTCAGGGTGGGGAAGGCCATGTCGGGCGCGCCGATCTGGATGGGCAGAAAGTAGTTGCCGAAGCCGCTCTGCGGCGCCGTGGTCAGCACGAAGAACACCATGATGGTGCCGTGCATGGTGAGCAGCGTCAGGTACTGCTCCGGCTTGATGTGCCCGAACCACGGCAGGTTGGCCTCCGGCCATACCAGGTGGATGCGCATGAACAGCGACAGAAACATGCCCACGAACACCGCCACCAGCGCCAGGAAGTAGTACTGGAGGCCGATCACCTTATGATCGAGGCTGAAGATGTACTTGCGGATGAAGCCGGTGGGCGCGGCATGCGCGTGTTCACTCATCGAGTTTGCTCTCCGGAATGATCGCTGAACATTTTCACGGGATTACTGCGATAGTTTTTCCGCCACCTTCGCGGCCAGCCACTTGTCGTAGTCGGCCTGGCTGACTACTTTCAGCATGCCGTGCATCTTGTAGTGCCCCAGGCCGCAGAGTTCGGCGCAGGCGATCTCATAGTCGCCGATCTTGGTAGGGGTGAAGTGCATGTGGATCATCAGGCCGGGCACGGCGTCCTGCTTGAAACGCATGGCAGGGATGAAAAGGCTGTGGATCACGTCTTCCGAGCGCAGCACCAGCTCCGCCTCGCGGTCAACAGGAAGGTACATGGTGCCGGTGACCACGTCGTCCTTGCCGGCGGGATCGTCAGGGTCGATGCCCACGGGATTGCCCACCGAAGCATCCTCCAACTCCGGCTTGGTGCGGCCCAGCTTGCCATCCGGCCCCGGATAGCGGAAGTACCAGGCAAACTGCAAGCCCGTGACTTCCACCTGCACCGCGCCCGGCGCGGCGCCCTGGAAGCGCGCCTCCGCCCAAATCTTTTCGCCCGAGAGGTTCAAGCCGATGAACATGATGGCGGTCAGCAGCGTCCAGGTGACCTCCATGGCGGTATTGCCGTGGCTGTAGCTCACCTTCTGGCCGCGATCGCGATACTTCCAGACGAGGTAGCCGAGCCCCAACTGCGCCGCCAGGAAGACGATCCCCATCAGGATGTAAGTCCAGGTGAAATGGTGGTCGATGGCGATGCCGTTGGCCGACGCCACCGGAAGTGGCGCCCATTTTTCAATCACAAAGTAATAGGTGCTGGTGAGAGTGATCAGCCAGATGACCAACAGGAGCGCAAGCCCCATCGTCTACCCTCAGAAGATAGGATTGAGTGAACCGGACCCCCGTCCGGCGAATTGTCGGCCATACTATCAACACACACGCGGCGGCGCAACAGGCGTCCCGAGCGAGACGCAAAATGCCGGGTGCGAAACGCTCTCCGGCGGAAAGTGGACATCTAGGTCAAGAATCCCCCCCTGCAACCTGCCAATCAATCGATCCCATCAGCAGCGAGTCTAGCCGGAACGGGCCAATGTGCGCTTAACCCTCATTCCCTCCCTAACGCCGGCGTCCCCATCCGGCGTAGAATGAGGTGGTATCCCAGGCTCCAGTCGAGTGATGAATGTCACACTCGCCTGTGACAGTTGGCCTACGCCGGCGGGCGCGCCGCTGGCTATAATTTCGCGTCTTTTCGACAAATTCGCGGAGGTGGTTGATGGCCGATTCATACAACGGGCTGCCGATCCCCAAGGACGGGACCCGCATTACCTACAGCAACGGGAAGTACAACATTCCCGACAACCCAATCATTCCCTTTATCGAGGGTGACGGCACCGGGCGCGACATCTGGAAGGCGTCGGCCCGCGTGTTCGATGCCGCCGTGCAGAAGGCTTACGGTGGCAAGCGCCGCGTGGTGTGGTACGAGATCTTCGCCGGCGAAAAGGCCATGGCCAAGTTCAAGAGCTGGCTGCCCGACGGCACCATCGACGCCATGAAGGACCTGCGCGTCGGCATCAAGGGCCCCCTCACCACCCCGGTCGGCGGCGGCATCCGTTCGTTGAACGTGGCGCTGCGCCAAATCCTCGACCTCTATGCCTGTGTGCGTCCAGTGAAATGGCTGGGCGCGCCCTCGCCGGTGAAGCATCCCGAGCGCATGAACGTGATGATCTACCGCGAGAACACCGAGGACGTGTACGCCGGCATCGAGTGGGAGCAGGGCACGCCCGAAGTCAAGAAGCTGATCGAGTTCCTGAACAAGGAGATGCTGAAGGGCGGTCCGAAGCAGATCCGCACTGACTCCGGCATCGGCATCAAGCCCATCTCCATCACCGGGACCAAACGCCTGGTGCGCAAGGCCATCCAGCACGCGCTGGAGCACGGCCGCAACAAGGTGACGCTGGTCCACAAGGGCAACATCCAGAAGTTCACCGAAGGCGCCTTCCGCGC
>Ga0187777_10001592_pt1 | contig 14749 bp, 12 predicted proteins | sample 1015_Q2_SP5_10_M_FD_132416 | JGI IMG/M metagenome (GOLD analysis project Ga0187777, IMG submission 132416) | Tropical peat soil microbial communities from peatlands in Department of Meta, Colombia - 1015_Q2_SP5_10_MG | ecosystem: Environmental > Terrestrial > Soil > Wetlands > Peat | place...
GCCTTGCGACCCGGCTGCCGGCTGGAGCGAGACGGCGGGCAGCCCCGTGATCTCGACGAGGTAGCGCTCGAGTCGCCACATCAGCTCGAGCGCGCCCTGCGCGCCGTCGTCCTCCTGGAGCGGATGCAGGTCGCGGAACCCAGGGAGGCCGACGAGACGCTCGTTCACGCGCGGGTTGTGCTTCATCGTGCAGGACCCGAGCGGGTAGAAGCCCGTGTCGATGCCGAAGTTCCGCTCCGAAAGCGCCGTAAAGTGGCGGACGAGCTCGGGCTCGGAGACCTCGGGCAGCCGCGGCGGTCGCGCCCGGAGCAGCGTCGCCGGCAGGTCAGCAGGCGGTACGTCAGGCTGGGGAATCCGTCCCGCGCGGCGCCCCGGTCGGGACTTCTCGTAGATCAGGTCCATCAGCGGGCGACCTCCGTCAGCACCTCGACGAGCCGGTCGATGTCGGCCGGGGTTCGCCGTTCGGTGAGCGCGACGAGCAGGGCGTCGTCGAGGCCGGCGTAGTCCCGGGCAAGCGAATATCCGGGGTGTACCCCGCGCTCGCGCGCCGCTGCGACGACCTCGCGAGCAGGCCGTCCGACACGAATGGCAAGCTCTTTGAACGTTGCCCGTTCTGGGAACAGAGGACCGAAACCCGTCGCCTCGAGTTGCGTTCGCGCGCGTTGGGCGAGCGCGGTGCAGGCCTCCCCCACCTCCCGCAAGCCCTGCGGGCCGAGCCAAGACAGGTAGACGAGCCCCGCGAGCGCGAGGAGCGTCTGGTTCGTCGTCATGTTCGACGTGGCCTTCTCGCGTCGAATGTGCTGCTCGCGGGTCTGCAGGGTGAGGACATATCCGCGGACGTTTGCGGCGTCGAGCGTCTCGCCGACGATGCGACCGGGCAGGCGCCGGATGAAGTCGGCGCGCGACGCGAGAAACCCGTAGTGCGGCCCACCATAGCTCTGGTAGTTCCCGGCCGACTGACCCTCGCCGATCGCGAGAGCGCACCCATACGCACCTGGCGCTTCGAGGATGCCGAGCGACATCAGGTCGACGTGAGCCACGGGGAGCGCTCCCGCCTCGTTCGCAGCAACCGCCAGTGCGGGTGCGTCCTCGAGCACGCCGAAGAAGTTCGGCTGCTGGAAGAGCACGGCCGCAGCGTCGGTCGCTACCGCGCCGAGCTCGGCGGGATCGGTCGCGCCGTCGCGGTGCGGCACCTCGACGACCTCGAGTCCGAAGCCAGGCGCGTAGGTCTTCACGACCTGCCGCACCATCGGGTTGACCGTCTCCGCAACCACGACCTTCGTCCTTCCCGTCGCGTGCTTGGCGATGAAGCAGGCGTCCGCAGCCACCGTGCAGCCGTCGTAGCCCGACGCATTGGAGACGTCCATGCCGGTGAGCTCGCAGATCGCAGTCTGGTACTCGAAGATCGCCTGGAGAACACCCTGGCTCATCTCCGGCTGGTACGGCGTGTACGCCGTGAGGAACTCGCCTCTCGAGAGCACTGCGTCGACCACCGCCGGGACGTAGTGGTCGTAGATCCCGGCACCGAGGAAGGAGAGCTCGATGCCCGTGTGCGCGTTCCGCGCGGCGAGCCGCTCGAACAGCGCGGTGATCTCCTGCTCGGTGAGCTCCGGCTCGACGTCGAGCTCGCGGGTGAGCCGGACGTCCGCGGGAATCTGCTCGAACAGCTCCTCGACGGAGGAGACACCGATCGCGGCGAGCATCTCCTCGCGGTCGCGGTCGGTGAGCGAGAGGTACCCCACTACTGCTCCGCGACGACTGCCTTGTAGGCGTCGGCGTCGAGCAGGCCGTCGACCTCCGCCGGGTTGGTGAGGCGCACTCGCACGAGCCAGCCGTCGCCGTACGGATCCTCATTCACGAGCTCGGGTGCGTCGACCGCGCGCTCGTTGACCTCGAGGACGTCGCCGGACAGCGGGGCGATCACGTCGGACACGGCCTTGACGGACTCGACCTCTCCGTACGCCTCGCCGGCAGCGATCGCGGCCCCGACCTCTGGCGCCTCGAAGTGGACGAGCTCGCCGAGCGAATCCTGGGCGAACCACGTGATGCCGAGCACCGCCTCGTCACCATCGATCCGAGCCCAGTCGTGATCGCGGTGGTAGCGGAGGTCGGCGGGGTAGCTCTCGGCTGCGGCCATCGATTAGCGCTCCTCTCGGTGGTAGATGGGCTTCCGCACGACGCGCGCTCGGCGCGGGCGGCCGCGGACGTCGACCACGAGCTCGGTTTCGGGGTCAGCGGACGCGGCGGGAACGTAGCCCATGCCGATGCCGACGTCGAGCATCGGGGAATGCGTGCCGGACGTGACTTCGCCGCCACCCACGATCGGCATCCCATGCCTCGGTACGGCTTTCTCCTCCATCACGAACGCGACGAGCTTCCGCGCAGGCCCAGCCTCCCTCACGTGGCGAAGCTCGGCAACGCCCGTGAACTCCTTGTCCAGCGCGCATGTCCAACCCAGACCGGCGGAGATTGCGTCGGTCTCCTCGGTGATGTCGTTGCCGTGCAGCGGGTAGCAGACCTCGAGCCGAAGGGTGTCGCGAGCGCCGAGTCCGCACGGGGTCGCGCCCCGTGCGACGACGGCGTCCCAGAGCGCGACCGCATCCTCCGCCGGACACATCAGCTCGACGCCTTGCTCGCCTGTGTACCCGGTCTGGCAGACCATCACCTCGACGCCGTCGAGCGACCCCATCGCGTGCGTGAACGGCGGCGCGTCCGGCAACTCGAGCCGCTCGATGCTGTGCGGTCCCTGGGCGGCGAGCAGGGCGTACTCGTCGGACGCGTCGCGAACCTCGGAGCCGCGGAGCTCGCGCTCCTTCAACCAGGCGTACGCCGCTTCGCGGTTTCCCGCGTTCACGACGAGAAGAAAGTGGTGTGGGGAGATGCAGTACGCGATGAGGTCGTCGACGATGCCTCCGGCGTCGTTCGTCAGCAGCGTGTACTGCGCCTCGCCGTCGTCGATGCGGTCCAGGTCGTTGGAGAGCAGACCTTGCAGCAGCTCACGCGCGTTCGGTCCCTCCACGTGGAACTGGCCCATGTGGGACACGTCGAAGACGCCCCAGTCGGTGCGTACGGCGATGTGCTCAGGAATCACACCCTCGTACTGGACGGGCATCTCCCAGCCGGCGAACGGGACCATCCGGGCGCCGCGCGCGACATGCCGCTCAAAGAGCGGTGTCCGCCGAAGCGTCTCGACGTCGTCCACGCCGCGACTCTAACCCCGGCGGCGCACGCAGCGTCGCCGGTGCGGTGCGAGCGGCTACGACTCCTTGAGGAAGCTCGGGATGTCGATCTCGTCGGCTGGACGTACCGTCGACTCGGAGCGCGTCGACCCGGCCGCCACCGCTTCGGCTGGGCGCCGTCGACGCGAGCGGCCGCCGAAACCGGTTGCGATCACCGTGACGCGAACCTCGTCCTTCAGCTTGTCCTCGATCACGGCGCCGAAGATGACGTTCGCGTTCGGGTCGGCGTGGCTGGTGACGACCTCCGCGGCCTCGTTCACCTCGAAGAGACCGAGATCCGAGCCCCCGGTGATGTTCAACAGCACGCCCGTTGCGCCGTCGAGCGTCGTCTCGAGGAGCGGCGACGACACCGCAGCCGTTGCGGCCGCCGTGGCACGACCTTCGCCGCTCGCGCTGCCGATGCCCATCAGCGCGGAGCCGGCATCGCGCATGATCGTGCGAACGTCGGCGAAGTCGAGGTTGACGAGGCCCGGCTCGGTGATCAACGTCGTGATCCCCTGCACGCCCTGGCGGAGGATGTCGTCCGCGATGCGGAATGCCTCCTTCACCGGCGTCTTCTTCTCGACGACCTGCAACAGGCGGTCGTTCTCGATCACGATCAGGGTGTCGACCCGGTCCCGCAGATTCTGGATGCCGAGCTCGGCCTGCTCCGCGCGCCTTCGACCCTCGAACGCGAACGGCCGCGTCACGACGCCGACGGTCAGCGCCTCCAGCTCACGTCCGAGCTCTGCGAGCACAGGGGCAGCACCGGTGCCCGTTCCTCCTCCCTCGCCGGCCGTGACGAACACCATGTCGGCGCCCTTCAGCACTTCCTTCAGCTCGTCGCGCGTCTCCTGCGCAGCGGCGTGCCCGACCGCGGGATCCGCGCCAGCGCCGAGCCCGCGGGTCGCCTTCGAGCCGATCTGCACCTTCAGGTCCGCGTCGCTCTCGAGGAGCGCCTGCGCATCGGTGTTGATGGCGATGAACTCCACGCCAGAGAGACCGGCACCGACCATCCTGTTGACGGCGTTCGTGCCACCGCCGCCGACGCCGACGACCTTGATCACTGCGAGGTAGTTGCCTGTCTGGGTGCTCATCTCAGCCTGCCTCTCGACCTTGTCTGAACGTCAAGCTCTCATCGAGCTACGGGGTGGGAACCGATGCACGGACATCCTGCTACGCGCTCAGGGTACGAACTCCTTGTCGGCAATGTCAACACGAATCTCAAGGTCCAGTCGAGCTCGTGACCTTACCCTCAACTTGAGACTTGAGGGTTGAACTGGTCGAGGTGACACCGCCCGTGACCCCGGACGTGCTGGACGTCGACGTCGTCGGCGCCTCTGACTGCGTCGAGGGTGGGAGCTCGGATCCCGAGACCGGACGCTCGGGCACGCTCACGTCCACGTAGCGCGTGTCGGAGCTCACGAGCGGAAGGACGTTCGCCGCAACCACGAGCTTGAGCGGAACGTCCCGAGCATCTCCGAGCCTCACTTCGAGCCCGCTGCGGAGAACGAGCGTGAGCTCACCGCCGGTCGTCTCCACGGACGCCACGCGGGCGGGGAAGCGGACCGCAGCGAGTGGCGATGCCGCCTCGAGTGCCGGGCGCAGGTCCTCGGGGACCATCGCTCCGACGGCGAAGGTCTCCCCTCTCGCCACCCAGATCCGCGGGAGCCGCGCCAATGCTCCGTGCCGGAGGACCGCCATCACGCGACCGCGAGCGGAGATCAGCCAGGATTCGGCGCCTTGACGCAACACTGCCACCGGACGTTCCGGCAGCACGGTGACGCGGAGCGTGTGAGGGAAAGCGCGATCGAACGAGACGGCGGCGACGGTAGGCAGGGCGGTTACGGCCGTCTGCGCCCGACCGAGGTCGACGCGGAGCAGGCTCGTCCCGAGATCTGCGCTGAGGGTGTCCTGGACATGCCGGGCAACGGCGGGCGAGGCGCCCCGAACGGACACCGTCCGCACGGCGAACACCGACGTCTCGCGTGCGATCAGGTACGCGGCGCCCGCCGTGACGAGCAGAGCGAACGCAACGAGGATCGATCGGCCAGAAGGGACGAGTCGCGCGTGTGCGAGGCGACCCTCTCGCTCGTGTGGAAACGGGACGACGACACTCGCCGGTCGCGATGGACGGCGCGACCCGGGCTGAGCGCGTTCCCCACTGGCCACGTCGTCGATTTCGCCACCACCCCGGCGGCTCCTACTGCCGACGTTCAGCCAACCGGGGCCGGGGAGATGCCACCGAGGAGCACGACCTCCGGTTCGAGCACGATTCCGTGCTCCTCGAACACGCGCCGACGCGCCTCGTCGATCAGGGCAAGGCAGTCCGCGCTCGTCGCTCCTCCGGCGTTCTCGATGAAGTTCGCATGCCTCGGGGAGACGACGGCGCCCCCGATCCGGTGCCCTTTCAGCCCGACGAGCTCGATCAGACGTCCCGCACCGAGCTCGCCGTCCGGATTCTTGAACACGGAGCCGAACGTGCGCTTGTTCGTCGGCTGGGTCGCCTTCCGCTGGGCGACCAGCTCGGCGACCCGTTGCCTGATCTCGCGGACAGGGCGCGGCTCGAGCCGGTACTCGACGGTTGCCACGACCTGACCCGCCCGGAGGTCGGAATGGCGGTAGGTGAGGCCGAGCTCCGCTGGGGTGAGCCAGCCGGCACCCTCCGATGTGACGACGAGCGCGCGGACGAGGATCGCCGCCCAGTCGGAGCCGTACGCGCCTGCGTTCATCCACACACCGCCTCCCGCCGTCCCGGGGATTGCGCAGGCGAACTCGAAGCCCCCGAGCCCCGCAGCTCGTGCTCGATGCACACAGACGGCGTTCGTCGCGCCGCCGCCTGCGATCAGAACGTCTTCTTCGATGCTCGCCTCGCCGAGTTCGCCGCCGAGTCGGAGCACGAGCGTGTCGACGCCGCCGTCTGCGGCGAGAAGGTTCGAGCCGAGCCCGATCGCACGGGCCTCGAGACCGTGTTCGGCCGCCCAGCGAAGGTCGCTCTCGAGCTCGGCGATCGTGCGTGGCTGCGCGAACGCGCTTGCCGGGCCGCCTGTGCCGATCGTCGTCCAGCGGGAAAGCGGGACGTCCGTCTGGATGGTCATCGCCCCAACCCGGCGGCGATGGCTCGGGCTGCCCGCCATGGCTCCCCGACGCCGAAGGTCACGACGAGATCACCCGCTCTCACCCAACTGAGGACGATGCGCACCGCATCGTCGAGGGTGGGCGCCCAGGCGGCGCCGACGGTCGGGGGCAGGCGGTCGAGCACCCACTTGCCGGAGACATCATCGCGCGGTTCGTCACGACCGCCGAGGACGTCGGTCACGACCACGAGGTCGGCGAGCGCGAGCGCATCCGCGAGCTCGCCGGCGAGATGCCTCGTGCGCTCGTGCACGTGTGGCTGGTACACGGCGAGCAGTCGTCGAGGTTCGAGCGAACGCGCAGCACGTAATGTCGCAGCGAGCTCCGTCGGGTTGTGGCCGTAGTCGTCGTACACGGCGACCCCGTCCGCCGAGCCGACGAGTTGGAGGCGGCGATCCACGCCGGCGAAGGTGGCGAGGACCGGAGCGGCCTCGTTTCTCGGGACGCCTGCGAGCTCGAGGACGGCGAGAGCAGTGGCGGCGTTCTGACGATTGTGCTCGCCGAAGAGGCGGAGCTCGAGCTCCGCCGGTTCGAGCTCCCACCCCCGCACCGCCTGCGGCGCGCGGCCGAGCCACTCTTCAAGCATGACGCCTAGCTCCGCCTCGGACGCGTAGGCCGTGTGGTGGTCGAGCTCGATGTTCGTCACCGCCGCGATGCTCGGTCTGAGGGCGTAGATCGAGCGGTCGGACTCGTCCCCTTCGACGACCATCCATCCCGCCCCCGCTCCGGCATTGCCGCCGAGCTGCGGGACGACCCCGCCCACGACCCACCCCGGGTCGCGACCTGTTTCCCGCAGGACGTATGCGATCATTGCCGCCGTCGTCGTCTTGCCGTGGGCGCCGCCAACGACGATCGACGGCTGCGCGTCGACGAGCTCGGCCAGCAGCGCCGAGCGCGGCGTGCCTTCGATCCGCCCTGCGTGTGCCGTCGAGACGATCACCTCCCAACCTGGGGGCGGCGACGGGTCGCCACCGACGTCGATCTTCACGCCGTCGAGGGTCTCCATGAAGATCGTCTCGCGGAGGTCCCAGCCACGCACCTCCGCTCCGAGCGCCCGCGCCAGGTTCGCGTAGGCGGAGAGACCGGCGCCGCCGATTCCGACGAAGTAGAGACGTCTACCGTCGAGCGCTGGCAAGCCGGATCAGCTCCTCCGCGATCTCCTCGGCGGCGTCCGGGCGAGCAAGCGCACGCATCGCAGCTCTCATGCGCGCGAGGCACTCGGGGTCGGCCAATAGTTCGTCGACGAGCGAGGGAACCCGCTTGACCTCGGCGTCCGGAACGACGATCGCCCCTCCACCTTCCTCGAAGTGACGCGCGTTGATCGCCTGGTGATCGCCGGTTGCATGGGGATACGGGACGAGGATCGCCGGCGTGCCCGCCGCGGCCAGCTCCCAGACCGTCCCGCCTGCCCGGGACACCGCGACGTCCGCTGCAGCGAGGGCGGCCCCGAACCGGTCGGTCTGCGGGACGAGCACGTAGTCGGCCCTGGCTACGCGCGGTCGCAGCGCGTCGTAGTCGCGCTGGCCCGAGATGTGGAGTACGGCCGGGCCCGTTGTTCCCCACGCGTCCACCGCGAGCTCGTTCAGCGTCCGGGCCCCGGCGAGCGCGCCGAACACCGCGACGACGGGCCGATCCTCCGGGAGGCCGAAGAGCCGCCTGCCTTCGTCCCGGGTCGCGCCGCGATGCGCGACGGGAATTGGCCGCCCGACGACCCGATACTTCCCTCCGTGGCGACCGGGGACGTCGTACGCGAGAAACACGCGTCGCGCGAACGGTGCGGCGAGCCGGTTGGCGAGCCCGAGCCTCGCGTCGGCTTCGGTGAGGGCCGCGGGACGGCGGCGCAGCCATGCCGCGAGCACCATCGGCCCAGCGACGTAGCCTCCTCCTCCGAGCACGACGTCCGGCCGTCTGGCCTGGAGAATCCTCGAGCACGCGAACGGCGCGGTTCCCGCTTCCCAGAGCGCGCGCAGCTGCGAAAAGCCGAGCGACCGTGGGATCCCCGACACCCGGAAGGTGTCGAGCTCGAAGCCCGCTTCAGGAACCAGCTGCGACTCGACGCGATCCGCCGACCCGGCGAATGTCACGGTCACGCCGCGCGCCCGAAGCGCTTCCGCGACCGCGAGCGCGGGACGCACGTGACCTGCGGTTCCCCCGGCTGCGATCACGCACGCGAGCTTCGACGACGCGCTCATTCACCGCGATGTTAAGGAGAACGCCGACGCCGGCGAGCAGGACGATCAACGAAGAGCCACCGTACGAGACGAACGGCAGCGGGATGCCGGTGAGCGGTGCGATGCCCAGGGTCGCGGCCAGGTTGACCGCCGCTTGGCCGCAAACGAGCGTCGTGATCCCGGCTGCGAGGCGCTTGCCGAACGGATCCCGACAGGACAGCGCGACGCGGAAGCCCGCCCAGGCGAATATGACGAAGGCGGCGACGAGAAGGGCGAGCCCGATCAGGCCGAGCTCTTCGCCGACCGTCGCCGAGATCATGTCCGTATGCGCCTCGGGAAGGTAGAAGAGCGGCCCCACGCCGTGGCCGAGGCCTCTGCCGGACCACCGGCCGGATCCGACGCTGATCATCGACTGAGAGATTTGGTATCCCGCTCCCTGCGGATCGACCGTCGGATGGAGAAAGCTAAAGAACCGGGCCCGCCGATACGGCTCCATCCAGATCGCCGCGGCGCCGATCCCGAGCGCGAGCATCGACGCGAGCGCGAGCAAGCGCGTCGGCGTTCCCGAGACCAGCAGCACGCCACCGACCATGATTGCGAGCGCGATCGTGGTGCCGAGATCCGGCTCGAGAACGATGAGACCGGCAAACAGCCCGGTGACGAGCCCGACCGGCTTGATCAGCTCTCCGAGCCTGCGCGGTGCCGGCCTGCGGGCCAGCCTGGCGCAGACCCACACGCAGAGCGCGAGCTTCGCAAGCTCCGATGGCTGCACGCTGACCGGGCCGACGACAAACCACCGTCGGGCGCCGTTGATCGGCGGAGCCGCAACGAGAACGGCTAGACAGAGCGCAAGGCTCACCACCACGAAGAGCGGCGCCAGGCGGCGCAGACCGTGGTAGTCGAAGCGGGAGAAGAACGCGAGCAGGACGATGCCGGCGAGCGCGTAGACGGACTGCCGGACGAGGAAGCCCATCGGGTCCCCGTTCGCCAGCGCCGCCGGCGCAGAGGTGGCACTGAAGACCATCACGAGACCGAATGCGACCAGCCCGAGAGTGACGAGCCCGAGCACGCGCTGCTCGAACCGGCCGCGACTCACGAGGCCACCACGGTGTGGATCGCTTGGTGCACGCTCGGCACTCCCCCGGTGCCCACGCGTACCTGTTGCCCGATTAGACTCGAAAGTGGGTGGTGGGCTGGGGTGCCCCACGACGCGGCCCGTCGAGACCACGCCCTTCGGGACGTGGCGCGAAAGGATATGCCGCTTCCATGCGGCCGCCGGCAGCCGTTGCGCTTGCTCACCTCGACCCTCCGACGAGCACACGGAAGACGTCTCCCCGCATCTCGTAGTTCTCGAACTGGTCGAAGCTGGCGCAGGCAGGCGAGAGCAGCACGACGTCTCCGGGGCACGCCGCGGCGGCGGCGGCCCGAACGGCCGTCGCGAGGTCTCCGCATTGCACGAACGTGACGTCGCCGGCAGCGAGCGCAGTCGCGATCTCGTCCGCCGCGTCGCCGATGAGATAGGCCCGGTCGCCCTTGCCGAGCGCGAGGGCAAGCGGCCCGTAGCTCTCGTGCTTGCCGAGGCCGCCGAGGATGAGGTGAAGCGGCGCATCGAACGACGCGATAGCACGGAGCGCCGCGGCGACGTTGGTCGCTTTCGAGTCGTTCACGAACCGGACGCCGCCGACGGCCGGCAGCTCCTCGATCCTGTGCGGCACGCCGGCGAACGTCGACAGCGCCTCGGCGATCGCCCCGTCCGCTACCCCCGCCGCTCGCGCGGCCGCCGTCGCAGCCACGGCGTTCTCCCGGTTGTGCGCGCCCGGGATCCGCGGCTCAGCTGGAAGAGGGTCGTCCCACGCGAACTCGACGCGGCGTGCGCGACCCGGCACCTGACGGAACCCGCGCGGCACGACCGCGACGTCGTCCTCGGTCTGGTGCTCGAAGACGCGGAGCTTCGCGTCGCTGTACGCCTCGAAGGTGCCATGACGGTCGATGTGATCCGGCTCGAGGTTCAGGAGTACTGCGATCCGAGGGCGCAGCGTCTCGACGTCCTCGAGCTGGAACGACGAAAGCTCGCAGACGATCCAGGTGTCGGCATCGGAAGCGCCCACGAGGCTCGTCAACGGCCGCCCGATGTTCCCGGCCACCTCCACCGGTCGATTGTCCGCGCGGAACATCTCGCCGACGAGCGCCGTGGTCGTGGTCTTGCCGTTGGTGCCGGTGATCCCGACAATCGGATTGGACAGCAGCTGCGCGCCGAGCTCGATCTCGGACAGCACGGGAATCCCGGCGGCGCGAGCCCCGGCGAGCAACGGCCGCTCGCCTGGAATCCCCGGACTCTTCACGACAACGTCGACTCCCCTGAGCAGCTCCTCGTCCTCCTCTCCCAGGTGAACTTCGACGCCGGCGAGCCGGAGCCTGCCCAGCAGGTCCGCGTCGCACTCCCGTTTAACGTCGTGCGCCACGACCTCCACCCCGGTTGCGCGTAGCGCCAACGCCGCCGCCTCGCCCGACCGCGCAAGCCCAAGCACGAGCGCGCGCTTCACAGGCGGAAGCGGACGTAGTAGCGGTAGTAGAGGGCGAATCCGACCGCGCAGAGGATCGCGCAGACGATCCAGAAGCGAACCATGATCTTCGTCTCCGACCACGCTTTCATCTCGAAGTGGTGGTGGATCGGCGCCATCAGGAAGACGCGCTTCCCCGTGCGCTTGAACGAGACGACCTGGATGATCACGGACAGCGCCTCGACGAGGTAGATGCCGCCGATGAAGAGGAGCAGCACCTCCGTCTTCGTGAGGACGGCGAAGCCGGCGAGCGCTCCGCCGAGCGCCATCGAGCCGGTGTCGCCCATGAACACCTCCGCCGGATGGGCGTTGAACCAGAGGAACCCGATCACGCCGCCGATCAGCGCCGCGCCGAAGATCGCGATGTCGAGATACGTGTTGCTCCGATGTCCCGGCGAGCCCGACCGGATCCACGAGATCACGGCGATCGAGAGGAACGTGAGCAAGGAGATCGTTGTGGTTCCGGCGGCGAGCCCGTCGAGGCCGTCCGTCAGGTTGACGCCGTTCACCGTTCCCGCGATCACGAGGAAGAGGAATGGATAGAACGCCCAGTGCAGATCGATGTGCCAGTCGACTATCGGTAGGTAGAGCTTCGTGTCGACGTCCGGGATATGGGTCGTCGCGACGGCCATCCCGACCGTCACGGCGAGCAACAGCAGCATCTTCCAGCGGCCGGGCAGCCCGAGCGACCGGCGCCGCCTCACCTTCAAGTAGTCGTCGAGGAATCCGATCAGACCGCACCCGAGCGCGACTCCCAGCAGCGTGAAGCCCGGGAGCGTGTGCACCGACAGAATGAGAAAGGGCGCGGTCGCCGCGAACAGGATCAGCAACCCTCCCATCGTCGGCGTGCCCTGCTTGACGTGGTGGCCCGCTGGGCCTTCCGCGCGGATCTGCTGGCCGACGCTGCGACGGCGCAGCCAGTCGATGAAGGTGGGGCCGATCACGACCGCGATCACCATCGCGACGAGACCCGCGATCAGCACCCTCACCATGTCTGCGCGATCTTCGCCAGGGCCGCTGGGATGCCTTCGAGCCCCACGGCCCTCGAGGCCTTGACGAGCACGACATCCCCCGAGCGCACGACCGCACGGAGGATCGCGTCGTCGAGGCCGAGCGCGCGCTCCAGCCACAGCATTTCCGCGACTCCGGGAAGCATGTATGCACGCGCGGGCTCGCCGACCGCGACGAGCACGTCGACCGTCTCCGCGACGAGCTCGCCGATCTCCCGGTGATAGCGCTCGGCCGAGCTGCCGAGCTCGGCCATCTCCCCGAGGATCGCCACCTTGCGCCGCGCGCCGGCACGCTCGGCGAGGTCGACGAGCGCGGCGCGCATCGAGGTGGGGTTCGCGTTGTACGCGTCGTTCACGACCAGGCCGCCTCCCGGCAGCGCGATCCCCTCCCCACGCCAGGGGGACAACCGAATCTCGTCGATCCCCTGCTGGAGCCGGTCGAGCGGCAGCCCGAGCGCCTCGTACGCAAGGAGCGCCGCGTACGTGTTCTCGACGAGCGACCGGCGCGCGTACGGCAGCCGCAGCGCGACAGTCGCGTCCTCGAGCGCGAACACGGCGACACCCTCGGTCACCTCGACGCGGCGCGGGTCGAACGGGCGCAGCACGACGTCGGCGCGAGTGAGAAACGGCAACAGTGCGGGTGCTGCGTCCGCCGTCGGCACGACGGCCACACCGTTTGGCGGGAGCGCGTCGAGCACCTCGGCATTGGCGCGTGCGACGTTCTCGACCGACTCGACGAGCTCGAGGTGCTCGGGGCCGATCGACGTGATCACGGCGACATCCGGGCGGGCGATCGCGCAGAGCTCCGCGATCTGCCCGAGACCGCGCATGCCCATCTCGACGACGAGCACCTCGGTGTCGGGTTCCAAGCGGCACACCGTGAGCGGTACGCCGATCTCGTTGTTGAGGCTCGCCTCGGAAAAGACCGTCGGCACCGCGGCGGCGCAGATCGCCCCGAGGATGTCCTTCGTCGTCGTCTTCCCGGTCGAGCCGACGACGGCGACGACGCGCGCTGCGCTCTTGCCCCGGACGAGCGCCGCTAGGGTGGCTAGGGCCGCATGCTGGTCGTCCGGGACGAGCGTTGCCGCACCGTTGCGGCGGGCATCGGCGACGAAGTCGACGCCCGTGTTGAGCGCGACGAAGAGATCTCCGGGACCGACGAGGCGGGAGTCCGCCTTGATCCCCGTGATGGCGCCGCCAACGTCGTCCCCGCGCTCCAGCCGGCCGAGCTCGAGCCCGGCGATCTCGTCCCACACGAGCGGGATCACGCGCCGCCCTTCACGGCACGGATCGCCGCCCGGACGACCTCACGGTCGTCGAACGGATGCACCACGCCCTCGATCTCCTGGCCCGGCTCGTGCCCCTTCCCGGCCACGACGACGATGTCGCCGGGCGCGGCGAGTGAGACGGCCCGAGCGATCGCGGAGCGTCGGTCCGGGTCGATCTCGACGTCCGTCCCGGTGCCCTGCAGGACGTCCTGGATGATGGCCAGTGGATCCTCCGAGCGGGGGTTGTCCGAGGTGACGAGGAGAACGTCCGCGCGTTCGCGGGCGACTCGTCCCATCAGCGGCCGCTTGCCTCGGTCGCGGTCGCCGCCTGCGCCGAAGACGACGATCACGCGGCCGTCGCCGAGCTCACGGGCCGCCTGCAACACGACGTCGAGCGAGTCGGGAGTATGTGCGTAGTCGACGATCGCCGCGAAGTCCTGTCCCTCGTCGACCGCCTCGAAGCGTCCCGGGACACCGCCCATCCGCGCCACCCCGGCGACGATCGCCTCCTCGTCGACGTCGAGCAAGAGCGCGGCCGCGACGGCGCCCAACACGTTCTCGACGTTGAACGGGCCGCGCAGAGAGGTTGCGAGCTGGATTCCCGCCGCGCGGAAACGACTTCCCTTCGGGCCAACCTCGAGTCGCTCGGGGCGCACCTCGGCGTCGGCTGCGAGCCCGAAGGTGACGAGCGGCGCGCGGTGGGCGGCGCCGAGCTCGGCGGCGAGCCGCCTGCCCGCCTCGTCGCCGATGTTGACGGCTGCTGGCGGCGGCTCCGGACCGACGAAGAGCCGGCGCTTCGCTTGGAAGTACTCCTCCATCGAGCCGTGCAGATCGAGGTGGTCCTGGCTCAGGTTGGTGAAGACCAGAGCACCGAACCGCACACGGTCGAGACGTCTGAACACCGAGCCGTGTGACGACGCTTCGACCGCGACGCTCTCGTCGCCAGCGTCGAGCATCTCGCGGAAGAGCCTCTGGAGATCGATCGCCTCGGGCGTCGTGTGCGGCGCAGGGCGTGACGTGCCTCCGACGATCCAATCGACGGTGCCGACGAGACCCGGGCGCCGACCGGCCTCCTCGAAGATCGAGCGCAGGAGGAACGTCGTCGTGGTCTTCCCGTTGGTGCCGGTGACGCCTGCCACCTCGAGCTGCTTGGTCGGCTCGTCGAAAAAGACGTCCGCCCCGACGGCCATCGAGGCGCGCACATCGGGGACGACGAGCTGCGACACCGCCACGTCGACGACGTGCTCCACGACGAGGGCGACTGCCCCCGCCGAGACCGCCTCCGCTGCGAGCTCGTGACCGTCCGCACGCGAACCGGGAACGCAGAAGAACAGCGTTCCAGGGCCAACGCGCCCGGTGTCGTAGGCGAGGTCGGCGATCTCGACC
>Ga0187777_10001594_pt1 | contig 14741 bp, 12 predicted proteins | sample 1015_Q2_SP5_10_M_FD_132416 | JGI IMG/M metagenome (GOLD analysis project Ga0187777, IMG submission 132416) | Tropical peat soil microbial communities from peatlands in Department of Meta, Colombia - 1015_Q2_SP5_10_MG | ecosystem: Environmental > Terrestrial > Soil > Wetlands > Peat | place...
AGCACATCGTCGATGCCCTCTACCGCGAACGTGACATGACGGATGCCCAGCGCGTTCGCCGGAGCGCCCGGGTCACCGCCTCCGCCCGTCGGCATGTGGAACTTGGTCAGCTCGAGCCGTGCGTGGCCGTCTGGGGTGCGCATCATCGCGATGTCCGACCGGACTCCGTCGAGCCCAACGACGCGATCCACCGAGCGGCCCTCGACCGTTGTCTCGCCTTCCAGCTCGAGTCCGAGCGTGGCGAAGAACGCCACCGCGTCTGCGAGGTCGTCAACGACTATGCCGACGTGGTCCATCCGCCGGATCGTCATGTGCTCGACGGTAGCGCGCGGCTCCGGCACACGCCGAGCCGAGGTCAGGACCACCCGTCACGGGAGTGCTCGACGCTCGCTGTCAAAATAAGTGTTGTGAGAAACGAGCGGGCGCCCGATTCTGTCCGCGCGCTATTGCGCGCCCGCAGGGCGCTTCTGGCCGACGTCGACCCTGGCGAGAACGCGCCGGAGCGCGTCTTGGCGCGCAGCGACGTCAGCGGGACGATGCAGCTGTACGAGCTTGCGTCAGGCGAGCTGGTCGAGCTGACCTCGCTGCCTGAGCCGGTCGCGAGCGCGCACTACGTCCCGGGTATCCGCCGGGCGGTGCTCGCGATCGATGTGGGCGGAAACGAGCGACACCAGCTCTATCTGATCGACCTCGATGAGGCCGCGTCGGCAACCGTCGAGGGGTTCGAGCGTCTTGAAGCGCTCACGAGCGATCCGAAATTCGGACACGAGTTCGCGGGCATCTCGCCGGATGGTCGCACGCTCGCGTATGTCTCAGACCGCTCCAACGGCGTCGACTTCGACCTGTGGCTGTGCGAACTCGAGCGCGCCGAGCACCGCCTCTTGCACGCGGGTGGCGCTTGGTATCAGCCTGCCTCGGGCTTCTCCCGCGACGGACTGCTCGTTTCGGTGCTGCGGCCGGGTCCGCGGCCACTTGACGTTGATCTGGTGCTCGTCGAGGTGAGCTCCGGCGAGGCGCAGATCCCAATTCCGCATCCGGGCGAGGCGGCGCTGGTCGGGCCGCCCGCGTGGGTGAGCGATTCCGTCTTCTACGCGTCTTCGAACGCCGGCAGGGAGTACGCCGCAATTGTCCGCCACGATCTGGACACGGGCCAGACAACGACCGTGTCTGGGACTGGCGAGCGGTTCGACGCCGACGTCGTATCAGCCGGCAACGCCATCCTCGTGATCGAGAACCGCGACGGCGCGAGCGCGATGTGGCGCTACGACCCGGATAGTCAGCGTGGCGGCGATGTCCCGTTGCCCGAGCCGGGGGTGACGCACGCCTGGTTTCTCGAGCCGCCAATCGTGAGCAGTGACGGGTCGCGGCTGCACTACACGCTGAGCACCCCGCGCCTGGCGGGCGACGTCTATCGCCACGATCTGAGGGGTGGTGAGACGCGCCGGGTCACGCGCAGTCCCGCCGAACTGGCGCCCGAAGCGCTCGTGGCGCCCGAGCTGGGTGAGATCGAGAGCTTCGATGGAGAGCGAATCCCTCTGTTCGTATTCCGCCCCCGCTCGGCCGAGTCACCACCCCCAGTCGTAGTCCAGGTGCACGGCGGACCCGAGGGGCAGGCTATGCGGTTGTTCGATCCTGAGATCCAGGCTTTGACGGCAGCCGGCTATGCGGTGTTGGTGCCTAATGTGCGTGGCTCGACCGGCTACGGCAAGCGATATGCGTCGCTCGACGATACGACCAAGCGGCTTGACTCTGTGCGAGACCTGCAGTCGGTTCACGGGGCGCTTGAATCGCTCGGCTTCGACCCGGGGCGAGCGGTGCTCTGGGGCGGCTCGTACGGCGGCTATATGACGCTCGCTGGACTCGCGTTTCAACCCGAGCTGTGGGCCGCCGGCGTTGACATCGTGGGCATCTCGAACCTGGTCACGTTCCTCGAGAACACTTCCGAGTACCGTCGCGCTCATCGGGAGCTCGAATACGGGTCGCTCACGGACGACCGCGACTTCTTGAGTGAAGCGTCGCCGCTGACCCACGTGGACGCGATCCGCGCGCCACTGTTCGTGATCCACGGTCGCAACGATCCACGCGTCCCAGTCAGCGAGGCGGAGCAGCTCGTGGCCAGCCTCAAGCAACGAGGTGTGCAGAATGAGCTACTGATCTACGACGACGAAGGACACGGCCTCGCCCGGCTCGCCAACCAGCTCGACGCCTATCCGCGCGCGATCCAATTCCTTGACGAAGTGCTCGGTCGCTAACGCGCCCTCTCGGGCGGCGGGTCCTCCCGAAGGGGTACCGCGATCTCGTCAAGTTGGCGTACCGCTCCGGTGTTGGCGACGGTTAGCGTGAGGGGGCACCGCGTGGGCGCGGAATGCGGTCGCTACGCAGGTCGGCGGGCGAGTTCGTACGCGGAGTCGAGCGTCGCGCGCAGCGGACCGCCGCTTGTGTACGCGCCCAACTCGTGCCGTACATCGCTCTCGAACGCCTCAGCGCGGTCGCCTAGGGCGGCTTTGGGCAGAGCCGAGCTCGAGTACACGTAGCCGAGCAGCGCGTCGACCGTCCAGTCATGCTCAGTGAAAAACCGTGCTGAGCGGACCGGCTGAAAGCCTGCTGCCGTGAGCACCGCCGAATCCGGCCGCTCACGCCTCACCTGCTCCCAGCCTGCTGGGACTCGGGCTTCCGCGCCGACCCTTCTCCTCCAGCTCTCGAGCACGGCTGACAAGACTCTCTGCCAGTCCTTATCGCCAGTCCCGGGGCCGGTAGACCACAGCAGCGCGATGCATCTGCCGGGGTGCAGCCAGCGGAGGGCATTCGCGGCGACCGCGTCGCGTCGGAGACGGTGAAATGCGTTTCCGATCGCAACGAGCTCAAACGCGTCCGACGGCGCGTGGAGACGCTCCGCGGACGAGACGACCGCGCGCACGTTGCCGGCCTCAGCAATGTCGGCCTTGTCCCGCACCACTTCGATCATGTCCGGCTCCTGATCGACCGCCCAGACCTCACCGAAGTGCTCGGCGATCGCGAACGTGATCTGGCCAGTGCCGCAAGCGAGATCTAGTAACCGGCCGCCACCGCTGGGCTCCACTCGGTCAACGAGGTCAGCGACCATCTCCGTGGGGTACGGAACGCGACCGCGGTCGTAGTACTCGGCGGTCCCGCGATACAGATCCGGATCGAACTCGATTGCCTCCGACACGTACCAATTGTCGCCAACCGGCCGTCAACACCGCGGCAGCCGCTCGTCTCCGAGGCAAGTGGGAGCAGGCATGTTGCGGCCGACGACCAGTGGCCGAGGTTGTGCGCGTCTCGAGGGCGGCGTTGCAAAGCGGGGCGCCTGGCGTCTACCGTGTCGTCAGCAGCTGTCGCGTGGCCGAAGAACCCGATGAAAGGAGCAAAGACATGGCTGAAACCGAGAGGGCGATCCTTGCTGGTGGGTGCTTCTGGGGTGTGCAGGATCTGATCCGTAAGCTCGACGGGGTTATCAGCACCCGTGTCGGCTACACGGGTGGCGATGTACCCAACGCGACTTACCGCAATCACGGTTCTCACGCGGAGGCGATCGAGATCCTGTTCGAGCCCGAGCGGATCTCCTACCGGGACCTGCTCGAGTTCTTCTTTCAGATTCACGATCCGACGACAAAGAACCGTCAAGGCAACGACGTCGGCGCGAGTTATCGCTCGGCGATCTACTACGTCGATGACGAGCAGCGCCGGATCGCGGAGGACACGATCGCCGATGTCGACGCGTCCGGCTTGTGGCCGGGCAAGGTCGTGACCGAGGTGGAGCCTGCTGGACCGTTCTGGGAGGCGGAGCCCGAGCATCAGGACTACCTTGAGCGCTATCCGAACGGCTACACGTGCCACTTCGTCCGCCCGGGCTGGAAACTGCCCAGGCGCGCGCAGGAAGCGGCGCGATGAGCCAGGCGATCCGCCACGAGTGAGCCGGTAATGACGCGTACGGCAGTATCGAGCGAGCAAGCGCCGGACGCGCTCGGGCCCTATAGCCAGGCGATCGTCGCCGGCGGCATGGTCTTCTGCTCCGGGATGGCGGGGATCGACCCCGCCACCGGCGCAGTTGCCGATGGGATCGAAGCCCAGACCGAGCAGGCGCTGCGGAACCTCGCCGCTGTGCTCAACGCCGCAGGGTCCTCCATGGACGACGTGGTCAAGACGACGATCTTCTACGCCGACGTCGAGGACTTCGGCCGCCTCAACGAGGTCTACGCCCGACACATGCCCGATCCACCACCCGCGCGGTCTGCTCCCGCCCACGTGCGGTTGCCCCGCGGCCTACTCGTCTCGATCGAGGCGATCGCCGTCCTCCCAGGCCCGACGAATTAGCGCGTCCGCCGGCCCAACCCGCATGTGCGCGAGTGCTATTGCCTCGCGCGGTCGACGAACGCAGCGAGTTCCAGGTTGAACCGTTCGCTCGCTTCGATGAACGGCATATGCCCGACTCCGTCGTACCAGGACGCGACCGCGGTGCCGCAGTGCTCCAGCACGTGCTCGGCCATCGAGGGCAGCACGATCATGTCCTCCCGGCCGTGGGTGACCAGGACCGGGACGGACAGTCCCGAGAAAACGTCCGTGTTGTCGATCTCGCGGGCGATGAGTGCGCCTCGAATAGCCGCCGGGACCGACATGTTCCAGCACAGCGCGGTGCTCCACAGCTCGTCAGGCAGCGGCCTGGCGGTGCACGAGCGCAGAAAACGCCGGATCGAGGTTATGTTCACCCGGAGGTCGGGAGCTGCCGCGTCCGGGGCGTTGTTGAGAAAGCCAGGACCGATGTGATCGAACGACGGCGGCCGCATGAGGGCGGCCCCGCCGACAAGCTCGATCCCCGCGATCCCCGCATCTCCATAGGCGCGCACGTAGTCGGCCACGATAAACGCGCCGTATGACCAGGCCACGAGCACGGGACGGTCGAGGCGTATCTGCTCGATGACCGCCGCCACGTCGTCCGCCCACAGCCGCTCGTCGCCGTAGCACCCGCCGTCGAGTGGCTTTTCCGACATGCCGTGCCCGCGGATGTCGAACGTCACCATCCGGAAGCGCTCGGCCAGCGGGCTCCGAACCTGAGCGTCCCAGCACATATCGCATTGGGACCAGCCGTGCACGAACAGGATGGCGGGACCATCTGAGCACCCCCATTCGTGCGCGCGGAGGGTCACTCCGCCACCGGCGCGGATCTCGTAATCGCGGACCGACTCAATCGGCGTCGCATGAGCAGGCTCAGTCGCCACATCGTGCGCCATCTTGGTACCCCCTTGAAGCCTCAATCGGCTACTCAGTCAACGTTGCGCACGATCCTAGGCGCGACGCACGCGCTCGTCATCGGCGCTAACACGTAACCCTCCGCGGCTGCGCGCCGGTATACACGCAGCCCGGCTCAGCGCCCCTGCCGGCCAGCGGCGGTCCGCATCTCGATAAACGAGACCGCAGCCGCGGCGCGAGCGGCCTTTCCCGAAAGGCCCAGCTTGGCGTAGATCGTCGAGAGATGACGCTCGACGGTGCGCACGCTCAGGAATAGCCGTTCGGCGATTGCCTCGTTGGTCAATCCCGCCGCCACTAACCCGAGCACCTCCAGCTCGCGCGCGGTGAGGCCGTCGAACAGCGCGGTAGCTGGCGGAGCCGCCGAAGTCCCGAGGAAATCGTGGAACTCGTAGAGGAACTGCTCCCACGCCGGCTCGTCGGCGAGGAGGATGTGATTGGCAGAGTCGAGCACGACCAGGCGGGCCCCCGGAACCAGCGACGCCAGCAATCGCCCCTGCTCAACCGGCACCACGTGGTCGTCGCGCGCGTGGATCACCAGCGTTCGGACCTGCACCTCTCGCGCGGCGTCCACGACGTCGACCGCGCCGCGGGCCCGGAACAGCCGGACCGCCGTATCGGCTGTGGTGGTGGTCCGAAGCAGCTCGTCGTACCAGGTCATCTGCTCGGGCGTGCCGTGCGGGATGAACAGCATGCTGAACAAGTGGCGGTACGCCGGCACATCGGTCACCCACCCAGCGCGGATCGCGGCGATCAAGACCTCCTCCTCCTGCCCCTGTCCACGCATTCGCCGGCCGCGGGCGTAGCCGCCGTACAGCACGAGATCCGAAATTCGTTCCGGATGGCGGGCGGCGTACGCCACCGCGATCGCCGCCCCCTGCGAAACCCCCAACAGCGCAAAGCGCTCCAACCCGGCAGCGTCGATCACGGCCTCCAGATCCCCCACCCAGGTCTCGACCGACAGCTCGTCCAGTCCCGGCGCCGACAGCCCGCAGCCCCGCTCGTCGTAGCGCAAGACGCTGTGCGACTCTCCCAGCCGAGCCAGCCAATGGCGCCACACCGGGCTTGCCCAATCCAGCTCGAGATGAGTCAGCCAGGTCGCGACCCTCACCAACGGCGGACCGTGGCCGTGCACGGCATAAGCGATATGTGCCCCATCGGACGCAGTGCAAAAACGAATCTCAGCCACGATTCGGCAACCCTCCAAAACGCCGGTCGTTTCACGCTACACCCTGTCCTCGGCTCGAGGCCCAAAGGTCACGGGCCGGCGGCGAGCCCGCCGCACAACGGGTCGCTGGGGCTGCCGAGCGCCTCAGCGTGCGAAGGCTTGCGCCGTCAGCGCGCTGTCCTCGCTGCCGCGGAAGCGTGTGACCTTGCCGTCTCGCAGCTGCCAGTAGTGGTGCATGGTCATCGACGTCTGGCGGCCGTTGGCGATCGGTTGGAATGTCCAGTCGACGAGGAGGTGAACGTCGTCATCCCCGGCCGCGTAGCTGTGCGGCATGAACGCCGTGATCTCGATGCTGTTGTTGATGTCGTTGAAGAAGCTGGCGACGCCCGGCTTGCCGGTTCGCGGTCCGTGCCACGGCGCCACCTTGCCCGCGACCTCCGCGGCCCACTCGACGTCATCGCCGACGCGCTCGAGGATCGCGTCAACGTCGCCGCGCCCGACGGCGTCGTAGATCTCATTGACGGTCTGGATGTGGTCCTGCTGGCTCATCGTGGTGGTCCTCTCTGTGGTGGTGATCAGTGGATGCTTGTGACGGCAGCCGGTCGCTCCCGTTGCCAGGGCGCGGCAGCTTCGATCTGTGCTGCGAGTGAGACGATCGTCGGCTCGCTGCTCGGGGGGCCGGCCAACTGGATCGCATGTGGGAGACCGCCGGAGTCGAAGCCAGCCGGGATCGCAGCCGCCGGTTGGCCGACGTAGTTCCACGTCGGCGTGTAGCAGACATAGGGGCTGGCCTCGTTGAAGCTGCGAAGCGCGCCCCTGGCACTCGAGATGTCCGCGCTGGGCGGCGGTGCGGCGGTGACCGGCGTCATCACCAGGTCGTAGTCATCAAACACGGTGTTGAGGCGTTGGGCCACTGCGGGCTCTCGCTCGAGACTTCGCCTCAGAGCGCGTCCGCGGAGCCATCGACCGACCGTCGCCATGTGACGTGTGCGTCGTTCGAGGTTGTCGCCGTGGGCGAGCGTGTCGTCGCAAATGCCGGCGGCCCACCGAGGGGTGAACGTGGTCAGCAGCTGGGGGTGAGCGAGTTCATGTGTCTCCACAACGTGCCCCAATGACTGCAAGAGCCGGGTGATGTGCTCGATGGCGGCGATCGACTCTCGCGATGGCTTCACGCCCGGGATCGCCGGTTTCAGCGAAACGGCGATGCGAAGGCGTCGCGGCTCGCGACCGGCGGCCGCGACGAGCGAGCGGTCGTGCTCGGAGTTGGAGTTCGGGGCGGCGCTGATCGCTTCGTCGAAGGTGGCGACATCGAGGACGCTGCGCCCGATGCCGCCCAGGACCGTGCACCCGTACCAGTGGTCCTCAAGCGGGGCGAGGGACACGCGGCCACGCTGGGGCTTGAGACCGAACAGCCCGCAGAAGGCCGAGGGAATCCGGATCGAGCCGCCGCCGTCTGAACCGAGCGCGACCGGCACCATCCCCGCGGCCACGGCTGCGGCGCTGCCGCCGGAGGAGCCGCCGGGCGAGCGATCGAGGTTCCACGGGTTGCGGGTCACGCCGTGCGCGGCGGAACCCGTGAAGTGGCCATAGGCAGCGAGCTCGCACAGCGCGGTCTTGCCGAGGATCACTGCGCCGGCGGCGCGCAGGCGCCGAACCACGTCGGAGTCGGCGGTCGCCGGCACAGGATGACCGCCGGCGCCGTATGTGGTGACCTCGCCGACAACGTCGACGTTGTCCTTGACCGCGATCGGCATGCCGAGTAGCGGACCACGTTCCCCGTCCTGGTGGCGCTTCAGCGCTGCATCTGCCTCCGCGAGTGCGCGTTCGGCGCGAACCGAGATGAACGCGCGCAGCGTCGGGTTCAGCCGTTCAATCCGTGCCAGGTAGAACTCGGCCAGCTCCCGCGGTGTCACGTGGCCCGGCCCGAGCAGCGCTCCTAGCCGAGCGACGCCGGCGAACGCGAGATCCTCGTCGGCGCTCGTGCGTCGGCTGGTTTGGTCTTGGCTCGCGGTGCTCGTCATCCGGTCCTCCTCGGTCATCGACGGAGGCGACGATAAGCACGCGTCAGCTGGCGCACATGGGGCGAACGCCCCATCGACATGAGCCGGTTTAAGTCCTGAGCAGGTCGTGCTCGACGGCGAACAGCGCCGCCGCGCCGCGGGTCGATGCCCCGATCTTGGAGTAGATCGACTCGACGTGCCGCCCGACGGTCTTGGGCGAGATCCCCAGCTGCTCGGCAGCTTGCTTGTTCGTCAGCCCGCGTGCGAGCAGGCGCAACACCTCGACCTCGCGAGCCGTGAGCCCGGCTGGGGGCTCGGGCCGGGGCCGCGCCCGCTCGCCGACCGCCGCCAGCACCGCGTCGACTGCCTCACCGGCGAGCTTGCCGGCGTCGGCCTGCTCGCGCAGCTCTCGCGCCGCGTCGCTCGGGGTCCGCGCGGGGCGATAGGCGCGCGGCTCGGTCATCGCGCACCACGCGTCGGCTGCGGCGAGCACCCGCGCGAGTGGCGAGAGCTGCTGCGCGCCCAAGCCACGGTGGTAGCCGGAGCCGTCGAGCCGTTCGTGATCGGAGGCGGCCGTGCGAGCGAGCTCGCTCAGCGCCGGGACTCTGGCGAGCAGCCGCTCGGTGTGGTAGCTGTGGAGCCGGACCTGCTCCCACTCCCCGCTGGTCAACGGTCCTGGCTTCTCCCACACGGCTGCCGAGACGCCGACCCGCCCCATGTCGTGCAGCCATGCCGCCCGTCGCAGATCGCCGATCGCCTCGGGCGTCAGCCCGAGCCGCCAACCTGCGGCCTCGGCGACCTCCGCCACCGCGCGCGAATGCCCGAGCGTCCCGTAGGACTTCAGGTCGGCGTAGTCGGCGATCACCTGGCACGCCTGATCAAGATCCTCGCCGCCGAACAGTTTTGGTCTCGGCTCCGCCGCCACCACCTGCTCCCAAGCATCAACAGCATTGACGCGGCCCAGGAGCGCCGGCGCATGCTCGCGGAGCAATCCCGCGAAGCGCGGATCGAGACTCGACCCCGCTGCGCGCTGCGCCATCGCGCAGACCATCTCCGCGCCACCCGCGGTGGCGAAGGCGGATGCGTCCCGGGCGGCATGCAGGATCCGCGCTGCCATCGGTATCTCCTCACCGGCCGCGCCGACCGGCATGCCTTTTCCGTCCCAGCGCTCGAAGACGAACCACAACCCTTCGCACGAGCGTTCGGGCAACCGCAGCCGATGCCCGAGCCGTTCTCCGACCTCACAGTGGCTGCGGAGATTGACGCGCGCGAACCTCGGCCCCGCGGCCAGTGCACCGACGAACGCACGCAGACGCTGGGGCGTCGGCGCGGCCGGATAGACGTTGCGCCAAAGGTAGGAGACGACCTCGGGCGGGCGCCCGGCATCGATCAGGGTGTACGCCGCCTTGTGCGCCCGATCGTCGCCGAACGCCCGCGCGGTCACGGGCGCGTCCGCGGTGCAGCCGATCGAGTGCAGCAATCCGAGGTAATAGGCGTCCTCGAGTTGCTGGGCGTCCAGGCTGGCGAGCTCTGCGAGCTCAAGCGCCAGCAGACAGGTACGCAGGCCGTGCTCCGCGGCCTGGGCAGTACCGAGGTCCGTCGCCAGCGACAACGCGGCGAACAACTCGCCCGAACGCACGGCGGACCTGCCGGCAGCGCGGCTCGCAGGGGATGCGCCCGATCCCGTCATGCGTTAGTTCTACATCGCCGCGGGCACCGGCAGTACAAACGAAGGCCCCGCTATTCCCTCGTGCTCCGACCGATTGACGCCGAGTGGCGTGGGCCGTGTGTGCACCTCTGTGCACTCTTGGGCGCGAGCGGGCCGCCGATGTCGGCCTCGTCAACCAGATGGAGGTAGGTCCGGAGCGTGAACTCCGGGCTGCGACGGCCGAGCCAATGCTGAATCTGCTTGATGTTGCGTCCATCGGCGAACAGCCATGACGCGACGGTGTGGCGGAAGGTGTGATGCGCGGCCCATTCGACGCCGGCCTCATCAACCCGGCAGCGAGCCCTGGCACAGCGGCGTGGATCGGCGTAGGGTCCGACGCGCAGCCCGCAATCCAACAAAGCGAGGGGGATTGCCGTGATCTTCATCACGACATACAAGATCAAGCCACTCAGCAAGGATGAGGCGAAGAAGCTCATGGGCACCTTCGCCGATAAGGGTGTGCCCAGCGCCGTGAAAGCGCATTACGTATCTGCGGACGGCAGTCAAGGCTTAGTGATCTCGGAGACTGACGATCTAGAGGAGGCCTACCGGAACGTCCTGAACTACACCGAGTGGATCGAGTACGACACGAAGCCTTACCTGACTATCGAGCAGGCCGTGCCCCTGATCATGGACTACATCGCTTGACGGAGTCGGCGCGCCGGCGAGAGCAAGTGTCGGCGCGCGCGACGCGCTCTCCGGGCCAGCCCCGCGGCCCCGTACCGCTGTCTCGCAACCCGACCTAGCACAATAGAGGGGCCGACTGTCGTGTGGCGCGTGGTCGAAGAGTCGCGGACGAACGCAGCTTAGTGAGCCATGAGATCTGGCAAGAACGGCCAGCAGGTGGTCTGGCTGATGCCTCGTTACTAAGCAGGCCGTGGCGGGAGGTTCTTCGGCTGATCGATGCTGGTGGTGCGCCGCGACCGCCGGTTGCTCACCTATGCGGTCGACGGCTGATCACGCTCGAGGAGGGGCGAGCGACGCTGGCGATCCCGGCTAGCGAATGGTTCTGCGGCCCGAAGGGGCCGGGTGGACAGCGGCATGTTCGCTTTCCTGGCGGACATGGCGCACTTCTACGCTGTGCTTTCGACGCTCCCTGCCCGCGCTGCGTGCACCACCGCCGAGCTGTCGATGACGTTTCTGGGCCACCCGCCGTACCCAGGAGGCGAGCTCACAGCTTCAAGCGATGTGATCTATACAGACGACCGCAACGCGCTCGCGGTGGCGTTGGTTAGCGGTGATCAAGGTCAACCGGTCGCGCACAGCACGTCGCGCTACTTCTGTTCCCGCCCGGAACGGTCAAGCCGCGACGCGTCCCCGGCTCGGCGGCAGCGGTGAGATCACCAGCGGCAGATCCGGTCTTTCGGCCGTATGAACGGACATTCGCACCGCTCGACGAGGGCACACTCGACCGTCTTGGCGGCCTCGAGATCCTCCAGGCGGAGCTCGTAGGGGAACGGCCACTCCCGCCGATCGATCATCTCACTGGCATCCGGCCCGTGGATGCCAGTGATGGACAGGCGGCCTTTTCGGTGCCCGCGCACGGGTGGTTGCTGCAGGAGATCGGAACCGTGTTTGGCGGCATGATCGCGTTGTTAGCCAAGAGCGCTACGGCGGGCGCGGTGCAGTCGGCCGCCAGCGCCGGCACTCGGTTCACCGCGCTGGACCTCAAAGTCAACTTCCGGCGCGCGGTGGACGCCGACGGCACCGAACTCCTAGCAAAAGGCAAAGTCGCCCATCGCGGCAGTCGCCAATACCGAGGTAAGCCACGGAGGGCGGACAGTAGCGGTCGCAACCGGAACTACCGCGCTCGCTGCGCCCCCCTATCGCGATCCTCGCTAGCAACACGACCCGGCCCCCTGGTTCCGATCGGGCTCCATCGTCGCGCCCGAGCCGGAGTCGACTGGCCGGATCGTGCAGTGAAGGCGATCTACGCTGGCGGACATCTGCTGCTAACCGGCCTCGCCGGGAGCTTTCAGGCTGCTCATGGCCCGAACCCGCTTTCACCGCCGCTCGGGCACACGCTCGACGCGGAGGGCTTCCCTCCCGCGCCGAAACGCGCACCGCGCTAGAACGGCCATGGAGTCCCTGCGCCGCTTGCTCGTTCGTCCACGTCAGCAAACGTTCCGACGCCAGGAAGGCGGCCAGCGTGGGTGGCCGAGAATGTCGCTGCGGGCCTACTGGTCATCCTTTGAGGGTCGGCGGACGTCGGAAGCCGGTTTCGGCCCTAGGTGATGTCCGGCGGTTACGATGTCCAGGTCGGGGGTCAGGGCTGATGAACGAGACCGACTATGCGCTTGGTCGAACCGCGGGTGAATATCAGCGGTTGATCGAGCAGGCCGAGTTGATCCGTCCGCTCACAGCGCGGATGCTGCTGGCAGCCGGGATCGGCGCTGGGATGGACGTGCTCGATGTCGGCTGTGGCGTCGGCGACGTCTCCTTCCTTGCGAGCAGACTCGTTGGTGAACGCGGCTCGGTCGTTGGGGTCGACGTCGACACCGCGGCGCTCGAAGTCGCTGAGGCTCGACGAGCTGAGCGCCAGCTCATGAACGTCGCGTTTCGCGCCGGAGACGCTGGCTCGGTTGACTTCGGGCGCCACTTCGACGCTGCGGCGGGGCGGTTCGTGTTGATGTATGTGGACGACCCGACCGCGGTTCTGCGGCACCTGTCTCGGGTCGTCAAGCCTGGAGGGATTCTCGCGTTCCAGGAGCAGGTCGCCGACGTACGCGGCGTCTGCGCGGAGAGGCAGCCACTGCTCGCTTCGATGCTCGAACTGTTCTCTGAGACATTTGAGCGCTCGGGTGCCCGTGTGAACATGGGTCTTGAGCTGTACTCCCACATGCTCGAGGCGGGCTTGGAGCCAACTCCCGAGCCGATCGCCGAAATCGGGATGCATATGGGCGACGACACGCCTGGAGCCCGGCGGTGGGCACTGTTCGCCCGCAGCATGCTGCCGAAGATCGTCTAATACGGGCTCGCGACGGAGGCAGAAGTCGACGCCGACACGCTTGAACAACGACTCCGCGACGAGTTCCTCGATGCCGGCGGCATGATCCCGCTGACCTATCTGATGGTCGCCCAGTGGGCTCGCACACCGGAGCGCTGAAGGGGAGCCTGAACGCGGGCAGGGCCAGCGGGACAACAACGGCCTGGTCAAGCCATCGTCCAGCCAGGCGTCGCGTCCGCGTCGGGTTTTGAAGCAGCACTCCGAAGCGCTTAGGGCGGCCATGCAGACCGCGGGCCGGAGTGACCACAAATAGCGTCCGTTGGCCTCGGTCAGATTCAAGCCGTGCCAGATGAGTTACTGACCGTCGATGAGGTCGCCTAACTGCTGAAGATGAATTCCCAGACAATCCGCCAACCACGTCGATGCCGGGGGTTGTGCCTGCGTCCGCATCGGTAAGTGGCGCGTGCGGATCCGGCGGTCGGCCCTCGAGGATTTCATCGCCGCGGGCGAGTCGCGCGGACTGGCCGAGGTCGCGACGGCCGAGGATTCTGAGATCCAGGGGCCGGAAGCGGGTCACGACGGGCCTGTCGGCGGAGGGTCGTGAGCGACTCGCGGCCGCGCCCGCTGAATCGAGTGCAGCACTCACTGGTCAGCGATGATCGTGATCATGTGACACGCGCTTTGAGGGCATTTGGCGGAGGCAGCGCGCGACCTTGCCTTGTTGCTCGAACGGGCCGCGAGTCATTGGCCCGGCCGAAGGCGAATACGCAGGGTTGCGGAGACTTGGTGAGCTCGGGTGAGCTGTCGAGCACGAGCGTCCTCCACTGCTGACCGGCGGTGCCGCAACTATCCCGCGCACATCCTGTTGGGGGTCGTGACCGCACAGACCCGAAGGGAGCCAGAATGCGCAGAATCCGTCTGGCCGCGGCAGTGGTGTTGGTAGCTAGCGGCTTGCTCTCGCTCGCGATCGCATCCGTCGGCAACCCGTCACCGGCCTCGGCAATTACCAGCCCACCCAGCCCGCCAAGCGCCGCGACCGGCTCCCCGTCGAGCGTGACGCAATCGAGCGCCACGGTCATCGGGACGATCAACCCGAACGGCCAGTCGACCACCTACTACTTCCGCTACGGCACCACGACCGCATACGGATTCCAGACCAGTCCCGCGGACGCCGGCGCCGGTAAGGCCACGGTCGGCGTCCACGCGACCTTCTATGGACTGACCGCGAACACCACCTACCACTACCAGCTGGTGGCCCACAACTCCGGCGGTACCACCACTGGCGCGGATCAGACGCTGACCACGACGTCGACTCCGAGCCAGACGGTCGTGCTGGGCCACGAGGGGTTCGTCTCCCCGGGCTCGATCGTCGGCGCCGAGGTCGGCTGCTTCCACGGCACGAGCCCGTGCAACGGACAGCTCACGATGTCGAGCGATGGGACCGTGATCGCGCAGACCGGCTATTCGATCGAGCCCGACAGCGGCGGCTTCCAGAACATGGAGCTGAACTCGATCGGCCTGAGCCGCCTCAAGTCGAACGGCGTGTTCCACCTCCTCCCGGTGACCGTGACCGCCACCCAGACGGACGGCCAGACCGCGTCATGGGTGATCCACCTGGCGCGCTGGGTGTGGCACTGACCCCAGCGCGGCGAC
>Ga0187777_10001595_pt1 | contig 14740 bp, 12 predicted proteins | sample 1015_Q2_SP5_10_M_FD_132416 | JGI IMG/M metagenome (GOLD analysis project Ga0187777, IMG submission 132416) | Tropical peat soil microbial communities from peatlands in Department of Meta, Colombia - 1015_Q2_SP5_10_MG | ecosystem: Environmental > Terrestrial > Soil > Wetlands > Peat | place...
ATTTTCGGCGAACTGGGTGCCGAACCGGTCGTTCGGCGGAATGACGAAATTTCGATCGACGAAGTCCACCAGCTGAAGCCGGCCCGGATTTGTATTTCGCCGGGACCGGGGAGGCCGCGCGACAGCGGTGTGAGCTTGGAAATCATCCGGCAACTGGGGTCAACCACTCCAATTCTTGGAGTTTGCCTTGGACATCAATGCGTTGCCGAGGTTTTCGGCGGCCAAATCGTGCGCGCGGAAAACCTGATGCATGGGAAAACGTCAGAAATTCGGCACCAAGGGCGCGGGGTTTTCAAGAATCTGGCAGAGCCGCTCGAGGCTACCCGTTACCACTCGTTGATCGTTAAGCGCGAATCGCTCCCCGATTGTTTCGAAATTACGGCCGAGACGGGTCGGGGCGAGATCATGGGATTGCAACATCGCCAATTTCCAATTCATGGGGTTCAATTCCACCCCGAATCGATTCTGACCGGCGAAGGAAAGAAGCTGCTGCAGAATTTCTTGAAACTGTCGTGCGCGGCGGCGAATTCTGTTAACGCGGGTTCGCCACCACCTTAAGTAACGGTTTGGCGGAGACCACGCCGTTTGCGATCACGTCATGAATCGCACAGACCTCTTTCACCATTTGTGAATACTCATCGAGGGTGAGCGCCTGGGCACCGTCGGATAGCGCTTCATCCGGGCGGGCATGCACTTCCACCATCAAACCATCTGCCCCCACAGCAACACCCGCACGTGCCAATGGCGTCACCATGTAGCTCCGTCCGGTCCCGTGCGCGGCATCGACGATTACCGGCAAATGCGAAATGCGTCGCACCGCCGGAACCGCCGCCAGATCGAGGGTGTTGCGCGTATGCTGCGCGAATGTGCGCACTCCTCGCTCGCACAGCACAACTTTATAATTTCCTTCCGCCATGACGTATTCCGCCGCCAGCAGCCACTCTTCCAGCGTGGCGGCCATGCCGCGTTTCAATAACACCGGCAGTTTCGAGCGACCGACTCTCCGCAAAAGGGTGAAGTTTTGCATGTTGCGGGCGCCGATCTGGATCATGTCAGCGTATTTTTCAACCAGATCGACATTTGCGTCGTCCAACGCCTCGGTCACAATCCTCAACCCAAACTCTTCCCGAATATCCGCTACGATTTTCAAAGCTTCTTCACCAAGACCCGAAAATGCATAGGGCGAGGTACGTGGCTTGAATGCCCCTCCCCGAAAAAATCGCGCACCGCTCTGTTTTACTACTCTGGCAACTTCAAATGCCTGCTTGCGACTTTCGATTGAACAGGGACCGGCGATGATCGCAAGCGAACCGTCGCCGATTTTCGCGCCCCCCCCAAAATCCACAACCGTTGGCTCCGGCCGGAGATCCAGCGTGATCAATTTGTAAGGCTTTGTCACACGAATCGCCTCGGCCACGCCGGGCAAATTCTCGAAGTGACTCAAATCGACTGCGCCCTGATTGCCGGTAACGCCGATCGCGGTCCGGGTCGCGCCCGGCATGACGTGCGCGCGAAACCCAAGCGATTCGATCACGCGAACGACGTTGGAGATATCGCCCGGACCGGCGCTGGCATTCATTACGATAAGCATACAAGCGGAAAGATCGTTATCTTGGCTGAGAATCGTCTGAATGACAACTCGCATGAACGAAGGCAGGTCGATGCATCTTTGGCGAAAATATGTTGAACCCTCCCAGATCGACCGTTGCGAGCAAGCCCTGCGCAAGCGCGTAGGCGATCGACTCGCAATCATATCGCAGCAAGACCGCAAGCAGGTCCTGTTGGAGATTGCATGCAGGTCGCGAAAGGAGGCATGCAATTTTAAGAAAAGCATTGGCGGCTCAATCAAACCTCTTCCGCGAGGCTGGCTGCAACGGGCTCTCCGCGCGCACAAATCGAAGCCTCTGAAAATTGCGAACCGCGACCTATTGATTCCGGCCGGTGCGGCGTTTGGAACCGGCGAACATGCGACCACCGCCATGTCGCTCCACTTGCTGCAGCGTTTGACGTGCGACTGGAATTGGGACTGGTCGGCGCTAGATCTGGGAACCGGCAGCGGAATTCTCGCCCTGGCAGCGAAAGAACTTGGAGCTAAACGCGTGGTTGGAATCGACATCGATCCGATCGCGATATCAACCGCCAAAGAAAATGCGCGACTAAACAAAATCGAGGGCGTGAGGTTTCACGTCGCTGATGCGAGACGTTGGAGATTTTCGCCTGAGAGCCGCCTTGGCCGAAACCGGGACCGCCAAATCGACGTTGTCATCGCAAATTTGCATAGCGAGTTGTTGATCGAGTTATTGCCGAAATTGGAACCTAACCGCTGGTTGATCCTGTCCGGAATTCTGCGCGATCAGGAAGCGGAATTTGTTCGCACGCTCAGGCAAAACAGGATCGACGTTGTGAAACTTCGGCGTCGCGGAAAATGGATCGCGATTCTGGCTGATTGCCGCAGAACCGATTTGCGCCAGACATCCGTGGCAGCTACGTTCCAACGCCTTTAGCGGCGACGATTTTCTGCATCCACGCGGTTTAATCAGAGCCGCGCAAGATTGAGATGCAGAACGAAGAGCTAGCTTACGCTATTTTAACGCCGTATTCGATGCGCAAATCGCGCACCGGCGGAATTGTCGCGCGACTCATTTCACGAACCGGACTTGACCTGGCCGCGGCCCGAATGTTTGCGCCGAGTAAGGAATTGGTGCGCCGCTACGCGGAAACCATCGTTAGCGAAACCGAACCGGCTCATCGCGCGACCCAGGAGTTAATTCGCAATTACGTTCTGAAAAATTTCGGCTGTGAAAAACAGGGGCAGCGCGCCCGCGTATTGTCTCTCGTTTTCCGCGGAAGCGATGCCGCGGAAAAAATGCGCGCGACGGTGGGGCACATCCGGCATGAAACCACCGCCGGCGAAACAATTCGCGATACATTCGGCGATTACATCACGGATGATTCAGGCAAAGTTACCTACTTCGAACCTGGAGTAGTGGCGGCGTTCGATCCAAAGATGATCGAACGCGATCTAAAACTTTGGGCGCAATACTCCGACAGTGATGGCGGAATTCTCGAGAATTGCGTGCAGTTTCCGGCGAGTGCGAACGTCGAGAAGACACTGGTTCTGATCAAACCGGACAATTTCAAATTCCCCAACTTGCGACCGGGCGGCGTAATCGAAGTCTTCTCGCGCACCGGGCTTTACATCGTTGGATTCAAAGTCCACCAAATGAGCGTGGCGCAGGCCGAGCAATTTTACGGCCCAGTTTTGCCGGTGCTCCAGGAAAAATTAGGGCATGGCAAGGGCCGCGAAGCATGGGAGGACATCGTGCAATTTATGGCCGGGGCCCGGCCGAGCGACACGTTGCCGGAAAAACGCGAAGAACCTGGAACGGAAAAATGCATTGCGCTCGTTTACCAGGGCGAAGATGCCGTTCGCAAGATCCGCGACGTCCTCGGACCGACCGATCCGGCAAAAGCGCCCCCCGGCTCGATCCGAAAAGAATTCGGTCAAACGATCATGATTAACGCCGCGCACGCCTCGGACTCGGTTGAAAACGCGCAGCGTGAAATGGCGATTGTGCGTGTCGGCGAAAACAATTTCAAAGCTTTGATTGAAAACTATTACGCTCGCCAATAAACTGCGCTCCCTAATTTGAACACCTCCAACATGGAAATCTCCGAACGCGCCGCGCAACTTACTCCTTCGATCACGCTTTCAATCGACAGCAAGGCGAAGGCTATGAAGGCTGAAGGGATCGACGTTTGCGGTTTTGGCGCGGGCGAACCCGATTTCGACACACCGGAGCACATCAAGCAGGCGGCAATCGAGGCGCTCCAGGCGGGATTTACCAAATACACGCCCAGCTCCGGAATTCCGGAATTGCGGCAGGCAATCTCCGAGAAATTGGCGGCCGATAATCAGTTAAGTTACCGCGCCGGCCAGATTGTGGTCAGCAACGGGGCGAAGCATGCCTGCTACAACGCAATCCTGGCGACCTGTCAACCAGGCGACGAGGTAATTATTCCCGCACCATATTGGGTCAGTTACCCCGAAATGGTCAGATTGGCGGGGGCCGAGCCGGTGATTTTGCCGACGATGGAACGTAACTCCTGGAAAATGCGGGCGGAAGATTTTGAAAATGCGATGACGCCGCGAACGAAGATGCTCATCCTCAATTCGCCATGCAATCCGACTGGTTCGGTTTACACGCGCGAAGAATTACAGGGCATTGTCGACGTGGCGGCAGAGGAAGATATTTACATTTTGTCAGACGAGATTTACGAGAAGCTGGTTTATGACGACACCAAGCATGTCAGCGTCGCCTCGCTCTCGAAAGAAGCTTACGATCTTACAATCACCATCAACGGTTTCAGCAAATCGTACGCAATGACTGGATGGCGACTTGGGTATTTGGCCGCGCCGGAAGCAGTGGCCAAAGCGGTCGATTCAATTCAAAGTCACACCACCGCTAATCCCTCATCTTTTTCGCAGCGCGGTGCGCTCGCTGCGCTCAAGGGCGATCAGCAAGCGCTCGCGGATATGCGGGAAGAATTTGATATGCGGCGCAATTACATGTTCGACCGCGTTTCAAAGATTCCAAATGTGACTGCAATCAAACCGCAGGGCGCATTTTATTTGTTGGTCAATATCAGCCAGCTTGGCCTGACATCGCAGAATTTTGCCGACCGGCTGCTGAGCAAAGCCAATGTCGCAGTGGTGCCAGGCGCAGCCTTTGGCGACGACCGCACAATTCGCCTTAGTTACGCAACCAGCATCGACGTTATCAAAAAGGGCCTCGATCGGTTCCAGGATTTCTGTCGGACCCTGTAAATTGCGGCGGATCATTCCGCCAGGCATGACACTCTAAAATCAGCAATGCCGGGCTCGCTGGCGCTCATTCTTCACGCGCATCTTCCATTCGTTAGGCATCCCGAGCACGAACATTTTCTCGAGGAAGACTGGCTCTTCGAGGCGATCACCGAGACTTACATTCCGTTGCTGCAAATGATGCAGCGACTCTTGCGGGATCGCGTGCCCTTCAAGCTCACCATGTCGCTCACGCCGACTCTCGCCGCCATGCTGGGCGACGAGCTTTTACGCGAACGATACGTGCGTCACCTCGACCTTTTGATCAGCTTAATGGAGCGAGAAGAAGCGCGCGTTCACGATGATCCTCAACTGCTCGATCTGGCACGTTCTTATTTCGACTTTTTCAGTGAAAGCCGCCGTTTTTTTGTGGATGGATGCCGTCACGATTTGGTAGCGGCGTTTCGACGGCTGCGTGAAAGTGGCTTCCTCGAAATTATCGCTTCGGCCGCGACGCACGCGGTCTTGCCGCTGCATTCCCGCGAATCGCAACGCGCCCAAGTCTTAATTGGCCGCGACATCTACTTCGATCTTTTTCAAGCGGAGCCAACCGGATTTTGGCTGCCGGAATGCGCGTACGCGCCCGGACTTGAAAAAATCTTGCAGGAAGCAAACATCCGTTGGTTCGTGCTCGACGCCCACGGTTTGCTGTTTGGAAATCCACGGCCGCAGCGGGCGATTTATGCCCCGGTATTCACGCCGGCCGGGCCGGCGGCATTCGCGCGCGATCGCGATTCGAGCCGCCAGGTCTGGAGCGCGCAAGCCGGTTATCCTGGGGATCCGGCTTACCGTGAATTTTATCGCGACATCGGCTTTGACCTTCCGCTCGAGCATTTGGGACCGGTCGCGCGCGGTCTGCGAAAATTTTCCGGCGTAAAATATCATCGGATCACTGGCCGTGACGCAAAGAAAGAGCTTTACGATCGCGAGGCTGCGGAAAAGGCGGCCGACGCGCACGCGAATCACTTTTTGGAACAACGGCGCGCGCAGTTTGCTCAATTAACCGCGCTTGATATTGATCCGATCATTACCGTTCCGTTCGACGCCGAGCTGTTCGGACATTGGTGGTTCGAAGGACCGCGTTTTCTCGAATTGTTCATTCGGAAAGCAGCAACCGGACAAAAGGATTTTCGCCTAACGACCCCAGGCGATTACCTTATGAATTATCCGACCCAGCAAACGCTCAAGCCGTCGGCGTCGAGCTGGGGCGAGAACGGATACCTTGGCGTCTGGCTTGAACCGAGCAATTCGTGGATTTATCCGCATTTACACGATGCGGCGCGGCGAATGACCCAACTGGCACGCGATCACGAGTCCAATGCAACGCCCCTGGTCGATCGCGCCTTAAAGCAACTCGCCCGCGAACTCCTGCTCGCACAGGCAAGTGACTGGGCCTTCCTAATGAAAACCGGGACAGCAAAAGATTACGCGGCCGAACGAACGCAAGGTCACATTGTCCGGTTCAATCGATTGCACGATCGGTTAGTCGCGAGAGCGGTCGATGAAATTTTTCTCGCCGATTGCGAATGGCGGGACAACCTTTTTCCGAACGTGAACTGGCGTTATTACTGTAGCGGCGGTCTATGACTGTCCCTGAAAATAGTTCGATTCAAAGAGCGCCGCTGAAAATGAAAGACACGCCTCGCCTCGCGATTTTGTTTTTACTTAGTTCAATTTGCGTCGCGCTTGCACAAGAAGCCCCCAGTCCCTCAGGCTCGCCCGGATTGGCGCCAACTGCTCCCCCAAGCGGGATGCCAGCGCCATCTCCGACGATGACGAGCGTCCGCAGCGTACGACTCAGTTTCGTTCCGCCGCCAATGGAGGGCACGATTAGTCTCGGCATTTTCGATGCGAATAAGAAACTGGTTCGAATTCTTTGCCGCGAAGCGAAGATCGACCAGTTCGCCATTGAAGAGACATCACTGACGACGACCTGGGACGGCAAAGACGATGCAGGCGAAGATTTGCCGCCCGGAAAATATCATGCGCGCGGTTATATGGTTGGCGAATTAAAGATTGAAGAGATCAGTCCAGCCGAGGGCACCGTTCTTGGCAATCCGCCGGCAGGTGTACCGGTGAAATTGATGGTGAATCCTCTTATTAGCGATACGCGATCCGTAATGGAAATGGCGATCGGCTCCGACAACCAAAGCGCCTATTTAAAGACGACCGACGGCTTGCCGCTCCGAACAATTGCCCGGTCCGAGAACATTGGAAGCGATCTATTTTTGGTTCAACGACCTGACAAATCCCTCGCAGCATTTCTGGGTCACGACCCGGTGACACGTGAATTTCGCGTTACGGGCGCAAGCAAGATGATGGCGTTCGATTGCGGCGATTTCGAGCTGAAGTGAGCGCAATGGTAAGAACGGCGCTTGACACGAACGCCATGACGACGCAAGCGATGGTGAGTTATCTCGATGGCTGCTCCTGAATTTCAACAGACTTTCGCCAAAGCTGCCGGATTTAGCGGAACTTCGCTCCACACAGGCGAAAAAGTTTCGTTAAAATTGCAACCGGCGCCGGTCGACCACGGAATAAAGTTCAAACGCAAGGATTTGCAGGACGAACCGACGATTGATGCAAGGATTGAGAATTTAAAGACCGTCGAACGCGCGACGACGATCGGTGAAGGCTCGGTCCGGGTGCACACGGTCGAGCACGTTCTGGCCGCTCTTTCCGCGATGGGAGTGGACAACGCGCTGGTCGAAATGGACGCAAACGAACCGCCAATCGGTGATGGAAGTGCCCAGGTCTATGTCGATTTGATCAAGCGTGCCGGTCTGAAACCACAGGAAGCGCCGCGGAAGTTTTTTCATGTGCGCGAGCCGATGCACATGGAATCGAAGTCTGGTGCTCTGCTCATTTTGCTTCCGGCCGATGAATTTCGCATTTCCTGCACCCAGGCCGGGCCGAATAACCGTTTCACCCAATATTTATCAACGGAAATTACCCCGGCAATCTTCGAGCGGGAAATCGCGCCGGCCCGGACGTTCGTTTATTACGAAGATGTTGAGGCGTTGATGGAAAAAAATTTGATCAAGGGCGGAAGTCTTGAAAACGCGATTGTGGTTCGTGGCGATGCCGTTCTGAGCAAAGAGACGTTGCGTTTTCCGGACGAATTCGTCCGGCACAAAATTCTCGATATCGTTGGCGACCTCGCTCTTTCCGGCGTGCGCGTCCGCGGCCATGTCGTCGCGGTAAAGCCTGGTCACGCGGCCAACGCCGAAGTGGCGCGGGCAATCGCGCGCGAGCAATCTCGCCGCGATGCGCTGGCCGTGCCGCGCGCGGTCCCACGCGGTGAGGGCGGGCTCGATTCCGAAACAATCATGCAAATTTTGCCGCATCGTTACCCATTTTTGATGGTTGATCGCATCATCGGCTTTGAAGGCGAAACAAAATGCATCGGACTTAAATCGGTGACGATCAATGAACCGTTTTTTGCGGGGCATTTCCCCGGCCATCCAGTGATGCCGGGAGTGATGCAGGTGGAAGCGATGGCACAAGTCGCGAGTCTGCTCTTGTTCAAACTCGCCAAGACCAGCAGTCGCATCGGTTATTTTATGAGCGCGGATGATGTGAAGTTTCGAAAACCAGTCTTTCCCGGCGATACCATGTTCATTCACGCCGAGCTGACCAAGCATCGCGGCGAGCGGCTGGCCAAAGCGAAATGCCATTGCGTTGTAAATGACGCGGTTGTTTCCGAAGGCGAACTAATGTTCACGTTTCTCGATCGATGAGCGATGTGCAGATTCATTCGACTGCGATCATCGATTCCGATGCGAAAATCGGTCCGGGCTCAGTTGTCGGCCCGTATTGTGTAATCGGGCCGGACGTAGTCATCGGCGAGAATTGCTGGTTACAGCACCACGTCACGCTCGACGGACCGATGAGCGCGGGAGCAAGGAATAAATTTTATTCCTACTGCTCGATCGGCCAGCGAACGCAGGATTTAAAATATAAAGGCGAACCAACTCATCTCGAGATCGGCGACGACAACACCTTTCGTGAATTCGTGACCGTGAATCGAAGCACGATGAGCGATGGCAAAACCCGAATCGGCAGCCGCGGACATTTTTTGGCCTACAGTCACGTCGGTCATGACTGCACCGTGGGCGATGAAGTCGTTTTCTCCAACAACGGCACGCTCGCCGGTCACGTTCAAGTCGGCGACAACGCCGTGATCGGCGGACTGACCGCAGTCCACCAATTTTGCCGGATTGGCCGATTTGCGATCACTGGCGGTTGTTCCAAAATCGTGCAGGACGTTCCTCCGTTCATGATCGCGGACGGAAACCCGGCAGAAATTCGCGGAATCAACCAGGTCGGATTGGAGCGAAAGAAATTTCCGCCGGAAAAAATCAAAACAATCAAGGAAGCATTCCGCCTGATTTATCGTGCAAAACTGAATACCGCTCAGGCAATCGAAGCTATCCGGAAAGAATTGCCGCAAAACGAAGAGATCGCCCAGATCATCGATTTCATCGAAAAAACAGAGCGCGGCATCATCCGGCGCGCGCAGGATTAAGGCGCAGTGGGGGAAGCTGTGGGCGGCACAGGCGGTGGTGGTGGCGCGATGATTTCTTGTTCGATTTGTCGTAACAGGGGCGCAGCCGGCGTATCGGGAACGATTCGCAGCGTGCTGCGAACCAGTTCGAGCGCGCGTTTCGGTTTTTTCTGTTTGATCCAGCCGTCCGCTTCCTCCAGCACGGCGCGCATAATGTCGTCCCGCTTGCTGTAGCAACCGCGGGCCGTTTGGAAATAATTCGTCGCCGTGACGAAATTGCCCTCCTGCATTTCGATTAAACCAAGATCTTCGATCATCGGGCCGTTGCGCGTGCGCAGCGCCACCTGCCGCATTTGGAGGCGATAATCTGCCGGCGGCAATGACGAATTTTTGACCGCGAAATCGTGGTACATTTTCCAAACGCTGGCGCTCCGGCCGGAATCCCGCGCCGAATCGATTTGCATCCACGACGCGTACGGCCGGTAAAGCGGATCGCCCACTGCCACGTTCATCCATGAAAGGCCGAGGGTCGCCATGCAGGCGCTTTCGGCAAAAGTGAATCCATGCAGCAAACGATCGTTGAAAATATCGAGATGGGTTGTGAGTTGCAGATACGGCTCATAAACGTTGCCCAAACTGGCGGTCGCACCGCGCGCCAGAAGCGGTCCGACCCAATTTGCACCGGGATCGCGCAAACTGGTCGCGCTATAGGAATGGATATGAACAGCTACCGCGCCCTGCGCAAATCGAAAATCCACTTGCATGAACGGCCCGGAAATACCGCTCGAATACCAACCATAATAAAGGGCGCAGTCGGACATGGGATAACCACTCGGAAAAATCGCCGGCGTATCTTCAAAAACGACCGGAATGCCTGTTTTGCGAAGTTGCTGTTGGATATCGGCCATCCATTTATCGCCAATTTCGAAGCCGGGCGCCGTATTGTGCGCCGCATCGACGTAGCCACGCCCCCACAGGCCATTCTTTTCCGCGGCAATCGCATCGGTAATCATTCGACGCACGGTCCCAACGGTCGGCGCATCAAGCCGGCCGACGAGTAAGAGCGCCGGATCCTCAAACTCGGTGATTGCCCGGTAACTTTGAAAATACGGATTCACAACAAGACCGGAAATTCGAGGCGAAAAATAACCGAGCACGCTCAACTCCGAATCGACTGACGCCTCATTGCGAGTGTTGATTGGGCCCGTCCCCGGCTCGTCACCCGGATAGGGCGTCGCCGTTGGCCGCACCTTAAGCGGCACGCCTTTGATCACTGCCACGAATCGGATGGTGGTGGCAGTGACCGTTTTTTTGCCGTCCGTGGTTCGGAGCGTCCACCAATTCCGCTTTTCGAAAATCTCACGTAGCGGATTTGCGATGGTGACGTCGTATTCGTCGCGACCAATTTCTTCGTCGAACGAACATGCCAGCCCGACAAGATGGTCGCGCTGGATCCCGCGCTGCTGCGCGTAAAATCTGGCGAGCGCGACGGAGTCAGGCGCGTCTTTGTTGAAAATGACAATCGTCGCCGGGGCTAACGGCTGATCGGCGTAGACCAAAGCATCGGCTCCAAACACGATCAGGATCGCAAACAAAAATCGACGATTCATTTGAACGAGATTTTCAACCCGTCGTACGCGATCTTTGTCCCGCGAGGAAGTCGTGTTTCAGCCGATTGCGGCAATTCGTGCGCGATGTGAGTGAAATACGTTTCGTTTGGCTGCACCTGTCTCGCGACTTCGAGAGCCTGGCCGACGCTCAAGTGAGTCGGATGCGGCTGATCGCGGAGAGCATCGATAATCAGAACCTGCACCCCGCGGATGAGATCGACAATCTTGTCCGGCACGCCGCTACAATCGCTCAGGTAAGCGGCCAGTTTTCGGCCTTCGCGGGAAAACAGATAGCCCTGCACAATTGTGTGCCCATGCGGAACCGGCAATGGCGTGATCGTGGTGGCGCCAAGCTCAAATGTTCCGTCAATCACGTGCGGTTCCGGTTTCAGATAGCCTGGGAAAGGATTTAGTCCTTTAAATGCAAATTCGTATACGCGTTCGAGGTCGCGCATGGTTGCGGCCGAAGCGTAAACCGGCATATAACCTCGCGCGTAAGCGAAGCGTCGGAGATCGTCAAAACCCATGATGTGGTCGGTGTGCGAGTGCGTAAAAATGACCGCATCGACCCGCCGGATATTTTCCCGAAGCGCCTGGGTCCGAAAATCGGTGCCGGTATCGACCACGAATGCGCATTCTGGCGTCTCGATGTAGATGGACGAACGCAACCGTTTGTCCCGTGGATCGGGAGATCGGCAGACGGCGCAGTCACAGCCGATCATCGGCACGCCTTGGGAAGTTCCTGTGCCGAGAAAGGTCAGCGCTAGTTGAGTGTTGAGCGTTGAGAGTTGAATTGGCAAGCTGGCTGGCAGCTTCAACTCAACCTTTCCGCCACTCAACTTCTCAAATGTCTGCTGTTCTCAATTTGCTGCGAATCAAGAACCTGGCGCTGGTCGAAGAGCTCGAATGGCAAATCGGACCCGGATTTGTCGCCGTTACCGGAGAAACCGGAGCGGGAAAATCAATCATCATCGGTGCGCTCCAACTTCTACTGGGAGAACGCGCCGACAAATCGTTAATCCGAACCGGCGCCGAAACCTGCACGGTTGAGGCAATCTTTGAAGGGGACGGCTTGCAAAAGTTAAGCGCGCAACTGGACGACTCCGGGATCGAGCCAGGCGACGGCGAATTGATCATCAAACGGACGCTCTCGGCAAGCGGAGCGAACCGGCAATTTATCAACGGTTCGGCTACGACATTGTCGATTTTGAAAAATCTTGGTGACGAACTGGTTGATCTTCATGGGCCGCACGATCACCAGTCACTGCTCTCGCCCGACAAGCAGCTTGAACTTCTCGATTCGTTTGCGCGCGCAAATCTACAATTGACCGAATATCGAAAGCATTTTCGACAGCTTCAGCTTTCAATGGCAGAGCATGGGGCGCTGAACACGGCCGAGACGGCGCGTGAACAAGAGCTCGATCTGTTGCGGCACCAAATCGGCGAAATCTCGGCAGCCAATCTCGATCCTGGAGAAGAAGAAGAGATTGAATCCCGTTACCGGCTCGCCAGCAACAGCAAACGTCTGATCGAGCTGGCAAACGCCATCGCGAGCAAGATTTCGGAAGCTGAGGGGTCCGTCCTTTCGCAATTGTCGGAAACGCAGCGCCTGTTGCGCGAATTGGAGAAGATCGACCGTTCGGTCGCGCAATTTGTCACCGGTCACGAAACCGCCGTGGTTGAGCTGGGTGAAATTGCGCGGTCCCTTTCCAATTACGCCGAGAAGCTCGATCTTGACCCCGAGCAACTGGCGGCACTCGAGCAACGCGTCTCGTTATTTGAAACATTGAAGCGCAAATATGGTTCTTCGATCTCCGAGATAATCCAGTTCGCCGAGCGCGCCCGCGAGCGCCTGAGCAAAATCGAAGGACGCGACGCGGAGTTGGAACGGCTTGCGAAGGAGATTGAGAAAGTTCGAGTGCAGATGAATCGGGCCGGCGATGCGCTGCGCAAACTACGAGTGAAAGCCGCGCCCAAGCTGTCCGAAACCGTTCGCAAAAACCTGGTCGATCTCGGATTTAAGCAATCGGAGTTTGAAGCAAGGCTGAATGCGCTGGACGAACCGCGCGCGAGCGGTTTCGATTCGGTCGAGTTGCTTTTTTCTCCCAATCCAGGCGAACCATTGAAACCGTTACGGACGATTGCTTCGAGCGGCGAAATCTCACGCGTAATGCTGGCGGTAAAATCTGCGCTGGCGGCACACGATTCAATTCCGTTGCTGGTATTCGACGAGATCGACACGAACGTTGGCGGTGAAATCGCGCACGCGGTGGGCGCAAAAATGCGGGCGCTCGGCCACGATCATCAGGTGATTTGCATCACGCATCTTGCGCCGGTTGCCGCGAGGGCATTCTCTCATTTTGTCGTAACTAAAAAAGTCGCGCGCGGCCGCACGTTTTCAAGTTTGGAGGAAGTCACCGGCAAAGCTCGTCGGGAAGAAATTGCGCGCATGCTCGGAGGAAAAAGTGAATCGGCACTGCAACTTGCGGCAAGCCTGTTGAAGGAAAAATTGTAACCGCAACGACAAAAACATGCCGTTCTATTTTGTAGCGATTAACATCATCGCTGGTTGCTGGATCACCTTCTGCATTGTTTGGCTGGCGGCGGCGGGATTGACCAAACGGGCGGTTTACCGCGAAAGCAGAACGCAGCGGCTTCGTTATTGGGTCCTTCTGGTCGTCGGATATCTGCTTTTGATGAACGGAGATCGCTTGCCGTTTCCACTCAATCTCCGGGTGATTCCAAAAACTGATTCGATTGAATGGGCTGGAATCTTCTTATGCATTGCCGGCGTCGCGGTTGCGTTTTGGGCGCGATTTACGCTTGGGCGCAACTGGAGCGGCAATATCACCTTCAAGGAAGGACATGAATTGATTCAAGGGGGACCTTACCGCTGGACGCGTCATCCGATTTACACCGGATTAATGACCATGCTCTTCGCGACCGTCATCGTGACGGGCCGCATCGCGGGATTGCTTTCGCTGGCACTCGTTTTCGCCAGTTTCTGGATAAAACTGCGAGATGAGGAAAAACTCATGCTCGAGCAATTCCCGGATCAATACCCTGCCTATCAGCGGCGCGTGAAGCGTATTATTCCGTTCGTTCTATAGGTTCGAAATTAAGAAGGGCGCGCGCGGTAACCTCACCCGCGCGCAATCCCTTCTCTTTGGGGGAACGGCCGCCCTTCAAGATGTTCTACGGAATTTGCCGGACGAAGTTTCCGGCAAAAGCAATGATTTTTAAATTTTCGCTCCTACAAGGCCCATTCATTCCGGCGAAAGCTCAGGCAAATCTTCGCCAACCGCCAAATGATCTGAATTTTTCCCTCGCCAGAGCGGGAATTGATTTTTATCGTCCGAGCTTTCGGACATGATCCAACGAGACTACCTGATTATTGGAACCGGCATCGGAGGGGCCAGCGCTTGCGAGGGCCTGCGCAAATACGACAAGCGCGGCAGCGTAACCATCGTTGGAGCGGAAACCTTTCACCCTTACAAGCGTTGGATCTTATCGAAGAGCTTTCTGCGAGAAAAAGACCCGCAAGTTAAGAAGATCCAGCAGCACGACGCGCATTGGTACGATGCGCACAAAATCGAGACTCGTTTGGGAACGCTGGTGGCCCAGTTAAACATCGACCGCAGATTGGCGGTGCTAGGCAACGGGGAAAGCATCGAGTTCAAGAAAGCCTGCCTGGCGATGGGCAGCCGCCCGGTGCGGCCGCCGGTGGCAGGGGTAAATCTGGGTAACGTTATTTATCTG
>Ga0187777_10001597_pt1 | contig 14740 bp, 12 predicted proteins | sample 1015_Q2_SP5_10_M_FD_132416 | JGI IMG/M metagenome (GOLD analysis project Ga0187777, IMG submission 132416) | Tropical peat soil microbial communities from peatlands in Department of Meta, Colombia - 1015_Q2_SP5_10_MG | ecosystem: Environmental > Terrestrial > Soil > Wetlands > Peat | place...
CACAATGATGCCGGGCATGCCGGCGGCGCCCTGTGGCAGCGGCAGCTCGACCTGAGCGAGGCGGTGTCCGTCCGTTGCTACTGCCCGCAATGTCCCGGACTTCGCACTGCCAGCGGTATGCAGATAGATTCCGTTGAGGTAATAGCGCGTTTCCTCCGTCGAAATCGCGAATTGGGTCTTGTCGATCAAGCGTTTTAGATCGGCGGCGGCGAGCTTGAAGGAATGGCTCATTTCGCCGGCGGCAAGGTCGGGGAAGTCACTTTCGGGAAGCGTCTGTAGCGTGAAGCGCGAACGCCCCGCGCGTAGCGAAAGTACCGCGCGGTCGCCGGAGCCTTCAATCACGATCTGCGCGCCCTCCGGCAGTTTGCGCACGATCTCGTAAAACATATGGGCAGGTACCGTCGTCGAGCCGGCCGGCGAAACTTCGGCCGCAATTGCATCGGTGACCTCAAGATCGAGATCGGTGGCCTTCAGGCTGAGCTTGCCCCGCTCGGCCTTGACCAGGACATTCGCCAAAATCGGAATGGTATTGCGCCGCTCGACCACGCGATGTACGTGGCCCAGCGACTTCAAAAGCTCTGCACGCTCAACTGTAACCTTCATGGGAAACCCGCTTCGCCGCTTTCGAAAACAACCTTGAAACCAGACGCGGCGGCAAGCCGGCTCTCGCGGAATGCGAAGCCGGAGGGCAAAGGTGCCGCGCCAGCGCAAAAATCGCAAGAGTGTGGGGGTTTAGGCAGATTCTATCCCCAAGTGCGGGGCTGCTCGATCTTCCGGCGGTCCGGGCGCAGCGCGCCGATCGACGCTGCACCCGGGATGCGGCACCAAACTATTCTTGCAATTGCCGCTTCAGAATCTCGATTTCCTCAGCCAGCGCCATGTCATTGCCAACCAGGCCCTCGATCTTGCGCACGGCGTGCAACACTGTGGTGTGGTCACGGCCGCCGAAGCGCCGGCCAATTTCCGGCAGCGAACGCAAGGTCAGGGTCTTCGCGAGATACATCGCCACTTGCCTGGGACGAACCACATTGGCGGTGCGCCGCGACGACAACAGGTCAGATCGGCTGACATTGTACTGGCGTGCGACCACCCGCTGGATGTCCTCGATCTTGACCCGTTTGGGCTCCTGCGGGCGGATCAGGTCGCGCACCTCGCGTTCGGCCATTTCCAGTGTCACGGCATGACCCGTGAGCTTGTTATGGGCGAGCAGACGGTTAAGCGCACCTTCGAGATCGCGTCCATTGTGGGTAACGGTCTTGGCGATGTAACCCAGCACCGGCAGCGGTACATCGAAGGTGGGATGATGCGCGCGCGCCGCCATGACCCGGGCCTTAAGAATTTCGAACCGCAATTCTTCGCCGAGCGGCCCCATTTCCACGACTAGTCCGCCGGCAAGCCGAGACCTTACGCGATCATCGAGGCTCTCCAGGTCGGAGGGGGGCCGGTCGGAGGCGATCACCACCTGACGGCCGGCATCGATCAAGGCATTGAGTGTGTGGCAGAATTCGGCTTGGGTCGATTTGCCCTGCAGGAATTGCAAGTCATCGATCACCAAGGCGCCAATGCCGCGCAGAGCTTCCTTGAAAGCGAGCGCAGTTTGCGTGCGCAGGGCCGAGACGAAACCGTACATGAATTTCTCGGCGGTCAGGTAGAGCACCTTGCGCTCGCCGGCGGCATTTCCGGCCCAGGTTACGGCCTGCAGCAGATGCGTCTTGCCCAGGCCGACGCCCGAATGGATGTACAGCGGATTGAACATCACCGGATCGCCACGTTTGGCGGCGGCGACTTGTTTGGCTGCCGCATGCGCGAGTGTGTTGGAGCGTCCGACCACGAACGTGTCGAAAGTCAGGCGCGGGTCGAGTGGCGAGCCGCCGAGCGCCTCGTGCACGCTCGGATCCCCGACCGACAACGTGCGGCCACCATTGCCGTTCGCGTAACGTCCACCACTTTCGCCGACTGCAAGGTCCGGCTTGGCCTTTGACAACACTACGGATTTGAGCACGGCCGAGCGCACAATAAGCTCGACGCGGGTGACTTTTGCTTCCTGCGCTTGCCAGCAGGCCAGCACGCGCTCGGCATAGTGCGACTGAATCCAACTCTTGAGAAAGCGGGTCGGTACCGACAGGCGCACCGCGCCATCTTCGATTGTCTCCAGATCCATGCGCGCAAACCAGCTCGAATAGACATCGTCGCCGACTTCCACGCGCAGACGGTCCTTAACTCGTGACCAGCTCTCCTGATCGCCGTTCGACATTTTTTTCTTCTCATTCCGATAAGTAGGTGGGGCGGACTCGGTTACCCGGCCTGGCGGGAATCCGCCAACGCGCCGGAAACGGGACGCAACGGCACTCGCTCGAGGATGTCGTCGGTGGGATACGGTTCGCCGGGCCTGATAAGGTTCGGCGAAACGACGTCGACGGAAAGTCGAGGGGCGTTGCGCCTTCAGTCCGCCGGTGGCGGCGTTGCGCCTCGGATTCCGATCGTGAAAAAAGCCGCCGTGAGGGACATGTGGCGGCTAAAATGAATAATAGAAGAAAGTGGAGCTGACGGACCGGCGACGAGGGTTACAGCGACACGCAACTTTGCACTGGATGACGCCCATCCAATACCTGCAGCGTTGATCAGTGACCCTCTCCTTGCGCCTGTCATGACATCACCCCTCGAATTGCTTGCGGGCTTTCGCCCTTGGTTTGTTTCTTGCCCGGTCCTTGAGGCTCGCGTTCTAAAACGCTCGCTCCGAACTTGCTTATCTTTATTTCGATACCGGGCCTCCTCGGCGGCTTAAATCGGCTGCACTCACTTGCAAACCAAAACCGTTCTCATCCGCCGATGAGCGTGACGTGGAACCTTGTTTCTGATCACGTGCGCAGAATTTCCGCACGCGCTTTCAAGATACACAAGCAAAATGTGCGGGCAACGAAATTTCGATATTTGCATGCAATATAAATCGCGGTGTGCGCTAATACCGTGCTGTTTTTGCCACGCCGTTCTATCCAACGTGTTGGAGTCGTGCGGAATTTCGACGCAGCGTTTGATTTTTCGCCCCGTGCGGCCAGCAAAATATTTTAAAATATGACAGAGGCCAAAAATGCCGGTGACATATGGGTTTTTCGGGTCCTCGCTTCGCTTTCCTCTTAAGTCGTTATCGTCGCGAAAAAAAATCTGAGCGAATTTGTGGGTAACTCCCGTTTCAAAAATTCCGCCGCCATGTACATGAGCGCGATAGCGCAGCATTTTGAACGAGCAAATCCTTGGTAAGCAAATTTTTCTGACACCGCGATGACGATTTAGCTACAGACCTGCTTTCTTCCGAAAGCAGGTCATCCGAATGACTTACATAAATTTTAAGCGAATTAGTCCCGCACCCCGCGATTACCGCTGGCGCTCACTTGCCGAGCTTGGCAATGCGGTGGGCGAGGCGTGACACTTTCCGGCTGGCATTATTCTTGTGCACCATACCGTACTGCGCAGCTCGCATGATGGCCGGCTCGGCCACCTTAAAAGCCGCAAGGGCCGCATTGCGGTCGCCGCTTTGGATCGCTTCCTCGACCTGGCGTACCGAACCTCGGAGTGCCGAGCGACGCGCTTTGTTCACTTCGGTCCGGCGGGCGATCACGCGCGTGGCTTTGCGGGCGGATTTTGTATTGGGCATCAAACTCTCGTTTCGTAACTCGTGCCTTCGCCGCTAACCTGCGAAAGCGACCAGGATTTGCAAGAAGTTGAGGCAACGAAAGAATTCGCCGCCGAGGCTGAGGCTTATAGTGAGGCCAGGTGTGGGCGTCAACGTTCCAGTTCGCTGTCCTAGGCAACGCGTTTGGACCGCACGGCATCATTGCCCGCGATGACGGATGCGCGGTCGGCAGCCGAGAACGGTGCGAGGGGCGGCTTCACGCGCGCTAGGGCCGGATCGCGATGAATATGGGCGAGCAGTGCCTTCACGCCGGAGACCAGCGGCTTGCCATCGAAGAGCTTGCGGATCGTCACCGCTGCATCGAGTGCACCGCTATCGCCCTGATCCCACGCGCGGGCACACAAATCGGCATTAAGGTTGGCAGTCGCAGATATGCAACCGGCAAAGGCTCCGGAGCGCGCCTCCATCAGGCATGCTTCCGTCGACGGGAAGACGGCAAAATCCGATGATACCGCCGCCGCCGCACGGGCGAATGCCATATCCCCTGAAGAATCCTTTAGTCCCACGATGCGGGTCGGAAACGAGTCTAGCAGTCGTTTGATCAGCGTGACATGCCACGGCAGACCGGACATTGCAGGAAAATGGTACAGATAGATCGGGATCGGTTTGCGTTCGGTCGTCTTTACGAGGGCATCGATATAGCCGACGAGTCCGTCATCAGGGACGCCCTTGTAGTAGAAGGGCGGCAGCACCAGCGCGCCAGCGAAGCCGAGTTCGGCAGCGTGCCGCGTGAGCGCGACCGCATCCGACACGGCTGCGGCGCCGGTACCGACCATCAGGCGGTGCAACGGCAAGCCGTTCGCCTTATAGGCGTCCATCACCGCCTTGCGTTCATCAAGGGAAAATGAGGTCGCTTCCCCGGTGGTACCGAGCACATTGAGGCCATCGCAGCCATTGTCGAGCAGATAACGCGCCAGATTGACCGCGCGCTTGAGATCGGGCGCTCCGCTCTCCTCGATGGGCGTAGCGATGGCCGCGATCACGCCGGAAAGGGTCTTGCTCAACGTCTTCTCCGTTTTCTTTTGGACTTTGATCTACTTGCGCAAGGCCATGCGCTACCTAACCACTGACATTGTACGCAGCAAGCGCTGCCATATTGACCAGCTGATTGTCCTTTGCGCCGAGCGGCACAATCTGCACCGGCCGGTCGAGCCCGACCAACAGCGGTCCGATCACTGTGGCGCCGCCCAACTCCTGTAGCATTTTGGTTGAGATCGAGGCCGAATGAAATGCCGGCATGACCAGCACGTTGGCGGGACCCGAGAGTCGGCAGAACGGATAGGCTGCCGCGAGTTCGGGATTGAGCGCCACGTCGGCAGCCATTTCGCCGTCGTATTCGAAGTCGATGCGCTTATTGTCGAGAATCTTCACCGCTTCAATGACCCGCGCCGAGCGCTCGCCCGGGGGATGACCGAACGTGGAAAACGCGAGCAGCGCCAGCCGCGGTTCATAGCCAAGCCGGCGCGCGACCCCGGCAGCCTCAATGGCAATCTCGGCGATCTCGTACGCCTCCGGCATCTCGGTAACGGCGGTATCGGCCACGAGCACAGTGCGGCCACGCGCAACCACGACTGACACGCCGATCACCCGATGTCCGGGCTTGGGATCGATGACATGACGTATGTCATCAAGCGCGACCGAGAAATTCCGGGTGACGCCAGTCACCATGGCATCTGCGTCGCCAAGCGCGACCATGCATGCGCCGAAATGGTTGCGGTCCTGGTTCACGAGCCGCTGGCAATCGCGCACAAGATAGCCGCGTCGCTGCAGCCGCTCATACAAGAAGTTGATGTAGGCAGCGTTGCGGGTTGAGAGCCTGGCATTGATGATCTCGATGCCCTCGGTAAGGTCGATGCCGTTTTCGCCGGCAGATTTACGGACACGATCCTCGCGCCCGACCAGCAAGGCGGTGCCCAGTCCCTGGTGCACAAAACTCGCGGCCGCGCGGATGACCTGCTCTTCCTCGCCTTCGGCGAAAACCACGCGCTTCGGCTGCCGGCGGAGCCGGTTGAACACTTGCACCAAGATTCCTGCTACCGGGTCGCGCCGAGCGCTCAATTGCTGGCGGTATGCATCCATGTCGACGATGGGCTTACGCGCAACACCAGTGTCCATGGCGGCCTTCGCCACCGCGGGTGGTACGTATGAGATCAGCCGTGGATCGAACGGCACCGGGATGATGTAGTCGGCTCCAAATTTCGGCCGCGCACCATAGGCGACGGCGACCTCATCCGGCACGTCCTCACGCGCAAGATCTGCAAGGGCGCGGGCGGCGGCGATCTTCATTTCCATGTTGATGGCGGACGCGCGCACGTCGAGAGCGCCGCGGAAAATATAGGGGAAGCCGAGCACGTTATTGATCTGATTCGGGTAATCGGAGCGGCCAGTAGCCATGATGGCGTCGTCGCGTACCGCTGCCACCTCCTCGACGGTGATTTCAGGGTCCGGATTGGCCATGGCGAAGATGATCGGCTTCGGCGCCATTTTCTTCACCATGTCCTGCGTTACTGCGCCTTTAGCCGACAGGCCGAAAAACACGTCGGCGCCTTCGAGCGCCTGCGCGAGCGTGCGCGCCGAGGTCTTGATTGCGTAGCCGGACTTCCACTGGTTCATGCCTTCCTTGCGACCCTGATGGATCACGCCCTTGGTGTCGCAAAGGATCAGGTTTTCCGGCTTGAGGCCAATCGCCTTGAGCAGTTCGAGGCAAGCAATGCCGGCTGCGCCTGCACCGTTGCAGACCAGCTTGGTCGTGGCGATCTCGCGTCCGGTGAGATCAAGCGCGTTGAGAAGGCCCGCGGCGGCGATGATGGCAGTGCCGTGCTGATCGTCGTGGAAGACCGGTATGTCCATCAGCTCGCGCAGGCGCTGCTCGATCACGAAACATTCCGGTGCCTTGATGTCTTCGAGATTGATCCCGCCCCAGCCTTTGCCGAGCAGCTTGACGCAATTGACGATCTCGTCGGGATCTTCGGAGGAAACCTCGAGATCGATCGAGTCGATGTCAGCAAAGCGTTTGAACAGTACCGCCTTGCCTTCCATCACCGGCTTTGCCGCAAGCGCACCGCGATTGCCAAGACCGAGGATGGCTGTCCCATTCGTGATGACCGCGACGAAATTGCCCTTGGTGGTGTAGTCGTAGGCGCGGGTCTCGTCCTCGGCGATGGCCAGCACCGGCACGGCGACGCCCGGCGAATAGGCGAGCGAAAGATCCCGCTGGGTAGCCATCGGCTTGGTCGCGATGACTTCGAGCTTCCCAGGCCGACCAACGCTGTGAAATTGCAGGGCTTCCTGGTCGGTGAAGGTCGGCCGGTTGCGGCCGGCAGGGGGCTTTGCGGGCATTGGTACTCCGTCAACACAACCGGTATGCCGGCACAGGTGACGTTAGCGGATGCAACCGCAATGACTCAAGGGAAGGCGTCCACTGCCGGAGGTACAGTTGTCTGAAATCAGCTGGCGGGTTAATCGGTGCCGCAAAGGATCACTGTGAGTTGGCTATGATTCGCTTCTTTCTGCGCTTTATCGGGCTGATCTGCCTGGCTGCCGGGTTTATTCTGGTGATTTACGACGGCACCAAGTCGATAGCGGGCAACAAGATCTTTCTTACCAGCGTGCGCATGCTGTGGGAGCTGATCAATGCGGCCAGCCTTGCGAAGCTTGAGCCCATGATCCGTCCTTATGCAGGCGGTTTGCTCTGGGACCCGCTGACGGTCGCGATTCTGGCGGCACCAAGCTGGAGCGTTCTTGGCGTTCTTGGCATCCTTTTTCTCCTGCTCGGCCGCAAGAAAAAGCCGCTGATTGGCTATGCGCGGCCTTGAGCGGCCGTCGTCAATTCGACGCACGAGGAACCACTCGCGCCGCCGTGAGCGGAAGGTGAGGGCGGCTTTCCGAGACGTGATCGCTGTGGTGGTTTCAGCAAGGCTCGTCTCGACATATATTGCAGCCAGCAACCGCAGGAGAAACCAAGGATGTTTGGCTTCAAGAAAGTTGCCATGCCCAAGCCCGGCGAAGCATTGAAGGGCCGTCCCAACCCGATCCGCACAGCTGCTTCGCATTTCCTCAACCATCGTGCGTTGAAAGGGCCTTATCCTGAAGGATTCGAGAAAGCGATGTTCGGCCTTGGTTGCTTCTGGGGTGCCGAGCGCAAGTTCTGGGAATTGGGCGATGGCATCCATGTCACCGCCGTCGGCTACGCGGGCGGGATGACACCTAATCCGACCTACGAGGAGATCTGCTCGGGTCGCACCGGCCACAACGAGGTTGTGCTGGTTGTCTACGACCCCAAGAAGATTTCCTACGACACACTGCTCAAGACTTTCTGGGAAAGCCACGATCCAACGCAAGGCATGCGCCAGGGTAACGACATCGGCACGCAATACCGCTCTGGCATTTACACGTTCAACGCCGCGCAGCGGCAGGTGGCCGAGGCCTCAAAGGCGATGTACGAGCAGGAGCTGAAAAAGAAACGCTACGGGGCTATTACCACCGAAATCATTGATGCCCCGGAGTTTTATTTTGCTGAGGACTATCACCAGCAGTATCTCGCGAAGAATCCTTACGGCTATTGTGGACTTGGCGGCACGGGCGTGTCGTGTCCGATCGGGACCGGCGCAAAGCTCACGCAAGGCGCGACCGCCTGATAAACCAGTCGGTTATTCAGGGACGGCCGGAGCTGGTGAGGATTTGTTAACCATATAAAGCCTTAATCGGGCTCGATTTCCCTAACGCCGAGCGGATTCGCTAATGCGGGGAGCCCGATTTCTGGTCGCAGCAGCCATCGCGCTGGCGACGTCCGGCTGCACGCGCGAAGCACAATATGTGGAGCAGGTCAGTCCGCCGGCAAATGTGCCGCCACCTTCGGGGGTGCGCATGGATTCCTCATCGCCGGCGAGTGTGCAGCAGGCTTACGAGCAGCGGCCTTTGCCACCCGAGTCGCAAAAAGTACCAGCCAACAATCGCGGCCTGCTCACGTCGCGCTCACTCACAGCAGACTACGCCGCACAGCCCGCACAATCCTCTTCGCCACGTCGCTGGTACCCCACGTCGTCGACCAACAAGCAACAGTTTTTCAGGCAACCGCCGGCTTCGACACCCGTAGCGCAACCGGCGCCGGACAATAACCGCGGACCATTCATGTCGCGATGGGCCGGGATTTATGCCGAGCAACCTGCCCAACAGCCGCCCGCTCCGGCGGCTCGCGCAGACTCTTCGTCGACGGCAAAGCTGGCTGACGATCAGACGGGTTCCCTGCCCCCGGAATCGCAGCCGTCTTCCGACAACAATCGCGGTGTATTCGCGTCGCGTTCGGCGCCGCCGGACTCCGCAGCGCAGCCTGCGCCACGGCGACAGGTTTCCGCGGCCAGCATGTACACCTCATCGCCGGCTAAGGCCCAGCAGGCATACGAGCAGCCCACGTTGCCGCAGGCAACGCAATCGATATCAAATGGCAATCGGGGATTTTTCACGCCGCGTTCGGCGGCGCCAGCACCGGCGGCCGTCGGCGGTCCGTACGTCGCGCCGACTTACGGTTACGCATCGGCATCTGCATCCGTGCCGGCTGCGAGCGATACAGCCCACACACTTGATGCGGGGGACAAGCTGCGAATCGTGGTGCTCGGTCAGGACCGCATCAGCAACAGCTACATCGTCGATGCAAGCGGTAGGGTGAGCATGCCTTTGATCGGTGCGGTGCAAGCGCGCGGCCTCACGAAGCAGCAGCTGTCGGAAGCGGTCGCCGCGCGGCTCAAACAGGGTTTTGTCCGCGAACCGCACGTGACCGTGGAAATTGAGAATTACCGGCCGGTCTTCTCGTCGAAGTGACGACGCCGGCAAAAGTACCACTCCCGCGAAAGCGAGGACCCAGAAAAGCGAGAAATCTGGATTCCCGCAGGAATGAGCGGGTGATCGCGAATTGCTATTTCTTCATGTGCTTGGCAAGGAATTCCTGCGTGCGTTTCCACGCAAGATCGGCGGCGGCCTTGTTGTAGCTCGCGCGCTCATCGCAATAGAAGCCATGCGCGGCGCCGGAATAGATGTAGGTTTCCGCCTGCGGTTGTTTTTTCTTGATCCCTTCCACAACCGTCAACGGAATGCCTTCATCCTTCTCGCCGAAATGCATCTGCAACGGGCACTTCGGTTTTTCGTCGGCGAAGTTGCCGATCATGCCGCCGTAGAAGGCGACCGCTGCTGAAAATCCAGGAATGCGGCAGGCGGCGAGAAAGGCCGCGGTGCCACCCATGCAGAAGCCCACGACGCCGAGCGGGTCAGAACCTTTAAGATCACCTTTGGCAGCAGCAATATCCGCCATCATGTGATCCCAGTTGAGATTGCCGAGATAGCTGCGCGCATGCGCGATTTCGTCAGGTGTGTAGCCGCTCTCGAAATTGCGCACGAAGCGGTCGAACACGGCCGGCGCGACCGCCACATAACCGAGTGCGGCGAGCCGGTCGCAGACCGCGCGGATGTGATGGTTGACCCCGAAAATCTCCTGCACCACCACCATGCCGCCCTTCGGCTTGCCGGACGGATCGGCCCGGTAGGCGCCGAGCGAATGCTTGTCGGTGGTGGTCAAACTGAACTGTTTACCCAAAGGTTCCTCCCGTTATCGATAAAGCGAAAAATCCGGCGGGCTTTTAGCATGGAGCACGGTGGCCTAACCAGCCACCGTGCTACGCCAGGGGGCGGGTACTGTTACATAAACGCTTTTGCCAGAAGCTCGTATGAATGCTTGCGCGCCGCATGATCGAAAATCATGGTCGTCACCATCAGCTCGTCGGCCTTGGTGGATTCAATCAAAGGCACAATTCTGGCCTTCACCGTATCAGGAGAGCCCACCGAAAGCCGCGTGTGATTCTGGGCGATGCGCGCCCGATCAACCGGCGTATAGTCATAGTTTGCCGCATCTTCTGGCGAGGCAAGCGGCAGGTATTCGCCTTTGGCGCGGCGCACGATGTTGAGATCGACGGTCGCTGCCAGCCGCTCCGCCTCCTGATCGGTATCGGCGCAGACCACATGCGTCGCCAGAATGGCGTATGGTCTGTCGTGCGACGGCGACGGCTTGAAATTGTCACGATAGAGCCGCATCGCCTCGACCGCATCGAAATTGGCAAAGTGGTGCGCGAAGGAAAACGCCGCGCCAATGTGGCCTGCAAGCTGCGCGCTGTAGTCGGAGGACCCGAGCAGGTAGATCGGCGGCAGGGGCACATCGGACGGCATCGCGCGTACATTGTGAAACGGGTGGCCGGCGGGAAAGCCGCGAGTTTCCAGCAGGATCAACTCGTTGAAGCGGTCGAGGAAATCGTCCTCCTCGCTAATGCCCTGGCGGCGTCGCAGCGCATACGACGTCGCCGGATCGGTGCCGGGCGCCCGGCCGAGGCCCAAATCGATGCGCCCCGGGTAGAGCGCCTCCAGCACCTTGAAACGCTCGGCGACCATCAGCGGCGCGTGGTTCGGCAACATCACGCCGCCGGAGCCGATACGCATGGTTTTGGTCACGGAAGCGATCTGACCAATCATGATGTCGGGTGCCGAGCTTGCGATCGCCGGCAAGTTGTGATGTTCGGCCACCCAATATCGGGTAAAGCCCAGCGCATCCGCTAGCCGGGCAAGATCGAGCGAATTGCGCAGCGCCTGTGCAGCAGTGGACCCGGCAGATACGGGCGAGAGGTCGAGGATCGACAAGGGGATCATAGCTTGCGGCTCGCACACTAGCATGCGAGCGCCGTCTTTTCGCCCGCATGATCCGGCGTATGATATGGGATCACTAGTGGGAGCACATCCATGGCTTCTTTGATCGAATGGAAAGTCCCGCAAGCGGTGCAACCGCGGGCGGAGGATTACTCCTACGATCTTGAGCGCGCTCTGTCTGCGGTCGTAGGCTTGCATACGATCATCCCGCCCGATGCTTTCACCGCGGATACCCTTGGCGTCGAGCGCGCCGGCAATGGCGTGCTGATCGATGACGGCCTTGTTCTCACCATCGGCTATCTGATCACGGAAGCCGAAACCGTCTGGCTGCATCTCGGCGACGGTCGTGTCGTGCAGGGCCACGCACTCGGCTTCGATCAGGAAACGGGCTTCGGCTTGGTGCAGGCGCTCGGCAAGATCGATCTGCCGGCGCTTGAGATCGGCTCATCGAAGGCCGCCGAAGTTGGCGAACGTGTCGTCGTCGGCGGCGCCGGCGGGCGCACGCGGTCGCTTGCAGGCCGTATCGCTGCCAAACAGGAATTTGCCGGCTACTGGGAATACGTGCTCGACGAGGCCATCTTCACATATCCTGCGCATCCCAACTGGGGCGGTACTGCATTGATTTCAGCGAACGGCGAATTGATCGGTATCGGTTCGCTTCAGCTCGAACGCGCGCGCGAAGGCAAGAGTGAGCATCTCAACATGATCGTGCCGATCGATCTGCTGAAGCCGATCCTCAACGACCTGCGCAAATTCGGCCGCACCAGCCGGCCGGTGCGTCCGTGGCTCGGTCTTTACTCGACCGAGATTGAAGACAAGATCGTGGCGGTTGGGATTGCGCCTAAGGGGCCGGCGGCGCGCGCCGAAATCAAAACAGGTGATGTGGTCGTAGCGGTAAAAGGCGAGCGGGTGTCCACGCTTGCTGCCTTTTACCGGAAAGTCTGGTCGCTTGGGCAGGCCGGCGTGGAAGTGCCGCTCACGCTCTATCGCGAGGGCGTCACCTTCGATGTGCGGGTGAACTCATCGGACCGCGCAAAATTTCTCAAAGGCCCGCGGCTGCACTAAATTCAATGTCCGCTCGCGTCAGCCTTCTTCGATTGCGTTCACGCGATTTGGATAGAAGGCGAGATACTCCCTGATCTCAGCCATTGCCGGGAACGGTTGCTCATAGGACCAAACGGCGTTCTCCGCACTGCGTCCATCGGCCTCGATGGTGAAATAACTTGCATCGCCCTTGTAGGGACAGTGCGTGCGATGATCGGTGCGCATGAGCAGACGCATGTCGACATCGGCGCGCGGAATATATTGCACCGGCTTGTAACTCGCCTCGCTCAGCGTGAGCGCGCGCGTGGTGTCGGCGACCACGCGTCCTGCGAAGCTGACGCGTACGCGCTTGTTGTTGCGCGCGATGGTGATCGGATGGTCGGGACCTGGAAGCTTCATGCCGCTCGTTGCATATGGGTAATGCTTCGTAAACACCACTGGCTCCTGTCAATTTAGGCATCGTACTCGGGTCCCGCCATCTCCGATTGCGAAAAGTTGAATGATCGCTTCAACAAAACTACAGAGACTTCGACCTAGATTGCAGGAAATTTCGACGCAACCCTCCCCGCGGTTTTCATGGCCAACAAGCAAATCGAAAAGATGATTCAGGGGCTTAATATCCTGGTCGTCGACGACAATGCTTATATGCGCCGCCTCACGCGCATGATGTTGACCAATCTCGGCGGGAAATCTGTGCTCGAGGCGCCCGATGGCCTTGCTGCGCTTGAAGCGATCCGCACGGCCGATCCCGATGTCATGCTGCTCGACTGGGACATGCCGGTGCTCAATGGCATCGAAGTGTTGCGAATTGTGCGTTCGCCGGGTGTATTTCCGCGGCCGAACTTGCCGGTGATCATGCTGACCACGCGAGCGCAACGTTCGTATGTCAATGAGGCGCTGCTCGCGGGTGCCAACGAATTCCTGCTCAAGCCGACCTCACCCAAAGCCCTGTGTGACCGGCTGACCTCCATCATGTTCAAGCCGCGGCCAATGGTGAAGCTTGGCAATTACTACGTGCCGGAGCCGCGCCGCATGCCGGCGTCACGCGAGGCGGCATTGGCGAGCTGACTCCTGCCGATGATCCTCGATATAAGACGAGAGTCCGATACTTCGGGCTCATGGCGACGATAAATTGGTTTTAAACGACAAGCATGATTGCCATGCACAGCGTCGTGTCGGCAAATTCGTGACATATCAAGGTGGCTCCCATACACAGGACGCGTCCTGTGCCGATGGGAAATCCAATGAATCTTGAACGACGTCGATTTTTGTATCTGACCGCGGGTGCTGCCGCTTTCCCGATTTCGACAACTGCAAGCGCGCAAGCCTATCCGGCACGGCCGGTGCGCGTGATCGTGCCATTTGCCGCCGGTGGACCGACTGACGTCTTTGCGCGGCTCGTCGCGTTGAACCTCTCGCGCAATCTTGGCCAGCAATTCTATGTCGAGAATCAGCCGGGTGCCGGCGGCAATCTTGGAATGGGCGCCGGTGCCCGCGCGGCGCCGGACGGCTACACGATCACGGTTGTCAGCACGAGCCTTGTCGTCAACCCAAGCCTCTACACGAAAATTCCGTATGACCCGTTCAAGGATTTTGCTCCGGTCACGCTCGCTGCAACTTCACCCAACGCGCTGGTGATTCATCCATCGATCCCGGCCAACAATGTCAAAGCGCTGGTGGCGTTTCTCAAGGCAAATCCCGGCAAGTACAGCTTCGCCCACCCCGGGATCGGCACTACGTCGCAGCTCTCGGGTGAAATGTTCAAGCTATCGCAAGGGCTCGATCTTGTGGCAGTGCCGTTTGGCGGCTCGGCGCCGGCCATCCAGTCGGTACTCGCCGGCCACACGCCAATTGCCTTCGTCGTTCTCACGCCGGCTGTTCAGCAAGTAAAGGAAGGGAAGTTACGCGGGTTGGCGGTGACGACGCCCAAGCGTTCACCGGCGCTGCCTGACATTCCGACAATGGTGGAAGCCGGGTTGCCTAATCAGGAGTCCGATACGATGCAGGGTGTTCTTGTTCCCGCCGCCACGCCGCAGCCGATCATTGCTTTACTTCATCGCGAGATCAGCAAGGCGATGTCGGATTTGGAGACTGTTCAGAAGCTGGAGACTCTGGGGTTCGAGGCGATCGCCAGCACGCCGGAAGAATTTTCCGCGCGCATTCGCGTCGATATCCCGAAATGGGCGAAGGTGATCGAGATGGCCCACATCAAGGCGGAGTAGGGGTACCGCCAACCGAGAAGTGGCGCGCCCGAGACGATTCGAACGTCCGACCTTTGCCTTCGGAGGGCAACGCTCTATCCAGCTGAGCTACGGGCGCGCG
>Ga0187777_10001599_pt1 | contig 14736 bp, 17 predicted proteins | sample 1015_Q2_SP5_10_M_FD_132416 | JGI IMG/M metagenome (GOLD analysis project Ga0187777, IMG submission 132416) | Tropical peat soil microbial communities from peatlands in Department of Meta, Colombia - 1015_Q2_SP5_10_MG | ecosystem: Environmental > Terrestrial > Soil > Wetlands > Peat | place...
GTCTGCTGGCCCTGGCCCAGGGGGGCACGGTCTTTCTCGATGAGATCGCCGAGCTCACGCCCGAGCTGCAGGCCAAGCTGCTGCGCGCCATTCAGGAAAAAGAGATTCGCCCGGTGGGCGGGACCAAGACGGTTCCTATCGAGGTCCGCATCCTTGCCGCCACCAACCGCAACCTGGAAGCCGCCGTCGCCCAGGGGCAGTTCCGCAAAGATCTCTACTTCCGGCTGAATGTGCTGGCGCTGCGCCTGCCTGCGCTGCGCGAGCGCAAGCAGGATATACCCCTGCTCGTCGGCCATTTTCTCGAACGGCTGAGCGCGGCCACCGGCGTGAAGCGCACGGTGAGCGATGAGGCCCTGCGCCAGATGCTGCAGTACGACTGGCCGGGCAATGTCCGCGAGATGGAGAACTGCCTGGAGCGGGCCAGCGCCCTCTGCTCCGGCCCGGCGCTGTACATCGCCGACCTGCCCAGCGCCCTGCAGAACGCGGCCGCGCCCTCGCCCGGCAGCGCCCGCGGGGCAGGGAAAGATCGTCCCCGTGGCCGAACTCGAGAAGCGCGCCATCTTCGACGCCCTGCTGCAGCTCAACGGCGACAAGCTGGAAGCCGCGCGCCTGCTCGGCCTGGGCAAGACCACGCTCTACCGCAAACTCAAGGAGTACCGACTGGCTGAGTTCGGCGACTCCGTGCAGTGACGCCGGTGAAAACGCGCTCCTGTGTTATCTTGAGACTCTGCCATCAAGAATCGACGGAGGAGTGCAATGGCCCAGGTGAAGATCACTGTCCGCAGGAACGGCCCTTTTCGCGTGGAGGCGCCCGAGGGTGCGGTCGAACTCGTCGACGCCGATGGTAACAAGTACGACCTCACCGGCAAGCCCGCCTTCTCGCTCTGCCGTTGCGGCGGCTCCTCAAACAAACCCTTCTGCGACGGCACGCACTCCAAAATAGGCTTCCAGGGCGCCGAAGCCGCGGTGCGGGCGGCGGATGCAGCCGCACAGCCTCAGCCGCCGAAACCCTAAAGTAATCAGTGGATGGTCTTTGTCTTCCTGCTCATGTAGTCCATCAGCAGGTATTGTCCCAGCGTATGCGGAGTCGTGAAATACGCCTTGCCGCGGCACATCTCCGTGACCTTCTGCACGAACTGGATGAGCCCGTAATCGCTGGCCAGCATGAATGTGTTGATGAGGATACCGGCCCGCTTGCACTTGGCGACCTCTTCCAGGGTCTGGCTGACCACCAGCGGATCGAGCCCGAACGCGTTCTTATAAATACGCCCGTCTTCCAGAGTCAGCGCCGAGGGTTTGCCGTCGGTGATCATCACGATCTGCTTCATGTCTTTGCGCTGCCGCTGCAGGATGCGCTGCGCCAGCCGCAGGCCCTCGCGGGTGTTGGTGTAGTACGGCCCCACCTGCACCCGCGCCAGCTGCGAGAGCGGCACCTCTTCCGCCGAATCATGGAACAGCAGCAGCGAGAGCGAATCGCCCGGATACTGCGTCTTGATGAGGTGCGAGAGCGCCATGGCCACGCGCTTGGCGGGCGTGAAGCGGTCTTCCCCGTACAGGATCATGGAGTGCGAGCAGTCGAGCATGAGCACCGTGGCGCACGAGGATTGATATTCGCACTGGTGCACCTGCAGGTCGCTGTACTCGATGTTGAGCGGCAGTGTGAGTCCTTCGCGCTCGATGGCCCGCGCCAGCGTCGCCGTGGTGTCCAGATTCAGCGTGTCGCCGAACTCATAGGTCCGCGACGAGCCGCTGCTCTCGATGCCCGTCGCCAGGTCGCGCGTGTCGTGGCGGCCGAAACTCGACTTTCCCAGCGAGCCCAGCAGGTCGCGCAGGGTCTTGAAGCCGAGAAAATCCAGGCTCTTGTCCGTGACCTCGAAGCGCGCCTCCACCTGCGGCTCCGCCGTCTGGCCGGCCATGGGCGACTGCCGGCTGCGGTCGAAGGGCTGGTCCACGGAGACGAAATCTTCCTGCTCCATGCGCCGGATCAGGTCCTCGATCACCTCATCCAGTTTGCCCTCCATCTGCATCTGCTGCAGGCGCTCGCGCATCTCTTCATCCACCAGTTCGCCGTTGAGCAATGCCTGCTCGATGGCGCGGCGCAGCTCATCCATCGTGTGCTCGCCCTGCATCTGGTACCAATCCATGTACGGATTCTGAAATCCGCTCTGCAGAAAATAATCTGCCAGCGCGTTCACCAGGTCTTCCAGCTCGATCTCCGACGCCGGATCAGGAACGTATTTCTTGTATTTCGTATAACGCATGGCTAGTTGAACGAGCGCCTTCCGCGGAAGGGCTGGTCGGGACGCGGCTCCGGCTCCACGCGCTTCGGCGCCTTCTCGCCCGCGGTGAAGACGCGCTCCTCGCTGCGCCCGATGCGCTTGTGCGCATAGAGTCCTTCGAGGACAAACTCCGCCGCCGCCACCTGCTCCTCCACGATATCTTTCGTCTGCACGCCCAGCGCCGCCAGCTTCTCGTGCAGCCCCTGGATGTTCTTCAACGTGCTGAAGACCTCGGTCGCCGCCGCCGAATCGGCCAGCTTGATCTCACCGCCCAGGTCGAACCACTGCACGATCTGCTGCATGTTGGCGCCGGTGAAGTAGCTGTCGAAGGTCCTGGCCACGGCGGTGCGGATCAGCTCGCGCGCCACGTTATCCGCCCCCCGCATCTCGCCTTCGTACTCCAGCTCCAGCTTTCCCGTGATGGCCGGCATGGCGCCGTAGATGTCGCTGATACGCGGCACCACCATCTTTTCCCGGTTGCGCAGCGCCCGCTGCTCGGCGCTGGAGATCACGTTCTCCAGGGCGCTGATGGGCAGCCGCTGGCTCACGCCCGAGCGCTTGTCGATCTTCTTGTCCTCGCGCGCGGCGAACGCGATGCGCTCGATGACCTCGCGCACGAACTTGGGCACGCTCAACGGCAGTCCGCCGCGCCGCTCCCACGCCTCCTGCGTGGTGATGGCGATGCCTTCTTCCACCGTCGCGGGGTAATGCGTGCGTATCTCCGAGCCGATGCGGTCCTTCAGCGGCGTGATGATCTTGCCGCGCGCTGTGTAATCCTCCGGGTTGGCGCTGAAGACCAGCGCCACATCCAGCGGCAGGCGCACCGGATAGCCTTTGATCTGCACGTCGCCCTCTTGCATGATGTTGAACAGCCCGACCTGGATCTTGCCCGCCAGGTCAGGCAGCTCGTTGATGGCGAAGATGCCGCGGTTGGCGCGCGGCAGCAGTCCGTAGTGCACCGTGTGCTCGCTCGCCAGGTGGTGCCCGCCCCGCGCCGCTTTGATGGGGTCGATGTCGCCGATGAGGTCGGCGATGGTCACATCCGGCGTCGCCAGCTTTTCCACGTAGCGCTGCTCCGGAGTCAGCCAGGCGATGGGCGTGGCGTCGCCTTTTTCCGCGATGAGCTCGCGGCAGCGCCGGCAGATGGGCTCGTAGGGCGAATCGTTGATCTCGCAGCCCTCCACGTATGGCAGCCGCGGGTCGAGCAGGCCGGCCAGCGCCCGCAGGATACGGCTCTTGGCCTGGCCGCGCAGCCCCAGCAGGATGAAGTTGTGCCGCGAGAGCAGCGCGTTGATGAGCTGCGGCATCACCGTATCGTCGTAGCCGACGATGCCGGGGAAGATCTCCTTGCGGCCACGCTCGCTCAGCCGCGCCATCAGGTTCTCGCGCAGCTCGTCTTTCACCCGCCGGCGTTTCGACCGCTCTTCAGAAAATGGACTGCGCTTCAACTCGCCCAGCGTGCGCGGCTCGCTCATGAAAATCTCCCCCAGGTCCGGTCTTTGAGCCGATTATACGCTGCGCATGCTTTGGATTTTTTCGGACCCGGAACAGCACCTGGCGCGGATTTTCGCAGATGCAGACAGGATTGAAACAAAGCCCCGTCATCGAACTGTTCACTTATTAATAAATATCTCGCAATTTACAAAAAATATTTCCCTCTCAACTCCACGCCAAATAGCTGCGCAAGTCCCTTACTGGTAAACGTCGTGCGCAAACTGTTGAAAACACGGACAAAAAAGTCCGGCGACCCGTTGCATAGAAAGCCCTCGCTTTGTGCTACGCTGGATTCAGAGAGTAGAAAATAATCCGTTGCAACTTGGCGGGTTCACCCTCATCGGTCTGTTATTCTGAAGTTATAGAGTAAGAAACAGCGGGACGCTCTGTCGCCCCGCTTTCTTTTTGCCGCGCAGCTGTCGCGCACGCGACTTTTCATCCCCAGCGGACCGCGACCGAGCTTGTCGAGAGAGCGCCCAGTCGTGGGACCTCGCTTTAATGACTCCGCGCCCATCCGAGAAAATCTGTGGTTGGTCTTTCCAATCAGTCAAACCTCACAGATCCCTCGTTCCGTAAATCTCAATCCTCTTCTCCTCCTCCAAACATCAGGGCGAATATGCCGAGGTTTCTTTCGTCCGCCGCGCTCTCGCCCTCGGGCTCACCGTCTCCCGCCCCGGCGGCGACCGCGCCTGTTACGATTTCATCGTGGACTGCGGTCGCCATCTTCGCCGCGTGCAGGTCAAGTCGGCGCTCGTTCCTCAGCAGGGCTTTTTCCAGATCAAGACCGGCAGCGGACACCGCAGCAAGCGTGCCTACTCGCCTCGCACAGTAGATGTCCTCGCCGCTTACCTCATCCCCCGCGACTCCTGGTACATCATCCCCGTCTCTGCTCTCCGTGGACGCAAGACTATCCGCGTCTGCCCGCACCGCTCCAGCTGCCGTCCTTTCGAACGCTACCGCGAAGCCTGGCATCTGCTCACGGCATCGCATTCCAGGCTTGCCTAGGCCCCTGGGCCCCGGGTGTAAGATGCGCTGGTCAGGAGGCCGCCATGGCGCGCACTGTTTTTCTTAGCCGCTTGATCGGACTTTACGCCTTGCTGCTCTCGCTGGCCATGATGAGCCACAAGCAGGCGTCGGTCGAGGCCGTGACCGCCATGGTCGAGAGCCCGGCCTTGTTGCTGCTGGCCGGATTCATCGGGCTGGGCCTGGGGTTGGCCCTCGTCCTCGGGCACAATGTGTGGTCAGGGAGCCTGGCGGCTGCCTTGGTCAGCCTGCTGGGCTGGATATTTCTCGTGCGCAGCCTCATGGTGCTATTTCTGCCCGGCATGGTCAAACGGATTTTTTCTGCGGTGCACTATGAGCGGTATTTCTATCTATACATGAGCGTGCCGCTGCTCATCGGCCTGTATCTGACCTATTGCGGATTCCGCAAGATCAGTGCTTGACGCGCCATCCGTGTTCGTCCGTGTAAATCCGTGGTAAGGATTCTGACATGAGCCAACGCGTCCATTTCGAGTGCTGTGAGCCCATCCTGCGCGTGGAAGACATGCAGCGCAGCCTGAAGTTTTACGTCGACCAGCTCGGTTTCAAGAACGCCGAGTGGGGCAACAGTGAGTTCACACACGTCTGCCGCGATAAAGCCGGAATCTATCTGTGCGAGCGCGACCAGGGACTCGGTAAAGCCTGGGTCTGGGTAGGCGTGGAAGACGCCGAGAAGCTGCACCGGGAGCTGAAATCCCGCGGCGTAAGCATCCTGATGCCGCCGAAGAGTTTTCCCTGGGCGCTGGAGATGCACGTCGAAGATCCCGACGGAAATGTTCTGCGCCTGGGCTCAGAGCCGAAAAGCGGAGACTGATTTGTTCTCAGGCGCACAGCACGGCGGTGCCAAAAAACTGAGAACTGAGAACCGAGCTGCTTACTTATCGCAATGCTGCTCCTTGACGGCGCCGTAGTAACCAGCGAACCGGAGGTGGATGGCAGCTTCCTCGGTCTGCAGTTTGTCCAGCGCGCTGGCCACGGCCTCCGAGCCCGCTTCGTTGGCGTGCAGCAGCGCGAAGGCCTTAACCATGTTGCTGGCATAGCCATCGACCGCCGGAAAAAACTGCTCGCGCGCCAGTCTGTCGCAGACGTCCAGGGCGGTGCTGCTGGCGCTCTCCTGCGCCAGCGCGCTCTTGAGCTTGGCATTCTGCGCCTTCAGGTCGTTCAAATACGGCTCGCGTGACAGGAACTCCTTGCGGAAACCGGCCCACGTCTTCTGGTCTTTCACCGGCTCGCTCAGAGCATTGATATCGTCGACCGCTTTGGTGACGGCGTATTCCGCATCCGCGCTCTCCGTGATCTCGCCGTTGTGCAGCGTGGCGTTGAGCGAGGGAGCGTGCTTTTCCATGAAACCGACATTGTTGTACGCGACGATTCCCAGCAGCACCACGCTTACCACCGCCCCGTAGATGAGCTTGAGTTTGGGACTACCGACCCCGACCGGTGGAAGGGCGGCCTCATTGACAGTCGGGTTCGCGAGCGCGCCCGGCATCGGGTCGGCCAGGCTCAGCGACATCAGGTAGCGGCCGACATTGTTGAGCAGAATGAACGGCGTGAGGATGAACGAGACCAAGCCCCACCATCCCAGAAACAGAGTCGTCAGCGTGTAGGAAGAGAAGTATTCGCGAATGCATCTGCGGCACAGATGACCGGAGGCGCTGGAAGTCTGCCGCGAGACCACCATGCCGATGTTCTGGTAGAAGGTGACTTCTTTGGTGGGGACCCAGCCACAACGAAGGCAAACGGGCTCAAATGTCGGAGCGCCAACGCTCTGGCCAGCGGACATTCGGTCCTCCTCAGTCTCAATAGGAATAAGGAAAGGAGCGCCCGATGAAAGACTGCCGAAGTGTAGCACTGCCCGACCCGCAGTCAATGGAAATTTAAGGGGTTTGGAATACTAACAATCGAAAGCCGGGAACTGAGAACCGAGATCTGAGAACTGGAGCTACCCCTTCCCATTCCCGCCGGCGCGCTTGCGCACTTTGATGGCGCGCTCCAGCGTCGGCAGCAGGGCTTCGTAGTACTTGATGAGCGCTCGCAGCCGGTCGCTCTCCGCGCGCATGCCCAGCAGCGCCTGCTTCAGGTCGAGGTCCATGGGCATGGATTCAGCCAGGTGGAAGGAGAGCAGCTGATGCTCCGGGTTGGGAAAGTCAGCGCTGATGTCGGTGAGGTGCATCACCTCGCGGTGCAGTTGCAGCACGCGGTCGCGCTGCTTCTTCGGCGGAGGCGCGAGCGGCAGATCATCGAAATAGCTGACCTCGCCCAGCAGGAAGGCGCGCTCGTTGTTGATCTCCACCACCTCGAAGCGCCGCGTTCCCGCGGTCACGATGTCGAGTCGGCCATCGTCGTAGCGCTTGGCCACCTCCATGATCTCCGCCGTGCAGCCTATGCGCGCCATGCCTTTTTCTTCGGCGCGCACGATTCCGAATGACTCTTTCTTCTGCAGGCACTCCCCGACCATCTCTTTGTAGCGCGGCTCGAAGATGTGCAGCGGCAGCACCGTCTCCGGAAACAGCACCAGCGGCAGCGGGAACAGGGGCAGCAGGGGCATGGTTGCAGCTCACAGTTTACCGTTCATATGTGCCGGTTAACAGTGGGGGGCGATGTAACCTGACCTGCCGCGACAGCCGGCGTACACCAGGCCTGTGACTCGGATCAAGTCGCGGCTTCAGCCGTGCGGCCCGGGTGGTCGACGGTGCGGCCTTAGGCCCTGGCATTTGCCGAACTGTAAACTGCCAACTGTTGACGTAAACTGTTGCCGTGCGCGCTCAGGGCAAGATCGTGGTCATCACCGGCGCCTCCATGGGTATCGGCGAGGCGCTGGCCAAAGTCTTTCTGGAAGAGGGCGCGAGCGTGGTCATCTCCTCGCGCGACCTGGGCCGCGCCCAGGCCGCGCAGACACGTCTCTTCACCCCTGACCGGACTCTGGCTGTCGCCTGCGACGTCTGCAAGCACGAGCAGGTGCAGGCGCTGCTGCTGGCCGCGCTCGACCGCTTTGGCCGCGTGGACGTCTGGGTGAACAATGCCGGCCACGGATTACTCGACTCGGTCAGCGAGATGTCGCCTGCCGAATTCCGCCGCCTCATGGATACCAATCTCTTCGGCGCCGTGGATTGCATGCAGGCTGTCATCCCGGTGATGAAGCAGCAGGGAAGCGGCGTCATCCTCAACATCGCCAGCGTCGCCGGCCACATCCCCGTGCCCTACATGGCCGCCTACAGCGCCAGCAAGTTCGCGCTCATCGCCCTCAGCAAGGCCGCGCGGCTCGAGCTGTTGGGCACCGGCGTCAGCGTCATCGCCATCTCGCCTGGCTACATCGCCACCGACTTTGGCGCGAACGCCGCCAAGGGCAAAGATGCCATGCGCATGAGCGCCGCCGCCCGCAACCGCATGAGCGCCGATGATTGCGCCCGTGTCGTCTTCAATGGATACCTGAAGAATGGCCGGGAAGTGATTGTGCCCTGGACATATAAGATCCCTATTTTTCTCTATGACAACTTCCCCGGCCTTACTGAAAGATTCATGCGCCGCATGCTCAAACCCGCCGGCCAGGTCTTCGCCCAGATCGAATCGCAAAAGAAGACTAAGAGTTAGGTCTTCTAGGAGGTTAGAAGCTGCAATCTGACTTTGCTCTCGTCAATCTGCATCGAAGGTCCTGTGATTCGATGCCGGGGGTGCCCTCGGCCGCAGTCAACGGGTTGGGGGAATAGCTATTGAACCCCCCTGATGATCCGGACACTTGGCGTATCATGACTGCCTGCTCCCGAGAATCTTCAAATTTCGTGAGGTGACCCATGCTCCGTGGCTCCAGTCATCTTCTAAGAATTAACTTCCTGTCTTGCCTGCTCGCGATCTGCGCGATCTCACAGACCGCTCCTCCAAGGGTCGAGGAATTGATGCGCAGGGCTGACGCGAACGATGCGTTGGCCCAGACTCAATTAGGCGAACTATATATGGCTGGTCGGGGCTTGCCGCAGGACTACAAGCAGGCACTCCAGTGGTTCCAAAAGGCTGCCAGGCACGGCGTCGCAGAAGCGCAATACAACCTCGGCGTTTTGTATGGAAGCGGGCTCGGCGTGCCTAAGGACGAGGCTGAGAGCTTGAATTGGTATCGCAAAGCGGCGCAACAAAACTATCCGTTGGCACAGCACAACCTGGGAGTCATATACAAAGAAGGCAGACTGGTCCCGCAGGATTACGCCCAAGCGGCGGAATGGTTCCGCAAAGCAGCTGAGCAAGGCGAAGCCCATGCACAGACCAACCTGGGTTTGGCTTATCACAATGGCGAGGGTGTACCTCAAGACTTTGAGCAGGAGGTTGTGTGGTACCGGAAAGCAGCTGAACAGGGACTGGCTCAAGCTGAATACAACCTGGGGGGTCTCTTATAAGAAGGGAGAGGGGGTAGCCAAAGACTACGTGCAAGCGGCCAGCTGGTATCTGAAAGCCGCGGAACAGGATCACGCCATGGCACAGAACGACCTCGGGGTGGCTTACGAATATGGCGAGGGGGTTCCCCAAGACCAAGCGCAGGCCGTGATGTGGTACCGCAAGGCGGCTGAGCAGGGGGAGGCCATGGCACAATTCAACCTCGGACGCGCATACCGAGATGGTAAAGGGGTGCCCAAAGATTCCAAGCAGGCGGCAGAATGGTTTGAAAAAGCAGCTCAGCAGGGCTATGCCCATGCACAATTCGACTTAGGCGAAATGTACTTCCACGGCGAGGGAATTCCAGAAGATGAGCAAAAAGGCTTTGAGTGGCTTGGAAAAGCGGAACGGCAGGGATATTACGGTCCACATGTTCCACTCGCGTTACGCTCTCCGAAGAATACTACTGCTGCGAAATCACCCGATGGAGCAGTTACGATCCCCTGCACCGGTTTGAGTGTGGTAGCGCCGGATGGCTTCGAACCAGATCCTAGGCCAGGGGCCTCGAGTCTTAACGATGTCAAGAGCTCCTCTGGCATATTCGGCTATGAGGCTTCCCGGCCTTTTTCGGCGAATCGCGAGAATATCGAGAAGCAAGCCCTGAAGCTGGGAAGAAGAGTCATGAGCATCGAGTCCGTGACCATCGATGGCTTCTCTGGAGTCCTTAGCTATGTTGTCTCCCAGAAGGAGGGCACTTGGAAACTTGAGTTCGGCGATGAGAAGAAGACAGCAGCACTCATTGCTTACTTTCCTCTTTCCGAAGAGGCAACTCTGTCGCCAACCTTGAAAAAAGTACTGCTTGGAGTGAAGTGGCAACCGCCACAGATAATTTCCTTATGCCCGTGAACGCTACCTTAGTGGCTGATTCCCATTTCCGTCAGGGCAAAAGCATAGTCGAAGGCCTTATCCTTGAGCCGCTCGTAGCGGCCAGATGCTCCGGCGTGTCCTGCCGGGTCAAGCTTTGTCTTTAGGAGCAGGACATTTTGGTCCGTGCGCAGTGCTCGCAGCTTCGCCACATACTTCGCTGGCTCCCAGTACATCACCTGACTGTCATTGAACGACGTCTTCACAAGCATGTTGGGATAATCTTTCGCCTGGCCCAGCCCGGACTCGAAATGCACATTCAAGACATTTATTGGCTTCGTGCCCCGTTTTGTTGGTCTTTGGGGGAGCACAATAATACCTGTAACCTTTGGGTAGTGCCCGAGTCGTTACTTGGGGCATGCCTCAGCAAAGACCAGGAGGAGCTATGATTTCCGATTTGCACGACCCTCAGGACCTGGAGCTTAGAATCTGGGAATTGGAAAGGCAGAACCGCCGGTTAAAACTGCTTGGAGTCGGGGCGCTGCTCTTGCCCATGCTGATCCTGTTGATGGGCCAAGCCTCTCCGCAGAAGGTCGGCAATGCCCCTGCACAAGCACAAGAAAGGAAAACAACCATGAGCCAGCAAGGCCGGATCCTGGGCATCGGCGGTATCTTCTTCAAGTCCGCGAATCAGCCACACATGCGGGAGTGGTACGCGAAACATCTCGGCCTGGCGGATAGCGGCCAGGGTGCCATGTTGCCGTGGCGTGAAAAAGACAATCCTGAAAGTGAGCAGATGACAGTCTGGAGCATCTTTCCCGGCAACACCAAATACTTCGAGCCCAGCTCAGCTTCGTTCATGGTGAACTATATAGTCGACGACCTCGACGCACTGCTCGACCGCCTGGCGAAAGAAGGCGTCCAGATCGACCCTAAGCGCCAGGACGCAAGCTACGGCCGCTTCGCCTGGATATACGATCCCGACGGCAACAAGATCGAACTGTGGCAGCCGCTCCATCCAGGCAAATAGTCGTCCTGACGGCCGGTGGCCCAGCCCAGACACTTCATCATGTACTGAGGGTGGCGTGGTCCCTGGCTCGGCTAACGCGGGGAGTCGGCGTAGTTCTTCCCTGGTCTCCGCGCCTCGGCTGGTCTTCAATGACTCCCTGACCCGATGAGTCAATGACTCACTCCAGCTCCTCCAGCATCGCCTGCATCTCCGACTTTGCGTGTGCGTTTCCCGTGCGCGTGGCGCTGGCGATCCCGCGCTCGAGCATCGTCCTGGCTTCATGGTTGCGCGCGGCTTTCATCAACACCTGTCCTGCCATCTGGTAAGCAGCGGTGTAATCAGGATTCGCCTCCAGCAGTTTCGTGAACTCGGCCAGCGCTGATACCGTGTCGCCCGCCTTCGAGTACTCCATGGCCAGCCCGTAGCGAGCGAACGAATCGCTGGGATTGGCGGTCAGAAATTCCTTCAGCATGGCCATCCGGTCCATAGGCTTATTATCCTAGCCCATGGACGCCAGGCCGCCCTCCCCAGCCGGCCTGATAGAATCTGCCTTCGGTTTAACACTATGAGCGAGCACGAAGCGGAGCTGCAGCCGCGCCCGGTGCGCGAATCGCAATCAGAGATGGTCGAGGTAGTGCTGCCCAACGACGCCAATCCCCTGGGCAATCTTCTCGGCGGCCGCCTCATGCACCTCATCGATATGGCCGGCGCGCTCGCGTGCCATCGCCACTCGCGCAGTTACGTGGTCACCGCGTCTATCGATCATCTGGATTTCCTTTCGCCTGTGCACGTGGGCGAACTGCTGGTCCTGCGCTCCTCGGTGAACCGCGCCTTTCATACCTCGATGGAGACCGGCGTCAAGGTGTGGGTGGAAAATTACATCGCCGGCACCTGCCGCCACGTGAGCTCGGCCTACATGACCTTCGTCGCCGTGGATAGCCAGGGGCACCCCATTCCCGTGCCCCAGGTGATCCCCGAGACCGAGATGGAAAAAGCCCGCTACCAGGATGCGCTGCGCCGCCGCGAGATCCGCCGCGCCGAGTTCGAGCGCAAGAGCAAGAACAAAGGCTGAAGTGCGCGCTCAGATTTGAGCGTGCCCGAGCGCTCCGCTATAATTCAGTCTGTTCTTTGCGCGCGGCGCGTGCTGCGACCTTCCATCCGCAAGAAGTGCCCTGCAGTCTTGCAGAAAAGAAGTGGCCAGGTAGCTCAGTTGGTAGAGCGCAGCCCTGAAAAGGCTGGCGTCGGCGGTTCGATTCCGTCCCTGGCCACCATATTTCCTAACAAAGGTTTGAGAGATAAAGTGCTGGGCGCGGCCCAGACCACGCCAGTTACGCATCATGCCCGTGCTCTTCGTGTTCCAGCATGTGGCGGTGGTAGAGGCAGAGTCCCTTGGGTTGAGGGAAACGCATAGTGGGCATTGCGCTTGTACGCAGCTATGCGCGCATGAGAGGATGGCGACGCGAACAGACCTTACTGGGGAGACAGCGTGCATGCAGATTCAACGGGTGGAGGTGCCGGGCCTGGCCCACTATTCGTACGTGGTGAGCGCGAGCGGAAAGGCGGTGGTCATCGATCCGAAGCGCGACGTCGACACCTATCTCGATGACGCTGCTGTGCGCGGGTTGCAGATCACGCACATCCTGGAGACCCACATTCACGCCGATTACGCGTCGGGAGCACTAGCACTGGCGAAGGCCACAGGTGCGGAGATGTGGCTGAGCGCTCACGACAAAGGCGAGGATTTCGTCTATGCGTTTCCGCACCATGAGTTTCGCGACCGGGAAGAGTTGCGCGTGGAGGAGATGCGCTTTGTGGCGCTGCACACCCCTGGACACACTCCGGAGCATCTTTCATTCGTTTTGTATGACTCAAAGCGCGATGCGGCGGTGCCTATTGCGCTCTTTTCGGGCGATTTTCTGTTTGTGGGCTCGGTGGGACGTCCCGACCTGCTCGGCGAAGCCGCCAAGCAGCGCCTGGCCCGCGAACTCTTTCGCAGCCAGCAGGAGCGCATCGCGCACTTGCCGGATGGAGTCGAGGTGTATCCGGCGCACGGGGCGGGCTCGATGTGCGGATCGGGCATGTCTGACCGGCCGCAGACTACGCTGGGATACGAGCGCAAGACCAACGCTTTTCTGAATCAATCGAATGAGAGCGACTTTATTACACGGGTCCTCAGCACGGTGCCGCCTTTTCCGGACTATTACCGGCGGATGAAACGAGTGAACTCGGCTGGCCCAACGCTTCTGGCCGGGTTCCCCGGACAAAAGTGCTTTACGGCAGCCGAGGTCAGAGCCGCGGCAGAGGGAGGCGCGGCAGTGGTGCTCGATCTGCGGAGGCCGGAGGCATTCGGCGGAGCGCACGTACCCGGTTCCATCAATATCGGAGCCGGTAACAGCCTCTCGATGTGGGCGGCCTGGGTAGTGCCCTACGAGCGGCCCATCTACATGGTGGGAGACGAGAGCTGCAGTTACGAGGAAGCGGCAAGGTCGTTGATCCGCGTCGGCCTGGACGAGGTGCAAGGCTATCTGAAAGGCGGAATATTCGGCTGGATCGAGGCTGGCTTCGAGCAGGCGCATATCCCACAGATCTCGGTGGAAGAGTTGCACGCCAAACGCGACGCCTTTCTGCTCGATGTACGCGGTGACGGCGAGTGGCGCAGCGGCCACATCGAGAACGCCCATCACATCATGGCGGGCGACATCGAAAGAAACTCCGGCACCTTGCCCAAAGAGAGAGAGATCAACGTGATCTGCGGCAGTGGATACCGCTCGAGCATCACCACCAGCCTTTTGCAACGGCAGAATTTCAAGAAGCTGGCCAACGTTTCCGGCGGAATGACAGCCTGGAACCGGCGGAAGCTACCCACGGTGCAGGGAACCGAAGCCTGATTTCTCAGTAACAGAGACTCCTGAGAGATCCGAAGATTTCAATGAGATGGGAAAGATTGGCACTTGCATTGCTCCCCGGCGCGTTGCTGGCCTTACCGGCGAGGGGAGTGGCGCAGGACAATTATGAGATACAGGTCTACGGTTCGGAGACGGTGGCGGCGGGCAACACGATGGTGGAGTTGCACAGCAACTACACGGCCGAGGGGGAGAAGAACAGTGTAGACGGTCTGCAACCCACCGACGGCGCGGTACATGAAACGCTGGAGATCACGCAAGGATTCACCAATTGGTTTGAGACAGGATTCTACGTTTTTACCAGCATCCATCATAGCGATGGATGGGAGTGGGTGGGCGACCATATCAGGCCGCGAGTGCGTGCGCCGGAGAGCTGGCACTGGCCGGTGGGCGTCAGTCTTTCGACCGAGATCGGTTACCAGCAGCGAAAGTTCTCCGTGGACACGTGGACGCTGGAGATCCGACCGATCGTCGACAAGCAACTCGGGCGCTGGTACCTCTCGTTCAACCCGACCTTTGAGCGATCGCTGCACGGGGAAAGCGAGAGCCAGGGCGTTGAGTTCTCGCCTAACTTCAAGGTCAGTTACGATGTGGTGAGGCTGCACGGCGCGTCTTATACAAAGACGGTCAGCCTGGGGCTGGAATATTACGGTGCCTTTGGCCCGGTGGGAGATTTTGATCCGCCAAGCCAACAGCAGCAGCAATTCTTTCCTTCGATCGATGTGGATGTTTCGCCGAAGTGGGAAATCAACTTCGGCGTTGGCATCGGCACGACCCGCTCAAC
>Ga0187777_10001600_pt1 | contig 14730 bp, 12 predicted proteins | sample 1015_Q2_SP5_10_M_FD_132416 | JGI IMG/M metagenome (GOLD analysis project Ga0187777, IMG submission 132416) | Tropical peat soil microbial communities from peatlands in Department of Meta, Colombia - 1015_Q2_SP5_10_MG | ecosystem: Environmental > Terrestrial > Soil > Wetlands > Peat | place...
ATCTGCTGTGGCCGATCTGGCAGCTGATCGATCTCACGCCCGGTGGTCGTACGGGCCTGGCGCTGAAGCTTCGCTACGAGTAGTTACCACGCCCACGCGAGCCAGGTTCGCAATGTCGTTCGAAGGTCCGACTGCCGAAGGCGGCTGGGGGTCCGGTCCGGTTGGCGGGGCCCTTGATCGTGCAGGCGGATGATCTCGTTCACGGAGAGACCGCGGCCGGCGCTGGCGGTTCGCAGCCACTGCGCGCCAATCCCATGATCGTGAAGCCGGATGACGTCATCGAGGGTGAGACTGGCGTAGCCGAACGTCGCGAGATCGTTGATGTACTGCTCGGACACTCCGTGGTCGTGCGCCCTCAGGAGGTCGTCGAACGACAGCCGTGTATAGCCAAGCGACCGAAGGCTGTCGATGTAGGACGGACTGATGCCGTGGTCGTGCGCGGTGATGAAATCGGCCAGGGCGAGCTGGTATCCCCGTGTCCGCAGTCCGCGAACGTAGTTGGCGTCGATGCCGTGATCGTGCGCGCGCACGAGATCGTCCGCGCTCAGCCGGTCCAGGCCCTGACCGCGAAGGTCTCGAACGTAGTTCGGTGACACGCCGTGGTCGTGGAACCGGACGAGCCCGTCGACCGTTTCAAGCCTGTATCCGAGCGCGGCGAGCTCTTTGATGTCGGTCCCGTTCACGCCGTGCTGGCCCGCGTTCACGAGCTGATCGAGAGTGGGCCGGCTGTAGCGCTCCGCCGCGAGCGCGTCGACGAAGTCGAAGCCGATATCGGCCGCGGCGAGAATCACCTGCTGGATGAGCATCGGTCGGTCGAAGCCGCGCTTCGCGAGTGCGTCGGGGAACGTCGCGTCGGGAAGGAACGTGACCGTGCCGCCGCCGATCCCGTCTCGAAGAGTGCCCTCGAACGCGAACGTGCCGGCGTCCCGCTTCAGCCTGAACTGGACGAGTCCGCGCCCGTCGCCGGCGAGAGCGGCGGCGAGGCCGTCGAACCGGTCGATCCGCAGCACGCCGCCGTGGTACGAGCCTTCCCGCTCGCTGACGGTGATCTGGATCGATCGTCCATCCGGCAAACGACGGAGCTGCCATGTGCCCGGTGGCAACGACGCAGCGAGACCCGTCGACTGAGCCGGCCCCTGCGAAGCCGATTCGGCGGCGGCGACGGGCGCGATCGGCACGACCGCGACCGTCGTGGCCGCGAGAGTCAGCACGGCAACCCCGGCGGCGGCGGTCGCCGCGAGACGCCAACCAGCGTTTGGCGTCGCGCGGTTTCTCCGGTGTTCCATGAGCGCGCGCATCCGGCCCTCGAGCTGGCCGGGACGCGCCATCGTCACGGCCAGCGCCGGCGTTCGGTGTCGCGAGTGTGCGTACGCGAGCTCGAGGAGCTGCTCCGCGTACACGTCCGCCGGCATGTCGCAGCTCAGAACCCGGTCGTCGCATGCGAGCTCGCGCTCGACGCGCAGGCGGCGGGCCGCCCACCAGACTCCGGGATGGGGCCAATAGAGAGCGACCGCGATTTCCGCGAGCAGCTGCGTCAGGCAGTCACGGCGGGCGACGTGCGCGAGCTCATGAAGAAGGACGGACCGGCGCCGATTGGCGTCCCATGCCTGCGCGGTTGACGGGAGCACGATATCGGCGGCCATCGCTCCGGCGGCAACCGGCACGACGTCGTCGTGGCCGAAGAGCAGGCGCGGCTGCCGTGCAATGTTCAACCGGTTTGCGCACGTCTTCATGAGATCCACCCACGCACCGTCGTCGATGACCGACGCGCGCGCCACGACTCGATGGACGTGCGAATAGTCGAGGAGCAGGCGCGTGAGGAGCAGCAGGAGGCCAGCCACGTAGATGGCGATGGCCGCCGCGGCCCACGTTGTCTGTCCTTGCGCCGGCGGTTCCGCCAACGCATCGCGAGTGCCGGTGTCGGTGGCCGTTGGAACGGTTGAAGCACTCTCAGTGCTTGCCAGTCCCTGAACGCCGAGGGCGGGCATGACCGCACGCCGAATCGGGAGCGTCCATCTCGGCCCCGCCAGCGACGCGAACGGTAGCGCGAGCGTTCCGATGACGGTCAGCGTCCACACCAGATGGCGCGCTGCCGCGGATCGCCTGCGCATGCTCACGGTGAGAGCGCCGCCGATTCCAAGAAGGACGGACAATTTGACGCCGAATTCCAGGATGTCGAGCGCCATCGGTCTGCTCCTCAATCACGCGATCGCTTCAGCCAGGTCCGGAGCCGGCGGTACTCCTCTTCGGAGAGCGGCTCGCCCTTCATGTCCAGAAGCGCCGCCATCGCGGCGGCCCGCGATCCGTTGAAGAACGTGCGGATCACGCCGCTCAATGCCGAGCGCTTGGCTTCGTCGGGCGGTACGGCAGGGAAGTACACGAAGCGCGGTCCGTCGTACTCGCGGCCGATCAATCCGCGGCCGATCATGATGTCGAGCAGCTTGCGGATGCTGGATGCCGTCGGCGCGTCGGGCAGCTCGTCGCGAATGTCTTCCACGGTCGCGCGGTGGTGACGATGGAGGATTTCCATGATCTGGCTCTCGCGCCGCGTCAGATGCCGCTGGGGGGTCGAACGGTCTCTAGCCATATGAGGGCCGCCCGCGCATGGGCGAAAAAATTCGCGCACGGCGAATATATTCGCGACCGGGGGAGCGTGTCAAGCTCTTGTGTCTGGAATCGTGGACGGAACGCCACGCGCCACCATGACGTCCGCCCATGTAGATGTGAAAAGTATCAATTAGACTCATTACACGCTGCGATGGGTCGCAGCGGCGCCGCCGGGAACGCGGCGAGCGAAAATCACGTATTGCCAGTCATGCAGCTATCTACTGGGATGCTTGGGTCGGCGTTTGCGATCGTGACGTTGGCGGTTTCCTCGACTGCGTGCGTCGACGTGTCAACGGAGAGGTCCGGCAAGGACTCCAAGGTCGATGTCCGGACGGCGGCGGGCGACATCTCCGTCAACAGCCGCGTCGATCCCCGCGACACGGGGCTCCCTGTCTATCCTGGTGCCGTTCAGGCCTCGAACGACGACGACCATCACGACAGTGGCAACGTCAACATCGTCACCTCATGGTTTGGCGTCAAGGTCGTCGCGGCCACGTTCGACACCAGTGACCCGCCCGAGACGGTGATCGATTTCTACCGCGGCCAAATGAGGAGAACCTTCGGCGCCGTCACAGAGTGTCGCGGCGAGGTGGATTTCAAGGGCACCACCCGACAGCCAGTGTGCAGGGAAAAGGCGTCGTCGGCCGATATGCAGCTCGTGACCGGTCCAGAAGAACGTCAGCGGATCGTCAGCGTGAAGCCGCACGGCAACGGCTCCGAGTTCTCATTGGTGTACGTACAAACGCGAGGCGACAATTGACGCTCCGAATGATCATCCGCCGGGCCGCGATCACCGCCGCAGGTGCCGTTGCCGCGATAGCTCTCGTCCTCGGTCAGGCCGCGGAGAAGCCCTTCCCGATCTACGACGCGCTCGGCGGCTACAAGACGGGCCGGCCGGATCTCGTGAAGCGAGACGGCCTGAAGGTGATCCACGTCGTGTACGCCTCCTCGATCTTCGGTCCGCTTCCGAAAGGCAAGACCGCCGCGACCGGCTGGCCGCAGACGCTTCGTCCCGACGACGAGCAGCGGCTCGCGGCGATCGCGGCGGCGCTCGAGCGACAGGATCGCGGCTCGCTCCTGTGCCTGGACATCGAGCATTGGCCGATCACCGGCGACGATGCCGAGGCGCGGCGCAGCGTCGACAACTATCTGCACGTCGTCCGCGTCGTGCGACAGGCAGCGCCCTCGCTGCGCGTCGGTTTCTACGGCGTGTTTCCGTGGCCGGACTACCACCTGAGCGATGCGCCCGACTTTGCCGCGCGCGTTCGAGGGTTCGACGCGGTCAACGCGCGCACGCTTGCGATTGGGCAGGCCGTCGACGTGGTGATGCCGTCCCTCTACGCGTATGCCGACTCGTACCCACAGTGGCAGCGCTTCGCGAACGAGAGCCTGCGCGCCGCGCGGCTCGCCGGCAAGCCGGTCTATCCGTACATCTGGCCCGAGTACCACGACGGCAACCGCGCGCATGCCGGGACGTTTCTGCCGGGCGACTACTGGCGGCAGATCCTCGAGGACGTCTACGCGCAGGCCGAGGGTGCGGTCCTGTGGTCCGGAAGCGCATCGGTCGGACGCGGCGGCGATCCCTGGAACGAGCAGTGGGAGTGGTGGCAGATCTTCAAAGCGTTCGCCAAGCAGCACGGCATCTAGGGCGCGACGATGATTCAGCAGACTTGGAACGCTGCCGACTACGGCGAACACGCCCGGTTCGTGGCCGATCTTGCCGAGCGGCCGCTCTTCGAGTTGTTGCAGCTCCGGCCGGGCGAGCGCGTGTTGGATCTCGGATGCGGCGACGGCGCGTTGTCGGCGAAACTCGCCGGTCAGGGCGCGATCGTCGTTGGAGTCGATTCGTCGCCGCAGATGGTCGCGGCCGCGCTTCAGCGCGGCATCGATGCGCGGCTGCTCGACGCGCGGGCGCTGCCTTTCCTCGGCGAATTCGATGCCGTGTTCTCGAACGCCGTCTTGCACTGGGTCCAGGATCTCGGTCCCGTGCTCGAGGGCGTTCACCGGGCACTCACACCTGGTGGTCGGTTCGTCGGCGAGTGCGGCGGGCACGGCTGTGTCGCTGCCGTGTGCACCGCGCTTCGCGCCGTGGCGGGCAGGCACGGCGTCGATCTGACGCTCCCGTGGGCCTTTCGTACGACTGACGACTTCGGCCGGTCGCTGGCCTCAAGTGGCTTCGATGCCGTCAGCCTTCAACTCGTGCCGCGGCCGACAATTCTCGAGTCGGGCATCAGCTCGTGGCTCCGGACGTTCGCGGGCTGGGCGTTCGACGATGTGCCTCAAGAAGATCGCGAGCGCGCATTCCACGAGACGGTGGAGCTGCTGCGACCGGCGCTCTGCGATTCACAAGGACGGTGGACGGCGGACTACGTGCGGCTGCGATTCGCCGCGCGCCCCGTGTGACTGACCGGTTCAGGGCCCGTGAGGTCGGCGAAACAAGCCGCCGGATAGCAGCACACACCAGCCAGGGAAGTCCGCGGGTCAGATCGTTCCAACGCCGCTCGCGCTCAGGCAGCGGACTTCGGGCCTGCCTTCTCGTTATGGAGCGGCTGCTGCGGAAAATAGAGCGGCGCAAGCGTCCGACGGTAGTACGGATCGCGGAACTTCCAGATGAAGGCCTCGAGGAAGTAGTGCGCCACGAACATGCCGTTCAGGACGTTGAACAGGAACCAGAGGGACTGCGTGGGTCCAAACCGGGACGAGATCGGCTCCCAGAGGACGCGTCTCGCGAGATCACGATGGCGACAACCGTGGCAAGAAGATAGAACGCCACGGCATGCCGCTGGAGCCATGACGTCGCGCCGCGCTCTTCGCGCGCAGCGGCGTGCCGGAACAGCCGAGGAAACATGATGACGTGGTATTCGACGTAATGCATGGCGAGGCTGGCCGTGTAGAGACCGGCGCGAGCAATCGGAAGGGCGGCGCTCGCCGCCTGCAGCGTGAAGTAGCCAAATGAGCCGAGCCACGTCCGACGATCCGGTGTCCGGGTGGCCGCCCTGACGAAGTTCATCACGATCGCGAGCAGACAAACCGCCGCGATGACGAACAGCCCCGCCGAGAGCGGATTCAAGCTGAACTCGGGATTGCCGTTTCGGACGCCGTTCAAGAAGGTCAACTGCTGCAGGGCCGCCATCGAGACGAAGAACGCGTTGTCGAACCGGCGTTGACTGGCGGGAAAGGCGTGGGCGACCGGCGCTCGAAACAGCTGCAGCACGCCGAAGCTCTGACGCGCGACGTGGAGATAGTCGAGCGCCTTCACGGCGCTCGAGAACAGGAAGACCGCGGCGATCGCGCTGAGCGGCGTCCGGCCGTCGGTCGTCGTCAGCTGGTAATACCCAATGATGAAGAACAGGACCAGGATGGCCGGCGGAATCAGGAAGTACACGGCGATCCGCGCGAGGCTCGAACTGAAATATCGTCGATTGCCTGCGTCCAAGTACACGCCGAGCGTGATCACGAAATGCGTGCCGCCGAGCAGCACGGCATAGAGAGCCGCGAGCGCGAAGGCCCCTGGCAGGTGATAGAACTGGAATACGGCGATCGGCACCGTGAGCACGACGAATGAGCTCAGAATGACCACGTTCCAGGGACGCGTCTGCAGATAGCCGAGCGTGGAACGCTCAGGACGTGTTTGCCGGCGGGCCTGTGCCATGAAAACGCCCACTATAGTGGGGGCGTAAATAAGGCTTCAACAGGGGGGAATCGTCGATGAGAAGAACACTTGTCGTCTCGGCGCTCGTCGTCCTGGCCGGCGTTTCGCCGCTTCTCGCGCAGCCGGCGCAGCCGCTCGTCGGAGAAAACCCGGTGAAGGTCTCCGATCACGTCTGGGCGATCATGGGCTTTCCCAACATCGGGATCGTCGTCGGGACGCGCGCCACATTGGTGGTCGACACCGGCCTGGGACCGATGAATGGCGCCACCGCCGCACGCGTGGCGGCGCGCTTGTCGAACGCCCCGAAACTGTTCCTCACGACCACGCATTTTCATCCCGAGCATGCCGGCGGCGAGCCGGGGTTCCCTGCGGGCACGGTGTTGATTCGAAACGCCGTGCAACAGCAGGAGATGGAAGCGAACGGCGCGGCGATGCTCGATCTCTTTCGCGGGCAGAATGCGCAGAACGCGCAACTGTTGTCGGGCGTAACGTCCCTCCGCACGCCGGACGTCGTGTTCGACAAGGAGCTGACACTGGATCTCGGCGGCGTGACCGTCCGGCTGCTCTGGTTCGGCGGCGCGCACACCAAGGGCGACGAGGTCGTGCTCGTCGAGCCCGACGCCACGCTGATCTCCGGTGACGTGGTGCAGAACAAGGTCGTGCCGGGGATCTTTGGCGACGGCGGCACGCCCTCCAGCTGGCTCGCCGTGCTCGATCAAATCGCCCGCCTGAACGCGCAGCATGTGCTCCCGGATCACAGCCCCGTTGGTGACGGTTCGCTCGTCGCCGCCGAACGAACGTTCATCGCCGACCTGCGGACCCGCGCGCTGGCGCTCAAACAGCAAGGTGTGTCAGCCCAGGATGCGGGGCAGCGGCTCAGCGCGGAGTTCAAAGCCAAGTACGCCGATTGGCCCAACATGAACGTCGGCGGGTTTGTTCAACGGATATACGCGGAGTGAAGACGTGGGCGGCACGGCGGATATTTCTAGTCGGCCCGCATGGTGGAGACCGGATTGAGGCGAGCGGCTTCCATCGCGGGATGCAGGCTGCCGCTAATGGTCATCACCAACGCGATCGCCATTGCCGCGAGGTAGACCGCACCGTCTGCCGGGGACACCCCAAATAAGAGGCCGCTGAGCATCCGTCCGAGAGCGTAGGCAAGCGGCGCGCCCATCGCCGTGCCGAGGACACCGAGCACCAGGCCCTGCCGCAGAAACATCGAGAGGATGTCGGCGCGTGTCGCGCCGATGGCGAGCCGTACACCGACCTCCTGTTTTCGTGTCGAGGCCGCGAACGACAACATCCCGTGAATCCCAATCGCGGCCAGCAGAAAGGCGACGGCCGCGAAAAGCCCGAGCACGTCCACCTGCGTTCGCCGCGCGGTCGTCTGCGTCTCCATGATGTGGCTGAGAAGCTGGACATCGGACACCGGCTGGTCCGGCGCGACGGCGTGGAGGATCTTCGTGACCGCAGGCGCCAGGGCAAGCGCCGCTGCATCATCCCGAGCCTTGATCGCCAAGTCCTTCGGTATATGAAACAAGAGGAGGTTGTCGCGCATCTGCTGCTCAGGCGCGTACACCTGCGGCTCGCTCGGCCGCTCGAATCCCCGAACGGCGATATCGCGCACGACGCCCACGACGGTGCGGTCCGCAAAGGCGATGTTGATGGTCCGGCCGATCGGATCCTCGCCCGGCCACAGCCGGCGCGCCAGCGATTCGCTGATCACTGTCACAAACGGTGCGCCCGACGCGTCGCCGTCGCTCAGGTCACGTCCGCGCGTCACCGGAATGCCGAGCGTGGCGAAGTAGTCGCGGCTCACAAAACGAATGCTGGTGAGAACGGCGGACCGGGGGTCGGTCGCTTCGCCCGCGCGCGTGGCTGGAAAAATGCCGCCGCCGAACACCATCGGCAGCCAGCTGGTGTAGGCCGCCGAGACGACGCCCGGAGTCGATCGCACGTCCGCGAGCACCCGATCGTAGAACGGAGCGCGGGACGACACGCCGCGGTACGCGTTGAAGGGCAGAGCGGTTCGCAGGGTCAACACGCCGTCAGGCTTGAATCCCGGATCCACGGACTCGACCCGCCAGAGTGCGCGAGTCAGCAGGCCGCAGCCGACCAACAACGTCACCGTGCCCACGATTTCGGCCAGCACGAGCGCCGCGCGCATCCGGTCGCGGCCCACCCGCGCGCCTCCGGCGCGTTGTTGCAGCGCGGCTGCGTCGGTCGCGGCGGTCGATCGCCACGCGGTGGCGACGCCAATCGCCAGGGTCGTGAACACCGTCGCCAGCGCGGCAAAGAGCAGAACGCGTCCGTCCACGCGAGGCGCCGTGGCGACCGGCAGCGCTGTCGGTACCAGTTGGGCGAGCAACGGTATCGCCAATACGGCGAGGCCGACGCCGCCAATCCCGCCGGCGAAAGCCAGCACGGCGTGTTCGGTCACCAGCTGGCGGACGAGCCGGGCACGACCCGCGCCGATGGCCACCCTGACCGCGAGCTCGCGGCGGCGCGCCAGCGATCGACCCAACAGCAGGCTCGCGAGGTTCGTGCAGGCGATCAGCAGCAGGCAGAAGGCCGCGCCGAAGACCGCCAGGACGAGCATGCGTGACTGCGGCGAGATGACATCGCGGAGATCCACGACGACGGCGCCGGTCCCCGGGTTGTCCTTCGGGTACGCGTGTTCCAGCTGATTGGCAATCGTCGTCACGTCCGCCTGCGCCTCACCGAGTGAAGCGCCCGCGCGGAGCCGCCCGACGACGCCCAGGTAGATGTCCGATCGATCGTCGTAGTCCATCAGCTGCCGGTGCGCCGGCAGCCAGAACTGCGTCGTCGGGGCCGGAAACCCGAACGCCGGTGGCATCACGCCGACGATGGCGTAGGGCTGATCGTCGATCCGAACGATCTGGCCGAGCGCGTCGTCTGGGGTGGCGAACAGGGAGCGGCTCAACCCGTCGCTCAATACGACCACGGGCGGCGCGGCCTCGCGTTCATCGTCTGCGCCGAGCGCCCGGCCGATCCGCGGCCTCACGCCCAGCACTTGGAACAGGTCGGATTCCGCGACGCCGTCGACGCGGCGCGGCTCTCCATGCCCGGACACATTCGCGGCCATGTTGCCGTACGCCCCCATGGCCGCGAATGTGTGGTTCAACCGCTTCCAGTCCTGATAGTTCGGCCAGGAGAGGAACAGGCGCGCGTAGCCTCTCGAGAACTGCGTCTGGTAGAGGCCGGCCAGTCGTTCGGGTTGCGGGTACGGCAACGGCCGCAGCAGCACGTGATCGAGCAGCGTGAATGCCGCGGTCGTGCCACCGATGCCGAGCGCGAGCGAGACGATCGCGGTCAACGTGAATCCCGGCGCGCGGCGCAGCGTTCGAAACGCGTACTGGATGTCACGCTGGAGGTCGTCGATGACGCCGACGCCTCGAGAGTCCCGAATGTCATCCTTGATTTGCTCGACGCCGCCAAACGCCAGCGCCGCCTGTCGCCGCGCTTCGTCTTCGGTCAGCCCGGTGCGTCTGAATGCCTCGATGCGTTGTTCCAAGTCGAACCGCAATTCGTCGTCCATGTCCCGCTCGACGGAGCCCCGGAACAGAACTGACTTCAGCCGCAGCAGCAGGTCCGCAAGCATGACCGTCTCCCTTACACCGCTTCGAGCACCTGGCCGATCGCGGCGGCCAGCTTCTTCCACGCGTCGGTCTGGGTGTTGAGCTCGGCGCGGCCCTTACGCGTGAGTTCGTAGTACTTCGCGCGTCGGTTGTGTTCGGTGGTCTGCCAGCGTGCTTTGATCCACGCGCGGCGCTCGAGCCGGTGAAGTGCGGGGTAGAGCGAGCCCTGGCGGATATCGAAGGTCGCGCTCGACATCTGCGCCAGGCGCTCGGAGATGCCCCAGCCGTGATGCGGTTCGAGCGCGAGGGTCTTCAGGATGAGGAGGTCGAGCGTTCCCTGCGGCAGGTCCATCCGGTCGGACATGGATTCAACCCCTTCTGCTTCGACAGGAGAGTAGCGCCATTCCTGTCGAAGCGCAAGGGTACCGGACCTGGATCACCGATCTTGCCGCGAGCGGTGAATCCCGATAAGCTCGCCCAGAATCCGTCTCGCAACAACATCAGGAGCAGAAGCGATGAAGATTGTCACCTTCGGAGGAGCGCTCGGCCTCGCGGCCGCCCTCGTCGCCTCCGCGCCACGCACGGCGCAGGCGCAGGTTTCGGACAGCTTGTACAACGAGCTGAAGCGCATCGGACAGATCGTCGACCCGGCCTGCACCGCCAAGGCGATGCGGCCGCTGATGCCGGCGAACGACTACAACACGTGGTGGGCGCCGGGCGCGCCCGCGCCGGATCCCAGCAAGGCCAAGCTCTATCCGGGCGTCACGATCACGCGCGATCAGAAGTTCGGGGCGAACGCGAAGGACCTGGTCGACATCTTCACCGCGGATAACAAGGGCAGCGGGAAGACCGTGTTCATGTGGGTGCCGGGCGGCGGCGGCAACAAGATCGAGCAGCAGGTCCGCGAGGACAACGCGTTCTACGACAACATCGGACGCTGGGGCGTCAAGAACGGCATGGTGGTCGTCACCGTGCAGCGGCACCCCGGACAGGCGTGGGACGACGGCGGCCGTGACATCGCCAATGCCGTCGATTGGGTGCACGACAACATCGCGCAGTACGGCGGCGATCCGAACAAGATCGTCATGGGCGCGCACTCGGCCGGTACCGGTCCGACGAGCGTGTATGTCGGTCACCCGGAGCGGTGGCCGCACGGCGTGCAGATCAAAGGGATGGTCTACATGTCGGGCGGCGCGTATGCGGGGAACTATCCGGGTGCGCCGCCCCCGGCGGCCGCCGGCCGCGGTAACGCGCCTGCGCCAGGCGCGCAACCCGCAGGTGCCGCGTGCGGCTCGACGGCGGCGCAGAACGGCGCCGAAGGGGCGATCAGCGGCCCGAGCGGAGCGACGCCCCCGCCGGCCCGTGGCGCTGGTCCTGGCGGTCCCGGTGCTGGTGGCCCGGGCGGCGGCCGTGGCGCCGCGCCTCAGCTGACGGATGCCGAACGCGCCGAGCGTGACAACTGGCCGGCGTTCTCGAAGACACCGGTGCACTTGATGTTCGTCCGCGCGGAGCTCGACCCGGGCGTGATGGGCGACATGACGGCGAACGACAAAGGCATGCACGAGGCGCTCTGCGCGACCGAGGGTCCCAAGGCCAAGGACGGCGAGGGGCGCTGCCCGGTGCTGCTCTACGCCAAGCGCAACAGCCACATGTCGGAAGTGTTCTCCTTCGACTCTCCGGACAAGACGGTGTCCGACCCGATCCTGCAGTTCGTCAAGAACGCGGTGAAGGCGGTGAAGGAAGACAAGCGGGTGGCGACGAAGTAGGCCGGCCGCCGGCAGACCCCGAGCCGCTCCGCCCCAATCGACCTGGCGGCGGAGCGGCTCTTCCCCTCGACCACCGGAAACGGGCCGTTCCGTCAGGCATAGCGGAACGGCCGTTCCGGATGGCTCCTCCAGAAGTAGGCGAGGATGATCACGCTGGCCACCGCCGCGTAGGCACACCATAACGAGGTGAACGCGTATCGCTTGACCTCCAGGACCAGCAGCAGGATCGCCAGGTTTGCCGCGCCGAACGCGACCATCATCCGGATCTTGGAGAAGAACAGCGAACCGCACGTGGCGACCACATAGAGCAACGCCACCGCCGTATGGTTGGTCGCTTGATTGATGTAGACGATGCTGTTTTCTCTGACATACAGCTGCAACGGGTACGCGGTCAGCGCCCACAAGATATAGAGCGCCGTTGCGCCGCCCAGGATGGCAAACGGCAGCATTCTCGCTCGGTTCTTCGCACTCGGTTCGAACAGCAGCACGCTGAGCGGAAGCAAAAAGGGCAGGAGCCCTTGCGCGTACAGCATGAACGCCGCGCCCATGTCGTGGGCGACCGCGGGCGAAAGAATTCCATCCAATCCGAGCCAGACGAATCCCTCGATGAATTGATGAATCGCGAATAGCGTGGGAAGCGCGGCGAACAGTAGTTCGCGCCGGTGCTTGACCCTGGTCAGGGTGGCGACGCCTCCGGCTCCGAGAACTCCGCTCCCGACGAAGTTCGCGGTGGCTGAGAAACACATGGTCTCTTCTCCCTGCGAACACAGTGCCGTTCGCGGTCTTCGCGTTGATGGCCGTGCTCCTGTTCGCGGTCACGAATAGGCGAACAGTGTCATGAAGCCGAAGTCCATGTGCAGCTGCTGGTGGCAGTGAAACAACGTCAGCCCAGGATTGTCGGCGACGAACTGAATTTCCGCTTCCTGATAGCCACCGAGCATCAGCACGTCCTTCATGACGCCGCCGGTCGATTGGCCGGCGATGCTCGCCACCTCGAACGTGTGCCGGTGCAGGTGAATCGGATGAATGTCGTCGCTCTCGTTCCGCATTCGCATGCGGTATCGGCGACCCTGCGTCAGCGTGATCGAAGGCGGTGCTGCCCGACCCGTCATCGGGTACGCGACATCATTGATGGTCCAGCGGTTGAAGCCTTCTTCGGCTGCGTTCACTTTCGCGAACGTCATCTCGATCGTCTCGTCGGCGGCAACCGCGGTCGCGCCCGGTTTCGCGAACCGCCGGTAGTCCCACCGGAAGCGCGGCGGCGCCAGCCATAGCGCCTTCCCGCGTCGGGCGGCGTATTCGACGACGATCCCCATCCCATGCGCGCGGTCGTCGTTCGCCAGGTCACCCATGATCCAGACGCCGGGGTGCGTCATGCGAACAACGGCGGAGATCCGCTCGCCGGTTCCGAGCCACAGGACCGGTACGCTGATCGGATTTGGAACGGCGTTGCCATCGAGGGCGACAATCTCGAAGGTGTGCCCTGGCAGTGCGAGGCTGCGGATCTCGGTCGCGCTGCCGTTGAGGACGTGGAACAAGACGCGCTCGCCGCTCTTCACGCGAACCGGCTCGCCGTGACCGAGCATCTTGCCGTTGATCGTGAAGGATCGATAGCCGACTTCATAGCCGTGGGCCATCCCCTTCGCGAGCGAGGATTTCATCGCGTCCTCGCCGCGCTCCTTCAGGCCCGGAACCGTCGTCGCCGGCGACAGGAAATTCAACGCCATGTCGCCGCCCCGACTGAGCGTGGGCTCGAACTCCTTGAGGACGAGGAACACCTCGCGGTCGTACCGGCCGGGCTCGTTCTTCGGCTCGATGTAGACAGGGCCGACCTGGCCGCTGTATTGCCCTGCCGCCATGTCGGCGCCGGCGCGGTTGTGGGTGTGATAGAAACGGAACCCGCTCGGCTGCGGCATGAACATGATGCGCCGCCTGCCGTGCGCTGGCACGAACGGCGTGCCCTCTTCGGCGGCGCCGTCCACATCGGTCGAGACCTTCTGCCCGTGCCAATGCACCTGTTCCGGCGTGTCGGTGTCGTTGACGAGATCGATCGTGACCGACCGGCCTTCCTGCAGCCGCACGAGCGGCCCAGGGAATTGGCCGTTGTAGGTCGTCATGCCGACGATCGTCTTGGGCGCCAGCTCGATCGCTGAGTTCTGGATCCGCAGTGTGTATTCCGCGGGTGATTCGGACTGAACCCCCGCTGCGCCGACGACCTGCATCTCGCGTGGCGCCCGGGTCAGGCATGCGCCTGCGGCTGCCATGGCGGCCGTCTGGAGGAACTGTCGTCGCGATTCAGCCATCATCTTCTCCACAAGCGATCTGTCGTTCTCGCGGACGCCATCCAAAAATGATAGAGGAAGTGCGCGCGGTGTTCTGCAGCGGAATCCGCAGTGACTTCACGTCCGATCCGGCTGAGACGCCATGACGCCGCGATACAATGGCGGACGGTCAAGTCGGCAGGCGTCGCGAATTCCGGCGAGAAGTTCTCGCGCGGAGGGATGGCCGAGTGGTCGATGGCGGTGGTCTTGAAAACCACTGTACCCGGAAGGGTACCGGGGGTTCGAATCCCTCTCCCTCCGCCACATTGATTCAGGAGACATGGCGGCAATAGGACGATTCGGCGCGCGCATGGTTCCCGAGCGGGAACAGATCATCCGCGAGTGCCGCGAAAAAGGTCAGCTCGTCGACGGTCCGCACATTCCAGCATTCGAGCAGGAGTACTCGGACTTTCCCGGCGGCGGCGGACAGGTCCGGGCGGTGTCCACCGAGTACGGCCGCATGGGCCTGTACTTCATCCTCAAGGCGCTCGACCTTCCCTCCGGCTCGGAGATCATCGTGCCGGCGCTGACGTTCTGGGTCGTTCCAGAGATGACGCGCGTCGCCGGTCTCAAGCCCGTGTTCGTCGACGTCAACCCGGCGACGTTCACGATGGATCCGGCGGCGGCCGAGCGCGCGGTGACGCCGAACACCCGCGCCATCCTGCCGACGCACCTCTACGGCATGGCGTGCGATCTCGATCCGATTCTCGCGCTCGCGAAGCGCCACAATCTGAAGGTCGTCGAAGACTGCGCCCACTCGCTCGGCGCTGAATACAAAGGACAGA
>Ga0187777_10001601_pt1 | contig 14724 bp, 9 predicted proteins | sample 1015_Q2_SP5_10_M_FD_132416 | JGI IMG/M metagenome (GOLD analysis project Ga0187777, IMG submission 132416) | Tropical peat soil microbial communities from peatlands in Department of Meta, Colombia - 1015_Q2_SP5_10_MG | ecosystem: Environmental > Terrestrial > Soil > Wetlands > Peat | place...
CCGTATGAGGGACGCCCCGCCATCTTCGATCTCTCCGGGATCGGGACGAAGGTCCAAAGCTCACAGGCCGCGTGACATCTCGTTGAACCCTACGCGGAATGGCCAGGGTCTATCGGGAGCTGAATTAATCGCACCGCGAGGTGGTGCGATGTCTCGGTCTCCGCGCATTGGGGGAATGTCGCCGCCCGCTACGGGATCCCGTGGCAGTCGCAGAGCAGGTCTCGGCGGTTGCCGACGGCGCTGCCGGTTCACGCCTGAAGGAAGCCATGCGCGCACCGTGGCTCCTCTCGATGTGAACCGGACGCGCCGTCGCGGCCACAGACGCCGCTCTTTTGCCTGGCGGAGCAGGCGCCTGCACGGTCGACAGCGGCCTCTTCCCAGTCGTCCTTTGGGGAAGCGCCGCGCGGCGAGCTGCCGGTCCACTGTCGGCGCAAGCTGGTTGTAAGAAGCGCACGATTCGGTGGCCGTCGTTGATCACGTCCTTGCGGTCGACGCGGCTTTTGCAACCGTGAGAGAGCATTACGTCGAGCTGCATCCGCGCTCTGCTCGGACAGGTCGCTTGCTGGCTGGCATCGCGCAAGGCAAACTACGCGTCGATCGCCGGTGTGTTCACCGATCAACGTGCACTTCGGCACCACGTACGTCAAAGCTTCCAGGAGCCATAGCCCAAGAATTCCAACGATGGTTGTTGCCGATGTCATGGACACGAGCTTCGCCGAGATCCCGCTTACGGCAACGTTTCAGCGCGCGGCCGAGCTGTTCGTCGAGACGCAGACCAGCGACCTCGTCGTCGTCGACGACGGAAGGTACGCCGGGATCCTGTCCGAAGGCGACCTGCTCAGGGCGCTGCTGCCCGACTTTGAGGAATCGACCGCCACGCTCGCGGCCATCTCGATGGACGAGGCACAGAACCGGTTTCTGGACTCCGGACCGTTCAACCGGGAGCGGACGATCGGCTCGCTCGTGCTGACGCAGCCGGTCTCGCTGTCGCCGCGCGATCCGCTCCTGATCGCGGCGACCGTCATGGCGAGCGAGCACATCCGCCGCCTGCCAGTGATCGAAGACGGACACGTGATCGGGATGCTCTCCCGAGCGAAGCTCTCGTGGGCGCTGCTCTCCCGCCCCGAGCCGTCGCCATGATAGATCGGGCGTCCGTCCTTTAATCCAGCTCCAACACCGCCTCGTTCGGCGCGGGCAGCGCCCCGAGCTCGGTCAGTCGCGCGAGGAAGTCCCGATGCCAGCTGCGAACAAGCTCCGGGACTCGGTCCAGGGTTGCGATCAGGCGCTCGCCGCCGTCAGCGGCCGTGCGCGCCTCGAGTTCCTCGAAGACCATCACGCCCGAGCGGATGATCTCCCGGATCTCGGTCAAGAACGCCGTGTCCTGGCGCTGGACAAGCGCGCAGATTTCACGCACCCTGCGCCAGTTTGACTCCTGGACTGCTGCGGGGTCGCCCCAGACTTGCTGATAGAGCGTCTTCATCGACTCCGAGAAACGGCCGATGGTTGCCGCCTCGGCCGTCGCCTCAGCGTCCGCGATCGCGGAGCGAAGGCTCCGCGCAAAGTCGCTCGGCGCGCACAATCCGCGCGTCAGGGCCCAGAGGATGAGGACGTCCTCGCCGAGCGCCGCCCGGTAGTAGTTGACGAGGAAGCGTTGGTGGGTGTTGGAGGCGAACTGAGCCTTCAAGGCGGTGATCTTGTCCGGGTCCTCGCCGCGGGTGGTCGCCCGGCCCATGTAGTCCCAGTCGTTGCTCAGCGCGTTGCTCATCTCCGTCAACAGGTGCATAAAGCGCACCCAGGCCCGATACACGTCGTGCAGGGACACGGATGTCAGGCCGCGCCCCGGAACGAGGGCCATCCCCCACTCATCGCCGAAGTTCAGCCGGCGGATCGAGCCGATCTTGTACATCGCCAACGTTGCGTCGATCTCGCTGTTCTCGTGATGGAGCACCGCCTCGTACTCGCGCGTAGCGTCCATGCCGAGGTTCTCCACGATGATCCGAGGCCCACCGGGGTGGAGCGCGAGGAACTCCGTCATGTCGTAGACCGTCCCGTTGACCGTGAGCCACTGGCCGCGCTCGGGGGTCGTGTGTAGCGCCACCTCTGAGGCGTCGTAGAAGCCGCCGCCAAGGACGCCGGGCGCAGCATGCGGGGTCCAGCTCGTGAACACGTCCAGCATGAAGCGGCCGTCAGCGACGAGCTGCGGCACGACCAAGCGCGCCTGGTCGGGTGGGAGGAACCGATCGGCGACCGCGCGCAGGGCGCCGATGACGCTCTGCGCGAACCCGGCCCGCCCGCACACGTAGAACCACGCCTCCTTGCCGCCTTCGCGCCGGCTGCGCAGCAGCTCCCAGAGCACCTCCTGGATAGCGGGGTCGCGCGCGATCGCCGCATCGATCCGCGCGCGTGGTGCCTCGCGTCGCGTGATCGGCTCTCCGAACCCGGCCTCGAGCACGCCGTCCTCGGCCGTGAACGCGACTCGGACCGCCAGGTTGCCTCGCGCCACAGCGTCGGCAAGCTCGGCCTCGCAGTACAGCTGCCCGGCGGAGCGGGTCGCGAAGAACAGCCAGTTCTGGCCGCTCTCCCGGTCGCTCCGGTCGGCGATGAAACCCCTGAACGGCGCGATCCCGACACCGCCGGCGAACATCACGATCGGACGGGAACGATCCCTGGGCAGCGCGAAACGGCTCGGCCGGACGAGCTGGACCGGGATGACCTCGCCGTCCGCCGTCTCGTTCAGGTACGTCGAGGCCGTGCCGAGGCGTTCGTTCAAATCCACGCGACCGTCCCCCAGGTCGGCGGGATAGCGCAGCTGAGCTACCGTGAGCTCGAGCATGTTGGAGATCCGTCCCGAGCCCATGTCTGGCGCAGATGCCACCGAGTACATCCGGAAGTCCTCGGGCGGGACGATCCGCGCGATCGCCTCCTGCTGCTCGAGCCCGGCCTCGATCAGACGGTGAACGTTGTATCCGTCGCTGCTCAGCTGGCGCAGCGCGTCGGCGAGCTCCCACTGTGATTCGAGGCGAGTCTCCACGACCTCGCGAAGCCCGCGAGACGCGGAGACGGCCACGAGCGCCTTGGCCATCTGCCGGCTGAGCGGCCGCAGCCTCGCGTAGGACAGGAACGACCGCAGCGGCAGCGTCGTCGTGGCCACCGGATGCTCGGGGCGGTGCCGGATCGTGCGACGCCAGCGGGCGTTCAGTGGAATGGATTCCTCGCCGGTGGCCTCTAGCGCTTGGAGGGTCGCTTCGACGGCCTCGGGGCGGTTCATGGTCAGCACACCGCACCGATCGCCGGGCCGGTAAACGGCGCCCGTCTCGGAGGCATCGAGCACGAGCCGCTTGACGCCGCCTTCCTCGCTCGCCGCCTCGCGCGAGACGAGCCGCGCATAGTGCATGGGGGTGGGCAGCTCCCGGTGGCGCTCCTCCCGAGTCTCCTCGAGGATGCGGTCCACGGTCTTCCACTGACGGTCTTGGAAGGCACCTTCGATGTGCGCGATCGTCACCGAGCGACCGATCTTGAACGCTAGCTCAAGGAAGCCGTAGACCTTGAGCCGGTGGATGCCGAGGTAACCCTTCCTGCCCGCGTAGGCGTCGAACACCGTGTCGAACAGCGTCTGGAGACGGCGGTCGCCCGTACCGGCGATGTAGTCCCTGGTCGAAATCTGTCCGACGGCGCGAATGAAGTCAAGCTGGTGAGCGGGGTACGCTCCGGTGAGCGCCGCGACTTCCTTGGCCAGCCACGCTTCCTTGAACCGGCGTCCGAAGAACGCGTCCATGAGGGCGAAGATCGGGTTAGCGGCGCCAGCGGGGCCAAGCGTCCCCTCTTTGATCGGCACGGCGAGCGGGGCGACAGTGTTCGCCCACACGACCTGATCGACGTAGGTCAGCGAGAGCGGGTTCGGGTCGACCTTGTAGAACGACAGCTCGACGATGTCCCGCCAGATCCCGAGCATCAGCCACAGCTCTGCCTCGAGCGCCGCGCTATCGCGCCGAAGCACGGCTTCCTGCGCCCGGACCACCGAGGTGATGAGCGGCGTCCCGCGCGCGAGGATCTCGACCTGCGCGAGGTAGAACAGGCGCTCTTCGACGTTGTCGACAGTCGGCACGAGAAGCTCCATGTTCTCGACTGTGTACGGGTCCTCCGCCGACGGGTCGCGGAGGCGGTGGTTGTAGACGATGAGATCGTTGTAGGACATATAGGGCTCGGGGCGCTTCAGGCGCTCGTTGACCTGAGCCCACGGGGTGCTGACGGAAATAGGGAGCTCGCCGGCCGGGAGCTTCTCGACCCGGACGTACGAGTGCGCGAAGATGCTCAACGCGCACGACGCGCGCCAGACGTACTCGTCAGGAAGCTCGTCGGGGCCGGCCCCGAGGACCGGTAGCTCGCGCAACACGCTGCGCAACGAGACCGTGCGCCACAGCTCGGGCATGCGCTCGACGACCTCGTCCCACGGGGCGTGCGAGGGCGGGAACGCGAGCACCGTCGGAAGCTTCGGCATGAACCCAGCCGAGGCCGACAGGAAGCCGTCGAGCTCGTGACCGGTCGCTTCGGTCTGGCGTTCGGCGTCCTCGAGCACGAGTCGGCTCCGCGCACGATGGCCGTCGGCTATGCAAGCCGATGCGCCCGGGTCCTCGTGCTTCGCAGCCACCCCGTGTGGAGCCTACTGCGACGTGACGGGCGTGGCAACGCATGTCAGACTCTCGCCTATGGACCCGGGGACCGGGGTGGTGGTGGGCGTGCCTGGAGCTGCGACCGATCAGCTGAGCTACGCGCTGAAGCGGCTCGGCATGGCCGCGGCGGTGCTCCAGATCGGCGCGCACCCGGACGACGAGGACGCCGGGACGATCGCGTACCTTGCGCGTGGGCTTGGCGCACGTACGGTGTACTGGTCCGCGACGCGCGGCGAGGGGAGCCAGAACAGGATTGGCAGCGAGCGCGCCGAGGCGCTCGGCGTCCTGAGGACGTGGGAAAGCCTAGCCGCCCGCGCGATCGACGGCGGCCAGGTTATCTACGGACCGTTCTACGACTTCGGCTTCTCGAAGACCGCCGAGGACGCGTTCGCGAGGTGGTCGCGTGAGGAGATGGTCTGGGAGATCGCACGCGCGATTCGGCTTTCCCAGCCGCTCGTCGTGATCAGCCGCTGGAGCGGTGATCTGCACGATGGCCACGGACAGCATCAGGCCGTCGGCCAGGCCGTGCGCGACGCATGGTCGATCGCCGCCGACCCTACCGAGGCCATGCTCGACCTGCCGGCATGGGAGCCGCGCAAGCTCTATCGCGCGCTCGCCGGCGATTGGCAGCCCGGTGAGGACGGGAGCCCCGGAGCTCGGGTACACGGTTACGAGACGGCGGGCCACCTCCGCATCGACACGGGACAATTCGACCCGATCTCGGGGCGCTCGTATCAGGAGCTCGGCAACCTGGCCCTGAACCAACACCGCACGCAGGGGATGGCCTTCGCGCCGGAGCGAGGCGCGTATTACGTCTACTACAGGCGCGAGCTGGGGTTCGGCCCCGCACCGGAGGCCGAGGCCGGCTTCTTCGATGGGCTGGAACCGCGGCTGCGCGGTCTCGCGGAGTACCCCGGGGGCGGAAATGCGAGGCTCGGCGAACGTCTCGGCGCGGCCGACGACCTGATCGACACCGCCGTCGAGCGCTTTCGTCCAGAGCGCCCAGCCCCTGCCGGCGAAGTGCTGCTCGAAGCGCTGGCATTGCTCGGCGAGGTCCGCCTTACGCTGCCCGAGCTGATCCCGGCGGGCGACCTGCACGCGGCGCTTGATCGCTACCTGGCCGGGAAGGAGCAGGAGGTGGCGGCGGTCGCGGCGCGTTGTCTTGGGCTGCGTCTCGAGTGCCTTCTGGACGAGCATCGGCTCACCCCCGGCGCGCGGCTCAGCGCTCGTACACGGTTGTGGAGCGCCGCGGGAGCGGACGTCCGCGCCGCCGACCTCCGGCTCGAGCTCCCCGCGCAGTGGAGCGCCGAGGTACTCGCGGCGCCGGATTCGCCCGACGACATCCAGCTCGCAGCCGCCGTCGACCACGCCGTGCGAGTCGCCAGGGGACGGTGGGCCGCCTCGCCGTATTGGCTCCGCACCCCCCGGCGGCCGTACCGCTACGTGTGGCCCGGCGCAGGGCCGCTCTCGCTGCCGTTGGATCCTCCGCTCGTGTCGGTGCGGGGCGAGCTGAACGTGGGCGGAAAAAGGCTCGAGTTGCGCGCGCCGGGCTACCGGCGCCGAGCCGTGCCTGGTGGAATCGGCGCGCTGGCGCTCAATGTGTTGCCGCCGATCGCCCTCGAGCCACATAGTCGGCTCGTCCTGCTACCGGCTGGCGGCCTGGGTAAGACGCTGAAGGTGCCCATCCGCACGCGGTGCCTGCGCGAAGACGGGGAGGCCGGCACCGTTGGACTAGCGTGCCCCGCGGGGTGGATGGTCGAGCCCGCGGCGGTCGACGTCGCGCTGGCTGCCGGGGGAGCCGAACGAACGATCGAGTTCGAGGTGCGGGTGCCAGCTGAGGCGCAGGTCGGCGTGCACAGCCTGCGCGCTGTGGTTGTGACCGACGACGGCTCGTACGGGGTGGAGCTAGAACCGGTTCGTCTCGGGCTGGGTCCGGGCTCGGCGGACGAGGGGTCGTGCGTGGCTGAGACCTTCGTCCCGCGGCTTTCGGCCGTTGACGTGCATGTGATCGACGTCGAGTTCGCTCCGCATCGGCGCTACGCATACGTGCCCGGGCTCGCTGACCGGATCGTCGAGTCGCTCGACCAGCTCGGCGCGAACATCAGCGTGGTCCCGGGCGAACAGTTGGCCTTCGCGAGCCTGGCCGCCTTCGACACGATTGTCATCGGTCCCGACGCCTACAACGTCAGCTCGCCCGTGCGGGCGAACGCCGAGCGGCTGCTCGAGTACACCGCTGCCGGAGGCACGCTCGTGGTCCAGCACCAGACGTATGGCTACGCCGAGCCCGGCTTGGCCCCGTACCCGTTCACCTACAGCCAACCGCACGACCGCGTCACACTCCCCGACGCGCCGGTCGAAGTCCTTGCAGGTGCGCGTCAGGCCCTGACCGGGCCCAATTGCATCAGCTCGACCGACTGGGATGGCTGGGTGCACGACCGCGGGGTCTACTTCTTCGGAACCTGGGATCCGCGTTACATCGCCCTGCTGTCGTGCCATGACCCGGGGGAGGCGCCGCGCCGCGGCGGGTTGATGACCGCTGACTATGGACAGGGCACGTATGTGTACGCCGGGTACTCGTTCGCGCGCCAGATTCCCGTCGGCGTGCGCGGAGCGATCCGACTCTTCGCCAACCTGCTCGGACTCGGACGTGACCGACTCGCGGCCTGACACTGAACCCGAGTTGCGGATCGGTCTCCTCTGCCATAGCAGCGTCGGCGGCAGCGCGCGCGTGGCCGCCGAGCTCGGTCGGGAGCTCGGGCGTCGGCGCCATGACGTGCATCTGATCACTCGTTTCCCACCGGCGCTGCTACGCCGGGACTCGAGCGTCGTTGTGCACACCCTGCATACGGAGGCCGAGCTCAGTCCGCGGCTCGACGTCGTCTGGTCCGCCGGCGAGCAGGCGGCCTTCGTCGAGTTCGCGGCAGATGTGTGCCGGGCACACCGGCTTGACGTCCTCCACTTCCATTACGGGCTTCCCTTCGCCGAGGTGGCCGATGCCGTCCGCCGCCGGCTCGACGGCAACGCTCCCGCGATCGTGGGAACGCTCCACGGCACCGACGTGGCGCGCGAGACGCGCCCGCGGCTGACGATGCTGGACTCGCTGGACGCTGTGACGACCGTCTCGTACGACCACGCCAGGCGCGCGCTGACCGACCTCGCCCTCGACCGCCGCCCGCAAGTGATCCCGAACACGATCGACCCCAGCCGTTTCCACCGCGCCGCCGCACCGCCGACGCGGCGAAGGCCGCCCCGGATCCTCCACGTCTCGAACTTCCGCGCTGTTAAGGATCCCGAGCGCGTCGCCCGGGCGTTTGCCGCCGTCCGGCGCCGGCACGAAGCGCGACTGTGGCTCGTTGGTGACGGCGAAGAGATGCCGGCTGTGCGCGCCGTGCTCCGTGCCGCAGGCGTCAGTGGTGACGTGCTTGAGCTCGGGCTTCGGACCGATGTTGAGTCGATTTACAACCGGTGCGACATCGTCGTCCTGACCAGCCGACAAGAGAGCTTCTCGATGGTGGCTCTGGAAGCAGCGGCCAGCGGCGTTCCCGTCGTCGCGCCCGCCGTCGGCGGTCTGCCCGAGATCATCCGCGACGGTCGGACCGGACTCCTCTACGACCTGGCCGACAACGACGAGCCGGCGCGGTCGATACTGCGCCTGCGCGAGGACGACAGAGCGCGCGCGGCGATGGGTCGAGCCGCGTGGCGGCTGGCGCGAGCCTTTTCGCACGATCTGGGGGTGCCGCGTTACGAGCGCCTGTACCGCGATGTGCTCGAGCAGCGGCGGCGAGAGCCGGCGAGCCTGCCAGGCGCGCTTGCGGCCCGATGACCGTTAGATCCCTGGCGGACTTAGGGGCGTCGCGCGAGGGACGCGAGTGGCTGGCGGCGCATGGGGTCCACACCGATCCGGATCGTTTCCGAGCGGTGCTGAAGCCGCCATCGGATGCCGGTCTTGCCACGCTAGTGGGCGTGCCGGCCGACCGCCCGCTGATCTACGTCGGCCAGCAGGTGGCCACGGACTACTCGCACGCCACGGCGGCGAAATTCGCGGCCACCGGCGATCTCTCGCGAGATGGCCTTGAGTGTGTGTCCATATGGCACGACATGGACCGCGCTGGAGCCGAGCGATGTGGGATGCGGATCGTGCTCCACGTCGGCACCAGGACGGTGGGCTTCGCGCTGGCCAATCGCAAGCTCGAGGACCGGGAGCCGCGGTTCATCCGGCTCGAGCGCGCACATCTCCCCGAGATTGTCCGCCAAGCCCGCGACGCGCTGGGCGGACTGCCGCGCACCGCACGTGACCCGGCCCGGGTCAGGCTCGATCGGGTAGCGCAGGCGGTCGCCGACGGTGAGATCGAGACCTTGGCCCAGGCCACCAGAGCAATCGCGACCTGGCTGCTGCGCGAGCAGATCCACGTCGAGTTGCCGAGCATCTGCCTTTCCGACCTCGCCGGGTCGGGCCTGCTCCGCGCGCGGCTCTTGGAGGTGCTCGAACGGGTCGACGAGGTCGTGGCGGCATTCAACGGCGCGGTCGCGCGGCTCGGGCGCGAAGGAATCGACGCGCGAGTTCACCCGCTGGGCGAACGCTGGCTCCCGCTCTGGTACTCGTGCCCGATGACCGACCGGCGGACGCGCCTGGTGCGCGATGCGAACGGGGGGGACTGGGTCGCCGTTGCCACGTGCAAGTGCGGGAACACTCACCGCTTCAGGTTGCGGGAAGCGGCGGGGTTCGAAGAGCTGGAGGCGACGGGGCGCTGGAGCCCCGACGTGCTCCTCCCAGTGCTGACGGACAGTCTGGCCAGCGGCTACGTGGCGGGTCGGAGCACCGCGCTCTACGGCATTGTCATGCGCGCGGTCATCGACGCGCTGGGCCGCGAGCCGACGCCGTCGTTCGTGCCCCCCGAACTGGCCACAGCCCACGCCGCGCCGCAGCCGGACAGCATCCTCCACGACTACCTGACCGCATGACCGCGCCGCTGCACCTCCTGGCCATCACCGCCCATCCCGATGACGAGCTCGGATGCGCGGGCACGCTTATCCGGACCGCCGACGCGGGTCGTGCCGTGGGCATTGTCGACCTGACGGCGGGCGAGCGCTCTACGCGCGGCGAACGGGACACGCGCGCAGCCGAGCGCGACCGGGCCACGGAGCTGCTCGGTCTCGCGACGCGAGTCGGCCTCCGGCTACCGGACGCGGGCATCGACGGGAGCGCCCGGCAACGGGAGGCGTTGGTTGACGCACTGCGGCAGCTGAGGCCACGAATCGTGCTTGCTCCGTTTCCTCACGACCGCCATCCCGACCATGGTGCGGCTGGACGCCTCGCCCGCGACGCATGTTTCCTGGCCGCGATCCGGCGCTACGCAGCGGGCGCCCCGCACCGACCCGCGGCCGTGTACCACTATCTGCTCCATGAGCCGTTCAAGCCGACGTTCGTCATCGACGTCACTGACGTCTGGGCGCGCGCGCGCGAGGCGATCGGCGCGTACGTCTCCCAGTTTGACGAGGACCCTGGCGAGCGCAGCACGCCTCTGCAACAAGGATTCCTCGCGACGCTCGAGGCACGGGCGACCTGGTTCGGAGCCATGATCGGCGTCGAACGGGGCGAGCCGTTCTGGAGCGCGGGGCCGCTCGGGTTCGACGAGCCTCCGGATCGGGCACTCGACGACGCCTACAGAATGTTCGTGTGATGGCGATGCCCGATAGCGGTCAGTGGTTCGCGGGCTATCTGCTCGGAGACGTCCTGGGCGAGGGTGACCTTGGGATCGTGTACCGCGCGCTCCCCGCCCGTGCTCAGGCGCCGGTCGCGGTCAAGATCTTCCGCGCCGAGGCGACTGGCGAGGCCGAACTGTCCCGCCGTCTGGAGTCCGAGCGCCGAACGATGGCGCTTGCACACCCACATCTCGTGCGGGTGCTAGACGTCGGGGTCGACAATGGCCGACCGTACTCCTCGATGCAGCTGGTTGATGGGCCGACGCTGCGCGCTGTGCTGAATCGACCCGAGCGACCCGATCGGGCGTGGATCACGCTTGTCGTCACGCAGATCGCGGGCGCGCTGGGGGCGATTCACGGCGCCGGCTTCGTGCATCGAAACGTCACGCCCGAGAACATCCTCCTCGAGCAGGATCTCGGCCATCCGCACGCGTATCTCGCCGACTTCAGTCTGTCGCGAGACCCGTCCGCCGATCATGCGACCAACGTCGGCGTGCTCGTGGGATCGCACGCCTACCTTGCGCCCGAGCAGGTAATCGGAGTCGACGAGGTCGATCCGCGCACAGATGTCTACGCGCTCGGCTGCGTCGCGTACGAGGCGCTCGTCGGCCGGACACCGTTCGCGGACGACAACCCAGCCGTCAGCCTCCTCCGGCGAACGTCTCAGCGCCCACCGCCGCCGAGCGCCGTCCGGCCGGAGCTCGGTCCGGCCTGGGACGAGGCGCTCCTCCACGCGCTTTCCACCGGTCCGGACGATCGCTTCTCGACCGCTGCTGAGTTCGCACTCGCTTTCTCGACGGCGGGTTCACTCGCTCCGGAATAACGTCCCCGCCTAGAACGTCCGGTTCTCAAGCGAGCCGGGCACAGCAATGTCCCCGGCTTACCTGGCAACCTCGTGACAGTCCGCGTCATCGGTCACAAGGGCGACGAGATGCAGCCGCTCGACGTACTGCTCTCTCGCGGTTGCGTGATCCGCGTCGACCACGAGGACGTGGTCAACGACGGCCACCGAATTGTGCGCCTCTTACAACCAGCGTCCGCCGACAATAGACCGGAAGCTCGCCTCGCGGCGCTTGCCCAAAGGACGAGTTGGAAGAGCCCGCCCGCGACCGATGCGGGCGTCTGCTCCCCCTCGCAAAGGAGGAGCGCGGTCGAGCGATCTGACGCTCGGCCTGCCAGCGTTGTCGGCCAACGTCCCCGGACCCAACAGCCAGAACGAACTGGCCCGGACGCGATCGGACAAGGCCGGCTCACCTTCTCACCACTCGGCATGGCCCAAGTGGCCGCGGCGATCGACAGCGGAGTCGTGCGCGCACCACGCCTGGTGGATGGTGCGCGAGACGACACGCGGCCACCATGGCGGCTGCCCGTCGGCCTGCTCACAGACCTGCGAGCGATGATGACCCACGTCACCACGGCCGGCACCGCCGCAGGAACGGGACTACCAGTCGGTACCGGCACCAAAACCGGCACCGCCGAGTACGGCGCCGGACCGGAATCGCACCTGAAGATCGACGGCTGGCTGATGGGCTACCACGGCGACATCGCGTTTGCGATCGTCACGCGCAACACCGGCGGACCGGTCGACGGACCACCGATCGCGAAATTCCTCAACCAGCTCGGACCCGGCGCATGACCGAGCGGCCACACAACCGCGTTGCCACCCGGAGCGGGCATCCTCACGAACCACAAGGAAGGGTCAGGATCGGGAATCTCGCAGTCACAGCCGGACGGCACCACATGTTGGACGATTGCGGCGCGGCATCGCGATGGCGCGGCCGCCAGCGGTCCCGGCCCGCGACAGGAGAGTCAGCTTCCCGCTGTCGCTGATCAACGCGATTGCCAGCTGCGCGGCACCCCGCTAGCGGGTAGCGACAGCCGAGGTCATCAAGGCGAGCTGGCGCCTTACGCCTAACTTGGAGTCCTGACCGAGTTCGACGCGTGCGCGGACACGGCTCCGGACCGCAGTTCCGCGTCGTGAGCCGGACGGCCCACCCGCACCTGCGCGTCGACGGCTAGATTCAACTGGGTGTGAGGAGGAAGGCGGTCTGACCAGCGGTGCTGCTTCCGTTCGCGACGATCTGTCCGTTGTCATTGATGCCGACGGCGTTGTTCAGCGTGATCCCCGATCCGGCCGGAACCAAGTTGTTGAGGTTCTGGATGGTTCCACCGCTGTCGATGACCGCGCCTCCGGCTCCCTGGCCGACGATCACGCCGTGGTCGTTGATCGCATCCGGATAGAAGTTCAGCCCGAGGCCGGTCATCTTCCCGCCGGAGTACAGGAACCCTTCGTTCGCGTCGCTGCTGGTTTGCGCGAACCCCACGATCTGCCCGCTGCTGTTGACCGCCTCGGCCGAAGCTTGCGGCCCGCCGAGCGTCCCCAGGTCCGTCATCACACCGTTCTGATACTTCCACGCGCGCTCGTCGCTTTGCGAGTTATCGCCGCTCCCCACGACCTCCCCCGAGCCGTTGATCCCAGACGCATCGGTGAAGATGCCGCCCTCGCCCGGGAGCAACCCGAGAACGGTGGTAGTCCCGTTCTGGAAGGTGAATGCCTGCTGGAACACGTCGCCTGGCGTTCCGGCGACCGGGAACGATCCGCCGCCGGCGATCTCACCGGAGTCGTTGACTGCGAACGCATCCCCGCTGTTGATCGCCGTCATGACCCCATTCTGATCGGCGAAAGCCGTCGATTCCACGAGCGAACCGGTGGTAGTGCCGCTTGTGCCGACCACCTCGCCGAGATCGTTGATTGCATTGCCCGCCGAGTCGAGACCGCCAAGCGTTCCCAGGTCGGTCATCGTCCCATGGCTCCACAGAAACGCATGGACGGGATGCGTGAAGCACGGCCCCTTGTGCCTCCGGTCGGTACACGGAATCTGGACCTCGGTCGCCAGATACGACTCGCCGGTGATCTGCCCGCTGGCGTTGATGCCGGTCGCGACCGTCGTCCCGAAACCCAACGAGCCCAGGCCGGTCACCGCGTAGCTCGACGCGAGAGCCGGGGCAGCGGTCGCTGTGAGGATCCCCACCGAAAGCAGAGCGGCCACGATAATTCTGTCTCGCGTCGAGACTTGCTCGCCCAGTGGCCGTGCCCGGTTCGTGGGTCGCGTGAATGCGCGCATGAGGTAGTCCTCCGATCGGTTCGACCGTCGCGATCGCCGCGCCCACGCATCGTCCCGGTGCCGCCGGCACTGCACCGCAACAATCGACTTTATGTTGACCTCCAAGACGCCCTCGTCCTAGCGATCCTTCCCGGCGCAGGATCCTCCGAGACTCTTGGTCGGATCTAAGGCCGCACAGCCGGCCGACAAACCAGCTCGCTGCCGCAAAGACTGTCGTGCTCGATCGGAGCAGAAGCCAGCCCCGGTCGCGTGCCGGCAGCCGGAGGCTTGCCAGTGGCGCTGATTCCAATGCCGTGTTGCAGACGAGGACGTTGACGGTCCGGCCGCTAACCCCTGCCGAGCGAGCATCAGCCCCGCCGGCGGCAAGCCACACAGCCCGCCGACGGTGCAACGACTGCGGCATCCTCTGACGCGCGCGGAAGCAGACGGACACCGGGGAGCGGGCGCCGGATGGGTACCCGGCAGGGGAGAGATGACGAACCGGCCACTGGATGCTGGCAACGTCTCCGGTTCGAGCCGGGCGAGCAGGAGACGATCTCGAGCGTCAACGAGACCAAGGCGTCGCGGGTTGGGCTTACTCCTCGATGCGTACAGCAGCAGCGAGGAATTCGTGCCCGCTCTGCTCTCCGATCGCCGCGCGGTGGTCTTCACAGCCCTGTGTTCGGTGACGGCGCGGGCATCATCCGGGCCTGTTGCTGCTGCCGGATTGGGGGAGCGGGCGTCGGACCTGTCCGGCTGCGACGCGCTTCGAGCTCGCCAGTTCGCCGACAGGGCGGCTGAACGTCGGCGTGCGCAATCGCCGGAATGCCTAGGTGCCTGCCGGCACGATCCATTAGTACGCGAGCAGCCGAAGGACTGCGACACCACGTCTCCCGGGGCTCGACGCCGACCGCCCACGACCACTTTCGGACTGAAACTCGCGATCGCGATGAGCGCGGGAAGGATCTCTAACCCCGGGGCGTCTTTGGGAGTGCGACGAGTTTCGAGGACCCTGCCTGCCGACGCAGCACTCGTAGAGAGGACTTTCTGATGCCGCGATGGATTCACCGCGCGTCCACGTTCGCGCTGCTCGTAGTACTCATCACGCTTGGGGCCGCCGCCGTAGCAGCGCCCGCGGAGGCGGCCAGCGCCTGGTCGGCGCCCATCACGCTGCCCACTGCGGTCGGCAGCGGCAGCTTTGCGGAGAACGCGTCGGGCGCGCAGATCGCCGTGACCGGGACCGGCCC
>Ga0187777_10001602_pt1 | contig 14719 bp, 11 predicted proteins | sample 1015_Q2_SP5_10_M_FD_132416 | JGI IMG/M metagenome (GOLD analysis project Ga0187777, IMG submission 132416) | Tropical peat soil microbial communities from peatlands in Department of Meta, Colombia - 1015_Q2_SP5_10_MG | ecosystem: Environmental > Terrestrial > Soil > Wetlands > Peat | place...
CTCTGCTCGACCTGGCGCGCGCCCAGGGGCTCGTCGGCAAGCCCGGCGAGGCGCGCGCGACCTACGAGCGGCTGCTGAAGGATCTACCCGACAGCCGCCGCGCCCCGGACATCCGCGCCAGGATCGCCGCGCTGCCGGCGACGCCCGCCTCGACCAAGTAGCGCCCACTCCGCGAACCTAGCGCGCCGGCTGCGACGCCGGTCCTGCCGCCTGTGTCGGCCAAACGTCCGATAAGAGACATTATGTTACGTTCAGGTCCACGACCCTGTCGCCTACGACCGCCGCCACGGGGGCGGCTCGAGCGCGCGGATCAGCGCCTCCTCCAGCTCCGCCACCGCTTCCATGGCGTCCGCGGTGGCCTCCCACCGCTCCTGCACCGCCCAGTACTGCGCCTCGCCGAAGCAGCGCGCCTTGCGCTCGAGCAGCCCGGCCACCTCGGCCTGGCCGGCCTCGCGCAGGAAAGCCGCGGCGTCGTGACTGCGGCGGGCGGCCAGCGGCAGCGCGAAGAGCGTGAGGTGCCCGGCCAGGCGCTTGGCGACCGTGCCGCGGAGGTCGGCGGCCAGGAGCCGGACCGCGCGCGGGCCGCCGTACTGATCGGGCCCGCCCGGGTCCGCGGCCAGATTCGCGCGCATCACGCACAGGGTCCGCGCGATCATCTCGTTCCGCGCTGGGTGCCGCAGCTGCCGGAAGCCCGAGCGCATGGCGTAGGTGGTATGGCTGTAGCGCACGCGCTCGGCCTTCCAGGCACGCAGGAAGTCGCCGGTGGGCAGCGTGGCGTGCGGAAAGCCGTCGGGATCGTGCACCCGCACGCGATCGCCCTCGACGCCGAGCACGACGACGAAGTGATCGCTGCCCGAGACCTGCTGGTGGTATGGCAGATAGCCGAGCCCGCCCATGTCGAGCGGCCCGGCCAGCACCGGTCCACGGGCCGCCGCACCGGCCAGGCGTGCCAGCGCGACCTCGGGCGTGCCGCCGCGCTCGTCCCGGCACTCCCAGCCCATCACGTCGAGCGCGGTGGTGACGCCGTCGTCCGGCGTGGTGACCGGCGAGCTGAAGAAGACGAGCAGCTCGCGCCCGACCCGGAGGTAGAGCGTGCCGAACGGCATCGTGGTGAGGCACTCGATGAAGCCGGGCTCGGGCAGCTCGGCCGGGCGCGCGCCCGAGTCGCCGAGGGCCATGTGGAGACTGTTGGCGTAGCAGTAGGCGCCGTTGCCGGTGTAGCGCGTCACGGGCCGCTCGCGCCGAACGTCAGGGCCGCGGGCTCCGGCTAGCCAGGGATCTGCGCCTCCTCCGGGAGCCGATCCCATTGCGGGATCCACTCGGGCAGCGTGAGGCCAACCGCACCGGCCTTCTCCGCGACCTCGCGGGCGAAGGTCTGGCGCACCTCATCGTTGTCGCGCAGCTTGAGGCGATACTTGCGGTACACCGCGTTCTTGGCCGAGCCCGGCCGGCCGAAGATGTTCATGGTGCGGATGTACCACTTGGCGAGCGTGGCCTGGGCCTCGTCGTGGGTCTTGGGATCCTCGGCGAGCCGCTTGACCCAGAACTCGCCGTGGCGGATGTGGAACTTCTCTTCCTTGAAGATGCCCTCGATCGCCCGCACCCAGGGCCCATAGGAGCACGCGCGCACGTCCTCGAGCTGGTGCCCCGCGCCGCGATCCATGCAGAAATTGAAGAACACGAAGTCGGCCCAGGTGTCGATCGGGTAGTAGAAGATGTTCACCCGCTTGTCCGCGGTGATGCGGGCCGTACCGATGTCGACGTCGGCGGCCACTCGCATCGTGAAGGCCTCGTCGTGGGCCTGCACGTGACTGTCGACGTCCACGCCCAGGTCGGCGAGGAGCCCGTACATGACGGTGGCGTGGCGCAGCTCGTCCTTGACGATCTGCGCGACCACGTGCTTCTCCTCGACCCCGGGCGCTCGGGTGATCCACGGCACGTAGCCGTAGCCGCCGGCCAGCTCGGAGTCGGCCTGCATGGTCATGAGGTGGATCAGGTTCTGGCGGTAGTCCTCGGTCATCTCCTCCGCGGACTCGATCCGCTCCCCCGCGTCGATGCGGGCCTGCAGTCGTGCTGCGTCGCGCTCGGCCATCACTATCTCCTTTCCGAACCCGCTCCGCGGGTTGTCGTCGGCGTCGATCATCGCCACCAGAGAAACACGCGCTTCGACGCTCTACTTGGCGTCACCAGCGCGAACCGGCCGTGACCCCATGTGTGGGTTCACTCCGTGGGCCAGCCGCGACAGCAGCTTCGAGCCCCGAATCAAGCCCTTGTAGAGTGGCAGCCGTAAGTGCCCGAGCCCGGACACCGGCGCGTGGGTCCGCCAGTAGGTGGTCGTGTCCCCGCTGAAGCCAGCGGTCTCCGCGCTGGTGTAGTAGTAGAGCGCGATCGACCGTCGCCAGCCTCCCGGTCGAATCGGGCGCGAAAAACCATGCACCGACCGATCGTCCGTCTCGAAGATCACGCAGGTCCCCCACGTCGGCACGATCGTCACCTCGGGTGTCGATCGGCCGGTCTCGTAGAGCTCGAGACAGCCTCCGTCGCTTTCGGACCATGTGGGGTTCAGGTACAGGAGCAGGTTGATCCGCCGATGTAGCGCCAGCCGACGGTAGAGATGGAAGTCGGTGTGCGGGGCGAGGACGCCGCCAGGTCCGCTCATGTGCAGACCGCCGCCCTCGAGGTACGGGTCGGGGATCAGCGCCGAGATCCCGGTCAGAGCCTCGAGCGCCTTTAGGAAGGCCGGCGCGCTCAGCTGGTAGATCAGCGTGGCCAACCGCGCCGGTATCGCCGTGATGTCGTTGCAGAACATCTTCTCGTGCTGGTAGGGGTCGCGGAACCGTGTCCAGCCCGCCCACTCGGAGCCCGGGAACGATGCCGCGAGCTCACCGGCTTGCAGGCTTAGAAAGTCCGGGATCGCAACGTGCGGAAATGGTCGGGCGGCACGGAACTGCCCGGCTAGCCTCTCGAGCCGATCCGTATCGAGTCGGGCCGCGTCACCTTCGGCCATCGCTATCTTCTTTCCACGACCCGCACCGCCTTGCCTTCGCTGCGCGGGATGGTCTTCGGGGCCATCACGGCGATCTCCGGATTGAGCCCGAGGTAGCCGCGGAGGCACTCGGCCACCCGCGCGGAGAGCGCCACGATCCCGGGATGCGTCGTCTCGAACCCGCCCCACTCGCGCACGAGCCGCTCGGCCGGCTCCACCTGCACCGCCAGCGTGGGGAAGCCGGAGCGGCGATCCACCACGAGCTGGTAGTGCGGAGCCAGCTCGGTCACGGTCAGCAGCGCGGCCTCGAGCTGCGAGGGGTAGACGTTCACGCCCTTGATCACCAGCATATCGTCGGTGCGCCCCTTGATGCGAGCCATACGCACCGTGGTGCGCCCGCACCGACACGGAGCGGGATCGAGCCGCGTGACGTCGCCGGTGCGGTAGCGGAGCACCGGCAGCGCCTCCTTGGTGAGCGAGGTCAGCGCCAGCTCGCCTTCCTCGCCGGGTCCGAGCGGGGCACCGGTCTGGGGATCCACGATCTCGGGCAGGAAGTGATCCTCGCTGACGTGCAGGCCGTCGCGCGCCTCCGCGCACTCGCTCGCCACCCCGGGCCCGATGACCTCGCTGAGCCCGTAGAAGTCGACGGCCACGCAGCCCCAGAGCGCCTCGAGCTGGCCCCGCATCGCCTCGCTCCACGGCTCGGCCCCGAAGAGGCCGTAGCGGAGCCCGATCTCCCGGGGGTCCCCACCCTGCTCGCGCAGGCTCTCGCCGATGTGAAGCGCGAAGGAGGGCGTGCAGGCCAGGCCCTGCGGCCGGAAGTCCTGCATCAGGAGGATCTGCCGCATGGTGTTGCCGGAGGACACCGGCACCACCGTCAGACCCATGTGCTCGGCGCCGTCATGGAAGCCGAGCCCGCCCGTGAAGAGGCCGTAGCCGTACGCGATCTGGATGAGCTGCCCGGGCTCGGCCCCGGCCGCGGCGAGCGCGCGTGCCATCACTTCGCGCCAGACGCCCAGATCGTGGCGCGTGTAGCCGACCACGGTGGGCTTGCCCCGCGTACCCGAGGAGGCGTGGATGCGCACCAGCTGCTCGCGAGGCACCGCGAAGAGGCCGAACGGATAGTGCTGCCGGAGGTGATCCTTCACGGTGAATGGCAGGGTCTCGAGCCGATCGACGTCCACGCGCGCCTCGTCGACCTTCGCGGCGGCCAGCGCCTCTCGGTAGAACGGCACCTGCGCGCGCGCCCGCGCCACCGTCTCTCGCAGCCGCTCGCTCTGGAGCCGGCGGCGCGCGGCCGGCGCGGCGGTCTCGGCCTCCGGGTTCCAGATCATCGCTCAGCTCACCGCCACCCGGCGCACGAGCCAGGCCTGCCGCTCGAGGAAGCGGGCCATGGTCTCGAGCGTACGCGGATCGGCGGAGGGATCCAGGCTGATGCGATCGGGCAGGACGTAGCGGACCTCGGGATAGGAGACGAGCACCCGCAGCAGCGTGCGCACCCGCGGGTCCCACGCGAGCAGGCCCTGGTGTCCGGCGTCGGCCGTGTGCGGGTCCCACTCCGTCTGGAGCCCTACCCGCAGCGTGCGCCCGAGCGGCGGGGTCACCACCTCAGCGTCTCCGGGCCAGCAGCGTCTCGTAGCGCGCCACCATCGCCTCGGTCTGCTGCTGCGCCGAGAAGCGTGCCTCGGCCAGGCGTCGCCCCGCCTGCCCCATCGCCATGCGCCGGTCGGCGTCGAGCAGCAGCCCGATCGCCGCGTCGGCCAGCTCGCCGGGCTCGGCCTTGGTCAGGAGCCCGGTCTCGCCGTCGCTCACCACCTCGTCGACACCGGATGCGCGGACCGCGACCGCGGGCAGCGCGCAGGCGTGCGCCTCGGCCAGCACGAGCCCCTGCGTCTCGGTCTCGGAGGCGAAGAGGAAGAGATCGGCGGCGCGGTAGTAGTCGGGCAGCGCCTCGCGGGCCAGCCCGCCGTGGAAGACGATGCGATGGCTCGCCCGGCCGGTGCCGGCCCGCTCGGCCAGCGCGCGCCCGTGGCTGCCCTTGCCCACCAGGTGCAGCGTCGCGCCCGAGACCGCGGCGGCGATCGACTCGAAGGCGTCGAGCACGTGCTCGAGGCTCTTCTCCCGGTCGAGCCGGCCCGCGTAGAGGCAGATCAGGCCGCCGGTGGGCAGCCCGAGCCGCCGTCGCGCGCGCTCGCGGCTGCCCGGACGGAACACGGTCAGGTCGACGCCGGTCGGGATCACCGCCACCGGGGCGAGGACGCCGCGGGCGCGCAGGGTGTCGGCCACGTGCCCCGACGGGGCCACGATCAGGTCCGCGGAATCGGCGAAGCGGCAGGCCAGCCGCACCGCCAGCCCCCGCACGAGACGCTGGGGCAGCGGCACGTAGTGAGCGTACTTCTCGTAGCGCGTGTGGTAGGTGAAGACGAGCGGCCGTCGCTGCTGCCGGGCCAGGCGCCGGCCGGTCACCCCGAGCAGGAACGGGTGGTGGACGTGGACGACGTCGAGCTCGAGGCTCCGGGCCAGGCGGGCGAGCCGCGCCGAGACCGGCAGCGGGAGCGAGAAACCCGGATAGGTCGGCGCGGGAATCGAGGGGTAGCGGAAGACGAACGGTGGATCGGGGTGCGGCTGCTGCGAGGCGGGCGCGAAGACCCAGCTGCGGTGGCCGAGACCCTCAAGCCCGAGTCGCAGGGTCTCGACCGCGGTCGCGACCCCGCCCCGGAACGGCAGGTAGTTGTTGGTGAACAGCCCGACCCGCATCCACTACTCGTCCGGGTTCTTCGGGTCCTTGCCGCGCTCGATCCGGTCGAAGTCGCCGGGCTTGAGCGACTCGAGCCACTCCTTGATCTTGGCCTGATCGTCGCCCTTGCCGGTGCCGATCTCGGTCTCCTTCGCGACCTCGACGTTGCGCGCTTTCTGCACGACGTCCTCCTCCACGAAGATCGGCGCGCCGACCCGCAGGGCCAGCGCGATGGCGTCGGAGGGCCGCGAGTCGACCGTGAGGTCGGCGTTCCCCAGCCGAAGGTGGATGACCGCGAAGAACGTGTTGTCGCGCAGGTCGTTGACGACGACCTTCTGCACCTGCGCCTCGAGCGTTTCCAGGATGTTCTTGATCAGGTCGTGGGTCATCGGCCGCGGCGTGGAGATCTTCTCGAGCTCGAGCGCGATGGCGTTGGCCTCGAAGAGACCGACCCAGATGGGCAGGGAGCGCTTCTCCTCCTCGTCGCGGAGGATGATCATGGGCATGTTGGAGAGAGGATCCAGCGCCAGCCCCTTGACTTTCATCTCCAGCCACATGGTGCGCCTCCTCTAGGCCTCGCGCGCGGCCACGACGTCCACCGGAGCGCGGTCGGACACGATCTCGCCGCGCAGGCTGTGGGGCAGGACGCGGGCGATGCGCATCGCCACCACCCTGCCCCGCAGATCGCGACCGGCGGCATCGAAGTTCACGACTCGATTGCAGCGGGTGCGGCCGGTCGCCTCGGCCGCGCTCTTGCGCGAGACACCGTCCACCAGGACCTCCATCGTCGTCCCCTCGAGCCGCTGGCTGCGCGCGGCCGCCACCCGGCCGGTGATCTCAAGCAGCCGGTGGTTGCGATCGGCCTTGACCTCGTCCGGGACCTGGTCGGCCATCTCGGCCGCCGGCGTGCCGGGCCGGCGCGAATAGCGAAAGGCGAACACGTTGTCGTAGCCGACCCGCTCCACCATCTCCATCGTCTGCGCGAAATCGTCCTCGGTCTCGCCGGGGAAGCCCACGATGAGGTCGGTGGAGAGCGCCAGGTCGGGCACCGTCTCCTTCAGCTCGGCGATCAGCTCCAGATAGCGGGCGCGGGTGTAACCGCGGTTCATGCGCTCGAGGACCCGATCCGAGCCCGACTGCAACGGCAGGTGCAGGTACTCGCACACCTTGGGCACGTCGCGAATGGCCCGGATCAGCCGGCGGGTGAGATTGTACGGATTCGAGGTCGTGAAGCGGATGCGCTCGACGCCGTCGATGTCGTTGACCTGCTCGAGCAGCGCGGCCAGGTCCGTCGGCGGGGTCAGGTCGCGCCCGTAGGCGTTGACGGTCTGCCCGAGCAGCGTCACCTCGCGGCAGCCGGCCTCGGCCAGGGCGCGGATCTCCTCGACGATGGCCGCCGGCGCGTGGCTGCGCTCGCGGCCCCGCGTGGTCGGCACGACGCAGAACGTGCAGTACTTCTCGCAGCCCTCCATCACCGTGACGAAGGCCTTGAGTCGATCGCCACCCTCGGGCCGCGCCGTGATCTTGATCAGCGGGCTCTCCCCGGTCTCGAGCACCGGGGCACGGCCGTGGCGGACACGCTCGACCAGCTCGGCGACCCGGGCGATGGCGGGTGATCCGAAGACGAGGTCGACGTACGGCGCGCGCTCCTGGATGCGGCCCTTCTGCAGCTGGGCCATGCAGCCCATGACCCCGATGATCAGGTCGGGCCGCTGCCGCTTCAGGTGCTTGAGCGCCCCGAGCTGCGAGTACACCTTGTCCTCCGCCTTCTCGCGGATCGAGCAGGCGTTCAACAGGATGAGATCGGCGTCCTCCGGGCGGTCGGTCAGCTCGTAGCGCTCCCGCCTGAGCAGCCCAGCCACGCGCTCGGAATCGTACTCGTTCATCTGGCAGCCGTAGGTGATCAAGTGGAGCTTGGACATCAGAGTGGAATTTTCTTCATGAATGGCCGGGACTTACGGTAGCATCCGCCCCCCGGCATGTCAATTCGCCGCATCCGTGAAACCGTCCGCGGGAGCCCGGCGAGAGTATCCTGGCTCCGGACAGTTTGTCGAATGGACGTGTTGGTCACGGGTGTGACCGGAGCGGCCTCCCCCCCGTCCGGATGCGCTTGCGGCCGACGCCGGGGACGCGGTGACTCAGGCCGCCCCGACCACGACCGACGTTGCGAGCGATCAGGCGATGACGCCGGCGCGCCTCAGGGCGGAGAGCGTCTCGGCGTCGTAGCTGAGGAGGCGGCCGAGCGTCTCGTCGGTGTGCTGCCCGGGCGTCGGAACGGGACCGATTCGACCTGGCGTCTTCGAGAACTTGATGGTCGGGCCCGGCAGGTACATCTCGCCCGCGATCGGATCCGGCATCTTGACCAGCATCTCCCGCTCCCGGAGATGCGGGTCCTGGGCGACCTGGGGGATCGTCCGCACGGGCGCCGCCGGGATCCCCGCCTCGAGCAGCCGGGCACAGACCTCGTCGGTCGTGCGGTCCGCGCACCACTTCTCGATCAGCAAGCGTCGAGCGTCGGGCCCCGTGCTGCCGGCCATCGGGGTGGTGTCGCCCTCCACGCGGCTCCCCCGGACCATCTGCATCAAGCGCGCGGCCATCTCGCGACCGGCGGCGGCGATGACGACGAACCCGTCCGCGGTCCGGTAGGGCGGCCGGCCGCCCTCGCCACCCTCCTCGCCTGTCGCGAGGTAGTACGACGTCGGGATCTCGACCATCGTCAGCGCGGAGTCGAGCAGGCAGACGTCGACCACCTGCCCCTCGCCGGTGCGCTCGCGATGGCGGAGCGCGGCCAGGGTGCCGATGGTGGCGTGGAGCGCGGTGTAGCGATCGACGACCGACGACGCGGTGCCGATCGGCTTGCCTTCGTGCTGCCCGGTCAGCGCCATCAGCCCGGACATCGCCTGGCCCAGTGAGTCGAAGGCGGGTCGGTCGGTGTAGGGCCCGTACTGGCCGAATCCCGACACGGACACGAGGATGATGCCGGGGTTGAGCGCGGCAAGCCGCTCGTAGTCGAAGCCCATCGCGCGCATGACGCCCGGGCGGAAGTTCTCGAGCACGACGTCGGCCTTGGTCACCAGCGCGGCGAACACCTCCTTGCCCTGCGGGTTCCGGAGGTCGAGGCAGATGCTCTTCTTGCCGCGGTTGTAGACCGAGAAGTAGACGCTCTGTCCGCGGACGAGCGGCGGGTGCTTGCGCGTCTCCTCGCCGCCCGGTGGCTCGACCTTGATCACCTCGGCGCCGAGGTCTGACAGCAGGAGGCCTCCGCGCGGGCCGGCCTGGAAGCGCGCCAGCTCGAGGACACGGACGCCGTCGAGGCAGCTCGTCATGGCGGAAGCCCGGTGGGCGGTCAGGCGGTTTCTTCGAAGACCCCGATGCGGCGGAACTTCTCCTGGCGCTCGTCGATCAGCTCGGACTCGGACTTCGACTTGACCTGCCAGAGCTGATCGCGCAGCGCCTCTCGCAGGCTGGCCGCGGTGGCCTCCCAGTTCCGGTGGGCGCCGCCCGCCGGCTCCGGCACGATCGCGTCGATGACGCCCATCTTCAGGAGGTCCGGGGCGGTGATCCGCATCAGCTCGGCCGCCTCGGAGGCCTTGGCCGAGTCGCCCCAGAGGATCGCCGCGCAGCCCTCGGGCGAGATGACCGAGTAGACCGCGTACTCGAGCATCAGCACGCGGTTGCCCATCCCGATGGCGAGCGCGCCGCCGCTGCCGCCTTCCCCGGTCACCACCGAGATGATCGGCGTCGGCAGCCCGGCCATCTCCCGCAGGTTGCGCGCGATGGCCTCGGCCTGCCCGCGCTCCTCGGCGCCGAGCCCCGGGTAGGCGCCCGGCGTGTCGATGAACGTGATAACCGGCTTGTTGAACTTGCCGGCCAGCTCCATCAGGCGCAGGGCCTTGCGGTAGCCCTCGGGGTGCGGCATGCCGAAGTTCCGCGCGATGTTCTCGCGCGTGTCGCGGCCCTTCTGGTGCCCGATGACCACGACCGGCTCGCCGTCGAAGGTGGCGAGCCCGCCCACGATCGCTCGGTCGTCGCCGAAGACCCGGTCGCCGTGCAGCTCGACCCAGTTCTCCAGCAGCAGGTTGACGAGGTCGAGGGTGTGCGGGCGCTTCGGGTGCCGCGCGATCTGGGTCCGCTGCCAGGCGGTCAGGTTCGAGTAGACGCGCTGCTGCTGGCGGGCCAGGCGCTCCTCGAGCCGAGCGATCTCGTCGCGCGCGGACTGCGCGTCCTCCGAGGTGCGCAGCTCCGCGATGCGGTTCTCGAGCTCGAGGAGCGGCTTCTCGAAATCAAGCTCGTCCGGCATATTCGACGAGTATACTGCCCGGCCCGAGCAGGCCTTCTACTTTCGACACGAGCGGCTCGGCGGGCTCCACCGACAGATCCTTCACCCGCACCACGACCTCCTGCTCGGGCAGCAGCACGTGGACGAAGAGCGGCGTGCGACCCTCGTGCTCGCGGCACGCGGCCTTCACCGACTCGAGCAGCGCCGGCAGCGCCTCCGCCGCCGCGCTCACCCGGATGCGACAGGCGTGCGCGGCGCTCGCCCGGCCGTTGCCGCCACCGTTGCCGTGCCCGTTGCCGCCGCTGCCGGCGAGCACACCGTCTCCCAAGGCCTCCTCCAGGGGCTTGATCTCCTCGGCCAGGACCACCCGTCCCTTGTCGCTGTCGTCGGCGCGCCCGCGCACGATCACCGGCCCCTTGTGGCGCAGCGCGTTCGCGCAGGACCGGTAGGGCTCGGGGAAGACGGTGAGCGGCACGCTGCCGTCCACCAGCTCGAGCGTGGCGAAGGCCATGCGGTTGCCGCTCTTGGTCGCGCTCTCGCTGAACGCGCTCACTTGTCCCAGCAGCAGCACGCGCGCGCCGGTGGAGCGCGCCGCCAGGTCGCCGGCGTTGAGCGCACCGATGCGTCGCGCCACCTCCCGGTATTGCTCGAGAGGATGGCCGGAGAGGTAGAAGCCGAGCACCTCGCGCTCGTAGCCCAGCATCTCCTCCTGCGGCCACTCCGGCACCCGCGCGGCCACCGGGGCCACCGCGGTCGCCTTGCTGTCGCCGCCCCCGAGGGCGTCGAAGAGCGAGACCTGCCCTTCCTCACGATCGCGCTGGCGCCGCTGGCCCCCGTCCATCGCCTGGTCCAGCGCCGCGAGCAGGCCGGCGCGCGTGCTCTGGAGCGAATCGAAGGCCCCCGCCTTGATCAGGCACTCCACCACCCGGCGGTTGACCAGCCGCAGGTCCACGCGGGCGCAGAAGTCGTCCAGGGAAGCGAATGGGCCGTCGCTCTCGCGCACCTTGACGATCGAGTCGATCGCGGTCGCGCCCACGTTCTTGATCGCGGCCAGCCCGAAGTGGATCGCGTCGCCCGACACCGTGAACTGGGCGCGCGAGACGTTGACGTCCGGCGGCTCGACCCGCAGGCCCATCGCCCGCGTCTCCTCGACGTACTGGACGATCTTGTCGGTCTTGTCCATTTCCGAGGTCAGCAGGGCGGCCATGAACTCGGTCGGGTAGTTCGCCTTGAGGTACGCGGTCTGGTACGCCACCACGCCGTAACACGCGGCGTGCGACTTGTTGAACCCGTACCCCGCGAACTTCTCGATGAGGTCCCAGATGCGCTCGGCCTTGCGCGCGTCGATCCTGTTGGCCTTGCAGCCGGAGATGAACTTCTCCCGCTGCTGGGCCATCAGCTCCCGGTCCTTCTTCCCCATCGCCTTGCGCAGCGTGTCGGCCTCGCCGAGCGAGAGGCCCGCCAGGTCCGCGGCCAGCTGCATGACCTGCTCCTGGTAGACCATGATCCCGTAGGTCTCCTGGAGTCGCCGCTCCATCAGCGGGTGCTCGTAGGCGATCGGCGCGCGGCCGTGCTTGCGGTTGACGAAGTCCTCGATGAGGTCCATCGGCCCCGGCCGGTAGAGGGCCACCATCGCGATGATGTCCTCGATGCGCTGGGGCTTGAGGCGCTTGAGCGCGTCGCGCATCCCGCCCGACTCCAGCTGGAACACCCCGAACGTGCGCGCCTCGGTCAGGAGCTGATAGGTCTTCGCGTCGTCGAGCGGGAGCGTGTCGGCGTCGAGCGTGATCCCGCGCGACTCCTTGACCAGCCGGAGCGCGTCGGTGATCACGGTGAGCGTCTTGAGCCCGAGGAAGTCCATCTTCAGCAGGCCGAGCTTCTCGATCGGCCCCATCGCGTAGCCGGTGATCAGTTCGGGCCGCTTGGGGTCCTTGTAGAGCGGCACGCGCTCCATCAGGGGCTCGTCGGAGATGACCACCGCGGAGGCGTGCACCGAGGCGTGGCGCGTGCAGCCCTCGAGCGCGCGGGCCACCGCCCACATCTCCCCCACCCGCGGGTCGCGCTTGACCTGCTCGGCCAGCGGCGGGGCCTTCTCGAGCGCCTCGTCGAGCGAGATGTTGAGGGGGAAGCCGGGAACGAGCTTGGCGATGCGGTCCGCCTCGCCGTAGGAGAAGCCGAGCACGCGGGCCACGTCGCGGATCACCGCCTTGGCGCCCATCGTGCCGAACGTGATGATGTGGGCGACCCGGTCCGCCCCGTAGCGCTCGACCACGTAGCGGATGACCTCGTCGCGCCGGTCATCCGCGAAGTCGATGTCCATGTCCGGCATCGAGATCCGCTCGGGGTTGAGGAATCGCTCGAAGATCAGCCCGTAGCGGATCGGATCCACGTTGGTGATACCGAGGCAGTACGCGACCAGCGATCCGGCCGAGGAGCCGCGCCCCGGGCCGACCGCGATGCCCTGGCGCCGGGCGTGGCTGATGAAGTCCCAGACCACCAGGAAGTAGCCGGAGAAGCCCATCTTGGAGACCACGCCCAGCTCGTAGCGCAGGCGCTCCACCACCGCGTCGCCCGGGGAGCCGCCGTAGCGATGGGCCAGCCCCTCGAAGGCCAGGTGCTCGAGGTAGGAGTCCAGCGTGTAGCCCGCCGGCACCTGGTAGTTGGGCAGGTGGAACTGGCCAAACTGGAGGTCGACGTTGCAGCGCTCGGCCACCGCGAGCGTGTTGCGATAGGCCTCGGGCAGGTCCTTGAAGACGGCGCGCATCTCGTCCGCCGACTTCACGTAGAACTCGTTGCTCGAGAACTTCCACCGGTTCGGGTCGCTCATGGTGGTGCCGGTCTGGATGCAGAGCAGCGCCTCGTGGGCGCGCGAGTGCTCGGCCTCCAGGTAGTGCGAGTCGTTGGTGCCGCAGAGCGGAGCGCCGATGGCGCGGGCGATCTTGATCGTGCCCTCGGTCACCGGCACCTGCTGCTCGAGCCCGTGCGACTGCACCTCCATGAAATAGTGGTCCTTGCCGAAGACCTCCTGGTACCAGCCCGCCGTCTCCTGCGCCTTCGCGGCGTCGCCTGCCGAGAGCAGCCGGCTCACCTCGGAGTTGAGGCAGCCCGAGAGCACCAGCAGGCCGTCGGCGTGCTGGGCGAGCAGCTCGCGATCCACCCGGGGCTTGTAGTAGTAGCCCTCGAGATAGGCCTTCGAGACGAGCTTCATGAGGTTGGCGTAACCGTGGGCGGTGCGCGCGAGCACCGTGCAGTGGCTGGCGCCCTCGTAACCGCCGTCCTGGCTCGACCGCTCGAAGCGGCTGCCCGGGGCCACGTAGAGCTCGCAGCCGAGGATCGGCTTCACGCCCGACTTGGCGCACGCGGTGTAGAAGTCCACCGCGCCGAAGAGGTTGCCGTGGTCGGTCAGCGCCAGAGCCGGGAACTTCAGCGCCCTGGCCCGCTCCACGAGCTTCTCGAGCCGCGCCGCCCCGTCCAGCAGGCTGTACTCGGAGTGCACGTGCAGGTGGACGAAATCGCTATGCTGTTTCATGCTTTTTATCTAGCTTGAATGTGGAGGACTTCGGGTTGCGGTATGGCCTCTTCGCGCCCTTCGGCGCTCATCGGGGCGTCGAGACTAACGGTTCCGCGGATGGTCGCCGGGGTCCGCGCGTTCGCGCGGACTTCGAGGGTCACTCCCACTCGATGGTGCTCGGGGGCTTGGAGGAGATGTCGTAGACGACGCGGTTCACGCCCTTGACCTCGTTGATGATGCGGCTAGAGATGCTCCCCAGCAGGTCGTAGGGCAGCCGGGCCCAGTCGGCGGTCATCGCGTCCTGGCTCGTGACCGCGCGCAGCGCGATGACCTGGGCGTAGGTGCGGAAGTCGCCCATCACGCCCACGGTGCGGACCGGGAGGAGCACCGCGAAGGCCTGCCAGAGCGCGCGCTCGAGACCGGCCTGGCGCACCTCTTCCTGCACGATGGCGTCGGCCTCGCGCAGGAGCGCCAGGCGCTGCTCCGTCACCTCGCCCAGCACGCGGATGGCCAGGCCGGGGCCCGGGAACGGCTGCCGCCAGATGATCTCGTCGGGCAGCCCGAGCAGCGCGCCCAGCTCCCGCACCTCGTCCTTGAACAGCTCGCGCAGGGGCTCGACCAGCTTGAAGCGCATGTTCGGGGGCAGCCCGCCCACGTTGTGGTGGGTCTTGATCGTCGCCGATGGGCCCTTGAACGAGACCGACTCGATCACGTCCGGATAGAGCGTGCCCTGGGCCAGCCACGGGATGTGCCCGAGCTTCCGCGCCTCCTCCTCGAAGACCGCGATGAACTCGGCCCCGATCGTCTTGCGCTTCACCTCCGGATCAGTGACTGCTTCTAGATGATCAATAAATCGCGTGCTTGCGTCAACGTGGATCAGGTTCATCTTGAAGGCGTCGCGGAAGGTGCGCACGACGCCCTCCGCCTCGCCCTTTCGCAAGAGCCCGTTGTCCACGAAGAGGCACGTGAGCTGATCGCCCACGGCCCGGTGGATCAGAGCCGCGACCACGGAAGAGTCCACGCCGCCCGAGAGCGCGCAGAGCACCGGGTCCTTGCCCACCTGGGCGCGGATGCTCTCGACGGCCGAGTCCACGAACGAGGGCATGGACCAGTCCGCGGTAGCGCCCGCGGCCGCGAGGAAGTTTCGGAGCACGGTCTTGCCCTGGGGCGTGTGCGCAACCTCGGGGTGGAACTGCACCGCGAAGA
>Ga0187777_10001603_pt1 | contig 14712 bp, 13 predicted proteins | sample 1015_Q2_SP5_10_M_FD_132416 | JGI IMG/M metagenome (GOLD analysis project Ga0187777, IMG submission 132416) | Tropical peat soil microbial communities from peatlands in Department of Meta, Colombia - 1015_Q2_SP5_10_MG | ecosystem: Environmental > Terrestrial > Soil > Wetlands > Peat | place...
GACAATTCGACGCGCGCTGCAAATGTCGCTCAATGTGCCGGCCATTGCGGTGCTCGGGAAAGTCGGCGTCAATCGCTTAAGTGCACGCTTGTCGCAGACGGGCGTCGCAATGGTCTTGCCAAAAGGCGAAGCACCAGGGCTCGCCATGGGCCTCGGCGGGGTAGGCGTTCGTCTTGCGGATCTGGTCATGCTCTACGGCGGATTGGCCCGACTTGGGGTTGCGCTGCCTTTGATCGAGCGGCAAGGGGTGGAAACGCCCACACCGCACCGACTGCTCGATCCGGTTGCCGCCTGGTATGTCGGCAATATCCTGATTGGCGCACCGCCGCCGGAGAACGCACCGCATGGCCGCGTAGCATTCAAGACCGGCACCTCGTACGGGTACCGCGATGCTTGGGCTGTGGGCTTCGATGGCCGGATGACGATCGGCGTCTGGATTGGCCGGCCGGACGGGGCGCCCGTGCCCGGACTGGTTGGGCGTGCGGCTGCCGCGCCGATTTTGTTTGATGCGTTCTCGCGCTCCGGATTTGCGCCCGCGCCGTTGCCGCATGCGCCAAGGGGAGTCATCTTTGCCGCAAGCAACAGACTGCCTCCGCCGCTTCAGCGTTTCAGCAATACCGGGCTGCGTGAAGCAGTGGAACCTCCGCGGATCATGTTTCCGCCGGATGGCGCGCGTCTGGAGCTCGCGGGCGGCGGGGAGCGCGTTGCACTGAAAATTACGGGTGGCCGCGGGCCGCTTACCGTCATGGTGAATGGCGTACCGCTTGCTGATAGTGGCCACCGCATTCTGTTCTTTCAGCCTGACGGCCCCGGCTTCGTGCGGCTGACAGTGATGGATGCCCGCGGAGTCACTGATAGCGTCACCGTGCGGCTACAGTAGACCTGGCGTAGCGCATGATCATTGCTTGAAGACGCTTTCCATCTTTCTGCAAGCGCAGCAAATGACAGGACGCGAGCGCGGCCTTATTGTCCTGACGGGCCGCAAATTTAGGGCACGGCACATTGAGCACCACTACCAACGAGGTCCGGTCTTCGATTATTCCAGCGCGCGGACTTGCCGTCGCACTGGATTATTCCGTCGGTTCGCATTGGCGTGCTGCGGCGTTCCTCGTTATGTTTTCACTGGCTGCGTTCGTGCCCGGGTTCTTCCAGATACCACCCGTCGACCGCGACGAGGCGCGCTTCGCGCAAGCCACAAAGCAGATGCTGGAAACACACGAATATGTCGACATACGCTTTCAGGACGAAGTTCGCTACAAGAAGCCGGTCGGCATCTACTGGCTGCAAGCAGCAGTGGTGAAGGCCGGCGAAGCGGTTGGTGTGCCGCGGGCGCGCACCACGATCTGGCTGTACCGTCTACCGTCGCTTGCCGGGGCGACCTTGTCCGTTCTCTTGACTTACTGGACGGCGCTTGCCTTCGTCTCTCGCCGCGCTGCGCTTCTAGCTGCGCTCATGATGGCGAGCTCGGTTTTGCTCGGAGTTGAGGCGCGGCTAGCAAAAACGGATGCCATGCTGCTGTTTGTGTCCGTGGCCGCCATGGGTGCTATGGCGCGCATTTATCTCGCCATCCGGCGGGGCGCCACGCAGAAAGCCGGTTGGATTGAGCCAGCGATCCTTTGGACTGCGCTTGCCGGCGGCGTGCTGCTTAAAGGCCCTTTGATTCTGATGTTCGTCGCGCTCGCGGCAGTAACGCTATCGGTCGTCGACCGGTCGGGACGATGGCTATGGTCGCTGCGTCCGATCCAGGGCTTTATCTGGTTAGGCCTTTTGGTGTTGCCGTGGGTCATCGCGATCGCCGCGAAATCGGGGAACAGTTTTTTCGCGGAAGCACTTGGCCACGACATGCTGGGCAAGATTGGCGCTGGTCAGGAGGCACATGGAGCGCCGCCCGGTTACTACTTTCTTCTTTTTTGGATAACGTTCTGGCCCGGGGCGGTGTTGGCGGGTTTGGCGGCGCCCATGATCTGGAAAGCCAGGCGCGAACCGGGCGCACGCTTTCTGCTCGCCTGGCTTGTTCCGTCATGGCTCATCTTTGAAGTGGTCATGACTAAACTCCCGCATTATGTGCTTCCGCTTTATCCCGCTATTGCGATTCTGATAGCGGGCATTCTTGAACTTGGCGGCCTATCCAAAACGCGCTGGATAGTGCGCGGTACCGTTGGCTGGTTTCTGTTTCCGGCCGTCATCGCGATACTGGTACCGATCGCTTTCATCGTGTTGGGCGGCGATCTCGGTCTGACAGCGTGGCCTTTCTCCGCACTGGCGATGATATTTGGTTTGTTTGCATGGTGGCTGTACGAGGTCGATGGTGCTGAACGCTCGCTTTTGCGTGGCATGATCGCGTCGGTCTTGATTGCGATCACCGTCTATGCCGTGACCGTTCCGTCTTTGCCATCGCTGTTTCCAAGCGCCATGATCGCCGATGACATGCGCAGTTCCGATTGCCCGCAGCCGCGCGTGGCTTCGACTTTCGCCTACCAGGAGCCGAGCCTGGTATTTTTGCTTGGTACCGGCACTCGTTTCACGGATGGTGCCGGTGCGGCAGACTTCTTACGCGCGGGGCCATGCCAGTTTGCATTGGTTGATCCGCGCAGCGCGCACAGCTTCGTTCAGCGTGCTGAATCGATCGGACTTCTGTACTCGCTTAGTCAGCGTATCGAGGGTTACAATATCAGCATCGGCAAGCCAGTATCACTAACCCTCTTTCGTTCGCGCGCCGCACCATGAGCGTGGTCAACCGATTCAATCGTATTGAGGGCGAAGCCGCATTACGGCGCTGCATGTCCAATATTATAGCCGCGCTGGCAGTGCTCGCGCGGCCGGCTCGCCTTTATGCTAAGCCGTCGTGGCTAAGGGCGCCACGCGACCTTATCATCGCTGCCATAGGGGCACTCGTTATATTTGTGGTCCTGATGGCCACCATTGATGCCGCCGCAATTCGCGGGGTCGCCGCGCTCGCGGTGTGGGTCGTTTCTATCTTTGATGACCTTACCGACTACGGAAAATCAGGCTGGTTCCTGTGGCCGCTTGGCATCTTGTTTGTTGCGCTTTCTGCACTGCCGCCAATTTTGACGCCGTTTTCCCAGCGCATTTTGGCTGCAGTCATGGTGCGCGTCGGTTTCCTGTTTGCCGCAATCGCCGTGCCAAGCCTTTTTGTCACGATCGTCAAGCGGATAATAGGACGGGCGCGGCCAATGGTCGGCGGGAACCTCGATCCATCTCTTTTCAGTCCGTTTGTCTGGCGCGTGGAATATGCAAGCATGCCGTCGGGTCACGCGACGACCGCCTTCGCAGTGCTGGTGGCATTCGGCACGCTGTGGCCACGCGCGCGCACGGTATTGCTGATCTATGCTACGACAATCGCGATCAGCCGCGTGGTAGTGACCGCACACTATCCTACGGACGTGCTGGCTGGCGCACTTGTGGGTATTGCCGGCGCAATGATGGTGCGCCGCTATTTTGCACAGCGTCGTCTCGGTTTTTCGATTAAGCCGGACGGCACGATCCGTCAATACCCGGGCCCCTCGTTTAGACGTATCAAAGCGGTTGCCCGCGGGCTTTTGGCCCCATAAACATCGCGTCATGAATACGACCGATCCGGCGGTGTCCGTTGTAGTGCCGGTACGAAACGAGGCCGGCAATATCGCGCCACTTGTGGCTGAGATTGCCAAGGCGCTCGACGGCCAATGGCGCTTCGAAATCATTTATGTCAATGACGGGTCGAGTGATGGGACTGGCGCCGAACTTGATCGGCTGACTTTACAGCATTCCTGGCTCCGCCACGTTCGCCACAAGCAATCTTGTGGGCAATCGGCGGCCGTGCGTACCGGTGTGGCGGCGGCGCGCGCTACCCTTGTGGTGACATTGGATGGCGACGGGCAAAATAATCCCGCGTTTATACCTGCGCTTATTCGCTCGCTGGAAGCAGGTGCGCCGCGCGTCGGATTGATCGCTGGTCAGCGTATTGGCCGCAAGGCGAGTGGGTTCAAAAAATTCCAATCGCGTGTCGCCAACATAGTGCGTGGCGCTGTGTTGCGCGATGGAACTCGCGACACCGGTTGCGGGCTCAAGGCATTTCCGCGTGAGTTGTTCTTGAGGCTGCCATATTTTGACGGTCTGCACCGGTTTCTTCCCGCGCTGGTAAGACGGGAAGGTTATGCGATCGGCTATGTAGACGTAATCGATCGTCCTCGTGCGCACGGCGTTTCGAACTACGGGATGTGGGATCGGCTGTGGATAGGCATTCTCGATCTCGCGGGCGTGTGGTGGTTGGTTCGCCGCAAGAAACGAATTCCGGAAATCTCGGAGGGGTAAATGCTGATCGACATCACGAAAGCAGTCGGTGGCTATCTGCACGACGTATTCGTCGGCAATATCGATTTGGGGATCCTCATTGGATACATCGCTCAGGCCATGTTTGCCATGCGTTTTGTTGTGCAATGGATTGCTTCCGAGCGCGCCGGCAAGAGCGTGGTGCCAATTGCATTTTGGGTATTCTCAATCGGCGGCGGACTCATGCTGCTGGGCTACGCACTCTACCGCAAGGACCCCGTATTCATTATTGGACAGGCGTTCGGCGTATTCGTTTATTTGCGCAATTTGCAATTTGTCATGCGCGGTCGGGGCACCACGGCTGCTGCGTAAGCTTCATTTTACGGCAGCAAGCGCGGCAAATCCGCGCTCGAGGTCCGCAATCAGGTCGTCAGGATCCTCAAGACCGATGTGAAAGCGCACGGTTGGCCCGCCTGGTGCCCATTTGGTCGCAGTACGATACTCGGTGCAGTCAAACAGAATGGCAAGGCTTTCAAAGCCGCCCCACGAATACCCGAGACCAAACAGGGCCAACTCGTTCAGGAAAGCGTGCACCGATTTTTCGCTCGTCGGTTTGAACACGATGCTGAACAATCCGCAGGCGCCCGTGAAATCTTTTTTCCAGATGCCATGTCCCGGGTCGCGTTCAAGCGCAGGATGCAGTACCCGCAAAACTTCCGGCCGCTGCTCCAACCATTTTGCGATCCGCAGACCCGATTGATAGTGGCGGTCTAGACGCACGCCGAGTGTTCGCAATCCGCGCAGCGCGAGATACATATCGTCGGGCCCGACGCAGAGCCCCATGGTGTACACAATGTCCTTCAGCGTCGGCAGTGTTGCTGCGTTCGCCGATACGCAACCGAACATGACATCGGCGTGGCCGCAAATGTATTTGGTGCCGGCCTGGATCTGCATGTCGACGCCCTTGTCGAAAGCGCGAAAATAAAGCGGCGTTGCCCAAGTGTTGTCCATCAACACGATGGCACCTTTGCTGTGCGCCACTTTGGTGATGGCCGGGATGTCTTGCATCTCGAAACTTTGCGAGCCGGGAGCCTCGACGAAAACCGCGCGCGTGTTCGGCTTGAATAGTTTTGCGATGCCGGCCCCAATGAGCGGGTCATAATAGGTCGTCTCGACGCCCAGCCTTTTGAAAACGCCGTTGCAGAAATTGCGAGTCGGCCGGTAAACGCTGTCAGCGACAAGGACGTGATCGCCGGCACCGGCCACCGTCATCAAAGCAACCGCAATTGCCGTCAATCCCGACGGTAGAAGCGCGACACCCGCGCAACCCTCACCATCGAGTTCGCGCAGCGCATTTTCCAGCGCCTCCGAAGTCGGTGTGCCGCGGCGGCCGTAACTGTAGCGCGCGCGGTGGGCAACCTGATCCTCGGCGGTGGGATATAGTAGGGTCGAAGCGTGGTAGACGGGGGGATTAACGAAGCCGTGGAAGGCCTGTGGATTGCGGCCAGAGGTGACCAGCTGGGTGTCCAGCTTGATCTGGCCTTTGGATTTTTTTGTCATATGAGCAGGAGTCCGAAAGTTTATAGCCGCGCGTTTATACCGCCGCGAAGCCATATACGTCTGCATAAGACGTGAGCGTCAACCCCTTGACCCGGCACGCCGATCGTTCTGAGATGCCCGCAGGTGGGGGCCAGCGGGAGGGGAAGGCCAGAAACAGACATCAATCATCGCCGGGCGGAGCCCCGGCGGCCGAACTGTTTCGAGGCACCCGCTTGGTCGTTAGGTCTAACCACGCTTTAGAGGAACCGCCACATGAAGCGATTTGCCGCCGTTCTCGCCTTTAGCCTCGTTGTCGCCGCGCAGGGTGCATCCGCCCAAACGCTAAAAGCGGTGAAGGATCGCGGCATGCTTAATTGCGGCGCTAACGGAACGCTCGCCGGCTTCGGGCTTCCGGATGCGCAAGGAAAATGGACAGGCCTTGACGTTGATTTTTGCAAGGCCGTTGCAGCTGCGGTGTTAAACGATCCTGAAAAGGTTAAGTTCGTTCCGTTGTCCGCCAAAGACCGCTTCACCGCATTGCAGTCCGGTGAGGTCGACGTGCTGGCACGTAACACGACCTGGACCTCGTCGCGCGATACCTCACTTGGGCTCAATTTTATTGGCGCCAATTACTACGATGGCCAGGGATTCATGGTTCGCAAAGGGCTGAAGGTGAACTCGGCGCTTGAACTCAATGGCGCCGCAGTCTGCGTACAACAGGGCACCACGACCGAACTTAATCTCGCCGATTATTTTGGTGCCAACAAAATGCAACTTAAATCGGTGACCTTCGCTACCGCCAATGAAGCTGTGAAGGCCTATGACGCTGGCCGGTGCGACGCATACACGACAGATGCCTCGGCCCTCTATGCCGAGCGGTTGCGGCTTGCCGCTCCGAGCGATCACATCATTTTGCCTGAGATCATCTCCAAAGAGCCTCTCGGGCCGGTAGTGCGTCACGGAGATGACCAATGGTTTGACATCGTGAAGTGGACGCTATTTGCGATGCTCGACGCCGAGGAACTCAACATTTCGTCGAAGAACCTCGACGAAGCTTTGAAATCCCCCAATCCGGAGATCAAGCGTTTCGTTGGAACCGAGGGCAACTATGGCGAACAACTCGGTCTGAGTAAGGATTGGGCGGTCCGCATCATCAAGGCGGTCGGTAATTACGGCGAGTCGTTCGAGCGCAACGTTGGACAAGGCTCGCCGCTTAAGATCGAGCGCGGCTTGAATAAATTGTGGACCAAGGGCGGCATCCAGTACGCACCGCCCATTCGCTGATCGCGATCGAATGGGGCCGCCGCTGGCGTGAAGTCGGCGGCGGATCTGTCTGGAAGGAAGCCGCCGCGCCGTAAGCCCGACGAGGGGGAAATGTCGAGTGAGCTTTCGGCGCCGTTGCGCCCCGCGCGGGTCGTGTTTTACAACGACCCCAGATTCCGCAGTGTCGTCTATCAACTTATTCTGTGTGCTGTTGTTGCTTTTCTGATCTACGGCGCGGCGCGGAATGCAATCGACAATCTTGCGCGTGCGCATATCGCCTCAGGCTTCGGATTCTGGAATGACACGGCTGGCTTCGACATAAGCCAGACCCTGATCGAGTATTCACCGCGTGCGTCCACCTACGGCCGCGCCTTTTGGGTTGGATTACTCAATACATTGTTGGTGGCCGGACTTGGCATTTTCTTTGCAACCATTCTCGGCTTTGTCGTGGGAATTTCGCGGCTATCGCGCAACTGGCTGCTGTCGAAAGTTGCCGGCGGGTATGTTGAGACTATCCGAAATCTTCCGCTGCTCTTGCAACTTCTGTTCTGGTACAACGCTGTGCTCAAGACGCTGCCGGACATTCGCGAAAGCATCGTCATCCCCGGCGGCGTATTTCTGAACAACCGCGGCCTTTTTTTGCCTCTCCCGATATTCAAAGATGGGTTTGGCGCAGTCGAAGCGGCTTTGCTTGCCGGAATTTTCGCCGCGATCCTCGTTTATTTCTGGGCGCGCAAACGGCAGCAACAAACGGGGCAACAGGCGCCCGTTTTGTGGATTACCCTGGTGCTGGTCGTCGGCCTGCCGCTGGCCATGTTCGGTCTTGCCGGTTTTCCCCTTAGCTTTGAATTTCCGCAGGCCGGTCGGTTCAACATCACTGGCGGCATAGAAGTTCTCCCAGAATTCGTAGCGCTGCTTTTCGGCCTGTCGATCTACACAGCGGCCTTTATCGCCGAAGTGGTGCGCGCCGGAATATTGGCGGTATCGGGTGGCCAAACCGAAGCAGCGTACTCGCTTGGGCTGCGGCCGGGGCCGACATTGCGGCTGATCGTGGTACCGCAGGCGATGCGGGTGATTATCCCGCCGCTGACCAGCCAGTATCTCAATCTGACCAAAAACTCTTCGCTGGCGGTCGCGATTGGCTATCCGGACCTGGTGCAGGTCTTCACCGGAACCGTGCTCAATCAGACCGGACAGGCGGTGGAGGTGGTCGCCATAACGATGCTGGTCTACCTCGTAATCAGCCTCGTCACATCGCTGTTGATGAACATCTACAACAGCCGCATAGCGTTGCGGGAGCGGTGAGGACGCCAAGATGACGATGGCCGAAGGCGATCTCGCCGTCACCGAAACAGCGTTTGTGCGCCGCACGACAATCGCGCCGCGACCACCGCCGGCAGAAATGACCGGCGCGGTTGCCTGGCTGCGCGAAAACCTGCTGTCCACGCCGTTCAACATCGCGCTCACGGTAATGATCGCGCTGCTGCTCGTCTGGGTTATTCCAGAGCTGGTGAAATTTTTGTTCGTCGATGCGGCGTGGAGTGGTAGCGATCGTGACGCTTGTCTTGAAAGCGTACAGCATCGGGAAATTGGTGCATGCTGGCCGTTTGTCTGGGAACGGTTGCCTTATTTCATCTACGGCTCCTATCCGATCCCCCAGCGCTGGCGTGTCGACATGTTCTTCGTAATGCTTGCGGTCGGAACAGTGTGGCTATTGTGGCTCAACGCGCCGCGGCGCGATCTTGGTACGATCTACTTTTTCGTCGTATTGCCAATCGCCTCGTTCATACTTCTTTCGGGCTGGGCGGCGATTGGCTTGCAACCGGTGGACACGGTGCTGTGGGGTGGCGTGCTGGTGACAATCGTGGTCGCCTCGGTTGGCATCGTGTTCTCGCTGCCACTTGGAATACTTTTGGCGCTTGGCCGCCGCTCGCGCATGCCGGCTGTGCGCACGCTATCGGTGATCTTCATAGAGTTCGTGCGCGGCGTACCGCTGGTAACGGTGCTGTTCATGGCCAGCGTGATGCTGCCGCTGTTCGTTCCTGAGCGCTTATCGCCCGACAAGCTGGTACGCGCCTTGGTTGGCATCGCGATATTTGCATCCGCCTACATGGCCGAGGTCGTGCGCGCAGGTCTGCAAGCCATCCCCAAAGGCCAGTATGAAGGCGCCATGGCGGTTGGCCTGGGCTACTGGCAGATGATGCGGCTGGTTATCCTGCCGCAGGCTTTGAAGGTGACTATACCGAATATTGTCAACACGTATATCGGTCTCTTCAAGGACACGACACTGGTCTTTACCGTCGGTATATTCGATCTTCTTCGCACGATCGAAGTTGCGCGCATCGATCCCAAATGGGCGACGCCGGTCACCAGCACGACCGGATATGTTGTCGCCGCTATCTTTTATTTGATCTTCTGTTACGGCATGTCCCGGTACGCGCGGGCGATGGAGGCTCGTCTCGCCAGGGGTGATCGACATTAGGAAGGCGCTCATGAACGTTGCCGACAATTCTGCACCACTGCTCAAGCCCGCCAAACTCAATACGGCGGTTGCTGTTGAGCTCATCGGCTTGAACAAATGGTATGGCGACTTTCATGTGCTGCGCGACATCAACCTCAAGATCATGGGTGGGGAACGTATCGTGATTTGCGGACCGTCCGGTTCAGGCAAGTCCACCATGATCCGCTGCATCAACCGTCTTGAAGAGCATCAAGCCGGCCGCATCGTCGTTGACGGCGTGGAGTTGACCGCAGACCTTAAAAAAATCGACGAAGTGCGCCGCGAGATAGGAATGGTTTTCCAGCATTTCAACCTATTCCCGCACCTAACCGTGCTGGACAACTGCACACTGGCATTGATTTGGGTGCGTAAAATGCCGAGGAAGGAGGCTGAAGAGGTCGCGTTGCACTATCTTGAGCGGGTAAAGATCCCCGAGCAAGCCGGCAAATATCCTGGCCAGCTATCCGGCGGTCAGCAGCAGCGGGTTGCCATCGCGCGTGCCTTGTGCATGAACCCGAAGATCATGCTTTTCGACGAGCCGACGTCTGCGCTTGACCCCGAGATGGTCAAAGAAGTGCTCGACACCATGGTGGCACTCGCTCACGACGGAATGACGATGTTGGTCGTGACTCACGAAATGGGATTTGCCCGTCAGGTCGCCAACCGTATCGTATTCATGGATGAAGGGCAGATTGTCGAAGCCAATGTGCCAGAGGACTTTTTCGCTCATCCACAGCACGAGCGAACCAAATTGTTTCTGAGCCAGATTTTGCAATGAGGATGTTTGCCAATCGCCTCGTCCTTCGCAGGATGCTTGGCGCCTAATCCTTCGTAACCGGAAGATCGGGCCGCGCACCCCATTCGGCCCACGAGCCATCGTAGATGCGGGGCAGTTTTTTGCCGATTGCATCGAGGCCGAGCGCGAGCACGGCCGCGGTGACGCCGGAGCCGCAGCTGGTGATGATCGGCGTATCCGGATCGACGCCGGCTCTCTCGAAAGCCTGCTTGATTTGTGCCGGCGACGCGAGCTTGCCGTTTTCCATAATCGCGGTGAAGGGCACGTTGCGCGCGCCCGGCATGTGGCCGGATCGCAAACCGGGGCGTGGCTCAGGCTCCCTGCCTGTAAATCGGCCCGCAGACCGCGCGTCGACAATCTGCGCACTCTTGTCGTTGAGCGCCTGCTGCACGTCGCTGACCATGGCGACCGCGTTAGTGTCCATCTCAACGTTGAATTTGACGGCGGGGCGCTTGACCTCGCCGGCTTCGATCTTGCGGCCTTCCGCCTTCCATGTTGGCAGGCCACCGTCCAGAATGAATACGTTCTTGTTGCCGAATATACGCAGAGTCCACCATACCCGCGGGGCCGAATAGACGGTGGAATTGTTATAACTGTCGTAGACGACGATAGTGTCTTTTTCGGAGATACCGAGCTTGCTCATCGTGCTGCCGAATTGTTCAGGGCCCGGCAGCATGTGCGGCAGATCGATAGAGGTATCAGCAACGGCGTTGATATCGAAGAAGACTGCACCCGGGATGTGTCCCGCGAGATATTCCGTGCGCGCGTTACGATTTTCAGTCGGCAAATAATAGGAGCCGTCGACCACGACAACGTTGCCGAGGTTATCGGCCAGCCATTGCGTGGATTTCAGCCAGCGGCTGGTGGGCGCTCTGGAAACGTTCATATCGGTCGCCTTCATGAATCTGGAGACGGGGCTCTATACTAACGCAATACGCACGCGCCGGTTCTGCTTGCCTTTTTTCTCGATCTGGGTGACGCGCACTGCGCCAATTTCGCCGGTAGCGCGAACGTGTGTGCCACCGCAGGGCTGCAGGTCGAGATTGGCGATTTCGATCAGCCGCACTTTGCCGGTGCCCATTGGCGGCTTCACCGACATGGTTTTGACCAGGCCCGGATTGGCCTCGAGCTCAGCGTCACTGATCCAACGCGCCATGACGGGTGCATTGCTCAAAATCATCTCGTTTACTTTAGCGGTGATGATTTCCTTGTCGAGACCAGCCTCCGGAATATCGAAATCAAGGCGGCTCTCGCTTTCGCCGACCGAGCCGCCAGTGACCGCATAAGGAAGTACCGCAGAAAGCAGATGCAGCGCGGTGTGCATACGCATGCGCGCGTAACGCCTGTCCCAATCGATCGCCGCAGTGATTGTGTCTCCGACATTGACGGCGGGCGAGCCGGGCGCTGGTACATGCGCAATCTCGGTCTTTGCCGCCTCGGTGTAGATTGCGTTGCCGATAGCGATAGACTTTCCGTCCGCGGTGCCAAGTGCGCCGGTGTCACCGGGCTGGCCACCGGAGTTGGCGTAAAACACCGTGCGGTCGAGCACGATACCGCCGTGCTCAGTCAACGCGATCACGCGCGCTTCGCAGCTCTTGAGATACGCGTCCTTGCGGAACAAACAGTCCGTCGGCATGGGTCACGTTTTTTCAAGCGGCGGTTTGATGTTTGAATTACGTTCGAGCCATTCCGGTACGGGTAATTTTTTTGAGCGCAGAAACTGCGGATTGAACAGCTTTGACTGATAACGAGAACCGTAGTCGGCAAGGATGGTGACAATCGTCCTGCCCGGACCGAGCTCCTTTGCCAAGCGGACGGCGCCGGCAATGTTGATGCCGGATGAACCGCCGAGGCAGAGGCCCTCGTGTTCGAGCAGATCAAAAATGATCGGAAGCGCTTCCTCGTCCGGGATGAGATAGGCCTTGTCGACCTTCAGGCCGTCAATAATCGGTGTGACGCGCCCAAGACCGATACCTTCGGAAATGGAGCCTCCTTCAGTCGCCTTCGCTTGCCCGTCCTTGAACAAATGGTACATGGCCGCGCCGCGTGGGTCGGCGATGCCAATTGTGATGTCCTTCTTCTTTTCACGCAAAAAAGTCGATGCGCCTGCGATAGTGCCGCCCGTGCCGATGGCGCAGATGAAGCCATCGATGTGGCCCTGGCACTCTTCCCAGATCTCCGGTCCCGTCGAGACGTAATGCGCTTTGCGGTTATCCAGATTGTTCCACTGGTCCGCGAAGATGACACCGTGTTTCTCAGTCTTTTTCAGTTGTTCGGCGAGCCGCCGTCCGACGTGTTGGTAATTGTTAGGATTGGAGTAAGGGGCGGCAGGCACTTCGATCAGCTCGGCTCGGCACAACCGCAGCATATCCTTCTTTTCCTGGCTCTGGGTTTCTGGGATAACGATCAGCGTGCGATATCCGCGCGCGTTTGCGACCAGCGCTAGCCCGATGCCGGTATTCCCGGCGGTCGATTCCACGACCAGACCGCCGGGACGCAATTCTCCGCGCTTCTCCGCATCGAGGATCATCTGCCGCGCGGCGCGATCCTTCACCGAGCCGCCGGGATTCATGAATTCGGCCTTGCCGAGAATGGTGCAACCGGTCGCCTCGGAAACGCGCCTAAGCTTAATAAGTGGCGTATGGCCGATGGCTTCAATAATGCCGTCGCGGATCTGCATGCCCGGGTCCAGGGCTGGTGTGGATGTTTAAAACCTAGTGGAGCCCAAAAGGAGCCACAAGACCGCCCCTAAAGAAGGATCGGGCCGCTGTTCCCGGATTTCGTGGAAATTCAGAAGGATCCAGTTGGAGGCAGTTTGGCAATAGTCCTGAAACCATAGTGACGCGTTGGTCCGGGTAACAGTGGGTCTGTTTATGAGTTTTTTCCGGCGCCGGGGCTATCCGTGATGGTGGGGGCTTGAAGCCAAAAAAAGGCCCCGCGCACATTGGCCGGCGAATTGATGACTCTCGATATCCACACGCTATTTATGGTGACGATCTATGTGGAGGCCATCCTCGGCCTGCTGCTTTTGTTCGTCTGGGCGCAGAACATGGCACTTCAGGCCGTGTGCTGGTGGGGCTTCGCCCATGTGATCCGGCTGTCCTCGATTGCGCTTTTCGGATTCTACGGCTCCGTACCCGACCTTATCAGTATCGATCTCGCCAATGCGCTGCTCTTCACCGCCTTTGCCGTAACGTGGACCGGGGCGCGGGTATTCGATGGTCGTCCTGCTGAGCCAGTCTATCTGGTGACGGGCGCCGTGCTTTGGTTGCTGATTTGCCGCCTCCCAATTCTGGCGGACAATATCGATGCACGTTCACTGATCGCCTCCGCAATCATCAGCGGGTATACGTGGCTCACGGCCTTCGAATTCTGGCGTGGCCGCGACGAACCTCTGGTCTCGCGCTGGCCGGCTATATTCATGTTGTTCGCCCATGGCGCGCTGTTCCTGCTGAGAACGCCCCTTGTCGCGATGCTCCCGAGCCTTGTTATCAATGACGGCGTGTTCGGCAGCGTGTGGATGACGGTACTCAGCTTCGAGGCTTTGCTGTTCACCATCTCGACCGCCTTTATCTTGCTGGCGATGGCGAAGGAGCGCACAGAATTGCGTCACCGCACTGCGGCGATGGTCGATCCGTTGACCGGTATCGCAAATCGGCGCGCATTTCTGCAGGAAGGTACAGTGCTCACGAAGCGCCACATCGGCAATCCGCGGCCGACTGCGGTTCTCCTGATTGATCTTGATCATTTCAAATCGATCAACGACCGGTTTGGTCATGCGGTCGGTGACAGCGTGCTGGCGATATTTGCGGAAGCCGCGCGCAAATCAATGCGCGGGTCTGATCTGATTGGCCGTCTTGGCGGGGAGGAATTTGCGGCAATGCTCGTCGATACCAGCCGCGACAAAGCAGTAACGGTGGCTGAGCGGATACGTGAAACTTTCGCGCAAATGGCTCAGGAGGTGGACGGGCGCCCGGTTTGCGCGACCCTCAGCATCGGAGTGGTTCATAGTCTGGAGGCGACACTCGATCTTCCTGATCTCCTCGCCCAGGCTGATCAGGCGCTCTATTACGCCAAAGAGCGAGGCCGCAATCGCGTCGAGGTCGCTTCGGTCGATATGATTGCCGCACGAAAGGGCTCGGAGAAGACCTACACCAGTTCGGTCGCCGCGATCACAGCCAAAAGCGCCGCCTGAGCCGCTTAAGCGACGGCCGCGGGCTGCCGACAAATTTCATCTTTCAACTCCGGGCGTAAAGGCGGCCGACGTTCACACGCGGCTTGCTGTCACGCCATTCCCGATTGACCAATAGGTTTGAGTTAGTCCACTTTAGGACGAGTGGGC
>Ga0187777_10001604_pt1 | contig 14711 bp, 11 predicted proteins | sample 1015_Q2_SP5_10_M_FD_132416 | JGI IMG/M metagenome (GOLD analysis project Ga0187777, IMG submission 132416) | Tropical peat soil microbial communities from peatlands in Department of Meta, Colombia - 1015_Q2_SP5_10_MG | ecosystem: Environmental > Terrestrial > Soil > Wetlands > Peat | place...
GCCGAACGGTCGCGACGCCGTCTTGCGAGTGCTGCCGACGACGTTCGACTGGCCGCTCTTCGGGGTCGCGGTGCTGTTGATGGCGTCGCCGACGCTCCGCCAGGTTGTGAGGATGCGATTCTTTCAGCCGTGTAAGTGAGAACGTCCTCTGCCGGGGTCAGCCTGGCGAGCCGGTTCCCGCTCCTATCGTAAGAATCGAACAATTCGGGCTGGCACTCCTCTTGACCTGTGCTCCGGCAGGAGGCGGTCATGGGTGCTCATTTCGGACGATTGCTCGGCATCGCGGTGCTCGCAGGGTTCATGTACGTGCCGACCGCTCACGCCGATCCGCATTTCTCCATCCACGTCGGAATCGGCGCGTCGGTCGTGCCGGTCGCGCCCGTGGCGCCGGTCGTTGTCGCGCCGGCAGTCCGACCTGGCTACATCTGGCAGCCCGGTCATTATGTCTACGCACGGTTCGGCTACACGTGGGTGCCGGGCGTGTGGGTGCCCGCGCCGCGTGCCTATGGATATCGGACTCGCGATTGGCGCCGCTGGCGCTAGTCGACATTCCTTCGCATCTCGTTCGTCGCGGCGAAACCAAGGCGCGCCTACACGCCTCGCCCCGCGGGCGAGGCGTGCAGGCTGGTGCGGCGGATGTCGTTCTCGCGGCACCACTGGATAATCTGCTGCACCAGTCGCCCGGCGAGCCCGCGCCGCCGACGATCGCGCCGTCGGCCTCGGCAACCCAGCCGACGTACTCGCCCGACGCGAAATCCTTGCGGAGCCGCGCGACCGTGGCCTCTCGAACCTGCGGGGCCTGTTCGTCGTTGATCTCGCCCATCTCCCGAAACATCGCCACGCGGTGGGAAGCGATGATGGCCGCGTCGGCCACCGATGCCTGTCGTATGCGGTATTCCGTCATGGCCGCCGATCATATCGGCTCCTCAACGCGACTCGAACGGCTTCCGGGGCAGCAGGAGCTGGACTCCAAGGTAGGCCGTGAAGGATCCGTCGGTCTGACGCACGCTGCGACCGGCCATCGCGAGGAGCACGAACGGCGGATGGAGTTCGATGCGACAGCCGCCTTCGAGCGTTTCCTGCGTCACGTGATTCGCCGACTCGCCGGTGAGGTAGAACTCCCCGTCGAACTCGACCGAAGCGGTTCGATGCTTGATGCGTTTTTCGTGTCCCGCCACAACGCCGGCCAGCCACTGACCCGCTGCTGACTGGACGACCGTATAGCCGGCCTCCCCGTTGACGGCGATGAAACCGATCTGTTTCGACCACTCAATCGGCAGCGTCAGGCTGTTGCCCGGCGGCACGATTCCGCGCGCAACCGAACGCGACGGGTTGTTGATCAGGACCTGCGGAAAGATCGAGACCGCCAATCCGGGATCGTCGCCGAAGAAACGCCACTTGACGCCGAGCGCGTCCTGGGCGAGCCCGTACTTCGTCGCGGCGGGAGGTATCTGATCGCCGAGCCAGGCCATTTCGAGCGTGAGTTGAATGCGGTCGCCGAGCCCGAAGTTGAGGTCAAGGTCCGGCGTGCGGGTCGTCGAATGATCGGTCGCGAGCAGTGGGATGTAGCCGACGTTGATTTCCCACTGCCGGTTGCCCGGGGTCCCCGGGTCGTTCGTGAAGAAGGGCGGTCCACCCTGTGCGCGCACGCCAGGCGCGCTGAACACGCACAAGGCCAGCACACAGCCGACGGTCGCAGGAGCGCTCGCCATCCCAGGCCGTCGACGGTCTGATGCAAAACGGTTCCCGCGCGATCGCAGCTCGATTGATGCGGCTGGAGCTCGTGGCTCGCAGCCACTCGAGACTTGCCCTCAGCGCGCGGTGAGCGTCGATCGGCGGCGACAACGATCGCCGCGCTCAGGCCATGTCATCGTCGCCGCGGCGCGGGTATCGCGTCGCTCCGACGAGGCGCAGGTCCTGACCGACCGGTCCATCGAGCGGCCCGCGCCGCACGCCGCGGCGAACCGCGAGCAGTGCCGGCACCGTCGTGGCTGCCCCGAGCCCGACCAGCGCCGCACCGATCCGGCGTCGCCGGCTCGGCGAAAACCGCGAGGACACGAGCAATCCAACGCCCAGGCCGAGGAGCCCCCGTGTCACGACGATGAATCCGAAGGTCGGCAGGTCAAGTGCGATGGCTTTCATGATTTCTCCCCGGAACGCTGAGGCACAGCGGCCGCGTACCGGGGATGCAAGTTCCGCGCGAAGGGAAAGGCGGATGAGCTGATGCCGCACGAGCTCAGTTGTCGCTCGGCCGCTCCACGTGGTCGATGACGAGCCGCCTGAAACCCCATGCGGCGCGGTTCGCGGGATCGTGGCCTGAATCTCGAAACGATCGGTTTTCACCCAGGCAGGCAACGCGCCGGCGATCAGCGGACAGTCGACGCCGACGGCAATCTTCATCGTGCAACCGGTGCCGCGGATGTAGGCCCGGTCGATGTAGGCCATCAGCGCCGTTCGATCGACGAACACTGTGTCGCAACGAGGTGCGGCGATGCCCAAGATGTCCTACAAGCCTCAGGGTCTGAAGGTGATGTCGCTCACAATCAGGGTCGGAGGCCTGTCGAGGGTTTGCGAACATCCTGAGCGAGCTAGATAATTCAGCTGAGTTGGTTGACGATCGCGACCCTGTATGACTGATGGACGCTTGGGCGGCCGCGCAGCACTACGGAAGGCCCGCAGTCGAATCGCGCGCGCGCTCGGGCACAGCGTGGCGCGCCATCCGGCGCTCGAAGCGCCCTTCGTCGCTGTGGGTCGAGCGGCGGCCCGAGGTTCCCGCGCCCTAGGAAGCCTCTACTTCGAAGCGCACGGCGAACTCCTTCGGCATCTTACCGACGACACTCGCTATCGCACGTTGATCGTGGGCGGCACGCCGATGAAGGTCGACATCACCGACCACACGGGGCGATTGCACTTCTTCCACCGTGAGCCGTACGAGCCTGAAGTAGCGAACGCGATCGCCAACGCGCTCGCGCCCGGGAACGTATTCATCGATGTCGGCGCCAACGCGGGACTGTTTTCCGTCCTCGGCGCCCTCCGCGTCGGTTCCGCTGGGCGCGTCGCATCGTTCGAGCCGCACCCCGCGGCGCGCAACGCGATGACAACGCTTGCCACTCGGAACGGTGTCTTCGATCGCATCGAGATCTCCACGGCGGCGGTCGGTAACCATGTCGAAGACAAGGTCCCGCTGTATCTGTCTTCGGACAGCGTACTTTCCACGCTCGCGCCCTCGGCGGCGCCCCTCGGCAGCGACTACGCGTTCGACCGGTGGATCGATGTTCCGCTGACCACCCTCGACGAATGGGCGCGCATCAACCCGGCGTTGGCGGGCCGCCTGACTGCGGTGAAGATCGATGTTGAAGGGGCGGAAGACGCCGTGGTCGCCGGCATGGTTGAAATCTTCCAAATCGTGCGACAGCTCACCGTCATCTGTGAGACACGCCTAGGCAGCACTGCCGATAGGCACCTGCGTGCTTGCGGCTTTGTTGCCCGCGTGCTGAACGCGCGTGAGGACGGCTTCGGGAACTATCTGTATCAACGGTTCGTGTAGACCTGAGTGAAGGCGACTCGAAAACGCCAAATACGAAATCCCGCGAAGACCACGTCGCACCGCTCACACTGGTAACGGCGGGGCCCGACCCTCGATACCACAGCGTTTTCGCACATGGGACATCGCCGATGACGTGAGATCCAGACGCGCGGGAATTTCACGGAATTTCGCTCCTAGGGGGGCTCAGGATAGTCAAGGCCGGTCGAGCCGGCTGATTGATGGCATGGGTCGCTTCGTCGGAGCGGAGACGGTCTGAATTGTCTCCGCATAAGAGTAGAACAGGTGGAGGACGAAACACACCGCCAGATACGCTCATCTCGGCCTGGGAGTGCGTCGGTATATGCACCTGAGCCCAACAGCCATCGACAGCGCGATTCGCTTGCTGGACGACTCCAGAGTTCTCCCGAGTCGTGGAGACATTCTGGAGACGGCGTCCGCCGGCAGCGGAAACACTCGGTAGAGATTGAAGGAAAGTTGGTTGCGGGGGCCCGCAGCCAACTGTATTTGGCGTTCTGCTCGGCGGCGGCTTAGATCGAGCGACACGGGCATGCCGGACACGAACTGCTTTTGCCAGAGTCACTTCCGGCCGGAATGTCTCACAGTCCTACGACGAGGCTCAGCCGGGCGGTCCTTGGCAATGTTGGATGCGTGTGGATATCGGAGACGCCATCGAGCGGCTCGCCCGGCAGTCGAGACGTGTAGAAGTAGTCGATATCGCTGTCAGCGGCATTGAATATGTTGAACACATCTACGGAGAGCTTGACGTTCCTGCGAAGTTGATACCCGCCCTGAAGGTTGACCAGGCTTGTCGCCTTCGACTGCACCGAGTTGTCTTCGATCAGGGCGCGCGGACCGAAATAGCGCCACCGAAGGCTTCCAAATGTCTTGTGCAGTCCGTCGATTGTCGCGCCCGCCGACACGACGGTCCCGACCGCTTCGGGCACGTACGCACCCACCGGATCGAACGCGGTGAACCTTGCGCGCGACCAGGACAGGTCCCCGTCGAGCACTAGCCACTTCGTCGGACTGTAGTAGTTCGCCCACTCCACACCCCGCCGGGCGCTCGGCCGGCTCGGCTCGGTTGTGCCCTCGTCGCCAGAGAACACCAACTCGGAATCGAGGTGGAGCATCCACACCGACACGGCACTTTGGAGATGGGGAATCGCGACGGTCCGCACGCCCACCTCGGCCCCCTTGCCTCGGACAAGCGGCGTCACCCGCGCGACCGGATTGCCGTCGGGATCCTGCGTAATCGTCGTCCCTCTCGCGTCGTTGCTGTGGAAGCCAAGACCCGCATTGACGTAAAGCTCCGTGCCCTTCCACGGACCCAGTGTTACCCCGCCCTTCGGGCTGACTAGGCCAGCGCTCGCGGTGCCGCTGTTGGCCGCATCCAGGGCATCGACACGAAACCGCGAAGCATCTGCACGCAACCCAACCAGCGTGCGTAGCCACGGCGCCCAGTTGATCTCGTTCTGGACGAAGGCGCCGCCCGCGGTTTCCAGCACTGCCGCCTGAGAACGGGTGTCGAGGCGAACGCGCGCCTGCGTGTGATAGAGGCCAACGTTCGTGATGTCGTCGTTCCTCAGCTGTACGCCAAACGTGTTCTGCACCGAACGTCCGCCCCATCTACTGACCCGCCGATGACTGACTTTCGCGCCGGTCACGAACCGATGGTCGGCCTGCTCGACCTGATCGCCATGCACGGGGTCGTTCAGGTCGTAGGTGAAGTTCGAGAAGAGATCGAGGTCGTACCCAATGCCGTACGCCGTGATGCGCGTCGAGGCGTTCCCGTCACCGCTGGCCCGCTGCCAATCGGCGGTGGCACTGTATCGGTAGGTATGGCCGCCGTCGGTCGGATCGATCGCGCCGAAGCGGCTGACCAGACCCTCTGCAATTGCCCGCTGCGGGATTTGATCCGTCGAGTTCCACTGACCGTGGTACCCCATGGCCGTGAGCGAGAACCCGTTGACGCTGTTGCCCTGGCTGTAGCGCAAGACGCCGTTCCACTTCTGGTAGCCGTCCGGATGCACCCACGGGCCGTCGTTGTGGGCGACCTCGAGCGCCGCAATCACATGGCCGGATCCCACCTGCGGCGAAGCCGCCAGCAGGGCGCGTCCGTAGCCTTCCCCGCCGCCTTCGACGTGCACGATCGCTTGCTCGAGCACGTTTGCATAATTGATGTTCGATGAGCCGGCGGTCGCAAAATCACCCTGATCCGCGTAGTAGGGCCCCTTGGAGAACTGGACGCCGGTGACCAGCTCGGGGATTAGGAAGTTGAGATCCGAGTAGCCTTGTCCATGTGCATGCGTCGGCATGTTCACGGGCATGCCGGCCACCGTGGTCGCAAAATCCGTCCCATGATCCAAGTTGAAGCCACGCAGAAAGTACTGATTGGCCTTACCTTCCCCGCTGTGCTGCGTGACGATGAGGCCGGGGACCGCTTCCAGCACTTCCCCGTCGCGCATGAGCGGTCGCTGATCGAGCTGTTTCGCGGTAATAGCGCCCTGGCTAGCGGCCTGCGCGATGCCGACCAGATTCTCTGCGGGATTCTCGACATCGGCGAGATTGGCGAAGGCCCGTCTACCGGTGACCGTCACGTCGGCGCTGAGGGCCAGGTGCAGGACCACGTCCAGATGGACGGGCTGCGCATCGACCGCGATGTCGCGACGCGTCAGCGTCGCGAAGTTGATCAAGGCGAACGTCAGCTGGTACCGACCGGTCGGGACTCGATCGAAGGTGTAGTCGCCCGAGGCATTCGTGGTCGCCGTCTGCGGCGCGCGTGTCTCCTGCCGCAGTTCCACGGAAACCCCCGGCAGAGCGCCGCCGGTTTCATCCGTGACGCGGCCGCGAAGAGACGGCGCCGCCTGCGCGCCAAGGCGAGCGGCACCGACCAGCAGCACGCACGCGAGGATCGCTCGCCGAATCATGCCGACTACCGGACCAGCGCATGCCAGAGAAATGGGGACCCGGTCCAGACCCCGTAGGCCAGAGACAAGGCACCGCTCGTCCACGACAACCCGCGCATCACGGCGCGCTGATCGACCAGCCAGGTGAGCGCCCCGCCAGCGCACGCGGACAGGGTCGCCATGCCGATCGCAGAGCCCGCACCGAACACCAGGATGTACGCGACCTGGCTGGACAGCGTCGGCAGGCTCGCCATGACGAGCGCCGTCAGGGCGCCGCTCCCGGCCAGACCGTGCACGACGCCCACCAGCAGCGGGCGACGGGCCAGGGACCATCCGCCCACGTGCAGGTGATCGAGGGCGCCGCCATGTTCGTGCGTCAGCAGGCCATGCGAATGGCGATGAGCGGGACCGTGTGCCCCCTGACGCCAAGCGATGCAGACCGATCGGCTGCCGAGGGCGATGAGCATGAGCGAGACGCCGAACTCGAACAGCTCGGCCATCGTCGAGGTCAGTTGCAGGTGCATCGCCGCGAGCCCGGCGCCGACCACCACCAGCGACGCCGTATGTCCCATTCCCCACGCGAGGCCGAGGGTGGTCGCCCGCCGGGCACCGCGCGCGCGACTGATGAGGGTGGAGACTGCCAATAGATGGTCTGGCTCGCAGGCATGACGGATCCCGAGCAGCAATCCGAAGACGCTCGCGACCGCGAGAGGCGCCGTCGCCGTCGGTAGAGCGTACCCGAGGGACGAGGGCGACAGGATGGGCGCCATAGGCGCGTGAAGATGGAGCATCCACAACCCAACCATCGCCGCCATCTGAAACGTCACGATCGACGTCCACGACGACGGCGCCACGGCAAGGGATGGCGATTGGTCGACCAGGCGACGCACGCGAGACACAAACGCCCCGCCCACGCTCCTCGGCGTGCCGCGACGGTCCGTTCGCTGCTGCTCCAGGTGTAGGAGCGCTTCGGCATACGTGATCGAATCCTCGAAGAGCGCTGCCGCGCGATCGTCGCAGCTACGTTCACGCTCGATGCGGGTCCGGTATGAGAGCCACCAGATCACCGGGTGGAAGAAGAAGATGGTCTCGATGATGGCGTGGACGAGATTCGCCGCGAAGTCGCCCCGTCGCACGTGCGCGAGTTCGTGCGCGAGCACCGCCTCGATGTCACCAGGTCCCGCCGCGGCGAGCGTGGAAGACGGCAGCACGATCATTGGCTTTCGCCACCCAATAAGTCCCGGCGCCTGAGCGGCCCCGCTCTCCACAACCCGCACACGTCGCGCGACTTGCAAGCGTTCGGACAGGCGCCGTACGGTCGGTTCCCATCCGATCACGAGGCCGCCCGTGCGGAGCCGGCGCAACACCCACCAGCCGCCAACCAGACGGACGGACAAGAGCCCTACGCCAATAAGCCAGGCGACTGCAGCGCCTCGAAGCCACGGCGGCGGTGCGGCAGCACGCGCGAGAGAGATGTCGACACAGAACGCGATCGCCGCCAGCACGCCGGCTGAGCCAAGAACGCGATAGCGATTTTCTGCCGGCCATTCGCGACCGACGGCCAACGCCGCAGCCGCAAGCCCTGCGAGAAGAGTCCCCTGCCAGACGGACTGCCAGAGACTCCATGCGAGCGCGTCCGGGATTCGAGCGTTCAGCAGGCCAATCATGGCTTGCCCTTCGCCCGCTCACGGCGCCGCACATCGAGCAGTGCGCGGAGTTCGGCCAGCTCCTCAGGAGTCGCGGCTCTCGTTCCCAACACCTGGAGCATCAGTTTCGCGGCCGACCCGCCGAACGCGCGATCAACGATGTCGCGGATCAGCTGTCGCTGCGTTTGGGTCTCGGAATATCGCGGCCGATACACGTGACTGCGCTCCGCTTCGTCGCGGATGACGAGTCCCTTGTCGGTCATGATCTGCAACGTCTTGAGGATGGTGGTGTAGCCGCGGGCTTTCTGTCGGTCGACAATGGCGTGAATGTCTCGCACCGTGCTTGGCCCGCGCTTCCAGAGCACGCAGAGCACTTCCAATTCGGCGTCAGTCGGCTTGGGCAGGCGCCGCATGAGGCCTCACGGTATACGAAAGCCTCCGTAGAAGTCAACGGAGGTTTCCGTACTTAGCCGGTGGAAAAGCGGCGGCTTCTGTCGAGAGACAACTCGTTGCGAACGTCAGCCACGGTTCAGACCGGATTCGGTCGTGAAGCGAGGCGATGGTTTTTTGGTTGTCGCGGCGGAGCTGGCGACTGTGCTAAGGTGCCACTTGGCCATGTCTGTCCTGCGGCGACATCTTGGATGGCTCGCATGCCTGTGGGTGTGCAGCCAGTGCGCGGTCCTGGCGATCGCGCCCGTGTCGCTCTGCGCCACGGCGCCCCAGACGAGCGACGGCGTGGCGTGTACGTGTGCGCACGGCCAGAACGCCGAGTGCCCGATGCACCACCGCTCGGCCCCGGCTGATTCCGGCTGCCACTGCCGGAATTCCTCCCCGGATTCGAGTGAGGCGACCCTCGTCGCCCTGTTCAGCCAAGCTGGCATTCTGACGAGCGTTCACCGTCTCGTAGACCCGCGCGCGTTTTCGGCAACTGTCCCGCACACGACGCCCCGCGTCGCCGGCCTCCTTTCCGCCCCTGACGGTCCGCCTCCCCGCAGCTAGCACTTCACCGCTCCCAACATAGTCAGTCGTTCGTTGTCGGCAGTGAGCTGCCGCGTGCGACGCGGCGTCGGCTATTCGTCGATGTCCGCGGCCGCGGTGTGAGGTGCGTATATGCGACCAGTGTTTCGTCGGTCGCCGATGGTCCTGTCGGCGATCGTGTATGTGTCTCTCTGGATGGTATCGACCGCTGCCTTCGGGCAGGAAACCGTCGACTCGGCCAGCGTCAGCGGGCGCGTGCTCGACCCTCAGAGCGCCGTCGCGCCCGGCGCACTCGTCGTGGCGAGGCAGACGCAGACCAACGTTCGGGCGGAAGCCACCACCGACAAGGAGGGGCGCTTCCGATTTCCGTACCTGAAAGTTGGGCCGTACGAGATTACGGTCCAGCTTCAGGGGTTTGCGACGGCGACTCGGGAGCTGACCCTAACGGTCGGGTCCGCGTTCGATCTGGAAATTCCGCTGGCCCTCGCCGGCGTGAGCTCCGAAGTCAACGTCGCGGCCGCTGCCACGGTGATCGAGGCGGCGCGCAGTCAGATAGCCGGAACGGTGCCGCAGAACGAAGTCCAGGCGCTGCCGATGAACGGACGGCAATTCCTCGACATCGCCCTGCTCGTGCCGGGTGTGTCGCCCACCAACACGGCGAGCAATCAGCTCTTCGCCGAGACATCCGCGGTTCCGGGCCAGGGGCTGTCGGTCGGCAGCCAACGCAACTTCTCCAACAGCTTCCTCGTCGACGGCCTCTCGGCGAACGACGATGCGGCGGGCCTCAGCGGCATCCCGTTCGGGGTCGACGCCGTCGAGCAGTTCCAGGTGGTCACCTCCGGCGGCCAGGCCGAGCTCGGGCGGGCGCTTGGTGGCTACGTCAGCGTCGTTACGAAGAGCGGCACGAACGTCACGCACGGCAACCTCTACGGCTACTTTCGCGACGACAGCCTGAACGCGCCGAATCCGCTGAGCGGCACGACGCTGCCGATGAACCAGAAGCAGTACGGCGGCAGCCTCGGCGGTCCGATCGCGAAGGACCGCACGTTCTACTTCGTCAACGTCGAGCAGCGCCGGCTCCATCAGTCCGGGCTCGTGACGATCCCTGACGCCACTGTGGCCACCATCAACGCCCGCCTCGCCGCGATCGGCTATCCCGGCGCGCTGGTCGCGACCGGCGTCTATCCGAACCCGGTCGATAGCACCAACGTGCTCGCGAAGGTCGACCACCAAGTGACCAACGGCGACCTGTTGACGCTGCGATATACCCAGTACGACGTGACGTCGAGCAATTCGCGCGGCGCCGGGGGCACCGCGGCGCCCAGCGCGTCGGCAGGGCTCGACAACGGCGACCGCGCGATCTCCGCTGCCAACGTCTGGACGCTCTCGCCGACGACGGTCAACGAGACGCGGACGCAGTTCACGTACAGCAACCTGAAGGCGCTGCCGAGCGACACGATCGGTCCCGCCGTCAGCATCTCCGGCGTGGCGTCCTTCGGCACGCTGTCGGGAAGCCCGCAGGGACGCCTGAACAAGATGTTCGAGGTCGTCGATAACCTGACGCACCAGGCCGGCGCGCACGCGCTGCGCGCGGGCGCCGACTTCCTCTTCAACGCCGACACGATCACGTTTCCGGGTTCGAACCGCGGCGCCTACACGTTCTCGTCGATGGCGAACTTCCTGACCGGCACCTACAACAATGCCGGCTTCACGCAGACATTCGGCACGTTCGCCGTCTCGCAGACGAATCCGAACCTCGGCCTCTACGCGCAGGACGAGTGGAAGGCCACGCCGGACCTGACGGTTAACGCGGGGCTGCGGTACGACCTCCAGTGGATACAGACCATCAACACCGACAAGAACAACGTGTCGCCACGGCTGGGCGTCGCGTGGACGCCGACCGAGTCCCGCCGCACGATCATCCGCGGCAACGCCGGGCTCTACTTCGATCGCGTGCCGCTCCGCGCCGTCGCCAACGCCCTGCTCTCGGCCGGGAACACGACCGACATCACGCAGCTGGGCCGCGTCAGCGTCAGCCTCTCCCCGGGGCAGGCGAGCGCCCCCGCCTTTCCCAACATCCTCAGCGCGGCCGTTCCGCTCGTGACCCTGCCCAGCCTGTCGACGATGGACCCGAACATGCAGAACGCGTACTCACGCCAGGTCAGTGGCGAAGTCGAGCAGCAGCTCGGCAAGGGGACGACGCTCAGCGTGGGCTATCAATACACGCGCGGCGAGGACCTGATCGTCTCCATCAACCAGAACGTCCCGACCTGCGTAGCAGCGGGCACGAACAACGGCTGCCGGCCGATTTCAACCTACGCCAACAACAGCCAGTACTCGTCACAGGCATCGTCCGCCTACCACGGCCTGCACGTGTCGCTCGTTGAACGGCCGGGCAAATGGGGCACCTACCGCGTCACCTACACGCTGTCCAAGGCGATGGACAACGTCAGCGAATTCTTCTTCAGCTCGCCGATCGATCCGTCCAATCTCAACAAGGACTGGGCCCGCAGCGACGACGACCAGCGCCACCGGCTGGTACTGAACGCTTCCGCGAACGTCCTAAGTTTCCAGCTGAGCGGGCTACTGCAGTACTACTCGTCGCTGCCGTTCAACATCACCTCGGGTGTGACGACGATCCAGGGGACGGCCGGGAGGCCGCTGGCGAACGGTGCGCCGTCCTCAACCTCGGCTCCTCCAGACGTGCGAACCGCCGTGTTCATCGATCGCAACTCCGGCACGGGACCGGACTTCTTCTCGCTCAATGCGCGTGTGAGCCGATCGATTCACGTGTCGGGCCGCGCGTCGATCGAGTTGCTCGCCGAAGGCTTCAACCTGACGAACCGGCAGAACAACGTCGCCATCAACGGCAACTTCGGCGGCGGGGCCTATCCGGCGAATCCGTCGGCCACGTTCGGCCAGGTGACGGCTGTCGGCGATCCTCGGTCGTTCCAACTGGGGGCCCGGATTCAGTTCTGACATAAGGAGGACCCGTGATTCGCTCGCTGACCTCGGCGGCCCTTCTCGCCGCCTCCGCAACGCTCGCAGTCGGGCCGCCGCCGGCGCCTACCGGGGCGACCCTCGCCGTGTCCGGCCGGAGCAACGCCACGCCGACGATCGCGGCGCTCGGTCACGTTGTCGCCGTCGCGTGGGGCGCCGCGACACCTCAGGGTTCGACCGACGTCTACGCGGCGGTCAGCCGGGACGGCGGCCGCACGTTCGAACCGCCGTCACGGGTAAACGACGTCGATGGCAACGCCTCGCTCGGCGGCGAGCAGCCGCCGCACGTCGCGCTCGTGCCGCGAGCGGGAGCGCGTCCCGATGTGGTCGTGGTGTGGACGGCGAAGTCTCCGAGCGGGACGAGGCTGCTATCCGCGCGCTCGACCGACGGCGGCACGACCTTCAGCCGAGCCGCGCCGCTCCCGGGCGGCGAGGCGCCCGGCAACCGCGGGTGGGAGTCGGCGGCGGTCGATCGCGAAGGCAAGGTCGTCGCCGTCTGGCTCGATCACCGGGAGCTGGCCGCGGCTTCCACGACGATGAATCACGACCATAGCGCCGCCTCGGGGACCGCCGCGTCCGCCCCCAAGCCGGACGGCGCTATCCGCGCGCAGTCATCGAAGCTGTATTTCTCGCGCCTCAACGATCCCGCCAGTGCCCGCGCGATCGCGAGCGGTGTCTGCTACTGCTGCAAGACCTCCGTCACGGCCACATCGGATGGGTCGATCTACGCTGTCTGGCGGCACGTGTATCCAGGTAACCTGCGCGACATCGCGTTCACGGCCTCGCATGACGGTGGGCGCACGTTCTCGAGCCCGGCGCGCGTCAGCGAGGACCATTGGGCGATCGACGGCTGTCCCGAGAACGGCCCGACCGTCGCCGCGGGCGCTGGCGGGACCGTCTCCGTCGTCTGGCCCACGCTGGTGAGAGCTTCGGCACCCAACACCGAGCCTGGGCTCAGGCTGTTCTACGCGACGACGGCGGACGGCCATCGATTCACCGCGCGACTGCCTATTCCCACCCACGGCACGCCGCGCCATCCGCAGATGAGTGCACTCGCCGACGGGTCCTTCCTCATCGTGTGGGACGAAGGGCTTGACGGAGGACTCCGGCACGTCGCCGGCGTGCGAACGACAAGTGCGGGCGCGGCCCCGCGCTTTACGGCACTCGCGCTCGACGACGGCAGACGCGCCGAATATCCCGTCGTTGCCCGCTCTGACGGCGGCGCCGTGCTCGCGTGGACGAGCGGCCTCCCGGAACAGTCGGTCATTCGCGTCGCGCGTGTGCCTTAAGATTAAGAGGGACGGAGGGACGTTCGATGCTGCGGGGTGTGTCTGCTCCCACCCTGGGCGCGCTGCCGAACTCTGCAACGAAGTACTCAGTGGCACACACGACGTCGCTGTACGCACTCGACGCACGCGGCCGCACACGGATCGAATTCCCATACGAGGCACCGGTCGAAGCGATCGTCAAAGGCTTGCAGGACGTTCTCGCCCAGCGGGATCGGCCGACGCCAGCCAGGTGGCTACTCCCACGTGGTGACCTCTCCGGTGAGAGGCACGGTCGTGGCTGTGGACGTGTCCGGCAACCGGTGCGTACCTGTACGATGCGGCGAAGAACGCCCTCACCCTCGTGACGGCGACAGACGTGCGGCGTGTGACCGGCTATCAGGATTTCGTTGACGAGGCGCCGCTCGATCTCGTCTACGTGGCGGACCACACGCGCATGCGGATGGTGCCGGCCGGCCAGCGCGAGTCGTATTCTTCGGCTGCCGCGGGCGCCATTTGCCAGAACGTGTACCTCTATGCCGCCGCGAACGGTCTGGCGACGGTGATCCGTGCATGGATCGATCGCGATGCGATCGCGGAGGCACTGGGTCTGACACAGGATCAGCAGGTGCTGTTCTCGCAGACCGTCGGATATCCGAAGAAATAGTGTCTTATGCGGTCATCACGAAACTTGGCGGATCAGACATCTACGACGACGGCTCTCGCCGCGGACCGAGCGTGACGCTGCACTTGACAACGCCTGCGTTCACACCGGGGGCCGACATCCCCGCCGAGTACACATGCGACGGATCCGACACGTCCCCCGCGCTCCATTGGAACACTGCGCCGGAGGGTACGCAGAGCTTTGCCCTGATTCTTGACGATCCGGATGCGCCCAGAGGGACATGGGTCCACTGGGTGCTGTACGATCTGCCGCCAACCGCGCGCGACTTGCCGGCAGGTGTTCCGCCTGACGGCACGCTTCCGTCCGGTGCGCGGCAGGGACGTAACGACTTCGGACGAACAGGCTACGGCGGCCCGTGCCCACCGCCCGGGCGGGCACATCGCTACTACTTCAGGCTCTATGCGCTCGACAAGAGACTCGAGCTGCCGCCGGGATCGACGCGAGCACAGGCGGATCGCTCGATGCGCGGTCATATCCTCGCCCAAGCCGAACTAATGGGCCGGTATCATCGAACGTAAGCCGCGCTGTGCGCAACGAGTTCGACGACGCCGTGACCGAGGTGACCGTTCGCGTGTACGGCTCACTGAACGACTTCTTGCCGCCTCAGCGCCGACAGATCACGTGGCCGCATGTCGTCAGACGTCGCCAGTCGGTGAAGGATCTGATCGAGAGTCTCGGGGTGCC
>Ga0187777_10001605_pt1 | contig 14709 bp, 15 predicted proteins | sample 1015_Q2_SP5_10_M_FD_132416 | JGI IMG/M metagenome (GOLD analysis project Ga0187777, IMG submission 132416) | Tropical peat soil microbial communities from peatlands in Department of Meta, Colombia - 1015_Q2_SP5_10_MG | ecosystem: Environmental > Terrestrial > Soil > Wetlands > Peat | place...
AGTAGCTCGACACCTGGAAGTCGCGCCAGGCCAGGGCGGCGTCGACGTCGACGTCGGCGCTCGCGGTCGCGTCACGCGCCGCGTGCACCGCTTCGCCCGGGCGCAGCAGCGTCTTCGAGGGAATGCACGCCCAGTACGAGCACTCGCCGCCGACGAGCTCGCGCTCGACCACGGCGACGCGGAGGCCGCCCTCGGCCAGCTCGCCCGCGCAGTGCTCACCGGGCGAGCCGGCGCCGATCACGATGACGTCGTAGTCGCTCACGTCGGCAACTCCGATCCGGCCTGCTCGGCCACCATGTACTCGGCGTACCAATCGGGCCAGTCCGGATCGGCCTCACCGATGCGCTTCTCGTGCTCGCCGTGGGCGATCGAGGCGCGCCGCATCGCGCTCGCCAGATCGGGCGCGGACCCGTACGCCGTCTGTCCGGCGTCGATCCGGCCGGGCAGCCGCGTGGTGACCTCCTGCAGCAGCCAGCCGTTGCCGTCCGGATCGCTGAAGGTGGCGAAGCTGCCGTAGCTGCGACCGTCCGGCGCGGGGCCGCCGAGGCGGCCGCTCGTGTCGTCGACCTCGAACTGCGCGCCCGGCGTCCCCGGGTGGAACACCTCACTGACCTCGACGCCGTGATCGAGAAGCTCGTCGCGGGCGGCTTCGATGTCCGAGACGATCAGGTACAGGTCGCCGACCGAGCCGGGCTCGGCGGACGTCATCTTCGTGCCGAACTGGATCGAGCAACCAGAACCCGGCGGGGTGAACTGGACGACCCGGTAGCCGTTGTCGAACGGAAAGTCGGCGTCGAGCCGCCAGCCGAGCCCGTTGTAGAACTCCTTCGCGCGGTCGACGTCTGCAACCGGGATGACCACCACCTCGAGCTTCAGGTCGACCGTCTCGGCGCTCGGGCTCCCGCTCGCGGTTCCGCTGCGTGCCTCGGTGCTGCTCATCGTGGCCTCCTTCGGCGGGTGTCTACCCGGCCCACAATAGGCAGGCGCCGCAGGTCGGTGTCGCGGTCCCGCGCTCGCTGCGGGCTAACGCCGGCCGGAGCTCGCGAACGCGTACTGCCAGAAGCGGCGCATGACCGGCGTCGGCGTCGGCCCCGTCATCTGCAACTGGGTCAGCAGGACGCCGACGGTTCCGGTCGACGCGACGAGATGGGCCGTCGTGCCGGTGCCGCCGACCCAGCCGTAGCGCCCGTCGGCCCCGACGGAGCCGCCGAAGCCCCAGCCGTCGCCCTCGAGGAACAACGTCGCGGCGTCCCGCTGCTCCTGCGTCAGGTGGTCGGTCGTCATCTGGCGGACCGACTCGCGCGAGAGGACCCCACCGCCGCCCGCGAGCAGCATCTTCCCGAAGCGGTGCCAGTCGGCGAGGGTCGACACGAGGCCGCCGGCGCCGGACGGGAAGATGGGCGGTCTCGTCCAGAGGCCGGCGTCGATCTTCGGCCCGGCATCGGGGGCGTGGTAGGCGGACAGGCGGTCGAGCTTCTCCGCCGGTACGTGGAACCCGGTGTCGTCCATCCCGAGCGGCGCGAAGACGCGCTCGGCGAGGAACTCGGGCAGCGGCCGGCCCGACGCGCGTGCGATCAGCACGCCCTGGATGTCCGAGCAGGTGTTGTAGAGCCAGGCCTCGCCCGGGTGATGGAGCATGGGGACGCGCGCGAGCGTCGCCAGCCATTCGTCGGGCGTCTCGCGCACGCCGAACACCGGCAGCTTCTGGAACAGCTCGACGGCCGCCGGCAGCGAGAACGCCGAAGGGAAGCCCCAGCCCGCACGGAACGTCAGCAGATCCTCGACCGTCACCGCCCGCGCCGCCGGGACGACGTCGTCGACCTCGCTCTCCGGCGTCCGCACCACGACCGGCGACGACAGCTCGGGCAGCCAGCGATCGACCGGGTCGCCCAGCGCGACGACGCCGTCGTCGACGAGCACCATCAGCGCGGCGGCGGTGATCGGCTTCGTGATCGAGGCGATCCGGACGATCGAATCCGGCCGCACATCTCCCGCAGCGGCGATCTCGACCACGCCGCCGCGGGCGACGAGCGCTGCTGCACCCGGCACGGCGCCGGTCGCCACCTCGGCCTCGAGCAGGTCCCGGAGGTCGGTCATCGCGGATAGAGACCGTAGTGCCGGGCGAAACTCATCGCGGTGCGACGCCGGGCCGGCGCCCGGTCGTCCTCGCGAACGACCGCAAGATCGCCTGAGCGGCCGACGCGCAGCGCGCCTCGGTTCGAGCACGATCTCCAGGGACACCACTCGCAGGAGGTTGGATCAGGATGGGCAGGAGGGAGCAGACCCGAGCGCGGTACGTCGTGACGGTCGAGCTGGAGGCTTCGAACGGCGACCGCTGGTGGGCGATCGGCGGCGGCGAGGCGCTCGTGGAAGCGATCGGCTTCGCGCAGGAGTCGGCGCCCGCGGGCCGCGACTGGCGCGTCGTCGGCGTCGCAGACCTGTACGGGGAGTGACCGCTACAGGTCGCCCGGGGGAGCGAAGCGGTAGAAGACGCGGCCGATCTTCGCGAGGAGGTCGGGCACGAAGTCCTCGAGCGCCCGCACGTTCTCGAGCCCACCGGCGCTCACCGGGTCGTACCCGGCGTCGCGGATCAACTGCTCGGTGACCTCGCGCGCGCCGTCCTCCGCTGCGTACAGGCAGCTCGGGCGCACGCGCTGCTCGCCGATCTGGTCGTAGAGCGCGGCGAAGTTCGCGTTGAAGGCCTTCGCGACGGGACCGTTCGTGTGCGCCTTCACCTCGTGCGCAAGCGACTCGTACTGCTCGTCGCGCGGGCCGAAGGCGTTCGTGGCGTCGATCGCAGGCTTCCCGTCGAGCCCGGTCACCCTGCCGAGCGCCTCGGAGATCGAGCCCGAGGGAACGGCGACGAGCACGACGTCCGCACGCGACGCGTCGCCGCCCTCTCGCCCGAGTCGCGTCACGTCGTGACCCGCGGCCTCCCAGCGATCCGCGAGCCCGCCCCCGATCGACCCCTTCCCGACGGTCGTGATCCTCATGTCCCCTCACGCTCCTCGATCGCAGGTTCGATCCGACGATAGCCGCCGGGCGAGTTGCTACCGGCGCGTCGACCGCTCGCGCACGGCCCAAACTCGAGCTCGTGGCCGTAGTCGGGCACGCGCGGAGTCTCTCATCCGCGAAGCCGGAGAACGATCACGGCCGCGAGATACGCCAGGCCGGCGATCGCGCCGAGCCAGGTGTACGGCGATCCGCTGTGGCCGCGCGCAACCTCGACGACGAACGCCACGATGATCACACCGATCACGACGAGGCCGGCGATCGCGGTTGCCGCGAGATCGATCTGCCGGAAGCGCTCGTCGCGTCCGTCGCCGCGCAGCCCACGAACGGTCTCACTTCGTCCGCCGACGAGCACGAGCGCGCCGAAGCCGGCGAGGATCGCAAACGAAACGAGCCCGCCCACGGGATCGCCGCCGATCCACTGCGCAGCGAAGATCACGACTCCGAGTGAGACTGCAAAGACGGGTAGGAACCACTTCGACCTAGCGACTCGCATCGAACATCTCCTCCACCGTCGTTCGGAAGAACCGGGCGAGCGCGAGCGCGAGCGGCAGCGACGGCGTGTAGCGCTCCTGCTCGATCGAGTTGATCGTCTGCCGCGACACGTCGAGCTCGGACGCCAGCTCGCCCTGCGAGAGACCACGCTCGATCCGCAGCTCCCGCACCCGGTTCTTCAATTCTGCGCCCGCCCCTCGCGGGCACCTGCTGTAAAGCTCACTTGACATCACACGGTAGCCGCGGCAGCCGGCGATGTCAAGCCAGCTTTACACAGGGCCGGCGCCGACTCAGGGGTCGGCGCGCGATGTCGGCTGCCTCGGAGACGAAGACGTCCGCAACTTCGATCGATCATGAGACGCGACTGAGGTCGCGTCGTGCAGCGCGCCGGTCACGCCGGTTTCGCGCGGCGGCTGCGACGACGGCCACCAGTTCCACCGGCCGAGGATCGCCATCAACGATGGGACGAGCAGTGCGCGCACGATCGAGGCGTCGATCAGAACCGCGATCGCGATCCCGATCCCGACCTCCTTGACGACGATGATCTGCGACGTGGCAAACGCGCCGACCGCGACGCAGAAGAGGAGAGCAGCAGCGGTGATGACGCGGCCCGTCCGCTCGAGGCCGAGTGCCACGGCCTCGCGGTTGGGCACTCCCGTGTCCCACGCCTCCTTGATCCGCGTCAACAGGAAGACGCCGTAGTCGGTCGTGAGGCCGAAGGCGATCGCGAACAGCACAACGGGCTGTGTGAGCTCGAGCGCGCCCTGGCTTCGATAGTCGAGCAGTCCCTGGAGCCGCCCGTCCTGGAAGACGGCGACGAGGATCCCGAAGGTCGCCGAGAGGGTCAGTAGGTTCATCAGCAACGCCTTGAGGGGCAGGACGAGCGAGCGTGTCGCCGCCCACAGCAGCACGAACGTCACGGCGGCAAGGAGGGCTACGGCGAGCGGCAGCCGCGCCCGGAGCGCCTGCTTCTGGTCGAGGAACTGCGCCGTCGCGCCGCCGACGAGCGCGTTGCCGTGCAGCGCACGCATCTGCCGGACGAGACGCTGGGATGCCGGGTCGAGGAACGGCTTGCCCGACGATGCTACCACCTCCCACGTCCGCGGCCCGAGCAGCCGCGGCTCCAGCACGACCGGCGCACGCAACGCGGCTGCGTATCTCCGCGCGCCCGCCTCGCCCACGTGGAGCACCGCGTAGACCGGCGCCACGGAGGTGGACGGAAAGTCGCGCCTGAGCGCCGTGTCGACCACCCGTGACGAAAGCCGCGGAGGCAGCACGGACGCATCGACGCCGGTGAAGCGGATCGAGAGGAACGGCAGGGCGAGCACGACGAGCAGCGTCGACGCGCCGATCGCGATGGGCACGGGCCGGCGCATCAGGGCGCGTGCGAACCGGTACCAGCCGCCGTTTCCGCCCCGCGCCGCCCGTTCTGCCGCTCGCCGCCAGCGCCGAGGCGAGAGCGCGTTCACACGCTCACCGAGAAGCACGAACAGCGCCGGGAGGACCGTGAGTGAGATCAGCCCGGCCAGCGGCGCAACCAGGCCACCGGCGATTCCCATCGAGCGCAGGTAGCCGAGTGGAAAGATCGCGAGCGTCGCGATCGCCGCCGCGACGGTGACCGAGCTGAAGGCGACCGTCCGGCCCGCCGTCGCAACAGTCCGCCGCACGGCGTCCGGGCAGGGCCCGAGCCGCACGAGCTCCTCACGGAAGCGAGAGACGAGCAGAAGGCTGTAGTCGATCGCGAGGCCGAGCCCGATCCCGGTGACGATGTTCAACGCGTAGGTCGAGACCGGCGTCGCGAGATCGACGAGCCGTAGGACGAGAAGGCCGCCGAGGATCGTCAGCGCTCCGCACACGATCGGCAGCAGAGCAGCGACGAGGCTCCGAAAGACCCAGAGCGCAAGCAGAAAGAGGAGCGGGAAAGCGAGCTCCTCTGCAAAGGCGAGGTCGTGCTGCACCTGATGGTTCACCTGCAGGGTGGCGAGCGCCGTTCCCCCCATCGCGACGTTGCCGATCGAGGCAAGACGATCGTCCACGCGTCCCGCGGCGTCACGCCACACGCGCTGGGACAGGCGCGCCCTGGCATAGGCCGCCACCAGCACCTCGCGGCCGTTCCTCGAGCGGATCGGGGGCGCCACGACCGGGAAGGTGGGCTCGGAGCGAATCGCCACGACGACCCGGGCGATCCGCTCGGGTGTCGGGTCGCGCACCAGCACCAGCACCTGCGGTGCGGCGGAGATTCCCGACGCCGCCTCGACCACGTGCTCGGCGCGGAGGCTCTCGCTCCCACCTGCGATGAAGTCGTTGGAGCCACGGCCCAGCAATCCAGGTGTTGCGAGCCCGAACGCGGCTGCCACGACGGTGAACGCGACTGCGGCTGCGAGCACGGCTCGCGGTGCGCCGACCACCAGGTTGGCGAGGACGCGCAAGCTCACCTCCGTCGATCGAGGCTTCCGATCCGGGATGCGATTCCAGTCTCGATGGCTCCCGATCGAGCGGCAACGGTGCGACCACCGAGTGGGTTGCCGTCAACTACGGATCGGGCCGTACCGTGCTCGGCGCAGGCGGATAGGCTCAGAACCTCGATGGTCGCCTTCGTGCAAGGCAGACGCTGATGCGGGTCAGGTTCCTGGGCCCGGACACGGACGCCTACGTGGCGAGCGTCGAGCGCCACGCGGTGGAGTTCGAAGAACGAACCGGGCTCGAGCTCGACATCCGCATCGTCCCGAGCGACCTCTACTTCTCGAACGACATCCGCCATCTGCTCGAGGGGGACGAGGCGGCGGACGTCTACATGTCGGGGCCCGTGCTGATGTGGGACCACCTCGCCGGCGGCTTCGTGCGGCCGCTCGACGACCTGGTCGAGCAGTCCAGCGAGACGTGGGACCCGAGCGACTTCATGGAGCGTCTCGTCGCCTGCAACCGCTGGTCGGGGCGCTTCGGAGACCCGCTCGGCGACGGGCCGCTGCTCGAGGTTCCGGTCAACTGCGAGTCCTACAACCTCGCCTACGTGCCGCGGATCCTCGATTCGGCCGGCGTCGACGTGCCGACGACGTGGACGGAGTACTTCGACGCAGCCGCCCGCATCGCAGATCTCGGCAACGGGGCGCGCGGGTTCGCGCAGCGCGGCACAACCGCGTGGCACACGATGTACACGGGCTTCGCGACGCAGCTCTGGTCGTGCGGCGGACGCGACTTCGAGAACGGGTCGTGCGCGATCGCGTCCGACGACGCCGTTCGCGTGACCGGTGAATTCCTCGCTGCACTCCACCACGCCGGCCCGACCGACTGGCTCGACCAGCGCTGGTACGAGCTCGCGCTCGAGTTCGCACACGGCCGGTACGGCCTGATCGTCGACTCGGATCACTACGTCGCGTTCTTCGAGGACTCGACGACGTCCAGCCTCGTCGGCGAGATCGCGTACGCGCTGCCGCCGGCCGGCCCCGACGGGGCACGCCGGCCGAATCTCTGGACGTGGTCGCTGGTCGTGAACGCGCACACGCGCGACGCGGCCTCGGCCTGGCGCCTCGTCGAGTGGGCGAGCTCGAAGGAGTTCCTGCTGCGCTCGGCGTTCGAGGGGAACATGAACCCGACCCGGACGAGCGTCTGGGACGACGCCCGCTTTCGTGAGCACGCACGAGGGTGGGGCGACTTCTACGACGTCGCGCGCCGGCTCGTCGAGCACGAGGCCTTCGTGCTCGTCACGCCGACGCCGGGCTATCTACGGATCGCGACCAGATGGGTGCAGGCCCTGCTCGACGCGTACGCCGGCAGGGCCGACGTCGCCGAGGCGCTCGCCGGCGCCGCAGCGGACATCGACGCGCTCGTCGGCACCTAGCGACCCCGCCGCGATCAGGCCAGGCGCTCGGTCACCCACGCCACGATCGTCGGCACGACGGGCCCCTCTCCCATGTGGCCGCCGTCGAAGACGCGCACCGTCTTCGGGTCGCCGTGGTCGAGGCTGAGGTAGATGTCGCCGATCGAGTTCTGCAGGTCGTTGCGGCCGTTGACGAGCAGCAGGGGCGCAGACGGCTGATCGAGCAGGCCCTGGTCGAGCAGCGAGAGCTCCCGGCACCGTGCCACGTAGTCCTCGAAGGTCTCGCCGCCGAAGATCCGGGCGCGGGCGTTCATCAGGTCCATCAGGTACGAGGAGGCGTTCCTCGACTTCTCCTGCCACTCGGGCGTGAACGTGATGTGCACGCCGCCACCCCAGTTCACGCAGCAGCGAAGGCGGTCGCGGTGCGTGTACGCCAGCTTCATCGACCAGTAGCCGCCGAACGACCCGCCGACGGCGGCGCAGCGGCTCGCGTCGAGATCGTCCTGCTCGGCAAGCCAGTCGAACACCGGCGTCCACTGGCGCTCGGCGTCGCGGCCGGCCAGCACCGGAGACTCGCCCACTCCGGGCATGTCGACGAGCAGGACGGCGAAGCCGCTCGAACGGAACAGCTCGCCCATCCGCTCGTACATCTCCTCCTTCCACGTGTCGATGCCGGCCCACACCATCACGACGGGCGGACGCTCGACATCGGGCGGGCGCACGACGTAGAACCGCACCTCCGAGCCCTCGAACGGCACCTCGACGACCTCGAGCGGCGGCTCGTCGAGGCTCGTCGCCTCGACGAAGAACTCCCGGGCGCGCTCGTACTGCCGTTCCTTGGCCGGATGATTCGGGACCGGATAGCGCCCGAGGAACGAGAACCGGTACGCCTGGAGCAGGGCCTCGCGCTTCGCCTCCCGGTCGTCGGTGGCGGCCGCCTCGGCCGCGAAGCGATCTGCGGCAGCGCCGAAGCTCGCCGCCCAGGGCTCGGGCTCGAGCCCCTCGAGGCTCTCGATCGCCGCGCGCGCCGCCGCCTCGTCGACCGTGTCGAGGGGGTGCACCCCGCGGTCGAGACGCTGGAGCAACCACGCGCGGCCGTCCTCGAGCGACGGCCGCTCGGCCGTGCTCGTCGTCACACGGGCACCGCGGTCGTGTGCACCGACTTCATCGTCAGGCCGACGAAGTCCGCCTCGGGAGGCGGGGTGTGTTCGATCTCCCAGACGCCGATCTGGCGGGAGATCTCCCAGATCTCGCGGCAACGCGGATAGCGGCGCTCGACGAAGCGGACGAGCGCCGCGTCGACGTCGCCCTGCGTCACCTCCTCGGCGAGGACGACTGCGTCCTCCATCGCCATCGCCCCGCCCTGGCCGACGTGCGGCGAGGTGGCGTGCGCGGAGTCGCCGACGAGCACCACGCGGCCGCGGTGCCACGGCCTGGGAACGAGCAGCGACTCCACCGGGCGCACCACGACCTTGTCGGCGTCGGTGATGTAGCGGTCCCGGATCTCCGCGACGGGTCCGCCGAACTCGTGCAGCCGCTCGCGCAGGATCGACGCGAGCCGGTCGTCCGCCATCTTCACCTGCTCGGGCGGGACAGCCTCGATGTAGAAGATGTACATCAGGTCGGGTGCGAGCGGCACGAACCCGCACTTGCCGTTCGAACCGACGAACACGTCGAGCGTCTCGAGGCCTTCGGGCCGCGGAACGTTGTAGCGCCAGACGATCTGCCCCGTGTACTCCGGCTTCGGCGCGTCGGGGAAGACGAGGTCACGAACGGTCGAGTGGATCCCGTCCGCACCGACGACGAGGTCGTACTCGCCGGCGCTGCCGTCGGAGAGCGCGACCCGGCCGTTCTCGCCGACCTCGTCGACGGTGACGCCGAGGCGCACGTTGGCTCCCGAGGCCCGGACCGCATCCTGGAAGAGCGCGTGCAACCTGGGTCGCGTGATGCCGTTCATCGGCGGGTACTTCGGCCCGAGCAGGTCGAGCGGAGGCACCTCGCCGAGCAGGTTCCCGTCGCTGTCGCGGAAGCGCGACCCCTTCATTGCGTACCCCTGCGCGACCGCCTTCTCGGCGAGCCCGAGCGTGTCGAGCGCGCGGATCGCGTTCGCCGGCTGGATGATCCCGACGCCGTAGACGTCCCACTTGGGGTTGATCTCGACGACGTCGACGTCGACGTCCCGCTGGCGAAGCGCGATCGTGGTCGAGAGACCGCCGATCCCGCCGCCGACGACGAGGACGCGCATCAGGTGAAGAGCCCCGTCGCCGCTTTGGCCTCCTCGGCCTCCGGCGGCGCGAACTCGACCGGCGGGAACGACTCGAACATCGAGTGCGGCAAGGCGTTGTTCTTGTAGAAGACGTTCGAGCCCTGCTGCGGCTCGAAGCGGACCGTCTCGAAGTCGGGCTCGTAGTTCTTGTAGCCGCCGCTGTTGAGCTCGATCCGCATCCCGCCCGGCTCGCGGAAGTAGAGGTAGTCCTGCTCGCCCATCCCGTGCTTGCCCGGCCCGAACTCGATCGCGACGTCCTGGTTGAGCAGGACGTCGGCCGCGCGGAGGAGCTCCTCGCGGGAGTCGACCCAGTAGGCGACGTGATTGATCCGCCCGCGCACCGGCGTGGGGTCCCAGACGAGGCCGAGATCGTGCCCACGCTCGCAGACGGTCGTCATCGCGAAGACGACCCAGTCCGGCCGGTCGGGGATCACCGTGTACTCCATGAAGCGGTGGCCGAGCGTGTCGCGGTACCACTCGGCGTCCGCGCCCGGGTCGGCCGTCGCCACCGTGACGTGGTCGATCTGGCGTGCGGCGACCCCGCGGGGGACGTAGCGCTGCGCCCGGTTCGGGAAGGGCGACTCCATGCCCGGCGGCGGCGTGTAGCGCTCGACCTCCCAGAAGAGCTCGTGCAGATGGCCGCCGGGGCCGCGGTAGCGGTAGGTCGCCCCCTGCCCCGCGGATCCGTCGTCCCAGCCCTCGCCGACGCCGGCCGCCTCGACGGAGCCGACCGCAGCCTGCAGCTGCCCGGGCCCGTCGGCGCGCCACGCGATGTGCCCGAGCCCGGGCTCCGCCGCCTCGGTCAGCTGCAGCGAGTGGTGGAACCGCTCGCCCCAGCCGCGCAGGTACACCGACTGCCCCTCGCGCGCCGAGACCTGGAGGCCGAGCACGTCCGTATAGAACTGGAGCGACTCCTCGGGTGCCGGAGTCAGGATCTCGACGTGCGCGAGCTGGGACAGCAGACGCGTCGACATGGGGAAACCTCCTCGCGCTTATTAGAATCAGTGTTCGTATTCGGGATGTATACGGCACACGCGCCGGAGCGTCAAACAGGAGTCTGTCAGAGCGCGCTCCGCTCCTCGGCGGCGAGCGAAGTGAGCTCGATCCGTGGACGCGCCGGTTCGCCGCGCGGCCCGTCGGGCCGCGGCGTCAGGCGGACCGAGGCCGGCAGGCCCCGCTCGAGCGCAAGCGCCGACGCACCCGCGCCGACCGCCACCGCTGCGGCGATCAGCATCGTCGCCGGAGGCGAGACGCCGAGCAGCTGCGCACCTGCGGTCGGTGCCAGCGCGAGGCCGAACCACCAGGCGAGACCGATCGTCGCCATGTAGCGGCCGCGCAGCGCCGGCGGCGCCAGGTCGGCGACGAGCGGCGAGAGCACGGCGGTGTAGAAGCACTCGCCGACCCCGACCACGATCGCGGCGACGACGAGCGCCGCGTACGCGAGGCCGAACGGGGCGTAGCCGGCGCCGGCGACGAGCAGGCACGCGACGGCGAGCGCGAACGCGCCGACGGCCATCGTCGCGGTGCGCCGTCGCCCTTCGGCGAGCTTCGCCACCGGGATCTGGGCGATCACGACCGTGAGCGCGTTCGCCATCGCGATCAGGCCGATCAGGCGCAGGCCGACACCGATCTGGTCGCGTGCAAAGGTCGGCACGATCCACGAGAAGACGCCCCAGCCGACCGCGATCACCGCGACCGTGACCAGCGCGAGGTGGACGAACGGCCGGTCGCGGAGCACGGCCCGGTAGCCGCCGGCGGCCGGGTCGGGACGCGCGTCATCCCGGACGACGGCGACGAGGATCCCGACATAGAGCAGGTACGTGACCGCGTTGACCAGGAAGAGCAGCACGAAGCCGTTCAGGCCGTACGCGGCGACGAGACCGCCCACCGCACCGCCCAGCCCGAAGCCGGCGTTGGCCGCGACGCGCGAGACGGCGGTCGAGCGGTGACGGAGGTCGGGCGGGACGAGCGTGACGAGCAGCGCCGACTGGCTCGGCAGGAGCGCACCGTTGCCGATGCCGGCGACGACCGCACACACGAACGCCTGCCACGGGACGTGCGCGAACGCGAGGCCGCCGTAACCGAGTGCGAGCGCGGTGCCGGCGAGTGCGGCAGTGACGCGCGCGCCGGCCCGGTCGATCAGCCAGCCGGCGGCCGGCGCGGCGACGACGGCGAGCCCGGTCACCGTGCCGACGACGAGCCCCGCGTCCCCGAGGCTGAAACCGCGGCCGTCGTGCAGGTAGATCAGCTCGAACGGGAGCACGGCTGCCCAGCCGAGCGAGTTCAGGAAGATCCCGACCGAGACGACCCACACGTCGGCCGGCAGGCCGAACCCGACTCGCTTCAGCATTTTGTGATAGAACAAACTGATCACTAGAGTAGTACACACTCTAGTGATCGAGCGCCGCTACAGCAGCAGGGCCCCGTTCACCACCAGCACCAGCCCGACCAGGACGAGGGCGTAGACGGTCACCGGCCGCCGCTGCCGGGCGAGCCACGCCAGCGCCTCGTCGAGCCACCCGACCACCAGGTCGCCGAGGAGCAGGTACGCCAGCACCGGCACCCAGACGAGCACCGTGGCGAAGAGGCAGTACCACACGACGAGCGCTGCCTCGTCGGACCCCGTGCTTCCGGCCGCCGCGATCGAGGCCGATGCGAGCGCGGTGAGCACGAGACGCTTCGGGCCGCCGATACCGAGCAGCAGCCCGAGACCGGAGGCGGTCAGGACGTGCACGCGCTGGAGCCGGTCGAGCGCGGCCTGCGATCTCCCGCCCGACGCCGGCCTCACGGCCTGCGGACGCCGATGCACGACGACCGCGAGCACGAGCAGTGCAACGCCGAGCCCGAGAGCGAGCACCGCCTGGAACGTCGGATCCGTCTTCGTCCGGTGGGGGATGGTCACGGAGCCGACGAAGACGAGCGCCGCGCACGCGAGCAGCTGACCGGCGACCACGCCGAGCCCGAAGCCGAGCGCCTGGAGCCGCCCGGTGCGCATCACGGTGAGGGTCGCCGCGACGCCGAGCGGGCTCAGCGCAGCGATCAGCGCGTACGGAACGAGCTGTAAAGCCGCACCCATCGTGCCGAGTATCGCCGGACCCGCTAACGCGCGATGCACGCGCCGCTGCGCGTCACGAAGTGAATGCCGTCGCGCGCCTCGAGCGTGAACGCGTCGGGCGTTCCCGGCGCGATGTCGAGCAGGAAGCTCGGCCGGTTCCAGCGCTCGTATTGCTCGGCGTCGATGAAGAACGGCACACCGCCCACGTCGCCGAGCTGGAGGTCGTTCGGACCGACGAGCAGCTCGCCCTCGTGCAGGCACAGGGGCGAGCTGCCGTCGCAACAACCGCCGGACTGGAAGAGCATGAGCGGGCCGTGCCGCTCGCGCAGCCGAGCGAGCTCGGCGAGCGCGGCGGGTGTGGCATCGATCGCTCTCGCGTCCGGCATCGATCAGCCCTCTAGAAGAAGCCGAGCGGCTTCGGGTCGTAGCTGACCAGCAGGCACTTGGTCTGCGTGTAGTGGTCGAGCATCATCTTGTGCGTCTCGCGGCCGACGCCGGAGACCTTGTAGCCGCCGAACGCGGCATGCGCCGGGTAGAGGTGGTAGCAGTTCGTCCACACCCTTCCGGCCTTGATGCCGCGGCCCATCCGGTAGGCCTTGCTCGTGTCGCGCGTCCAGACGCCCGCGCCGAGCCCGTACATCGTGTCGTTCGCGATGTCGAGCGCCTGCGCCTCCGTCTTGAACGTCGTGACGGCGAGGACCGGGCCGAAGATCTCCTCCTGGAAGATCCGCATCCCGTTGTGGCCCTTGAAGACGGTCGGCTGGAAGTAGAAGCCTTCCTCCAGCTCACCGCCCAGATGCGACCGCTTGCCGCCGATCAGCAGCTCGGCGCCCTCCTGCTTGCCGATCTCGACGTAGCTCTCGATCTTCTCGAGCTGCGCCGTGGAGACCTGCGCGCCGAGCTGCGTCGCGGGATCGAGTGGATCGCCCTGCTTGATCGCAGCGATCCGCATGAGCGCGCGGCTCATGAGCTCGTCGTAGATCGAGTTCTCGATCAGCGCCCGCGACGGGCAGGTGCACACTTCGCCCTTGTTGAACGCGTAGAGCACGAGACCCTCGACTGCCTTGTCGAGGAACTCGTCGTCCGACTCCATCACGTCGGCGAAGAAGATGTTCGGCGACTTGCCGCCGAGCTCGGTGGTCGACGGGATGATGTTCTGCGCGGCGTACTGCATGATCAGCCGTCCCGTCGCCGTCTCGCCGGTGAAAGCGACCTTCGCGATCCGCTTGCTGGTCGCGAGGGCCTTGCCGATCTCACCGCCGGGCCCGTTGACGACGTTGATCACGCCGGGCGGTACGATCTCCTCGATCAGCTCCATCAGCTTGAGGATCGACCACGGCGTCGGGCTTGCCGGCTTGATCACCGAGCAGTTCCCGGCCGCGAGCGCAGGCGCCAGCTTCCACGCCGCCATCAGCAGCGGGAAGTTGAACGGGATGATCTGGCCGACCACCCCGAGCGGCTCCCTGAAGTGGTAGGCGACCGTGTCCTTGTCGATCTCCGCGATCGTCCCCTCCTCGCCCCTGATCACCGAGGCGAAATAGCGGAAGTGATCGGCCGCGAGCGGGATGTCCGCAGCGAGCGTCTCGCGCACGGGCTTGCCGTTGTCGTAGCTCTCTGCGACCGCCAACAGCTCGCGGTGCTCCTCGATCGCGTCGGCGACGCGGTTCAGCACCCTCGAGCGCTCGGTCGTCGAGGCCTCTCCCCAGGCGTCCTTGGCGGCGTGGGCTGCGTCGAGCGCCAGCTCGATGTCCTCGGGCGTCGACTGCGGCACCCGCGTGAACGGCTTGCCGGTCGCGGGTGTCACGTTCTCCGAGTACTCGCCCTGGACGGGCGCCACCCAGTGCCCGCCGATGAAGTTGTCATAGCGCGGCTTCAGCTCGACGAGGCTGTCGGCCTCGCCGGGAGCCGCGAACATCGCGTGCTTCTCGATGGTTGCCATGACCCTCCTTCCTTCGAGTGTCACCAGCCGCACGTCCTGCGGCTGCCTCGACACGATCACGCCGGATCGCGGCACGGGGCATCGGGGAACGGTGCCCGCGGCATGTGGGAAACCCACACCCGGAC